>Ga0308176_10003304_pt1 | contig 10308 bp, 13 predicted proteins | sample PhyCR2_3_FD_203890 | JGI IMG/M metagenome (GOLD analysis project Ga0308176, IMG submission 203890) | Soil microbial communities from UC Gill Tract Community Farm, Albany, California, United States - DLSLS.C.R2 | ecosystem: Environmental > Terrestrial > Soil > Agricultural land | place: USA... | reverse complement strand
CATTTGACGAGTACGGCGAGCGACCACGCGACGCCGGCGGCCTGGACGCGCCCGCGCGCGCAGAGCGCGAGCGCCACCGCGACGAGCGCGACCATCAGCGCGTCGTTGTGACCGCCGCCGCCGAAGTGGACGGCGACGACCGGGTTCCAGCCGACGAGCGCCGCCGCGAAGGACCGTCGCCGCGCGACGAGCCAGGTCGCGGCGAGAACCGCAAGTGCCGCCGCGACCTTGAATGCCCAGGCGGCGGCGTTCGCGGAGCGCGTCACGGCGACCGACTCGGAGACGAGCGCGAACGCGGGGCCGTACGCCGACGTCGAGTGCAGGTACGCCGCGCCCGCGTGCGGCGCGGACACAGCGTCCTGCGAGGGCGTGTCGCGATACGGATCGTGCAGCCGCGCGTAGCTCCAGTACGTCCACGCGTCGGTCGAGGCGACAAGTGGTGCCGCGAGCGTCGAGAGCTGGATCGCGGAGGCGAGTACGAAGACGAGCGCGAACGGCGCGCGCCGCGCGCGGGCCAGGCCGGCGAGGTACAGGAGGAACGCCGCGACGAGCAGCGCGAGGAAGGCTCCGTGCACACCGCTTGTCCAGGCGACAGCGTCGAGCACGCCGAGGAGGGCGAGCACGAACACGCCGGGGGCGAGCGCGCTCAGGGTGTCGGAAGCGGCTCGGTCGTCGTCGCCGGCGGCGGCGCCTCGGCGGTCGTGGTGGGCGGGGGCGGCGCGGGAGTCGTCGGTGCCGGGGGTGCAGCGGTCGTCGCCGGCTTCGGCTGCGGCTTCGGCTTGGTCTTCGGCGCGGGAGCCGCCGGCGCGTCGTGTGTTGTCGTCACCTCGGTGCTCGTCGACGGTGTCGCGGGAGCGGAGTACGAAGGCGTGGAGTAGTACGAGCCGAAGCTGCCGTAGCTGCCGCGCGTGAGCGTGCGCCAGGTCGGGTACTTGTCGGGCAGGTCGAACCCGAGCACCTTGTGGTGCCAGAGCGCCGCCGCCATGTAGTCGTGCCAGATCGGAACGGGGAAGGTGGCGCCCGCGACGGCGACCCCGTGCACGTCGAGCATCGGCTTCTCGCCCTGCGGGTAGCCCATCCAGACGACGGTGGCGAGCTGCTTCGTGAAGCCGTCGAACCAGGCATCGGCATGGTTGTCGGTCGTTCCCGTCTTGCCCGCGTTGACGTGGATGCCGTCGCCGGAGCCGGCGCCGGTGCCGTAGAGCGCGTTCTGCCGCAGGACGTCGGTCACCTTCCAGGCGACGCCCTCCGAGAGCGCGCGCTTCGTCTGCGGCTTGCCCCAGCCTGAGTCCCTGTCGACGTGCCCTCCGGGCAGGATCACCTTCGTGATCGCCATCGGCTTCGCGTAGATCCCCATCGCGGGGAACGTCGCATAGGCAGCCGCCATGTCGAGCGGCGAGACGGCGAGCGAGCCGAGTCCGATCGACGCAACCGGCTTGTCGGGCGACATGTGCACGCCGAGCCGGTGCGCCATCTGCCAGACGTAGCGCGGGCCGACGTCGAGCGTCAGCTGCGCGTAGACCGTGTTGTCGGACTGCAACGTCGCGCGCGTCAGCGACTCCGAGCCCGAATAGGAGTTCTCGTAGGTGTGCACCGACCAGGGCGTCTGGCACCACGGGCCGATCGAGCACGTGAACGGCGCAGAGGTGTAGTAGGTCGTGTCGGGATCGACGCCCTTCTCGATTGCGGAGGCGAGCACGAAGGTCTTGAACGTCGACCCGGGCTGGCGCGCCGACTGGGCGACGAGGTTGAACTGGTTGCCCGCCTTGCGCACGACGGCCGTCATCGCGCGGATCGCACCGGTTCCCGGCTCGACGGAGACGACCGCTGCGGCCGGATCGGTCTTGTAGGGCAGAACGCGGCGGATCGCCTTCACCGCGAGCCGCTGCAGGCGGGGGTCGATCGTGGTGTAGACCTTCAGCCCGCCCTCGCGCACGGTGTTCGCCCCGTACTGCTGCTCGAGCTCGTCGATCACGTAGGAGAAGAAGTACGGCTGCTTGATGCGCGTGTAGATGCGCCCCGGCTCGAGGCCGAGCGCGGTCGACCGGATCGCCGTGTCGTACTGCCGCAGCGTGATTGCGTGGTTCGCGAGCAGCGCGCGGAGGACCTCGTCACGGCGGTCGAGCGCCGCCTGCGGATTGTGGAACGGGTCGTACACCGACGGCGCCTGGGGGAGGCCCGCAAGGAGCGCGGACTCGAGCAGCGTCAGCTGGCTCGCGTGCTTGGAGAAGTACGTCTGCGACGCCGCTTCGACCCCGTAGGCGTGGTTGCCGTAGTACACCGTGTTCAGGTACTCGTTGAGGATCTTCGGCTTCGACCACTTGCGCGCGAGCTTGATCGCGAGGCACGCCTCCTTGATCTTGCGCGTGAACGTCTTCTCGCGACCCGTGTAGAGATTGCGCACGAGCTGCTGCGTGATCGTCGAGCCACCCTCGATGACCTTTCCGGCCGTGACGTCCTTCCACGCGGCCCGGGCGATGCCGACATAGTCGACGCCACCGTGCTCGTAGAAGCGGCGGTCTTCGATCGACGTCGTCGCGAGCGGCAGCCACTTCGACATCCGCGCCGTCGTCACGGGCTCGCGGTTCCGCTCCGCCGGGATCGAGCCGAGGACGGAGCCGTCGTAGGCGTAGACGAACGAGTTCTGCCCGATCTCGACCGGCCGCAGCGAGCCGAGGTCGCAGCTCGCGGAGAGCGCGCTGCCCGCGCCGAGCCCGATCGTGAGCAGGACGACGAACGCTGCGATCGCGATCGTGCCCGCGACGACGCCGGCGCGGCGGCGGCGCCTGATCCGGCCGGAGCGCTTCTTCTTGCGCCCGCGGTGGGCGAGGATGAAGTCGAGGTCGTCGCCGGGCCGGCGCGGGCTCATGTCCGCTCCGCGAGCCGCTCGGCGACACGGATGCGCAGATCGCTCGACGCCTGGTCGGCCGCGCCCTCTCCCGGAATCCACTTGCGTACCACGATCGTCGCGTTCTCCCCTGCCAGGTCGGTGACGTACACCTCGCCCTCCGGCTTCAGCGACTCCACAGTCTGCCTCAGCCCGGCGGCGGACGTCTGCACCGTCACCTCGGCCAGCGACTCGGCGCTGCGGATCGTCGAGTTGCGAATCGTCTCCGACGCGAGCCGCTCGTTCGGTACGACGAGGCGGTCGTTGTCGCGCGTGCGGATCCACGTGTACGTGAGCCCGATCTCCTCGACGACGCCGCGCGTCCCCTGGACCTCGACCTCGTCGCCGAGGCGCAGCGGCTGGCTGATCGCGATCAGCACGCCGGCAACGAGGTTGCCGATCGTGCGCTGGCTCGCGAACCCGATCACGAGCCCGATGAGGGCGGAGGATGCAAGCACGCCGCCCGCGATCGCACGGATCTGCGGGATCACGAGCAGCGCCGAGAGCACGCCGACGAAGACGATCGCCGCGAAGATCGAGCGGCGGAGCACGCGGTAGCGCGTCACGGAGCCAGGCGCGAGCTCGTGACGGGCGATCCGCCAGTCGACGACCTTCGCCGCGACGGCCGCGCAGACGATCACGACGAACGCGATCAGAATCCTCTGCCAGATCTCGCGCACGATGCCCTATTCGGCCCAGTCGATCGGTTTCCGGCCTGCGTATCCCTCGCCGAGGCCGTGCCAGAACTCGACCGCCTCCTCGCCGGCGTGCCAGCAGAGGAGGACGTCCTCGCCGTCGTGGCGCGCGGGGAAGTCGAGCAGGCCGAGGTCGACGTCCTTCACCTGCACACCGAGCTCCTCGAGCCGGTCGACGCACGCGACCGCTGCCTCGGCAAGACCGGCGAGCTCGCTCTGGGCATCGTTCAGGTCGCCGGCGGCGTAGCCGGTGCCGTTCCCCGCGATCACCGTGACGAGCGACCCCTGTCCCTGCTCGAGCTCGCGCATCCGCGCGCGGAGCGCGACGAGGCGCTCGGCGACGGGACGCACCTCGGAGAGGGCGCTGTTAGCCTCGTCGGGAGTGAAGAGCCTGTCGGGCACGGCGCCGCCGTATCGTAGGGACGAACCGCGGCAGCTCGCGTTGTGGCTCGCGCTCGTCCTCGCGATGATCGCGCTCGCGTACGCCGACCGGGCGAGCAGCGGCAAGCCCGACCCGCAGGTGCTCTACGAGTGGTCGACGGCGCTCGGGGGGCTCATCCAGGACGGCATCGTGCTCATGCTCCTGCTCGCGATCGCCGGCTTCAACGCGCGGCTGCTCGCGCTCCGGCTGCCGCGCCGGTTCTGGCGGACCGTGGGCATCCTGGCCGCCGCGCTCGTCGCGATCTACGTATTCGAGCTCGCCTATACCTCCTTCGTCCACGTCGGCAACGAGCAGGGGCTGACGCCGGATCGCTGGGAGCCGCGGCACGCGCTCGCCTACGTCGCGAACGCAGTCGTCATCTGCACGTGGGTGCCGTTCGTGGAGGAGCTCACCTACCGGGGCCTCGGCTACTCGCTGCTCGCACCGTTCGGCCGCTGGCCCGCGATCGTGGCGGTCGGCCTGCTGTTCGGCCTCGCACACGGCCTCGTCGAGTCGCTGCCGATCATCGCGATCTTCGGCTGCGTGCTCGCCTGGATCCGATCGCGCACGGGGAGCGTAGTACCCGGCATGGTCCTGCACGCCGCCTTCAACGTGGTCGCGCTCGTCGCGGCCGTCACCCTCTAACATCGCGGCGTGAGCGCGAACGACACCGATCCCGTGATGAAGCAGCTGCGCGAGCAGATCTCCGACGTGGACCGGTCGCTGATCGAGGCGATCAACCGGAGGCTGAAGCTCGTCGCGCAGCTGAAGCGCTACAAGGACGACCAGGGGATCGCGTTCGTCGATCCCGAGCGCGAGGAGTGGATGTTCGCCTACCAGTCGCGCGCCAACCGCGGCCCACTGAGCGACGAAGGGCTGCGCGCGTTCTACACCGAGCTGCTCGCGCTGACGAAGCGCGAAGTCACCTAGAGATCAGTCCTCGGCGTCCGGCTCGTCGTCCTCGACTTCGACCTCCGCGAAGTCCTCGGCGGAGACCCTGTCGAGGAAGCGCTTGAACTCGTCGACGATCGCCTCCTCGTTCACCTCGTCGCCCTCCATCTCGATTGCCGACTCCTCGATCACGTCGTCCGCGGCGAAGATGGGCGCCTGCGCGCGCACGGCGACGGCGATCGCGTCGGAGGAGCGCGAGTCGACCTCGACCTCGTTGCCGTTCTGCGCGACCGTGATGGAGGCGTGGAAGGTGTTCTCGCGCAGCTCGGTGACGGTGACGCGCACGACCTCGACGTTGAGCTCGCCGAGGATGTTCACGAGCAGATCGTGCGTGAGCGGACGCGGCACGCTCGCACCCTGGAGCTTCATCAGGATCGCAGCGGCCTCCGGATGGCCGATCCAGATCGGGAGGTAGCGGTTCCCCTCGGCCGTCTTCAGCAGCACGATCGGCTGCTTGCCGACGAGGTCGAACGACACGCCGTAGATCGACATCTCGACCATTCCGCTTCTAGATTACCGCCGCCCCTGGGGGCAAACGCGGCGCCGCTATCATGCGGCCCGCGCGGGCGATTAGCTCAGTTGGTTAGAGCGCCGCTCTGATAAGGCGGAGGTCCCTGGTTCGAATCCAGGATCGCCCATTCACGACCTGCGGATCGCGGCCTCCGGATCACGGCCTGCGGATCTGAGTCGACGAGACCGAAAGCCGCTCGTGCGCCGTCCGCTTGCGCGCATCTCCGACCGCAGCTTCCGCGCGCCTGGCGCACGCTGCGATCCGGGCGTCGAGCTCGTGCATGCGGCTGCGCAGCCGCTCGGTCTCCGCGGTGTCGCCGGCCGCGGCGGCGCCACCGAGCGCGTACTGCACCTTCGACCGCTCGCGCGCGAGGCGCTTCGCCTCGAGGCGGAGGGCGGACACCTCGCGGCCTGCGCCGGACCACGCGCGCACCGATGTCGCGGCGAGAACGGCGAAGCCACGCGAGCTGTCGAATGCACCCGCTGCGACGCGGTCGAGCCGCGATCCCCGCCGGCGGTGCGCCTGCTCGATGAAGAGCGCGGCCAGGATGATCGCGGCGGCGAGGAGCAGGATCGCGACGACAGCGCTCCCGAGCGCGAACAGCACGATGGCGGCGAGAAGGCACGCCCCCGCAAGCGCTGCGACGAACGACGTAGGCGCGAGGCCGAACGTGCGGCGCTCGGAGACCGCGTACTCGGGCGGGCTCGCGTCCAGCTCGACGACCTCGAACGAGTCGGTGTCGTGCTCGGGACGGCTCAATGGAGCGCGCGCGTCCGCCGGACGTAGTCCTCGACCGCATGGAGGAAGCCGCGGTCCTGCGCGAGCTCCGCAACCGTGACCTTCGTCTCCTCGTCTAGCTCGCGGTCGTCCTCGAGCTCACGCAGGAACGGCTGCAAGCGGCCGTCCTGGGACATCTGGGCCATTCGCAGGAAGAGCGTGCGCGTGTCGTCGTCCTGCGAGATCGCCTCGAGCGACTCGATGTCCTGGAGCCAGAGATCGTGCACGGAGGTGCAACGCCGCTCCGGCGCGGGCGGTTACGGGGACCCGAGCCGCTCGAGGGCCTCGGCCAGCTCCTCGAGCTGAACCTCGCCGTCGACCGGGATGTGCAGACCGGCTGCCCCCACCCTTGCGTCGAACCCGGTCAGGAGCCGGACGGCCTCCTTGACGCGCGCTGCGAGCGCGGGATCGACCGTCGTCGTCCGGCGCTCCTTCGTGCGCGCGCCGGCCCACCGCGCCGCGCGCTCGGCGGCCCGCACCGAGAGGCCTTCCTTCACGATCCTCCGGGCAAGCCTGCGACGGCCGTCCTGGTCCGGCACCGCGAGCACCGCGCGGGCATGCCCCTCGGTCAGCTCCCGGCGGGCGATCATCGCGAGCACGTCCTCGGGAAGCTCCAGCAGCCGGATGCGGTTCGAGACGGTCGGCTTCGACTTGCCCACGCGCTCGGCAAGCTCGCCCAGCGAAAGCGCGAACTCGTCGATCAGCACCGCATAGGCGCGCCCCTCCTCGATCGGCGACAGATCCTCGCGGGCGACGTTCTCGACGAGCGCGAGGAGCAGCGTGTCGCGATCGTCTGCGTCGCGCAGGACCGCGGGCACCGTTGCGAGACCCGCCTCGCGGGCGGCCCGCCAGCGGCGCTCGCCGGCGATCAGCTCGTAGCCGCCCTCGAGCCGCGGCCGGACGACGACGGGCTGGATCAGCCCCTGCGCCTTGATCGACTCCGCGAGCCCACTCACACCCTCGCTCTCGAAGCGCTTCCGCGGCTGCGACGGGTTCGCATGGATCTGGTCGACCGCGATGTGCGCGAGCTCGGACGCGCCGCCGCCGATCAGCACCTCGAACCCGCGGCCGAGGCCTCTTCTAGGCGCGCTCGACAAGCTCCATCGCCACCTTCCAGTAGGCCTCGGCACCGCGCGAGCGACGGTCGTAGTGGGTGACCGGCAGCCCGTGGCTCGGCGCTTCGGCGACCCGCACCGAGCGCGGGACGACGGCGTCGAAGACGAGCGCGCCGAAATGCTTGCGCACCTCCGCCTCGACCTCGCCGGAGAGCCGCGTGCGCCCGTCGGCCATCGTCAGGAGGACGCCGGCGATCGCCAGACCCGGATTGAGACGCACCTTGATCAGGTTGATCGACTGCACGAGCTGCGCGAGGCCCTCGAGCGCGTAGTACTCGGTCTGCACGGGCACGACCACCCGGTGCGCGGCAGCGAGGGCGTTCACCGTCAGCGGACCAAGCGAGGGCGGGCAGTCGAGGAGGACGAAGTCGAAGTCGCCCGCCTGCTGCAGCGCGTCCGCGAGGTAGCGCTCGCCGTCCTCGCGCTGCGAGAGCTCGACGCTCGCGCCGGCGAGCTCGGGCCGTGACGGCACGAGGAAGAGATTCGGGAACCGCGTCGGCTTCGCGAGCTCCGAGAGCGGAGCGCCGTCGAGCAGGTCGTAGCTCGAGGTGCCGTTCGCGCTCATGCCGAGCCCCGAGGTCGCGTTCGCCTGCGGGTCGAGATCGACGACGAGCGCCCGCTCTCCCGCCTCCGCGAGGCACGCGGCGAGGTTGATCGCGGTGGTCGTCTTGCCGACCCCGCCCTTCTGGTTCGCGAACGCGTAGACCTTGCCGGGCATCCGGCCAATCTAGCCGCGGCGCCGGACACGGATTCGAGGCATTTGCCGCTCGTTGCGCGACTAAGCAAGCGGGCGCTTCTTCGCGACGCCGGGCCGCCGCGGGAAGCCGGCCGGCGTCGGCCCGAGCTTGCGCACGACCAGGAAACCCGCGGGCGCTTCCTCCAGCTCCCCCGCGATCCGCTCGGCGACGCGGGCGACGCGCTCGGGCTCGGCCGACGGCCCGACCCAGAGAACGACCGCGCCTCCGGGACGGACGAGCGGCAGGCACCACTCGACCGCCGTCGGGGGATGCGCGAGCGCCTTCGCAACGGCGACTCCGACCCGGTCGGTCTCCTGCTCCTCGGCGCGACCCCACACGACCCGCGCATTCGGCGGCGCCCACTCCTCGAGAAACGCGCACTTGCGCCGCTCGGCCTCGAGCAGCACGACTTCGCGGGCGGGGAACGCGTGCGCGAGCGGGATACCGGGCGCTCCGCCGCCCGACCCGACGTCGACGATCGGGCCGCCGAAGCGCGACACGAGCTCCGCGCCCGCAAGGGAGTCCTCGAGCAGGACGCGGCGTGCCGCTGAGAGCTCGCCGAGGCCGGTCAGCCCGGGTGTTGCGACGACAGCGGCGAGCCAGCGGTCAAGCGGGGAGGACGACGACGTACCGATACGGCTCGGTCCCCTCGCTCGCGGTCTGCACGCCGGGATACTCCTTGAGCCGCTCGTGGACCACCCTGCGCTCGCCCGCCGTCATCGGCTCCAGCACGACGCGCTCGCCGAGCGACGCGCGCTCGGCACCTCCGACGGCAATGCTCTCGAGCGTCGCGCGCCGGCGCTCGCGGTATCCCGCAGCGTCGACGATCACGTGCTTGCCCGCCCCGGACCGGTAAAGGGCGGCGCTCGCGACGTACTGGAGCGCGTCGATCGTCTGCCCGTGCTTCCCGATCAACAGGCCGAGGTCGTCGCCGGTGCAGGTGACGAGCACCTCGTCGTCCGTCTCGCGGGCGTCGACGCGGGCGGCGAGCCCCATCGCTCCGACCACGCGCTCCACGAGCTGCCGCATGTGCAGCTCCGGCTCGCTCTCGTCAGGACGAGGCCGGGACGCAGCGGGCGGTGAGGCCGCGGCCTCGGCCGTCGCGATCACACGCGCAGGCGTGTAGCCGACGCCGAGCAGGCCGCGTTCGCCCTCCGAGACGACCTGGAAGCGCACGCTCGCCTTGTCGATCCCGGGCGCCAGGCGCTCGAGGTCGCGCAGCGCCTTCCACTTCGCCTCGCCGACGGTCTCCCCCGTCGCTTCGACGGAGCGCTCGGTCACCGCTTCGCGCGCCCCTTCTTCTTGACGCGCCGCGGCGCCGAGGGCACCTGCTTCGGCTGCTCGGCTGTGGGGGCCGCGCCGTTCGAGCCGTCCCGCTCGGGCTCCTTGGGCGGCGTCCGCGACGAGCGTTTCGGCCCGGCACGCGGCGCGGCAGCGGCCGCAGGGTTCGGCTTCGGCACGAGCCGGCGGGTGACGAGGCCCTGACCGACCGTCCAGAGGTTCGTCGTCATCCAGTAGAGGATCAGCCCGGTCGGGAAACGGGAGACGACCGTCAGGAAGACGAGCGGGAGGAACATCATGATCGTTCGCTGCGTCTTGTCCATCGTCGTACCCATGAAGTAGGTCGACGCGATCTGCGAGCCGGCATAGATCGCGAGGAGGACGAAGCCGGACCAGTGCGCGGTTGCCTTGTCGGAGATGTTCGGGACGACGTGCAGCCACGAGCCCGTGATGTGCTTCGTGCCGTGCTTGAGCGTGAAGTACAGCGCGATGAAGACGGGGAACTGCGCGAGGAGCGGCAGGCACGACGCCGCGGGGTTGATGTTGTTCTCCTTGTAGAACTTCATCAGCTCCTCGTTGAGCTTCGCGCGGTCGCCCTTGTACTGCTGCTGCAGCCGTTTCATCTCCGGCGCGTGGGCCTGCAGTGACTGCATCGAGTGGATCTGGCGCACCGTCAGGGGAACGAGCACGATGCGGACGATCACGGTCAGCGCGACGATCGACCAGGCCCACGGCAGGCCCACGCTTCCGTGCAGGAAGTCGAGGATCGACTTCATCACGTTCTCGAGCGGCGTCAGGATCGACAAGACGATCATGGGTAATCGACTCCTCCGGCCGACCACGGGTGGCAGCGCAGGAGACGCCACGCGGCGCGCGGCAGGCCGCGCAGCACACCGTGCTTGCGAATCGCGAGCACGGCGTACTCCGAGCAGC
>Ga0308176_10003302_pt1 | contig 10313 bp, 7 predicted proteins | sample PhyCR2_3_FD_203890 | JGI IMG/M metagenome (GOLD analysis project Ga0308176, IMG submission 203890) | Soil microbial communities from UC Gill Tract Community Farm, Albany, California, United States - DLSLS.C.R2 | ecosystem: Environmental > Terrestrial > Soil > Agricultural land | place: USA... | reverse complement strand
CGCCTCCTGGGCCCGGTCGCCGTCGGCCTTGTAGATCATCTGCCCGAGGGCGTTGAGGCTCGAGGCCAGGGCCGGGTGCGCGTCGCCCAAGGCGTGCCGCTGCGCCGCGATCATCCGGCGGAACAGGCGCTCCGCCTCGTCGTGCCGGCCCAGCGCCTCCACCGCGCTCCCCATGCTTCCGACAGCCTCCGCCGTCAGCGGGTGATTCTCTCCCAGGCGGGCCACCCGGATGGCCACCGCCGCCTGGTAGAGCGGCATCGCATCGGCGCTCGAGCCTCGAGCCCTCAGCACCTCGGCTAGCGCGATCTTGGCGGTCGCCACGGCCAGGCTGCTGTCGCCGTGCAGCCGGGTCTGGATTCCCAGGGCCTCGCGGAGCAATGGCTCCGCCTTGCCGTAGTCGCTCCGCTTGTAGTACAGATCGGCCAGATGCACGAGGCTCTCGGCCGTGGCCTCGTGCTCGGTGCCGAGCTTGCGCCGGCGCAGGGCGAGCGCGTCGCTGAGGAGCGACTCGGCCGGCGCCATCTCTCCCTGCTGCGTCCGCACCAAACCGAGGAGGTCCATGGCGTCGGCAACGGCGGGATCGTCCTCGCCGTGCAGCGCCCTCTGCTCGCGCAGCGTCCGTTCGACCTGCTCGGCCGCGCGATCGTAGACCCCCAGGTTGCGGTAGATCCTGCCCAGCGCGCCGCGGAGCTCGGCGCGGACCTCCGGGTCCTCCGCCAGGGCCGTGTCGATCCGCTCGACGCCGCGGTCGAGCAGCACCCGCGCCGTCATTCCGCCCGCGCTGTCCTGCGGCAATTGATAGGGATCGGCGGCCCCGAACACGCTCACCAGATAGTCGCGCACCGCGACCGCTTTCCGCGCCTCGCCCTCGGCGCGATTGCGAAGCTGGCGCTCGCGCGCGCCGCCGACGGCCAGGGCGACCGCGGCAGCCGCGGCGAGCGCCAGCGGAACCCGGTTCCGCCGGGCGAACTTGGCCGCCCGATATCCGAGCGAGTCCCGCCGCGCCGACACCGGCTGGTGCGCCAGGTAGCGCCGGAGATCGTCGGCGAACGCCGCCACCGAGCCGTAGCGATTCTCGGGGCGCTTCTTGAGCGCCTTGGCCAGGATGTTGTCGAGGTCGCCGGCGTAGAGCCGCCGGAGGCGGGTGGCGGTCACACCGCGTGCATCCCCGTCGCTCGCGGCCGTGCTCAGGCGGGTCGGATCGGTCTCCACCACATGGCGCAGGTGCTCGGCGGGCGATCGGCTGCCCGGTGCCGTCGGATGGCGGCCGGCCAGCAGCAGGTACAGCACCACGCCCAGCGAGTAGACGTCGGTGGCGACCGTGATGGCGCCGCCCGTCACCTGCTCCGGCGCGGCGAACTCCGGCGTGAAGGCTCCGCCTCCCTCGGTGAGCCCCGTGCGCTCGCCCTCGTCGTCCTCCAGCAGCTTCGCGATTCCGAAATCGAGCAGCTTCACGGCGCCGCTCGAGGTCACCAGGATGTTCGAGGGCTTGAGATCGCGGTGAACGATCAGGTTGGCATGGGCGTGGCCGACCGCGTCCAGGATGTCGAGGAACAGGCGGAGCCGGGCCTCCGGGCCGAGCCGGCGCTCCTCGCACCAGCGGTCGAGCCGATGGCCTTCGACGTACTCGAGGACCAGGTACGGCTGGCCGGCGGGCGTGATGCCCGCGTCGAACAGCTTCGCGATGTGAGGATGGTTGAGCCGGGCCAGCACGGTGCCTTCGCGCTGGAACCGCGCCGTTCCGGTCCGGTCGAGCAGGGCGAGGTTGAGTAGCTTGACCGCCGCGGCGCCCTCGAACCGGCCGTCGCTCCGCCGTCCGAGCCACACCGTGCCCATGCCGCCCTGTCCGAGCGGCCGCTCCAGCGTCCACCCGCCGAGCTGCCAGCCGGCGAGGGCAGGGGCCCCGGCGGCCGGGTTGCGCGGCAGCGCCTCGTCGAGTGGGCTCGCGCCGGCGTCCAGAAATCCCTTCTCGTCGAGCTCAGGCTCCGCGGCCAGCAGCCGCTCGATCTCCGCCGCGTTGACCGGATCGCTTTGGCTGAGATCGGCCAGCCAGGCTGCCCGCTCGCCAGGCTCGAGCTCGAAGGCACGATCCAGGAGTGCGCGGAGCCGGCTGGTCGACTCGGACACCGGCTAGAGGTCCTGAATGGCGCGATGCAGGAGCAGCCGCGCGCTGCGCCACTGGCGGCCAATGGTGCGCTCGGAGACGCCCCTGAGCTGCGCCAGCTCGGTGAAGGAAAAACCGCAGAAGAAGTGGAGGTCCACCAGCTGGGCAAGGTCGGGCTCGCTCGCGGCCAGGTTGTCGAGCGCCGTGCCCAGCTGCTCGAGCGGCTCCGCCCGCGTTCCGCCGTCGGCCGGCTCGGGGCCGACGGCGGTGATGTGAAACTCGCTGCCTCGCTTCCGCGCCTGTTTCCGCCGGACGTAATCGATGGTCAGGCCGCGCATCGCGCGGGCGGCATAGCCCAGGAAGTGCTCCCGGCTCGCGAACTGAAGCCCTTCGCGCTCGGCGATGTTGAGGTAGGCCTCGTGCAGCAGCGTGGTGGTGCCGAGCGTGATGCCCGGCGCGCCCCGCCGAAGCTGTCGCTCCGCGATGCCGTGCAGCTCGTCGTAGAGCGCCGCAAACAGCGCGTTGGCGGCCTGCGGGTCGCCGTTTTGGGCCGTACGGATCAGCTCGCCGATGGAGGCGTCAGGTGGCAACGCGGAACGCTCTCGCCGTTGAAACGATGAGAAGGAAGCAGCCGGAGGCATCCGCGCGGAACATACGGGCCGACGGAATGGACGTCAAAAGCGCTGATCCCGGCACTCGTGGCGCGAGCGCGACACCTCAGCCGGGCGCTCCGCTGGTCCGGCCGTCGGGCGGCAGAGCAGGGCCCGCCGGCGGTCTGGGCGCCGGCCGGTCGCACAGGAACCGGATGGCGTCGAGCTCAGGCTCGGCGGCGAGCAGGGCCGCGAGCTCCCGGGCGTCGTCCGGCGCCTCGCGGGCCAGGCGTCCGAGAAACGCCTGGAGCTCGGCGGGGCCGAGCTCGAGCGCCTGATCCAGCAGGCCACGCAGTCGGGTGAGGAGCGGCCCGCGGGGACGCGGGTGCCGCACGTCGCCCGGCTCGCCGCCTACTTTCTCTCCCATGCCAGCTTCACGCGGCGCGCCCGCGGCGCGCGTTAACGGTGTGGCAGCCGCAGAGAGCGAGCTCGGCGCCCGCGATGGCGGCGGAACGGCGCATGAGAGCCCCCGGATTGATGTAGGACAGCGCTACCGGAGACTCGGAATTCAAACGGGAAACCGGACAATACTCGAGCTTCACTCAGCGAACGGCGCTCCCCTCCCGCTCCCGTCCGAACGCGTCACCCGCAACCGCCTCGGTATGCGCCGCGCAGCGCCAGCCATCGTCACGGCGGACCCACACGCTGCTGTCGGCCGCGCGCAGGGTGACCGGCTTTCCGTCTACCGTCATCTCCTCCCGGACCTGATACACGATCACCGCCACATCTTCGGTCAACTGCCGTACTTCCGCGCCGGCTTCGATCTCGAAATCGTGGATGCGCCACGACGCGCCGGTCATCATCTTCTCGTAGCTGGGCTGGTCCACCGATCGCACACCGCTGGCACCCGCGATGAGGCAGGGAAAGTCGGTGAGGGACACCGCGGTTCGGACGTCGCGGGCGCGCATCGCCTCCCAGTAGCGCCGCTCGAGCTCGAGGATCTCGGTGTCGATGCTGGTCGTGGCGCGTGTCATGGGTCCCCCCTTTGGGTGAGTAGCCATTACGAGCGGCGGCTCCGCGTCGGCTTCCGGCACGGAGCTTTCCGCCTGGCGGATCTGCTGGAGGTCTTTACGCATGCCGGAGAGTAGGCGGGCCCGGACGGCCAGGCGGTGAGAACGGTCACGGTGGCGGGGTCGAGGTTTCAAGCCGGTACGGGGCAGGAGAGAAAGACGGAAGGACGGAAAGACGGAAGGACGGAAGGACGGAAGACAGGAAGGACGGAAGGAGGGAAAGACCGGAAGGAGGGAAAGACCGGAAGGACGGAAGGAACCGTCCTTCCGTCCTTCCCACTTCTATCCTAGCGTCCGTGCCGATGCGCGGTCGCCTGCTGCGTCCCCGCATTGGCGCAGCTCACCTTGGGGTTCCAGGGCGCGAAGGTTCCGCTCGGGTTGTGCATCCCCACGTAGATGTGAAGTCCCCACACTCCGAACTCGGGTACCTGCGCGAACTGCTGCCCCAGCAGCGTCGGCGGCGCCGCGCTCGCCGGATGATCGGCGAACGGCACGATGTACTCCACCCCGACAAACCTGAGCTTCCCGTTCTTCTCCGGCTCGTACAGCAGCAGCTCTGGCTGAAGCAGGTTGACCACGCCGCCGTCCTGGATGTACGCCAGGTTGCCCCAATGGAATCCCATCGCGCCGGTCCCGGGTGTGCTCGGCAGGTCGCCCGAAACCAGGCACGGCGTGATCAGAGTGGACCAGCCGGCGTCAGAGGCGCTCTGGAAGTCATGGAACGGCGCCACCAGACGGCGTAGTTTCGCGATCTGACTCGCCGCCGAGGCCAGGGATGCCGCGGGGGCCGCGCCGGCCGTTCCGGCGTCGGGTGCCAGAGTCCCCTGGTGATCCTCGCAGGCGAACAGGGCCGTAACGACGGCCAGTGTGATTGGAATGCGGACGCGCATGGATACCTCCCTGAGAAGTCGACGATCAGGTGCGTCGGAACGCATCGGTGCTACGGCGGACTCCGCAACGCGCGGGGTACACGAGATAGATCGAAATTCCCCGCTGAAGTCGGACAGGGGCCCCCGGTGGCCTTCAACTAGCGGTGGGTGAACACGGGAGATCGCTCTTTTTTTGGTACGGCCCCATACGAGCGCCGGGGGGCTCGGGGGCGCCTCATCGTCGCTGTGGAAATGTGGGCAATGTGCTCTCGCGTGGAGAGAATTTTTCCCTCTTGCGCGCCCGAAGGGCGCGTCGTATAGTGTGCCCTCGATCGAGCGCTGATCACCTCGATCGAGAGCGACGGGACCAATCGCGTGTCTCGTCCGCACCGCAGCAGCGCCGCGGTGTGCCGTGCAGGAGGTTGATCCGCGATTCGGCCCGACCTGCAGCGCTCGCACTGGTGAACCGGATAGCCCGCAAGCCATCTGGGAATGGACGACGGAGCTCCTGAGGCCTACCCGCACACGCCACAGTGGGTGGCGGCCGAGGGAAGAAGAACGGAGAAGTCAATTCTCCGACTCCGCATAGCCAGCGCGTCGACGGCCCGTCTCACCCTTCGGGGGGAGCGGGCCGTCGTGCTTTTGGCACGGCTCCCTCTGGCCCGCGCCGGACCCCTCTGTAGCTTGAACGGATGCCAAACTCATATCAGGATGTCTACGCCCGCTGGCAGGCCGACCCCGAAGGATTCTGGGCCGATGCCGCCGAAGCGGTGCATTGGTACCGCCGCTGGGATCGGGCCCTCGATGCCTCTCGCGCGCCGTTCTACCGCTGGTTCCCCGGCGCCGAGACCAACAGCTGCTACAATGCCCTCGACCGCCACGTCGAGGCCGGTCGCGCCGACCAGGTCGCCCTGATCTACGACAGCCCGGTCAGCGCCACCCTTCGGAGCTACACCTATCGCGAGCTCCGCGACGAAGTGGCCCGGTTTGCCGGCGTGCTGGCGAGCAAGGGCGTCGGCCGTGGCGACCGAGTCGTGATCTACCTGCCGATGGTTCCCGAAGCCGCGATCGCGATGCTCGCCTGTGCCCGCATCGGCGCGATCCACTCGGTGGTCTTCGGCGGCTTCGCCTCGGCCTCCCTGGCCAGCCGGATCACCGACGCTCGGCCCAAGGTCGTGCTGACCGCCTCGTGCGGCATCGAGACCAATCGGGTGATTCCCTACAAGCCGCTGCTCGACGAGGCCATCGATCTCGCCGACGCCAAGCCGAATTGCTGCATCGTGCTGCAGCGCCCCGAGGCCAAGGCGACGCTGATACCGGGGCGGGACTACGACTGGCACGAGCTCGCGGCCGCCGCCCGGCCGGTGGACTGCGTGCCGGTCCTCGCCACCGATCCGCTCTACATCCTCTATACCTCGGGCACGACCGGACACCCCAAGGGCATCGTCCGCGACAACGGCGGGCACCTGGTCGCGCTCACCTGGAGCATGTGGAACGTCTATGGCGTCGAGCCGGGCGAGGTCTACTGGGCGGCCTCCGACGTGGGCTGGGTGGTTGGCCACTCGTACATCGTGTACGCCCCGCTGTTTCACGGGAACACGACCGTGCTCTACGAGGGGAAGCCGGTCGGCACGCCCGACCCGGGCGCGTTCTGGCGGGTCATCGCGCAGCACGGGGTCCGGGTGCTGTTCACCGCGCCCACGGCGTTCCGCGCCATCAAGCGTGACGACCCCAACGGCGAGCACATCCGCCGGTACGATCTCTCGAAGTTCCGCACCCTGTTCCTGGCCGGCGAGCGCTGCGATCCGCCAACGCTCCAGTGGGCCGAGCGGCAGCTCGGCGTCCCCGTCATCGATCACTGGTGGCAAACCGAGACCGGCTGGGCGGTGGGCGGCAACTGCGCGGGGCTGGGGCTCGCACCGGTCAAGCCCGGGTCGTGCTCGCTGCCGGTGCCGGGCTGGGACGTGCGGCTCCTGGATGACGAAGGGCGCGAGGCGGGACCGGGCGAGCAGGGCAACGTCGTGATCAAGCTCCCGCTCGCGCCGGGCGCCACGCCCACGCTGTGGAACAACGACGATGGCTTCCGGAAGACCTACCTCGACGCCTACCCGGGCTACTATCTCACGGCCGACGCCGGGTACAAGGACGCCGACGGTTATCTCTGGATCATGGGCCGCACCGACGACGTGATCAACGTCGCCGGGCACCGCCTCAGCACCGGCCGCATGGAGGAGGTGCTGGCGGCGCATCCGGACGTCGCCGAGTGCGCGGTGGTGGGTGTCGCCGACGAGCTCAAGGGCGAGGTCCCGCTGGGCCTCGTGGTGCTCAAGGCGGGCAGGCAGCGAAACTGGGCCGAGCTGGTGGCCGAGCTGGTGGAGCTGGTGCGGCAGCGGATCGGCCCCGTGGCCTCGTTCAAGACGGCGACGGTGGTGAAGCGGCTGCCCAAGACGCGCTCGGGAAAGATCGTGCGGGGAACGGTGAAGAAGATCGCGGACGGCGCCGCGTGGACCGTGCCGTCGACGATCGATGATCCGGCATCGCTCGAGGAGATCAAGGGAAGTCTGGCCGAGATCGGATACCCGGTTCGGGCGATGGACAGCGAGCAGTTATCCCGACGGTGAGCTCCCGGTCGGGGCGGCACCGGGAGCGCCGCCGCCGTCAGCAGCCTCCCACGCTCACCACGTCATCCGAAGCCGCCCGATACGCCGACACCCGTTCCCACGACGCCGGCGCGGCGGCGCACACCTGATAGAAGTCATAGTCGCCGACGGCGCGGTCGCCGTTGGCGTTGAGCGTGGTCGGGCCGGTCGCGCCGGTATAGCTCGCGGCCTGGCTCAGCAGCTCGGCGCGATAGCTCGAAATCGAGCCGAGGCCGACCTTCGCGTAGGCCAGCGTCGCCAGGTGGAGCGCGTCGTACGCGGCGAGGGTGAACGCGTCGGCCGTGAGACCGCTCCGCGCCTCGATCGCGTCGATCAGGGTGGCGTCGTCCTGCAGCAGCTGGTCGCTCAGACCGTAGGTCGGCGCGCGGAACCCGGTGGCGGCCGCAAACGCGGCGGCGTCGGGATCGCCTACCACCAGCGAGCTCTGCACCATGCCGTCGCCGCCGTACCAGCGCACCTGGGAGAAGGCCGGGTCCGCGTTGGCCGCGCCGAAGACGCCGACCGCGCTCTCCTCGAAGGCGGCGAAGTAGACGGCCACGGTCCCGGCGCCGCCCTGGGCCACCGCGGCGTCGATCTCCGACTTGATCGCGGCGAGCTGAGTGGTGAAATCGGTGGTGCCCGGGGCGTAGCTGGCCCCGGCGGTGACGGTGCCCCCGGCCGCCGTGAACAAGCGCTCGACCGCGTCGTGGAGGCCCTGGTTGCCGGCATCCGTGCGCCAGAGCGGCACCACCGTCTGGATCCCGTCCGCCAGGAGCAACTTCACCATCGCCACGCCTTCCTGGCCGTCATCGGGTACCAACCGGAACACGTTGTCGTCCGGCAGCGAGAGCGAGCCGGCGGTGCTCCCCTGGCTCAGAACGATCACGTCGTTGGCGTCGGCGAACGACTTGAGCGCGGCGATCTCGGAGCTGGACTGCGGACCAATGAAGATCCGCACCCCCTCGCCCGCGAGGGCCGTGAGTCGATCGAGCGCCTGGGCGGGGTCGAGCCCGGTGTCCTGGACCCGGAGGCTCACCCGGGTCGGCGAGCCCTGGGCGCTGAGCTGGGCATTGAGGTCGTCGGCGGCGAGCTGGAGCGCGGCCTCGCTGGTCTGGCCCAGCGTGCGCCCGGGGCCGGTGAGCGAGAGGAGGGCGCCGACGACGAGCTGGTTGGAGTTGTCGGGCCCCGAAGAATCGTCGTTGCCACAAGCGGCCGCGCCGAGCGCCAGGGCCAACACGAGCAGTTGCCTCATCAACCCTCCAGTGGGAAGACCGCGGGATGGAGACCCAATTTGCCGACGCAGGGCTTGCGGCACCAGCCGCGCCCTCTAGGTGCGTGCCGCCCCAGTTGCGTGCCCCTCCGCTGCCGCGCTGCTCCACTCGACCCACCGCTCGAACACTGCTTTCCCCCTGTGTCTCATCTCAGACAATGCCGGCGATACGGTCTATGCTATTGACCACCTCTGGCGACGTCCTCCATGACCGACCCAGGCCTGCCGCCCCGGGATCGCCTCGAGCGACGTGTTCTGCGACCTTGCGCCATCTTGAGGAGTCAGTAACTCTGCACACTAGGGTCGGTGTGCGGAGCCGGACGGCGCGGTCAGGTGGCAGGCGGTCAGAAAGGCCGGACGAGGATGTGGGTCGTGGCAGGCGCTGGGATGTCGAGTAGAGCCGGTTCGCTCGCAATCGCCGCGAGCGGCGCATGAGCCCCGCCCGCGCGGACCGTCCGCCGCTCATCTCCGTGGTCGCCCCTTGCCACAACGAGGAGCCCAACCTCGAGCCGCTCTACTGGGCGCTCAGCTCTGCGCTCCGGTCGGCGCAGTGGACATACGAGCTGGTGCTGGTGGACGACGGCAGCACCGACGGCACCTGGCCCGTCATCACCCGCATCGCGCAAAGTGACTCCAGGGTCCATGGCGTCCGCCTGGCCCGGAGCTTCGGCCAGCAGGCGGCCATTCTGGCCGGTCTCAAGCAAGCCCGGGGCGACGCGGCGGTCACCATGGACGCCGATCTGCAGCACCCGCCGGCGCTCATCCCGGTCATGGCGCGGCACTGGCTGGCCGGCAAACCGGTCGTGCTCACCCGCCGGTCCGACTCGGCGGACGTCGGCCGGTTCAAACGGCTCACCTCGGTGCTGTTCTATCGGATCTTCTCGGGCCTCACCGGTGTGCCCATGCCCGCCGGTACCGGCGAGTTCCGGCTGATCGATCGCCGCGTGGTGGACTACCTGCTCGAGCTTCGGGAAGGCGAGTACTTCCTTCGCGGACTGATCGGCTGGACCGGGTTTCCCAGCATCACGGTGCCGTTCCATGCGGCGCCGCGCCTGGCCGGCCAGACCAAGTACTCCCTCCGGAAGATGCTGCGGCTCGCCGTGTCCGGCGTGACCGCCTTCTCCCTTACCCCGCTCCGGATCGGCACCGTCCTGGGCCTCGCGACCGCCGGTCTCGCGCTGCTGGAGCTGGGCTACATCCTGCTCCAGGTCACGCGGGGGCACACCGTGCCCGGATGGGCCAGTGACGTCGGAGTGACCACGCTCCTCTTTGCCGTCCAATTCATCCTGCTCGGATTGATCGGGGAGTATCTCGGCCGGGTCTATCTCGCCGCCAAGTCGCGCCCGCCGTTCCTGATCGAGGCCACGACCGAGGCGTCCGGTCAGCGGCGGAGCGGAAGCTCCGACAGGCGAAAGTCGCGGTGGGAGCGGCGGCGAAGGCCCATGTCGCCGTAGTACTCGGTCGAGTAGACCGCGTACCCGGCATTCCGATAGGCCGTCGCCACGGCCGCTACCTCCTCGCCCCGCTGCAGCGCCGGCGGCAGCTCGACCATCACCGCCACACGCGGTTGCCCATCCCGGACGTAGGTAATCTCCTCTGTGGCCAGCGCGAACCGTACCACCGGCCTGATCCGGGTGACGCTGTCGGCCAGCGAGAGCACCTCGGCTTCGACGTATGGCTCGGTGTAGCTGCCGAGGAACGCGGCCTTCGGCCCGGCGCGCTCGGCGAACGCGCGGGCGAGGTGCTGGTCCAGCCCAACCGCGCGGGCGGT
>Ga0308176_10003301_pt1 | contig 10314 bp, 9 predicted proteins | sample PhyCR2_3_FD_203890 | JGI IMG/M metagenome (GOLD analysis project Ga0308176, IMG submission 203890) | Soil microbial communities from UC Gill Tract Community Farm, Albany, California, United States - DLSLS.C.R2 | ecosystem: Environmental > Terrestrial > Soil > Agricultural land | place: USA... | reverse complement strand
CGCCTGCATCACCGGGTTGACCTCGTCCTCGAGCAGCACGAGGTCGCCCATCGCCATGGCCTCGCCCTTCGCGACCTCCTTGAACGCGACCCAGCCACCCAGCGCGAGCGCGGGCTTGAGCGTCACCCCGCCCACGGTGACGGAGAGATCACTGCGTGGGAAGCCGAACTTGATGACGTTGCCGGGTTGCATGGCACCCTTCCGGCCGAGTGCCTCCTCGACCGATGCCCATTGCGCGCTCGAGGTGGCCGGCTGCTGCGCGAGGAGCGCCGGCGCGAAAACGCCGGTCGAACAGAGGAGTAAGGCGGTCGTGGACAGCGTTCGCTTCGTGCTCATGCGACTCTCCGATGCGCAGATGGTGATTGACGTCGCTGGAGACGCGCGGCAAGACGGTCACGACCGCGCCACGCATCCTGATTCAGCTGCTACAAGATGTCCAGCCTCGGCTCCCGAACGATCACGGCCGACACGCAATTTACGGGCGAATGAAGGTTTGCCACGTCCAATGCAAGATGCTACAGTTGCGACACGATGAACATGCCTCGACACTCGGCTCGGCGCTCTCCCGGGACCAAGCGACCTCGGCTCGTGGCGGAGGGGGCGGCCGCGCCCTCCCCGCCGGCGCGCTGGTACCTCTTGGTGCATCAGATCCCCCCGAAGCCTGATTACCTGCGCGTGAAGATCGGCCGACGACTTCAACGGATAGGCGCCCTGGCGCTCAAGAACAGCGTCTACGTGATGCCGACGACGTCCGATGCGCTGGAGGACCTGCAGTGGATCGCGCGAGAGATCGAAGAGGGTGGAGGCGATGCCTTCATCGCCGAGGCCTCGCTCGCCAGCCAGGGCCTGACGGACGAGGCCGTGCGCGCCCGATTCGAGGCGGCACGGAACGAGGTCTACGACAGCATTCGCATGGACGCACTCGCTCTGCACGAGGCACTCACTCGACCAGCGGCGAAGCGCGGCAGACATCGCGCTGCCCGCGCGAACGACGATTCCGCCTCGAAACGCTCGCGCGAGATCGCTGCACTGCGGCGGCGCTACGACGCGGTGAAGGCGATCGATTTCTTCAACGCCTCGGGAGCGACCGCGGCCGGCGAGATACTCGTGGAGCTCGAGCGGCTGGTGCAGCCGCGGGATGCGGACGAGCGCAGGCCGCATGCGATGAGTCACATCGACGGCGCCACGTGGGTGACGCGCCGCGACGTGCACGTCGATCGCATCGCGAGCGCCTGGCTGATCACCCGCTTCATCGATGGGCGGCCCACCTTCCGCTTCGTCGACGAGCGCGGATACGCGCATCGTCCCGGCGATCTGCGGTTCGACATGTTCGAGGCCGAATACACGCACGTCGGGGATGCCTGTACCTTCGAGACGCTCGTGACGACGTTCGTGCCGAACGACCAGGCGCTTCGTGCGATCGCGGAGATCGTCCACGACGTGGACTGCAAGGACGGCAAGTTCGGTCGCGACGAGGCACCGGGACTGGCGCGACTCATCGACGGGATCGTCGCACGCCACGCGCAGGACGAAGACCGTCTCGTGAGCGGCACGCACGTGTTCGACGACCTGTACGCTGCATTCCGGGACGCACGCGACGGCATCTCTCCATGAGCGCGCGGGCTCGCGATGATACGGCTTCGGCCCGGATCATCGTCGCAGGCAGCGCGAACACCGACATGGTCGTCAAAGTCCCCGACCTGCCGCGCCCGGGCGAGACGGTGACCGGCGGCACCTTCTTCACCGCGCGCGGCGGGAAGGGGGCAAATCAGGCCGTTGCGGCGGCGCGCGCCGGCGGCTCCGTCACGTTCGTCGCCAGCCTCGGTGACGATCCCCTGGGCGACGAGATGCTCGCGGCGCTCGCGGCCGAGGGGATCGCGGTAGATGCCGTGCACCGGGTGCCGGCCACTTCTTCCGGTGTGGCGCTCATCCTCGTGGACGAGCGTGGCGAGAACAGCATCGCCGTTGCACCTGGCGCCAATGCGCTCCTCACTCCCGCGCAGGTCGTCCCGAGCATCGAGCGACTTTCGCCGGGAGAGATTCTCCTCGCGCAGCTCGAGACGCCGCTCGAGACCGTGCTGGCGTCGGCGCGCGCGGCGAAGCGAGCGGGTGCACGCGTGATCCTGAATCCGGCGCCCGCGCGCGAGCTGCCCGACGAGCTGCTTCACCTGGTCTCGGTGCTCACCCCGAACGAAGCGGAAGCGGCGCGACTGGCGGGGATGTCGATCGCCGGCACGCACGTGGTGGAGGACGTGGCGACCGCACTACTTCAGCGCGGCACCGGCGCCGTGGCGATCACACTCGGCGCCGCGGGCGCGTACGTCGCCACGCCGGAGTATCGCGAGATGATCCCGGGGTATCGCGTGGAGGTGCGTGATACGACCGGAGCGGGCGATGTGTTCAACGGCGCGCTCGCCGTGGCGCTCGCGGAGCAGATGCCGCTCGGCGCGGCGGTGCGCTTCGCCAGCGCCGCGGCGGCGGTGTCGGTCACACGCGACGGCGCGCAACCGGCTGCACCGCACCGCTCGGAGATTCTCGCGCTGCTCGGCGACCGTCTCACGTGAACGCCGGCTCGATGCACCGTCCTTGCGGTCTCGACATTCACCCGGTGGCGCATCATCGCGCTCGGTGCACCCACTCACCGCCACCGTCACGAGGTCCATGGGCCGGCCCCGCTCGGCCGACTTGGCAAGCCGGACGAAGTGGCCCACTCGTTTGCTTTCTGCTGTCGGATGATGCCTCGTTGATGACGGGGGGATACTACCTCGTCGACGGCGGCTACACCGCGATGTGACCAGCTTCGTCGCCGGCGGCCTGGTGCAGGACGGTCGCCCGCGGCGGGGTCCCGCTGCTATCGTAGAACAGGGGCGGGGCCCGCGAGATGAGACATCGGCTGGAACCCACAGAGCTGGCGGCATCCGAGTGGAGAGTTGCAGCAGCCAATCCGTTTCCGAGAACGGGTGGGCTGGTGCCGCTGTCACTCGTGGTCGTCGCCCTCCTTGCATCCGTGATCATTCCCGCACGGCAAACGTGGGTGATCACGAGGCTGCTCCGCGAAACCACGGAAGTGCTCGCCCCCGCGCGCGTGACGGCCGCGCAGCTTCAGTCCGGCCTGGCCGAGGAGATGAGCGCGCTGCAAGGCTATGCACTCTCCGGCGACGGCTCGTCGCTCGAGAAGTACGCGGCCATGGTCCGCGAAGACGATCGGCGGCTCGCGAGTCTCGAGGCGATCGGCGACCATGTCGGAGGCGCATTCGGGTCGGACGTGACGTCCGTGCGTACGCTCGTGGCTGACTGGCGCCGATCGGTCCAGGCGGCGAACGATCGCAGCGCACTCGCACGCAGCATTCAGACGGCGCAGCCACGACTGGACGCGTCGAGGGCGGCGGTTGCCGGGCTGTCGACCGATCTGCTGGCGGAAGTACTGGCGCGGGACGACCGGGTGCGCGAGCTCGAGCACTACAGCCTGAGCTCCAACGCGGCGATGGTGGCCGCCGCGTTCGCGGCGCTGTACGCGGTGCTGATCCTGACGCTCCGCGAGCGCCGACTCGCGGCATCGTTGCAGCAGCGTCTCGTGGAAGAGTCGGCGCGAGCCAGAGGGGAGCGGGCGCTGCGAGAGGCAGCGGAAGCGCTCGCCGGGGCATTCACGATCGAGGAAGTGACGCAGCGCATCGCGCGCGCGGCGCTCGAGTCGCTGCAGGGGCGTGGCGCGTTCGTCGAGGAGGTCGTGACCAAGGCGTCCGGTGAGTCCGTGGTGGTGACTGCGGTTGCGGGGACCGGTGTTCCACCGATCGGTGCCGCTTGTGAACTCCCCGGCTCGTACGCGGAGCAGGTGGTCGCCGCCGGCGAGCCCGTGCTCATCGCGCCCCTGGACGAAGGAAGGCATCACGGGGTGCTCGGTCATCTCGACGACCCACGAGGGCCGGCCATCGCGATCCCGCTCGGCTCGGCGGAAGAGCCGCAGGGCGTGCTGTTCGTGCTCAGCGAGGCGGGCGGTTTCAGCGCCGAGGACGTCGAGCGATCCGCCGTCTTCGCACATCTCGCGGTGCTGGCCTACGCGAAAGTGAAGCTCCTCGACGAAGCGATCGAGGGGCGCAAGCGGCTACAGCAAGTCATCACCAGCCGCTCGCGGCTGATGCGCGGCTTCAGCCACGACGTCAAGAACCCGATCGGAGCGGCCGATGGCTACGCCGAGCTCCTCAGCGGAGGGGTGTACGGAGCGCTGACCGCCGAACAACAGGAGAGCATCGTGCGGATGCGGCGCTGCATGCGGAGCGCGCTCGCGCTCATCGATGATCTGCACGAGCTCGCGCGGGCCGAGACCGGACATCTCGACATCTCCCCTGAACCGGTCGATCTCGTCGATCTGGTCCGGCATCTCGTGGAGGAGTATCAGGCGACGGCGGAAGCTGGTGGTCTGCGCCTCACGAGCAATGCGGCGCCCGACATCCCACTGATTCGCACGAGCAGGACACGACTCCGTCAGATCACGTCGAACCTGCTCTCCAACGCCATCAAGTACACGCACACTGGGTCGGTGACCGTGGCCGTCTCGCGTCGCGAGCCGACTAACGGTGAAGGTGTGGACTGGGTGCTGGTCGAAGTCACCGACACCGGCCCCGGCATCGCGTCCGACAAGTTCGAGTTCATCTTTCAGGAATTCGGACGCGTCGGTGGCAGCGAGACGCCGGGCGCCGGGCTCGGCCTCGCGATCAGCCGGCTGCTCGTGCAGGCACTCGGTGGCCGGATCACCGTCGCGAGTGAGCCTGGTCGAGGATCCACGTTCACGCTGTGGCTTCCGCTCGTGCCGGCCACCGACGGAGTGCTCACGGCCGGCGCCGACGGGCTTCGTTCGACGGCATGAGCGCCGGACCGTGCGCGTGCGAGCGCACGCTCCTCGTCAGCCGTCGCCTGCGGCGCGACGCGCGGAGCGGACCCTGGCCATTCGCCGTCGAACGACCGCGGCCAACACGACGGCGTCGTTGTGGATCTGATCCCGGGCGGCGAATAGCAGCGTGACGCGTCCCCCGAGCGCATATCCGGCCAGGCGATCGACGAGATCCATCCGGGCCTCGAGCTCGAGCTTGTACAACCGCTGGAATTCCACCCATTTCGCGGGATCGTGCGCGAACCAGCGCCGCAGACCGGCAGATGGCGCGAGCTCCTTCATCCAATCATCGATCGCCAGGCGCTCCTTGCTGACGCCACGAGGCCAGAGTCGATCCACGAGCACGCGGCGGCCGTCGCCGCGCGATTGCGGCTCGTACGCACGCTTCAGTCGGAGCATCGGAGGTTCCATGCGGGCGGCGCGTGGCGCGCGGCCCGGGCGAGCAGCATGTCGGGCGTCGCCCCCGATTGCCTGGAATGGAGTCATGTGGTGTCCTCCGCTGACGGTCGACGGGAACCTATCGGGAGGAAGAGCGGGAGTCGCTGGTACGAACGTCTGCGCGCATGGTACGCGAGCATCATTCGAAGACCGCGAGATTCCAGGCGACGCTTCAGCGCTAGGCTATCAGCCCTCGGCGCTGCGCGTGCGTCACCGCCTCCAGTCGCGTGTGCGTGCGCAGCTTCCGATTGATGTGGTGCAGATGATTCCGGAGCGTCTGTGGGGAGATCTTCAGCTTGCGAGCGATGGCGGTTGAGCTGCGTCCCTCGGCGAACAGCGTGAGGATCGTCCGCTCCTGACTGGAGAGGCGCTCCACGGGCGCCTGATCGGACGTCTCGTCGCTGAGGGCGACGACCTCGCGAGCCGCCGCCAGCATCTGGCCGAACCGAGCTTCCTTCCGCCGTCGCTGGTCGACATCACGCGCCAGGCGCACGAAGAGTCTCCGCCGCGTGCGCTGATTGTCGAAGACGATCGTCGACACGTTGATCCAGATCCTGTCGCCGCGCTGCGTACGGATCTCCAGGTCGAAGGCAGGGATGCCGCCCGTCGCGTCATCCCAGTGTCGTGCGGCGGCATCCGCGCCGCCGGCGAGGGCGTCAGTGCCCAGACTGTCTCGCGCGCCGAGCACGTCGTCGATGTTGCGGCCGATCACCTGCTCCGCGGCATAGCCGAAGAGGCGTTCCGCCGCCGCGTTCCAGGAGCAGATCGCGCCATCACCGCTCACGGTGTAGGCGGCATCCGCCGTGCGCTCGAGCAGCGCGAACAATTCCAGGTCGAGCACCGATTCCTCCTCCTGAAATCTCGAATGCCGACGCCCGCCGCCGCGCGCCGTGTGGAGTCGCACCGGGACGGTCATCCGTGCGACTGGTACAAACGCTTCATTGTCGCGGCGCGCGGTCGCTCCTATTCCTCCATTGAAGATAGTTGGTCACCCAGGGGAGAGACCCATGACGAACTCACAGGCTACCGTCAGCAGAAGGGGGAGCACGAAGACACCCGCCGCGGACTCCGTGCTCTCCCGCTCCACGGCGCAGGAGCCGGGCACGCACGCGATCCTCGCCGCGATCAAGCCCAATGACGCGAACGACGCCGTGCTCAGGATGGCGGAATGGCTCACCCCGCGCGAGCATCGGGAGCTGCAGATCGTCAGCGTCATCGACAACGCACCCCTGATCTCGTCGTTCGCGGCCGGCGTGCCCGTCATCCCTCCGTTTCACGACGACGAGGAGCGGCGGGCGATCAAGCGTGCGTTGCGCGCGGCGCATGACCGAAGCGGGCACTCCGCCTCGCGCTTTCGCGTCGACGTGCTCGAAGGATCGGCGCCCATCACGATCGCGGAACTCGCACGGCAACGCGACGCCCGCATGGTGGTGGTGGGAAAGGGGACGCGCGGGATGTTGAGTCACCTGGTCTATGGAGAGCAGGTGATGGAGATCATCGAGCGGAGTCAGAGCCCCGTGCTGGTGGTGCCCTCCAATCCGTCCATCCCGATCGAACGGGCGATGGTCGCGTTCGACTTCAGCACGGCGAGCATTCGCGCGGCATTCACCGCGCACGAGATACTCGCGCCGGGCGGAAGGCTGACCCTCGTGCACGTGGCGACGCCACGTCGCATCATGGGCAAGCGCTCACAATGGTGGCTCCGATCCATCGAGCGGCGTGCCCGTGAGGCATTGGGAGAGTTCGCCCGCACCCTTCCGCCGCGGGCCGGCGTGACGGTCGAGATGGAGAAATTGCACGGCGAACCGGTCGACGTCCTGACTACGTACGCGCGGTCGCAGGAGATGCAACTGCTCGCGTGCGGATGGCACGAGCACGCGTTGCTGGAGCGGATGTTCGTCGGGAGCAACACGGCGGACTTGCTGCATCGGGCAGAGTGCGCCATGCTCGTGGCGCCCACGCCGCGCGGTGGAGGGAACGGGGGAGGCGCCGCCTGACGACGAACGGGAGCGACCGCATGCCGGACCGGCGCAGTCGCGGCCGGCAGCGGACGACCTCGGTGTGAGCCGCTCGCGCGAAGTATGCAGTGCGAGCGCGTACAGGAGAACGAGATGCCGAGGACTCCAAACCGACAGACCCCGAGCGTCGAGCACGACGAACAGCGCACGCCCGCGCCCCCGGACGCGCGCTCCTTCGCCGACGTGGACGAATCATCGGCGGAGAGCTTTCCGGCGAGCGATCCACCCGCGTGGGCGAGCCTGCGCGTCGGAGCACCACGCGCGCCGGTCGTGCACGAGAAGGAGCAGGACGAGGGTCGCGTGCGCTGATCACTCGCCGCGATGTCCTGAAGCAGCGTTGCGGCACGGGAGTTTGGTTGACTCCCTCTGCGCATCGGTTAGATTGAATGCAGGGAGTCGCGTCCCGATACTCACGGCTGCTGCCGCGCGTTGCGCGTGGTGGTGGCCAGGCGAATCGATCGATTCGCACAGAGCGTCGGCGGCGCGATTTGTCGTTTCGGTGCTCCACACTCCTCGGTGCGACGTCATGGTTGAGCCGGTCATTCGTCCACATGCCCCACGCCTCGTGGCGCGCCTCCGCATCGTGCGGGCGGCGCCGCTCGACGTGCATGCATGGACCGGACGTTCGGCGGTCTCGGCTGCGACCAACACCGTGCGCCCGCCCATCGCGACCGCCGGCACGGGCCGGACGAGGGTGTCCGTCGCACGACTGCACCGATCCCGGACGTGGCGGCAGCGCGCTCCGCGCGCGCACGCCCGTCCGGTGATCTCCCTTCCGAAGCACAGGAGTCTCGCCCACCCGCGGATCGTCAGCGGCTAAGCCGAGATCCGGTCGACAGCACACGGGAGCCACCACGGCATCCCGTCGCTACCGCCCTTCCTGCGCTTCGAGCAGGAGGGGCGGTTCGCTTTCGAGGTGGCGTCGCTCGACGACGGCGCGGCGGCAGAATACAACGCGACTTCCGCAGCCGCCCGCGCCGAGCGCCGCTCACGAGGCAGCGAACCCCGTCACGCGGAGGAACATCCACAGACGCTCACGACATCGCTCGCGCCGTTCGCCGAGGGATCGCTCACACCGGACACTCGGCGGGCGGGCGCGACATCGCGGCCACCGCAGTTCGATTCACATGGGAGGGAGGACATGCTGCGCGTATTCAGCGAAGGCGACGACCTGTACCGGCTGGAGAACGGCACGGGAACGCACATCGGCACGATCCGAGGCCGCACCATCGCGTTCCGCGGCTTCCCCACGGAGGGCGCCGCGCGAGACGCGGCGGTCGCCGCGTGGCGTGCGATGAACGACGCGCTGCGGCGCGAATATCCGAGCTGGCCGCATCACGAGCTCGTGCTCGACCGGCTCGGCACGACGCACGATGGCGCGTACGAGTGGTTCTACGACGGCACGAGGGCGATCGCACGACTGGTCCGTCCGCGACCGGTCGCGCGGGAGCACACGTTCGGCATCGAGCTGGTGCTGCCGTCGTACTCCAGCGAAGGTGTCGCGATCACGGCGGCGCACGGGATGTCTCGCGCCGTCACGCCCTACCGCGACTCACCAGAGCTCATTCGGGATGGTCCGACGCTTCATAGGCCGCTTGCACCGACTGCCTCGTGCGGGTGAGCTCATCGCGTAGCGCATCACGCAGCTGTCGCACGACGCGGCCACGCACGTCGAAGAGTCCGCGACTCGGCAGATGATCGAATCGGACGCGACGCACGAGGGCGACGAAGGTGCCGAACTCGGGAGAGGGGCCGGCGACGAGTGATTCGACGTCGAGCCACGCGTCGAAATAGTGACTCGCGTACAGCTGCTTGGTCGCGATGAACATCGGGGCGCCCGGATCGGCGCCGCGGAAGGTGGACCGCTGCGATACGCCGAGGATGGGTTTCAACCCTGGCGGGCGGTCGACGGCCCAGAAGATCGTACTGGTCGCGCCGGCGATCGGGTGCGCCGGCGATTCCGCGAGATAGCTCGCGAACGCCGGCGCATCGCGAAACATCGGCGCGTCCTGGCCGAGCAACTGACGAAAGCCGGCCGCGGACTGCTCCGCCGGCCGCGTATCGTCGTACACGGGCAGTGCGGCGTCTCCTCGGGCTCGATAGTCGGTGACGAGCCCGAGGAGCCACTCGCGCATCAGCGAGTCGATCCGGGAAACAGTGGACTGATGGTCGCCGCGCCCCGAGGCCAGTGCGCTCTGCATGACTTCCATCTGGTGCAGCGGCAGCTTGATCGAACAGTGCGAGACGCGGCACTTCCGGATTCCGCTCGCGTCCGACGCGTCGAGCCCCACCGCCGCGAAATCGGCGAGAAGCGGTGGCGTTCCCAGCACGCCGAAGCCCTCACGACCGGGCCGGCTCAGGAGCGCGGTCACGTTCGAGGTGCGCGCGAGATAGAAGTCGCGTGGCACGGCGACGCGCATGAGTCCCGCGAGCGCGACCTCGTCCCGATCCGCACCGGCGATCGGCCACACCACGACCTCGCCACGTTCGACGGCGGCGAGATCCCTGGAGAGCGGAGCACCGAGCGCCTCGAGGAACGACAGGCCGGGCAGACGCGCCGCCTCGTGCACCTGCTGTGCACCGGCGGAAGAGACGCCAAGGGCGAGGAGCGCGACACAGAACGAATGACGCGGTCGCGTGCGCATGGGCGAGAGTCTTTGCAAGAAGAGGGGCACGTCTCAATGCATCCGGAGCGCCGTGCCGTCACTCGGGTCCGGCTCGGCGCCGCGGCTGTCGCTCGACACGCGCCCGTCCGGCTCGATTCGCAAATAGCGGTGCGTCGCGAGGGACATCAACATCAGGTCGCCGTACATCGTTTCCATCCACTGAAAGGTCTCGCCGTCGCTCGGCGGGCCGGCGCGCAGCGCGAGCGTGCTCGTGCTGTCGGAGAGTGGCGCGACGGAGAGGAACCGGTTGCCGGCGCGCAGCGCGACACGCCCGAGCCCGCGGTCGATCACGGTGAAGCGTCGC
>Ga0308176_10003300_pt1 | contig 10315 bp, 7 predicted proteins | sample PhyCR2_3_FD_203890 | JGI IMG/M metagenome (GOLD analysis project Ga0308176, IMG submission 203890) | Soil microbial communities from UC Gill Tract Community Farm, Albany, California, United States - DLSLS.C.R2 | ecosystem: Environmental > Terrestrial > Soil > Agricultural land | place: USA... | reverse complement strand
AAGATCAGGCGCTCGTCCCGGCACGGCCGATGATCGCGCGCGACCTCGACAAGGCGGGCAAGGGCCAGCTCGTCTATGTCGGCCGCGACGGCGAGGTGAAGGATCCGGCCGGCGTGCGCAACCGCCAGCTCGCCGTGTTCGTCGCGTTCGGCGGCATCACCGCGGCCGGCGTCGCCCTCGCCGCGGTGTCGTTTCCGCTCCTGATCCCGTTCTACGCCGCGCTCGGCACCCGGTTCATCGGTCAGGTCCGCGCGGTCAAGCGGGTGAACCAGGCCAGCGTCGCCCTGTCCAACGGCGACGCGGCGACCGGCCGGGCCCTCGCCGAGCCGGTCGCGCGCGCGTGGTGGGCGCCCGGCCGGGTCCGCGCGCTCGCCGAGCTCCGGGTCGCGATCGCCGACGCGCTCGACGGCCACGGCGAACAGGCGCTCGAGCGCGTCCGGCGCGCCCGCACCAAGCTGTCGCCGCGCCTGATCCAGTACCAGTTCTCGTACTACACCGAGATCAACCTCCTGACCGCGCTCGGCCGGACCAAGGAAGCGCGCGTCGTGCTCGACGCCCGCGGCGAGGTCCCGTCCGGGGAGGTCCTGCGGCTGTCGTACTGGATCGCCCAGATGCACCTCGGCATCGCCGAGGGCAAGCTCGAGATCGACGAAACCGAGCTCCACGATCGGATGCGCAAGGGCCTGGCGATGACCGCCGGCCGCGATCTGCTGCTGCTCTGCGCGTGGGCCTACGCCCAGCGCGGCGAGCACGACGATGCCCGCTTCGCCTGGCGCTACGCGATGGAGCGCGAGGGCAGCCAGCGCCTCGAGGTGGCCATGCCCAAGCTCGCGGCGTGGATGCTCGAGTACAAGCAGACCCGGCCCGAGCTCGACGAGCCCGCGCCCGACGAGGACATCTAGGTCTCGGCCGCGGGGGATCCGCCCGGTCACGCTTTGGTCTGGCGGAGGGAGGTAGCTCGTCACCCGCGGGCGTGGCCGCCGTCATCGTCTTCTGCGGCGAGATGCTAATCGCTCGCCGCGCTGAATCTCGGTGCGGCCGTCGGACCTTCGGCGGGGGTCTGCCGGCGCACGACCGCGAGGATGTCGTCGCCGAACCGGGCGATCTTCGCGGGCCCGAGCCCGGGGATCCGCGCGAGCGCTTCCTTGGAGGTCGGCCGCTGCTGATCGATCGCCGCGATCACGCCGCGCTGGAAGACCATGTACGTCTTCCACTTGAGCTGGCGCGCCATGCGCCTGCGGTACGTGTCGAGCTCGAGCGTCACGCTCGAGACGCGCGGACGGGGCCGGCGGGTCGCCTGGGTTCGCGCGGCACCCCGCGTCCGGACCGGACCCGGCAACGCGACGGTCGGGTACTTGCGGCCGCGCCGGATCAGCCGGCGCTCGCGGATCAGCTGATCGATCGTCGCGATGATCTGGGCCTCGCTGACGTCGGCGAGCGCGCCGTACTGGGGCAGCCGCTCGAGCCCCTGGGTGATGACCGCCTTGGCCCGGCTGCCGCGCAGCGCCTTGGCGAGGTTGCCCCGCCCGACCCGGCGGACCGCGGCGGCGACCGCGGCGAGGATCACCTGCTGCACAGCGGCGCCGAGCGCGGGTTGCTCGGCCGGCTCGGCATCGCCCGCCGCACCCGCGGCGCGCGCGCCCTCGGGATCGACGCAGATATCGCACCGCCCGCACGCCGCGTGATCGGCGTGGCCGGTGAAGTGCGCGCACAGGAGCGTCTGGCGGCAAGCCGCGGCGTTCGCGTAGCGCTCGAGCTCCACGAGCGCGGCCTCGTGCCGGTGGTCGCCGGCGCCGTCGTGGAGCCGCCGCTGGGTCATCAGGTCCGCGGGCCCGAACAGCATCAGGCAATGCCCCGGCTCGCCGTCGCGCCCGGCGCGCCCGGCTTCCTGGTAGTACGCCTCGAGGCTGCCCGGCGCCTGGAAGTGGACGATCACGCGAACGTCAGGGTAGTCGACGCCCATCCCGAACGCGCTGGTCGCGACCAGGACGGCCGTCCGGCCGAGCGCGAACGCCGCCTGCGTACGCTCGCGGACGAGCCCGGTGCGCCCGGCGTGGTAGTGGCCCACCGCGAACCCCGCCGCCTTGAGCGCGCGCGCCACGGTCTCGGTCTTCTTGCGCGTGCTGCAGTACACGATCCCACGGCCCGCGCCCGCCCCTACGCGCCGCCGGAGCCCGGCGGCCTCGAGCGCCGCGATCGTCGCCGCGAGCCGCGCCTCGTCGCGGCGGTGGTGCTGGACCTCGAACGCGAGGTTGTCCCGGCGAAAGTCGCCGCGCACGATCACCGGATCGCGGAGCGCGAGCCCGCCGGCGATCTCGGCCATCACGCGGGGCGTCGCCGTCGCGGTCAGCGCGATCACCGGCGCGTCGATCACGCCCACGCCGCGGAGCTCGTGCAGCCGCTGGTACTCGGGGCGAAAGTCGTGGCCCCACTGGCTCACGCAGTGCGCCTCGTCGATCGCGACGAGGGCGATCCGCGCCCGCCCGAGCAGCCGCTGAAAGCCCTCGGCCACGGCGCGCTCCGGCGAGACGTAGGCCAGGACCAGCTCACCGCGCAATAGCGCGCCGATCGCCGCGCGGCGTTCCTCGTCGGTCTGCTGGCTGTGGATCGCCGCGGCGGCGATGCCCCGCGCGCGCAGCCCATCGACCTGATCGTTCATGAGCGCGATCAGCGGCGAGACCACGATCGTCGTCCCCACCCCGCGGCGCGCCGCCACGACCGCGGGCACCTGGTAGCACGACGACTTGCCTGCCCCGGTCGGCAGCAGCACGGCGGCATCGCGGCCCGCGAGCACGGCCTCGATCGCCATCGCCTGCCCGGGCCGGAACGCGGCGTGGCCGAACTGTTCGGCAAGGACGGCGAGCGCCTCGGCGAGATCACCCATGCCGTCCTCGTATCACAGGGGTACGAGAACGAACCGCGCGGCGCCCCGGGCTACGACGACGCCTGGTGGTACTCGAGCACCGCGTTCGCGCGCGTGGTGATCTCCGCCGCGGTCTCGCCCACCACCGCCGCCACGACGCCGAACCCCAGGCGCACGGCGCTGTCGCACACCCGGGACTCCAGGCTGTGGGCCCGGCAGCGCTCGGCGACGATCCGCGCCCCTTCGAGCGAGGTCCCCGGCATCACGATCGCCAGCTCGTCGGCCCGCACCCGGAAGCAGCCGTCGATCATGCGGGTGTGCTGCTTCAGGATCGTCGCGACCCCGTGCAGCATCTCGTCGCCGGCCGCCTGGCCCAGCCGGTCGATCGCCGCCTCGAGCCCGTCGAGCTTGACCATCGCGAGGCTGAACGAATGACGAAATCGCCGGTTGCGGTTGAGCTCGGCCTCGAGCCGCTCGTCGAACGCCCGGCGATTGCCGAGCCCGGTCAGCGCGTCCTGCAGGCTGTCGTAGCGCGGGCGGGGGTAGGTGTACGCGCGGTGCAGGGCGATCGCGATGATCTGGCCGAGCACGCGCAGCGTCTCGACATCTTCGTCGGAGAACGCCGCCGCTCGCGGCGTCATGGCCTCGAGCACGCCGACCGCGGTCTCGCCGTAGAGCAGCGGAACGCACGCCAGCGATCCGGTGGAGCCGGCGCTGGCCCCCGCCGCGTCGGCGGCGTTGTCGATCCGCAGCGCGCGGCGGTCGCTCAGGCACGGGCCCGCGAGGCTCGTACCCTTCGGCAAGCGGCCGCCCACCTCGTGCGAGGTCGTCCCGGCGACCGCGCGATACACGAGGTCTTCGCCCTCGACGAGCGCGACCACCGCGGCCGTCGCCGAGGTCAACGTCGCCGCACGCTCCGCGACGATCTGCATCACCTCGTCGGCGTTCAGCGCCGCCGCGGCGATCGCGTTCTGGAGCTCGATGATCGCGAGCAGTCGCGACTGGCTTGGCGTCGAGCTTCGCACGCCCTCATCATACAAGCCGGCCTGTGAACCGGCGACCCCTGGGACCGACGAGGCGCTGTCTGGGCTCGTGTATCCGCCGTTCAGCCTCGCTGCGATTGTCAGCCTTGCCTGAACACCCGTCCTGGCGCGGCGGCGCGGCAGCGCACACCCCTCACCTCTCCCGCCGGTGAGCCACGAGGCACGATCACATCAGCCACACCACTCCGGAGAGTTGTTGATTATTGTATGAGTATAATTTTTAACTATTAGTAGCTGGTGGCTGCCATGGACCCCCTATTATTAGTTAGTCTATCCAAATATTTAGCAAATGTAGGCGCCAGCGTGGGGCCTCGGTTCACAAGCCCTCGGCGCCAAAAAAATACGACCGTGAGCGATCCCAAGCACCCCGCAAAGCCACTACAACAGCGGCGACAAGCTACGTTGAATGCGACTCAAGGCAAACGCGTAATAGAAAACACCTTAATATACCAGACTGTAATCCCCTTACAAAACCTGCGACCTGAAGCCTCGCAAAGCCCACAAGCATGTCACCTGTCGGCTGATCCATTGCCAGCATGGTATCCGCGGTTACAGCCGGGTTTCGGGCAGTCGCCGCAGGGACTTACGCAAATTTGTCAGGATTTCAGGCAATTTCCGCAGGGTTTCAGGCAATCCCCGCAGGGAACCAAGCAATCTTCGCATGGCTCGGGGCACCCCACCCCAACCTCCCGGCGATTCTCGCTGCCGACCGAGCAACCCCCTCAAAACTGCTGGATATCGTCGCAGGGCCAGGGCCAGGGCCAGGGCCACAGACAACCGCCGCAGGGGTACCAGCCGCCCGCCCGAGGTTTTGGCCGGGCGCCCGCGCAAAACTACGGGCAATCACCCGAGGGTTACCCGCAGCTATCAAGCTTGGGCTACGGACATGAACTGACGTCACCCTACGCGAAGGCCCACGCAGGATCAGACCATCCGAGCCACTGGTGGGCGCCGGCAAGTGCCCCGAGAAACGCACCGAGAACCGATCGGGCGTCGGCCTCTGCATCGAGCTGGCGACCGAGCACGCACGACGACACCCTCATCCTCCCCCACCGTGCCCGCCGCGTTCACATCCGTCCGGCCAACGTCCTCGTCGGGGCGCTCCTCGGCTTCGCGGCGTTCCTCTACTTCTTCTTGATCTGATGCGGACCCGGTCGTGCGAGACCTCGCGCTCGACACGCGAGGCGCTGCGCGGCGCTGGCACGCCCGCCTGAACCGCCGCATGCTATGCGCGTGAGCTCAGGCGTGCTTCCTCCGTGCGGCTTGTATCGAACGCTGGCGCCGATCGGCGACGCGGCACCGGACCGGCTGGTGTACTTCCACAACCACGGCGATCCGGGACCGGGGCTGTACTTTCCCGAGAGCTGGACCGCCAACCGCGCGCACTTCTCGCCCAAGGGCATGACGCTGCCGATCATCTTCGATCCGAGCGCGCTCAAGGCGCTGCCCGCCGAGGGGTTCTATCGCGTGGTGACCGCGTTCTTCTGCTGCGAGAAGCAATGCGTGCGGTACGAGCCGGAGGCGTTCGTGCAGCTCGGCTACAACGGCGCCGGGCGCGCGCTGCTGTTCGTTCCGGAGCTCGCCGCGGCCACGATCAACGTCCCTGAACGCGGCACGCCGATCAGCGATGCCGCGCTTGCCCACCTCGTCGCGTTGCGCGTCTCCGAACGCCGTTCCGACCTCTCGCTGCCGCGCGGCATCATCGTGCATTGAGGTGCATCGAGCAGATCACCGCCTCGGCCGGACAGGCCACGTGCTAAGACGAGATGGTGAGCCGCGTACGGATCGGAACGTGCCTGGATCCTGCCGACGCCGCGTTGGTTCGATCGCTGTTCTCCGCCCACGGCATCGCCGTCGTCGTCGGCGCGGAGCACCACGCCAGCTTGTTCGGTCCCATGGGCGCGAGCTTCCTGTCGCTCGACATCTGGGTCGACGAGGCGGATCACGAGGAGGCCGCGGCGCTGCTGCAGGATCTCCGCGAGCGCGACCAAGGCAACCACCAAGGCAACAACTTGGGCGACGCCGCCGGCGGCGATACCGGCATGGATGACGACCACACCGGCGACGGCGAACCCGCGGCCGGCGACGATGATCTCGATCCCTCGAGCGACTCGGTCCGGCGACGCATCGACCGGCGGCGCCACACCGGTGCCGTGCTGCTGCTCGGCGCCTGTATCACGTTTGGCACCGCTCACATGTTCACCGGCGCCTGGATGCGCGGCCTCATGCTCGCGGCCATCGAGCTCCTCGGCCTCCGGCAACTCGGCGACGACCACGCCTGCCACGTCGTCGGCGGCATCGCCGTCGCGGCGGCGATCCTGACCGACCTGATCGGCGCGCTCTGGCGCGTCCGCGCGGCATCGAGGCCGGACCTCCCCGCGGCGCGCGTGCACAACGCCTAGCGGCGAGCGGGTCTTCCGGGTCTGAGGAGGAGCCCCGCGCGTGGCAACCGCGCCGGTCTCGCACGAGCCCCGCGCCCCGCGCACGACCGCGGATGGCTAGATGTGCAACGTCGCGCCGAGCGCGGCGCTGCGCTCGCCGAGCGGCATCACCTCGGCCGTGACATCGACGCTGCCGGGTAGCCGCACGATCAGGCCAGCGCCGACGGTGACGTGGTAGCGATCCCCGCCCGAGACGCTCGCGCCGGCGTGCTCCCAGAACGCCCGTCCGCCGATCCCGCGCGCCGCGGCATAGGGCACCCAGCGCTCGGCGAACGTCTTGCCGACGGTGACCCCGCCGCGCAGATCGAACGCCCACCAGGTATGTTGCATCTGGTCGTCGGCCGGCGCGCGGACGAAGGCGCCCCCGAGGCTCACGGTGAACGCGACAAAGGGACGAGACGGGCGCTCGTAGATCGGCAGCCAGCTGAGCGTGCCGCCGAGCGTCGCGCCGCCCGAGATGTCGCGGCCCTCGATCCGGCCGGCCACGACGCCGCCCGCGCTGGCCGACCAGCCGAGCCGCGGCGACGGGAAGTTGCCGATCGTCGCGGTCGCCGCCAGCTGGTCGACGGCAATCCGCGTGTTGTCGTCGAAGTTGATCTGCGTCGAAAAGCCGCTGACCGAGCCCGTGACCTGCCAGGTCGGCGGCTCGCTGCCGTCACACGCCGCGGGTAGCCCGGTCGGACCGACCGGTGGAGACAGCCCTCAAGCATGCGCGGTGTGGGCTCGCGCCATCACGATCGCCGCCGCGATGATTCCGCTCACGACTGCCGTATGCATCACGGGCGCAAGCCTAGCAGGCGCTTGTCGTCTGGCAGGGATCTGCATCCCGATCGAAGCCGATGCCTGATCATGGTATGGGTGTCCGAGCACGACCGACGTGACTGTGCGCGATCCCACGGGCGAAGTGCCCCGACCCGCTGCCTGCGATCCGGCTTCACCCCTGGAAGATGAATGGCTGTGGGGCTGGGACCCGACTCCCGGCATCGTATCGGTATGGGCCGAGCCTGATGGTCGCGCCTTCGTGTGGCGGCGGATCCCGGCGACCGGCCAGCTCGTGCGCGACGACGTGCGGTTTCGCCCGTGGCTCCTCGTCGCCTCGCTCGACGATCTCGCCCACCTGGGCGCGCGGCTGGTCCCCGAGCGGGACGGCGCGGCGCCGAACCGGATCACCTACCGCGAGCTCGCCGGTCCCGGCGCGCTGCGCTACCTGGTGCGCGCCGGCGACCTGCCCACGCTCACCACCGCGATCTTGACCGGCGCCTCCCGCCGCCTGGGCCGGCCGCTCGGCCACCTCCGAGATCTTCCCGACGACGAGATCCTGGTGCTGCCGCCCGAGGAGCAGTACCTCGTCGCCAGCGGGCGGACCTACTTTCGCGGTCTTTTGTTCGACGACCTGCGCCGCCTCCAGGTCGATCTCGAGACCACCGGGCTCGACGCCGCGCGCGATCGGATCTTCGTGTGCGCCGTGCGCGATCCCGCCGGCCAGATCGAGATCTTCGAGGCGCGCGGCGATGATCCGCGAGACGAGGCCGAGCTCATCGCGCGCCTGGTCGCGCACGTCCGGGCCAAAGATCCGGACGTGATCGAGAACCACAACCTGCACGGCTTCGATCTGCCGTTCCTCGCGCAGCGCGCGCGCATCCTCGGGGTCCCGCTCGCGCTCGGGCGCGCCGGTCGACCCGGGCTTCGCTCGCGGCCGGCGCGGCGCGGCGTCACGACGCCCGGCAACGCGGCCCGGCGGATCCGCTACACCGTCCCCGGCCGCGAGCTGATCGACACGCTCGACGCCGTGCTCCGCCACGACTTCGCGACCCGCGACTTGCCCGGCCATGGGCTCAAGGCCGTCGCCCGCCACCTCGGCCTCGCCGCGGCCGATCGCGAGCACATCCCGGGCGCGCAGATCTACGACGTCTGGAAGCGCGACCCCGCGCGCGTCCGGCGCTACGCCGCGGCCGACGTCGCCGAGGTCGCCGGCCTCGCGCGGCTCTACGGCGGCGCGGCGTTCGCGCTCGCGGGCATGGCGCCGCGGCGCTACGAGCGGCTCGCCGATGCCGGCGCGGCCACGGGCGTGATCGATCCGCTGCTCGTCCGCGCGTACCTGCGCGCGGGTGCCGCGCTGCCGGCCCACGAACCGGGCGACGGCACCCCGCACAGCGGCGCCGCGCTCCACCTGTTCGCCGCCGGCGTCGCGCACCGCGTCGTCAAGGCCGACGTCGCGAGCCTCTATCCGTCGCTGATGCGGCAGTACCGGATCGGCCCCGCTCGCGACCGGCTCGGCGCGCTCCTGGCGATCGTCGATCGGCTCGTCGAGCATCGCCTCGCCGCCAAGGCCCGTGGCCGCGCCGCCGCGCCCGGCTCCCCCGAGCGCTACGCCAACGAGGCGATGTCGGCGGCGATGAAGCTCGTCGTCAACTCGGCGTACGGCTACCTCGCCGCCGCCGGCCTGACCCGGTTCTCCGACGTCCACGCCGCCAACACCGTCACCCGCCACGGCCGCGAGGTCCTGGCGCTCCTGTGCCGCGAGCTCGCCGCGCGCGGCGTCACGCTGCTCGAGGCCGACACCGACGGCGTGTACTTCGCCGTGCCCGAGACCTGGAGCGAGGCCGACGAGCGCCGCGCCGTCGCCGAGGTCGCCGCCCTGCTCCCGCCGCGCGTGTCGCTCGAGCTCGACGGCCGCTACGCCGCGATGCTGTCGCACGAGCCGAAGAACTACGCGCTCCTGCCCTACGACGCGCCGCTCGTCCTGCGCGGGGTCGCGTTTCGCTCGAGCCGCGCCGAGCCGTTCGGCGAGGCCTTCCTGCGCCGCGCGCTCGAGCACCTGCTCACCGGCGACCTGGTCGCCGTGCAGCGCGCCTACATCGCGACGGTCCTGGCGCTCCGCAAGCGGCAGATCCCCACCCGGGATGTGGCCGCCCGGGTCCGGCTGACCCTCACCCCGGCGCAGTACCTCGCGACACGCACCACCCGCCACCAGCTCTCGTACGAAGCGGTGCTCGCGAGCGGCCGCACCGACTGGACCAGCGGCGAGCGCGTCCGGGTCTACCGCGCGACCGGTGGCCGCGGCCGGCTCGTCATCGAGTCCGATGACGCCGATGACGCCCCCGATGCTATCCCCGACCCCGGTGACGCCCTCGCCACTGGCACCTCGGAGTCGCCCGGCCACCTCGCCGATCCGCGCGACTACGACGTCGAGCACTACCTCCGCGTCCTGCGCGAGACCTACGCGGCGCGGTTCTCTCGCGCGCTGACCCCCGAGGACTTCGCGACCGTCTTCGCCGATCCGGAGCAGCCGTCGCTGTTCGCGCGATCTCTCACCGGCGCGCGGCCGATCTTGACGGCGATCACCGAGACAGCGGCCGCACAAGAAGACCCGGCGGCCGATAGCGACTGAGCACCGCTTCCCAGACCTGCCCGTGCCCGTGCCCGTGCTCCGGCCCCTGCTCCCGGCCCCTGCTCCTGCCCGTGCCCGTGCTCCCGCCCCTGCCCCTGCTCCCCGCCCCTGCTCCCCGCCCCTGCTCCCCGCCCCTGCTCCCACGGACTCCGTGGAGAACGCAAACACGCTCGCTGCGCTTCCGCGGGGCTGGGCCCGCTCGCTCGGGGGACAGCGAACCACCGGCGAGAGAACGACCTCCAGACCCAACACTCAACCCGGCCTGCCCTCGAAGCACCACCTGTGGAAGCTACCTCGCTCGGAACCCAGCCCGCGTCGCTCCGCTGCGCGTTGGCGTTCGATGTGCCCGCTCCCCCCCCGCGCTCCCCTCGAACCTTGGCGCGTTCGCATTTCGATCTGCCCCTGCGCGTGCCCCGCCGCGTGCTCCCACGGACTCCGTGGAGAACGCAAACACGCTCGCTGCGCTTCCGCGGGGCTGGGCCCACTCGCTCGGGGGACAGCGAACCACCGGCGAGAGAACGACCTCCAGACCCAACACTCAACCCGGCCTGCCCTCGAACACCCACCTGTGGAAGCT
>Ga0308176_10003299_pt1 | contig 10315 bp, 12 predicted proteins | sample PhyCR2_3_FD_203890 | JGI IMG/M metagenome (GOLD analysis project Ga0308176, IMG submission 203890) | Soil microbial communities from UC Gill Tract Community Farm, Albany, California, United States - DLSLS.C.R2 | ecosystem: Environmental > Terrestrial > Soil > Agricultural land | place: USA... | reverse complement strand
GATGGCGGCAGCCCGCCGCGCCGGCTGGCCCGACGCGGTGCGCGTGCTGTTGCCGGACCAGCGCTGGGCCGGGGCCAACGGCAAGGTGACCGGGGCGATGACGGGGATCGCCGCGTCCCGGCACCAGTCCGTCGTCGTGGCCGACGACGACGTGCGCTACGGCCACGCCGAGCTGAGCGAGGTGGTCCGCGCGCTGCGGGTGGCCGACCTGGTGCTGCCGCAGAACGTCCCGACCTGCTGGCCCTGGTGGGCGTGGTGGGAGAGCGGGCGGGTGCTGCTGAACCGGGCCGTCGCCGTCGACTGGCCCGGCACGGTCGGTTGCCGACGGGACGTGGTGCTGCGGGTCGGGGGCTGGTCGCCCGACGTGCTGTTCGAGAACCTCGAGATGGCCCGCACCGTCGAGGCGGCCGGCGGCTCGGTGGTGCACCGCCCCGACATCCTGGTGCACCGGCGCCCGCCGTCGTTGCGTCACTTCCTCCGCCAGCGCGTGCGGCAGGCGTACGAGGACGCCGCGAGCCCGGTGCGGCTGGTGCTGGGCCTCGCGACCGTTCCGGCGTTCGTGGTGCTGGGCCGTCGGGCCAAGGCGCTCGCGACGGCGGTCGCCACGCTCGTCGTGGTCGCGGAGGCCGGCCGGCGTCGTTCGGGCGGCCACCGGGCGTTCCCGCGCGCGACGTCCTTGGCCGCGCCGGTGTGGGTCGTCGAGCGGGGCGTCTGCTCGTGGCTCGCCCTGTGGGCGCGGTGGCGGGGAGGGGTGCGCTACCACGGTCAGCGGCTCGCCGTGGCCGCCCACTCGCCCCGCGAGCTGCGTCGACGCCTCACGAGGGCGACCCGGCCGGCACCGGGCCGGCCCGGGGCCGAGCGCGGCTCAGAGGTCGCGCCAGCCGGTGGCCCGGTCGTGGCCGTGGGCCGCCATGAGTGAGAGCCCACCGTCGACGACGAGCGAGGCGCCGGTGATGTACGAGGACCGGGGGGACGCCAGGAACGCCACCGCGGAGGCCACCTCGTTGACGTGACCCGGGCGGCCGACGGGGTTGCCCGGCCGGGACTGCGCGAAGGCCTGCGACTCGTCCATGCCGGTCATGGGGGTGGCGATCTCGCCGGGCGCGACGGAGCTGACCAGGATGCCGTGCTCGGCCAGCTCGAGCGCCAGGCACCGGGTCAGCATCCCCAGGCCGGCCTTGGCGGCGCAGTAGGCCGCGGCGCCGTAGCGCGGCAGGTGCTCGTGCACGCTGGTGATGTTGACGATCCGGCCGCCGCGGCCCTGACGCACCATGTGCCGCGCGGCCACCTGGGCGTTGAGGAACGGACCGGTCAGGTCGGTGGCGAGGACGGTCTCGAAGGTGTCGAGGTCGAGGTCCAGCACGGGGGTGCTGTGCCCGGTGCCGGCGTTGTTGACGAGCACCCCGATGCCGCCGAGCCGGCCGACGAGCTCCTCGAGCGTCTCGGTGGTGCCGGGGCTGGAGACGTCGTGCCGCGCGACGAAGCAGCGCTGCCCGCGCTGCTCGACCCCCTGCTGGGTGTCGCGCGCACCGTCCTCGTCGGTGTGGAAGGTGATGCCGAGGTCGAAGCCCTCGGTCGCCAGCAGCTCGGCGATCGCCTTGCCCATGCCGGAGTCGGCACCGGTGACGACGGCGAGCCGGGGGTGTGTCGGTGGAGTGGTCATGAGCCGGACCTACCCGGCGACGGGTGCCGCACGCGCTCGACGGGCGGGCAGGGGCCCGGCGCCCGAACCGTCAGAGCGGTGGGTACGGCGTGCGGGCGAGCAGTCCGGCGAGGTGCGCCGCGTTCGACGCGAGCTGCCGCGTGGACTGGGTGGTCTGCTCGGGTGGGGCCTGCAGGTCCTTGTAGTCGACCGTGTGCATCGCCTCGCCGTTCCAGTAGGTGACGCCCGCGGCCGGCACGGTGAAGCCGACGTCGCCCAGGGCCTGGTAGGTGACCGCCGTGATGTGGTGCGCGCCGTCCTCGTTGCCGACGACCGCGGCGACCGCCACCTTCCCGTACGTGAGCAGCCGCCCCTCGTCGTCCTTCTCGGACAGCTCCGCGTCGAGTCGCTCGAAGACGCGCTGGGCCACGCTGCTGTGCTGACCGAGCCAGGTGGGGGTGGCGAGGACGAGGATGTCGGCGGCCATCAGCTGCTCGCGGATGCCCGGCCACGCGTCACCCCCGCCCATGTCGAGCTCGACTCCCGGTCGCACGTCGTGGTCCACGACGCGCACGAGGGACCCCTCGACGCCGTGGTCGGCGAGCGCGTCGAGCACCTCCTGGGCCAACCGGTCGGTGCTGGACTCGGCGGGGCTGGGCGAGAGGGTGCAGCTCAGGGCCAGGGCGCGCAGTGCCATGGGTCCCTCCTTCGGTCGTCGGCGGGGGTCGCGTCCTGCCTACCCACCCCGTGCTCCCGACACTCCCCGTGCGGCACGGGAGGACGCTTCCCGGCAGACTCCACCCATGACCTCCCTTCCCCGTGGCGCGCTCTGGCTCTCCGCCGCCGGCGCGGCCCTGCTGGTGCTCGGACTCGTCGTCCTCGCGCTCGGCACGACCCAGCTCGCGCCCGACGAGTTCGGCTGGTTCGCCCACGCGCCGGGGGAGGTCGCCGTCGGCCCCGACCTGTGGCTCCTCACCGGCCGCGACGTCATGGCCCTCCTCGCGGCCACCGTGGGCCTGGGCTGCCTGGCCGCGGCCGGCGGCTACGTGCTCGGCCGGCGGCGGTCGGCGGCAGCCCCGACCACCACCACCGGAGTCGCCGGGACGTGATGCCGGGCGGGCGCCCGGGCTACCGCGGCGGCGCCGGCCCGGCGAGAATGGGCGCCGACCAGGGGGATGCGATGGACGACCACTTCGAGCACCTGCAGGAGCGGCTCCCCGACGCCCTCGCCGCGAACCGGCCCGGCTCAGGTCGTGACCACGTGGTCGTGGCGATGCCCTCCTTCAGCCTGAGCACCTCGCTGCTCGAGCACTACGGGCCGCGCCTGCCCGCCATGGAGCACCGCTACCTCAACGCGACCCTGATGCTGGGGCGGATCGACGCCGACGTCGTCTTCGTCTGCTCCACCGAGCCGGGGCCGGAGGTGCTCGCGTACTACCGCGAGCTCGTCCCGGCGCAGACCGCCCGGCGGATGGAGCGGCGGGTGCACTGCGTCAGCGTCGAGGACCTCAGCCACCGGCCGTTGGCCGAGAAGCTGCTCGAGCGGCCCGACCTGCTCGACGAGGTCCGCCGCCTCGTCGGGGGCCGGCCCGCCCTCATCGAGCCCTGGAACGTCACCGAGAACGAGGTCGCCGTCGCCACGGCGCTCGGCATCCCGGTCAACGGCACCGCCCCCGAGCTGCGGGCCGAGGCCTTCAAGAGCGCCGGGCGGCGGCTCTTCCGCCGCGCCGGGGTCCCCGTGGCCCTGGGGCGCGAGGACGTGCACACCGTCGACGACGTCGCCGCGGCGGCCGAGTGGGTGCGCGCCGTGCGCCCGGGTGTCGCGGCGGTCGTCGTCAAGCACGACGACAGCGGGGCCGGGGACGGCAACCTCGTCGTGCGCCTGCTCGAGGACGACGGGACCCCGCTGGACCCCCACGGGGTGCTGGCCGCGGTCGCCGCCCTGCCGGCCTGGTTCCTCGACGACCTCGCGCGCGGTGGGGGAGTGGTCGAGGAGATGGTCGACGGCGACCGCCTGCGCAGCCCGAGCGTGCAGGTGGACCTCCTGCCCGACGGCGAGGTGCGGGTCCTGGCCACCCACGACCAGGTGCTGGGTGGCGCCAACGGCCAGGTCTACCTGGGCTGCCGTTTCCCCGCCGACCCCGCCTACGCCCCCGACCTGGCCCGGCACGGCGCCGCCGTCGGCCGCGAGCTCGTGGCGAAGGGCTGCGTCGGCCGCGCCGGGGTCGACCTCATGGCCGCCCGCAGCGGTGCCGGCCCGTGGTCGCTCGCGGCGCTCGAGGTGAACCTGCGCAAGGGCGGTACGACGCACCCCTTCTCCGCGCTGCGCAGCCTCGTACCGGGCCACTACGACGCGGAGGGCGGCACCTGGGTGTCCGCCGCCGACGGCACCGCTCGCGCCTACCGCTCGACGGACAACTTCGTCGACCCCTCGCTGGCGGAGCGCAGCCCGCGCTCGGTCATCGACGCGGTGCGCGACGCCGGCCTGCAGCTCGACCCCGCCTCGGGCACCGGTGTGGTGCTGCACATGCTCGGGTGCCTCGCCGTCGACGGCCGGTTCGGCGCCACGGCCATCGGCACGACCCCCGAGCACGCCGACGACCTGTTCGCGGCCACGCTGGCCGCCGTGGTGCCCCGCGGGGCCGACGCCATCGACCTCGCGGGCCCCTGAACGGACCGCCGGCTGCGCCGGGACGCGCCCTCAGGTCACCGTGGCCATCCGCCGCACGGCCTCCTCGAGGAGCGCCGGCGACGTCGCGAAGTTGAGCCGCGCGAAGCCCCGCCCCTGCTCGGGCCCGTACCTCGGCCCGGAGCCGAGGGCCACCCGCCCACGCTCGCGGAACACGGATGCCGGGTCGTCACCGAGGCCGAGGTCGCGACAGTCGAGCCAGGCGAGGTAGGTGGACTCCGGCACCTGCCACCGCACGGCCGGCAGGTGCTCGGCGAGGAGCCGGCCCAGCAGCGCCCGGTTGGCGTCGAGCTCGGCCACCAGCCGGGCCAGCCAGTCGCGCCCGTCCGCCATCGCCGCGACGTGCCCGATCGCCCCGATGTGCGAGGAACCGTGGGTGTGCACCTCCGAGAGCCCACGGAAGTCGTCGACGGCGTCGCGGCCGGCCGTCGCGAGCGCCGACTTCAGCCCGGCCAGGTTCCAGCCCTTGGAGGGTGAGAACACGCAGAACCCGCGCTCGGCACCGGGCACGCTGAGGTACGGCGTGAAGGCGGGTCCGCCGGGGTACACCAGCGGTGCGTGGATCTCGTCGGCGACCACCCGCACGCCGTGCTCCTCCGCCAGCGCGGCGAGGGAGACGAGCTCGGCGGGGGAGAGCACCGTGCCGGTCGGGTTCTGCGGGTTGCAGAGCAGGTAGGCCGCGCGCTCACCGTTCGTGGTGGCCGACCGGAAGGCCGCGCGCAACGCCTCGGGGTCGAGCCGACCCGTCGCCGTGAGGGGCGCATCGACCCGGCGCCGGCCGATCGCGTCGACGAACCCGAAGAACGAGTCGTAGACCGGGGGAGAGACCACGACCGGGCCACCCTCGTCGGTCAGCAGCCGGAGCAGCTCGGCGGCGCCGATCATCACGTCGGGCACGATCATCGACGCGTCCGGGTCGAGCTCCCAGCCCCAGGCGTCGTGGGCGTAGCCCGCGACGGCCGCCGCGTAGCGCGGGCCCCAGCCGTAGCCGGTGTCCCCCCGGTGCATCGCCTCGGACACCGCGCGGGTGACGGCGGGGCACGGCGCGGCATCCATCTCGGCGACCCACAGCGGGAGCACGTCGGGCGGGTACGCCACCCACTTCACGCTGGTCCGGTCGCGACGCAGCTCGGCCTCGGTGGCGCCGAGCAGGGGAGTCGACATGCCGGCCACCCTAGGCCGCCGCACCCCTCCACCTGTCAGCGCACGTCCAGCCGGAACGCATACAGTGGCGGCATGTCGACGGGGGCGCCCCAGGAGCAGGTGAGCGACCGGGTGCTCACGGTGCCGAACGCACTGTCCGCCGCCCGGCTGCTCGGCGTACCCGTCTTCCTGTGGGCCATCCTCACCGAGCACGACGGTCTGGCCCTGGTGCTGCTCTTCCTGTCCGGCCTCACCGACTACCTCGACGGCAAGATCGCGCGCCGGTACAACCTGGTCTCCCGGGTGGGGCAGGTGCTCGACCCGGTCGCCGACCGCCTCTACATCGTCGCGACCCTGCTCGGCCTCGCCTGGCGAGAGATCATCCCGTGGTGGCTGGTCGCCGTGCTCTTCGCCCGTGAGCTGTTCATGGGCGCAGTCGTGCTCGTCGCCAAGCGGCACGGGTGGCTCGGCCTGCCGGTGCACTTCGCCGGCAAGGCCGCCACGTTCAACCTGCTGTACGCGTTCCCGCTGCTGCTCCTCGCCGAGGGCAGCGGCACCCTGGCCACCATCGCGCTGCCGGTCGGCTGGGCGTTCGCCTGGTGGGGCACGGCCCTGTACTGGCTGGCCGGCATCCTCTACGCGGTCCAGCTGCGCCAGCTGATCGCCGACGAGCAGCATGCGGTGCCCGCGTGACCCGCCCCAGCGCACCCGGCCAGCGCCCCGACGCCTCGATGACCCTGCTCACCACGATGCTCCAGCGCCCCCTCGACCCCGGCTACGCCGCGGCGGCGGACCGGCGCGAGGCGCAGGGCAGGCCGCGCTCGACCTCGCTGCGCTCCCCGCTGCTCGTCGTGGCGACGGTGCTCATCGGCCTGGTCGTCGGTGTCGCCTCCTACAACCTCACCACCGGCAACAAGCCCCGCTCGCAGGCCCGCGCCGACCTCATCACGCAGATCGAGGACCGTCGCACGCAGGTCGACACCCTGACCGCCCGCGCGTCGGCCCTCCAGGCCCAGCTCACCGCGCTCGAGGCCGCGCAGCTGGGCGACGACTCGCTCACGACCCGCAACCGCGAGCTGTCCACGGCGGTCGGGGCCGTGCCGCTGCACGGCCCCGGCTTCACCCTGACCCTGGACGACGCCCCGGGCTCCGGTGCCGACGACACCACCGACGAGGGCGCGCAGGACCAGCAGGGGCAGGTGTTCGCCAAGGACCTGCAGTTCGTCACGAACGCCCTGTGGCGCTCCGGGGCCGAGGCGATCAGCATCAACGGCAAGCGGCTGACGTCGACCTCGGCGATCCGCTTCGCCGGCTCGGCGATCATCGTCGACTACCGCCCGCTGACCCGCCCCTACGTCATCACCGCGCTCGGTGACCCCAAGGGCTTCCCGGCCGCGTTCGCCGACGGCCCGGGGGGCACCTACCTGTCGACGCTGCGCAGCACGTTCGGCATCCGGGTCGACACCGAGGTGTCCGACGACCTCGGCGTGCCGGCGGCGGTGGGCCTGACCACGCGGTACGCCCACAGCGGGGATACTGAGGACAGCGGGGCGTCTCCCGGCAGCACCCGGTCGCCGACGCCGACCTCGACCTCGACCTCGACAAGGAGCCCGTCGTGATCCCGGCCATCGGCCTGTCGTTGGGCATCATCATCGGCCTGCTGCTCCAGCCGGCCGTGCCCGTGTGGCTGCAGCCCTACCTCCCGATCGCGGTGATCGCCGCCCTGGACGCCGTCTTCGGTGGCGTGCGCGCGATCCTCGACGGCATCTTCGACGACAAGGTCTTCGTCGTCTCGTTCCTCTCCAACGTCGTCGTGGCCGCCTTCATCGTGTTCCTCGGCGACAAGCTGGGCGTCGGCAGCCAGCTCTCCACGGGGGTGGTCGTGGTGCTCGGCGTGCGGATCTTCTCCAACGTCGCCGCGATCCGCCGGCACCTGTTCGACGCATGACCGGCACCCCGCACGACCCGCCGGACGCAGGGGAGCGGCACCCGCCACCGGTGTCCGAGCCGGTCTCGCCCTACCTGTTCGAGGGGCTGGACCCGCAGGCCCGGCGTGCGGGCGACGACACCGGCGACGCCGACGACACCGACGGGACCCGGACCGGTCCCGGCCCGGCCGAGAGCCCCTCGCGCGCCTGGCACCGCCTGCTGCGAGCCGGCTCGCCGCGGGCCACCCGCGCCAACGTGCTGGCCATGCTGCTGGCGGGGTCCCTGGGCTTCGCCATCATCGCCCAGGTGCGGCAGACCTCCACGGAGGGCCTGGAGAACCTGCGCGAGGACGAGCTGGTGCGCATCTTCGCCGGGTCCGACCAGGCGGGTGAACGGCTCTCCGACGAGATCCGCGGGCTGCAGTCCTCGCTCGAGCTGCTCAAGAGCCAGTCGACCAACGAGGCCGAGGCGCAGCGTGCCGCCCGTGAGCGGCTGGAGGCGCTCGGCATCCTCGCCGGCACGGCACCCGCCAGCGGACCGGGCATCGTGCTGACCATCAGCGACCCGGACGGCAAGGTCGACGCACCGATCCTCCTCGACACCGTCCAGGAGCTGCGCGACGCCGGTGCGGAGTCGATCCAGGTCGGGGACGCGCGCGTGGTGGCCAACACCTGGTTCGCCGACACCCCGAACGGGATCTCGGTGTCGGGCACCGAGGTGCGGGCGCCCTACGTCATCAGGGCGATCGGCGACGCGCCCGCGATGGCCGGCGCCATGGAGATCCCCGGCGGTGTCACCGCCACGGTGCGGCGCGTCGGCGGCGAGACCGACGTGCGGATCGTCGACGAGGTGAGCACCGACGCGTTGCTGACCCCGACCTCGCCTCAGTACGCTCGGCCCGTACCCACCACCACCCCCTGACGGGTCCCGCGCGGCCCAGCCCTAGGAGCGACATGAGTGACCTCGAGTACCCCTCCGGCCTGCGCTACACCGCCGAGCACGAGTGGGTGCGTGCCGACGGGGACACGCTGCGGGTGGGCATCACCTCCTTCGCGCAGGAGGCCCTCGGCGACGTCGTGTACGTGAGCCTGCCGACCGTCGGGGACGCGGTCGTCGCGGGTGACACGTGTGGCGAGGTCGAGTCGACCAAGTCGGTGAGCGACCTCTACGCGCCGGTCTCGGGCGAGGTCACCGCGGTCAACGGCGCCCTCGACGCGACCCCCGAGCTGGTCAACTCCGACCCGTACGGCGAGGGCTGGATGTACGAGCTGCGCGTCTCCGACGAGAGCGCCCTGGGCGACCTGATGGACGTCGACGCGTACACGGCGCAGCTGTCCTGACATCCTTGGGGAGCAGACCCACCGGTAAGGGTGGGCCAACGACGGTGGCGTGATCTAGGGTTTGACACTCGCGGCACCGACGACGGAAGGCTGGCAGCGAATGAGTGACGAGCGCGAGGACCCTCGAGGCGCCGTGCCCGAGCCCACGACGATGCGCCTGCAGGCGGTCGAGGGCAGTGAGCAGGCCGAGGCGGTCCACGAGAGCGACCACGTCCTCACCAAGGCCGACCTCGCCACCGTCGAGGCCCTGCGGTCCGGCACGGCGCTGCTCGTGGTGCTGCGCGGCCCCAACACCGGTGCCCGGTTCCTGCTCGACGACGACCAGGTGATGTCCGGCCGCCACCCCGACAGCGACATCTTCCTCGACGACGTCACCGTCTCGCGCAAGCACGCGGTCTTCCAGCGCACCGACAAGGGCTTCGTCGTCCGCGACGTCGGCTCGCTCAACGGCACCTACGTCAACCGCGAGCTCGTCGACGAGGCCGTGCTCAAGACCGGCGACGAGGTGCAGATCGGCAAGTTCCGGCTCGTCTTCTACGCGAGCCAGGCCTGACCGCTCCCGTGGCTGCCGAGGCCGGCGCCCGCCTCACCGTGGGCGCGGTGGTGCGCGCCCTCGTCGAGGAGTTCCCCGACGTCACCATCTCCAAGGTGCGCTTCCTCGAGGCGGAGGGACTGGTCACGCCGTCCCGCACCGCCTCCGGCTACCGCCAGTTCAGCCCGGCCGACGTCGAACGGCTGCGCTATGTGCTGCGGGCCCAGCGCGACCTCTTCTGGCCGCTGAAGGTCATCAAGGACAACCTCGAGGCGCTCGAGCGCGGCCTCACGCCCGGCGACGCCGTCGACGGTCGCCCCCAGCCGCCCGCACCGGCCCGCGACCCCGACGTGCCGGATGCCGGGTCGCTCGCCACCGCGCGCGAGCTGCGGCTGACCGGTGCCGAGCTGGCGCGGGCCACGGGCCTGGCGCCGGCGGCGGTCGACGACCTCGCGGCATCCGGCCTGCTGCGCCCCGACGCGGCCGGGCTGCACGACGAGGCCGACCTGCAGGTGGCGCACGCCGCGGCCGGGCTGCGGGCCTACGGCGTCGAGCCGCGCCACCTGCGCGGCTTCCGGGCCGCGGCCGACCGCGAGGTCGGGCTGGTCGAGCAGGTCGTCGGCCCGCGCCGGGGGGCCGACGCGCAGCGGCACGCCGCCGAGGTGGCCCACCTGTGCCTGACGCTGCACGCAGGGCTGGTGCGTGGCGGACTGTCCGGGCGCAAGGGCTGACACCGCCTCAGGTGCTCGGGGTACGGTGACGCAATGAAGGTGCTGGACGTGCTCGGGGTGCGGGTCGAGATGCCGACCAACCAGCCGATCGTGCTCCTGCGTGAGCGCGACGGCGACCGCTACCTGCCGATCTGGATCGGGGCGGCGGAGGCCACGGCGATCGCCTACGCCCAGCAGGGCGTCATCCCCCCTCGACCGCTCACGCACGACCTGCTGCGCAACGTCATCGACGAGCTCGGCCACGAGCTGACCCGGGTGCGGATCGTGGCCCTGAAGGAGGGCGTCTTCCACGCCATGCTCGACCTCGAC
>Ga0308176_10003298_pt1 | contig 10317 bp, 11 predicted proteins | sample PhyCR2_3_FD_203890 | JGI IMG/M metagenome (GOLD analysis project Ga0308176, IMG submission 203890) | Soil microbial communities from UC Gill Tract Community Farm, Albany, California, United States - DLSLS.C.R2 | ecosystem: Environmental > Terrestrial > Soil > Agricultural land | place: USA... | reverse complement strand
ACCGGGAACGACTTGTCCGAGGCCATCCGCTGGAGGACGCTCACGAACGCCCCGATCGCGCCGGCGGCAGCCGAGAGCACGATCGCCTGCACGTGTCTGTCCCAGTTGACCGAACCCCAGAGAACGAGCGGCGCCAGGACGAGCCCGACCAGAAAGGTCATCAGCAGCAGCCCGATGATCATCCCCTGCGTGTAGACCGTTAGGCCGATCCGCACGCCCGCCCGCCGGTAGTAGTCGCGGATCTCCCGCAGCTCGTGATCTTCCTCGGCGGCAATCTCATCCGCCTGGGCGTCATCCACCTTGCCTTCGGCGCGGTCGATCACGCCGAGCACGTGACTCGCGACCGCCATCAGCCGCTTCAGGCCGACGCTCTCGCTTGTGTACCTGAGCACCTCGCTGATGCGGATCGAAAGGTTCTCGCAGTCGAACAGCACGTCCGCCAACGGCGGGTTGTGTCGCGTCACCCAGTCGGTGGAGCGGTGGAACTCACGCCGGTCGTTGATGAACGGGCTCAACAGGAGCGGCGCTTTCTTGAAGGTAAGCGCGACGGCTGATGGCTCGACGATCGACCAGTACTCGCCCACGATCTCACCGTGCTTGGCCTCGAAGGCGGATCTGGTTTCGCGATAGCGGTCGGCGGCTTCCGGGTTGTCGGTGCTGCCCGTACGCCGTCGGTGCTCCCAGTGGAAATGGTCCCAGGTGAGGTCGGGGAACGTAACCTGCTGCAGCTCCAGGCGTTCCGTCTTGTCGCCGACGGCCAGGGGCGCTGCGTCGGCGTGGCCGTGAAAGAGTCGCGCGAGCACGGTGTTCATCTGGCCTCCTGCCTCGTCCGTGCCGCAAACGAACGGTTTTCTTCAGTTGAAGGTACGACGTTCGAGCCGGGTGCGCAAGCCCGCGGGGCTGCTGGCTAGGGACTCCGAGCCGCCCGGCGGGCGTATCTCCTCCAGACGCGACGAAGGAGGAACGATGAGACGGCGGATCTTGGGGCTGCTGGGAAGCTTGGCGATCGTCTCCGGCGCCGGGGCGGCGACCGCGAGTGCCGACGGGCTGCCGGTGCTGGGTGTGGACGTCGGCTCGAAGGGCGTCACCGTTCCAGGCGCCGCCGCGCGCTACGTGACGCTGTGGTCGGGCCCGAAGACCACCGTGGTCGCCCGCGTCCGGCGAGACGGCGGGCGGGTCGACCGCTCGAGGCTCCTCGCAGGGACGTTCACGGTCCCGGCCGTTGCCTACGACAGCTCGGCTAGCGGTCTCTCCGCCGACGGCAAGGTGCTCGTCCTGATCCAGCCGCGGCTCTCGTTCCCGCGAGCCCGAACCTCGTTCCCGGTGCTCGAGGCCCGCAATTTGCGCGTCGTGAAGGTGCTGCGGCTACAGGGTGACTTCAGCTTCGACGCGATTTCACCGCGCGGCAATCGGATCTACCTGATCCAGTACCTCTCGGCGAACGATCCGACGAAGTACGCGGTTCGCGCGCTCGACGTTGGAGCCGGCCGCCTGCTGCCGGAACCGGTTGTCGATCCGCACGAACCCGACGAGCAGATGCGCGGCCAGCCGCTCTCGCGGGCGATGAGCCCCGACGGGCGTTGGGCCTACACGCTCTACGACGGCAACGGCAAGACGCCGTTCGTCCACGCGCTCGACACGAGCCGCGCGACCGCGCGCTGCATCGACCTCGAAGCGCTCGGGGGAGCTGAAAACCTCTGGCGCCTGCGCCTGAGCATCCGCGGCGGCGGGAAGCAACTCGCCGTCCGGGACGGGAACCAGACCGAGCTTGTGGTCAGCACGACGACGTTCGCCGTGAGCTCGCCAACGGCTCCGGTGGCGGCTTCCCAGGAGTCGAGCCTGACCTGGCCCTGGGCTGCCGGGGCAGGCGCGCTCGCACTGGCCCTCGCCGCCGCCCTGGTCGTGGCGGCTCAGAGGAAGAACGTGAGCTTGTCCGAGACCCAGCACTGAAGGCGATCGCGCATCCCCGCCGGAGACTCGGCGCGCTTCGCCCTGGCGATGTCGGGCAAGAACAGCCGCTCCTCGAACAGCGCCGCAGCCTCCGGGCTCCGGGCGATCACCATGATCTCCGAGTTGCGGTAGAGCGCCCAGGCGTCGAGGTTGACGGTGCCGAAGCTGACCAGGTCGTCGGCGACCACGATCTTGGCGTGGACGACGGTTCCGGGCAGCTCCCACACCTCGATGCCCCCTCGGGCGAGCTCGGCGTACCGGTGCCTGAGCGCCGCCCCGGCCTGGGCGTTGTTGGAGATCTCGGAGACGAGCACCCGCACCTTCACGCCACGCCGGGCGGCGGCGAGGATGCGGCCGATCGCGTCCGGGTCGGTCAGGTAGGGGTTCGCGATGTCGAGCCGGTCGCGCGCGGAGTCGATCTGCTCGCGAATCGCCTGCGAGGCCGCGACCAGCCCGCCCGGGAGCACCTCCGCGAGCGCCACCGGTGTCGTGCCCGGGTCGGCCTGCTCGGGGAACAGGTGCGACAGGTCGTCCGGCAGCGGCGCGCCCCGACGCTCGAAGCCGCCCAGAAAGGCGGCCTGCGCCTGTCGCACGACGTCGCCGGTGACGCGCACCATCACGTCGTGGAAGCTGCCGTCCTCGAAGTGATCCTCCAGTCCCGCTCCGCCGAGCCACGCCACTGAACCGTCGATCACGTACAGCTTGCGATGATCGACCCGGCCCAACTCGCCGTCCCTCCACACGAGCCGCTGGCGATCGGGGAAGAGACCCTGGCGGTCGAGCGGCGAGAAGTCGCTGACGACGATCTCCGCGCCCGCCGCCGCGAGACCGGTGAACATCGCGCGCGCGGCCCCGTAGGGCCGGGAGCCGAGCCGGTCGACGAGCACTCGCACCTCGACGCCTTCCGCCAGCTTTCGGTTCAGCAGCTCGGCCATGCGCGTCCCGACGGCGCCTTCCCTCCAACCGAACATCAGGATGTGCACGGACGAGGTCGCCGCCTCGACGTCCTTGAAGATGCGGGGGAAGAAGGTCGCGCCCTCGACCCACGGCTCGATCGTCGCCGCCGTTGACCACGCGAAGCGCAGCGGCGCGGGCGATGCCTTGACCGCGGCCTCGGCGCCCGCGGGCGTCACCGCGTCAGGGGGCGGCGGCCAGCTCGGATGCTGCGGAATCGAGAGCACGCGCCGGTAGAGCGCGACGAGGAGGGCAGCACCGAGGAGTGCAACGACCGGGAGGGCTCTTAGCCCACGCCGCGGGGCGACCCTCGTCCTCGTATCGCGACCCATCTAGGCGCGGAACCGGCGCGAGAGCCATCCGGCAATCGCACCAAGTAGCAGCCCGGCCTCGGGTGCAAAGGGAACGTCGGTCGTCACGCTTACGAGGATGCCGAGCGCGAGCCCGATCACCGCACCGGCTACCGGTAAGAACCACGTTCCACTCAAAGCCCGCACGCACTCTACTGCCGGAGCCAGAGGAGTTATGGGCCCGCCTGGATTCGAACCAGGGACCAACGGATTATGAGTCCGCTGCTCTGACCAGCTGAGCTACGGGCCCGGCTTGTCTAGCGTAACGGGGTCGTCGGGTTTGCTCCCGTGCAGTTCGGCTAGACGTGAACCCGGTGCAACCCTCACAATAGGCGGCGTTGTTCCGCACTCCAGGGCCGTCCACGAAGGAGGGTGGCGAACGGTGAAGGTCTTCCAGCACGAACGTCAGCTTCGAACCACCGGCGGGCTTGCTGTCCGCGACATCACCGAGGAGGTGGTGGACGCCGTCCGCGAGAGCGGCGTCGTGGACGGGATCGCCTGTGTCTACTCGCCCCACACGACGTGCTGCGTGCGGGTGAACGAGTTCGAGAACGGCTTCCTGGAGGACTTCGCCAACATGCTCAAGCGGCTCGTGCCGAGCGAGACGTACTACGCGCACGACGACTGGGACCGGCGCACCGAGAACATCTGCCCCGAGGATATGGACTTCGGCAATGGCCACTCGCACTGCATGGCGATGCTGCTCGGCACGGCGGGCGAGTCGATCCCGGTGCGCGACGGCGAGCTCTGCCTCGGCACCTGGCAGCGCGTCTTGTTTTTGGAGCTCGACCGCGAGCGCGACCGCCGCTGGATCGTGCAGGTCGTAGGCACCTAGCGCGAGAGCGCCTCGACCAGCTGCTCCTGGATCCACGAGAGGTAGGCGTATACGGCCAGCGCCGGCGCGCGCGGGTCGTCGGACCGTAGCTCCGCCGCGAACGTGTCCTCCCGCACGTCGAGGCGCGTGCCGAGCACCAGGCGCAGGTCGTTCAGCGCCCGCAGCCAGGTGTCGGCCTCCTCGGCGCTGAGCCGGTCGCTGTCGAGCGTCTCGGCGACGAGCTGGAGCGCCGCGCGCCGCCCGTCGAGTAGCTCGCCGCCCATCAGGTCGCGGTAGGCACGCTCGTCGTCATCCTCGTCGTAGGCCGGCGGGAACAGCCGGCGTAGCGACGGATCGCCCGCGCCACCTTCGAGCAGCGCGCGCAGCTCTGCGACGAGGCCGGCGAGCAGCGAGCGCTCGTCGCGCGAGAGCCGTAGCTCGACCGCTCCTCCGTCGCCGCGCTCGAACACGTCAGTCCTGCCGCATGGTCGCCCAGAGCCCGTGCGCGTGCAGGCGCGCAACGTCGTACTCGGCCTTCTCGCGCGTGCCGGTCGAGACGACGGCCTTGCCCTCGTTGTGCACCTGCAGCATCAGTTTGGTGGCCTTGGACTTGCTGTAGCCGAACAGCTTCTGGAAGACGAGCGTCACGTAGGACATCAGGTTGATCGGGTCGTTCCAGACAATCACGATCCATGGCCGGTCGTGCTCGAAGTGCTGAACCTCGCGCGGAGCCTCGACCTCGACCGGCGCAGCGGTGCTCACAGCCGATCACCCTGACGTACGAGGTGTCGACCGGTCATTTCAGACGGACGCACCGACGAAGCCGGCCCGTCCTGACAACGCCGTCGCAAGCGACGGCTCATGCGACTTGCACCGCGTCGCCGTCGAGCTCGAAGACGAAGAAGCCCCGCGCCAGGGAGGGCACGGAGACGTTGTACACCGGCACGTCGCCGACCGCGCCTTGGAAGGCGCCGACGTGGGCGTGGCCGTGGAGCGCCAGGTGCGGGTGGCGCTCGACGATCGGCGCGGCGAGACGGTCGGAGCCGAGGAAGGCGTAGATGCCGCGCGGCTCGCCCTCGAGCGTGCTCGCGGTCGGCGCGTAGTGCAGCAGAGCGATCCGGTAGTCGCAGCGGCCGATGGCGGCGAGGCCTGCTTCGAGCGCCTCGACCTCGGCGGTCGTCTCGGCGTACACCTGGCGCAGGAGCGGCTCGCCGAAGTCCGGCAGCGCCGAGTCGGGGAAGCCGCCGACGAAGCCCTTCACGCCGGCGATCCCGAGGCTGGCGCCGTCCAGCTCCTGGAGCGCGTGGCCGCGGTCGATCATCCCGACGCCTGCGGCTTCGAGCGCGGCCGTGAGCTCGCCCGCCTGGTTGCAATGCCAGTCGTGGTTCCCGAGCACCGCGTAGACCTGCGTCTCGAGCGGCGCGCAGATCTCGGCGAGCAGCTCGCCCTGCTCGAGCTCGCCGTACGTGGTCAGGTCGCCCGCGAGCAGGATCGCGTCGACCTCGCCGTCGATGCGCGCGAAGGCGCGCTGGATCTCGTCGCGGTTGACCTCGTCGCAGTGCACGTCGCCCGCAGCGGCGACGCGGATCGGCCTGGCCATGGGGCCGGATTCAACCGATTGGAGCCGGCGCGTGACGGGTATACGCCCGCACCGTGGCCGTGACGGCGACCAATTTCGAGCAGCTGCTGGACACGCTCAAGCGGGCCGGCGCCGCTCTCCGCGACGCGGAGATCCCGTTCGCGCTGGGCGGCGGCATGGCGATCTGGGCCCACGGCGGCCCCGAGACGGAGCATGACCTCGACTTCTTCGTCAAGCCGGAAGACGCCGACCGGGCGCTCCAGGCGCTGACGGAGGTCGGCTTCCGGCCGGAGAAGCCGCCCGAGGGCTGGCTGTACAAAGCCTGGGACGGCGATGTGCTCGTCGACCTGATCTTCGAACCGGCCGGGATGCGGGTGGACGACAAGCTGTTCCGGCGCGCCAGCGAGCTCGAGGTGAACGCCGTTCGGATCCCCGTCGCGGCGCCGAAGGACGTGCTCGTCTCGAAGCTGCTGGCCCTACGCGAGCACGAGCTCGATTACGACCAGCTGCTCGAAATGGCCCGCACGGTGCGCGAGCAGATCGACTGGGACGACGTGCGGCTGCGGACCGCGCACTCGCCGTTCGCGAAGGCGTTCTTCACGCTCGTGGACGAGCTCGGCGTCTCCTCCTGAGCGCGCGGGACGGATCGGCACAGAGTCAGCGCACTGTCGTCACGCTCTCGCGCGCTTCGAGGCCGTACCGTCCCTAACCCCCTCCCACCGGGGGCGCGCGCGTGAACATGAAGACGGTCGGCGGGTTACGCGACTTTCAGGGCTTCGATCTCGCGGTTGACCGCAAGCTGCTCGAGCGCGCTCGCCTCGATCTGCCTCACGCGCTCGCGCGTGATGCCGAGCTCGCGCCCGATCGTCTCGAGCGACGCCGGATCCTCGTCGCCGTTCAGGCCGTAGCGCCGTTTCAGCACCTTCTGCTCCCGGTCGGGAAGCTGGGAGACGGCGCGCCGCAGCACGTCCTGTTCGAGGCTGACCGTCAGCTCCTCCTCGGGCTGCGCGTGCTCGGAGGCGAACACGTCGCCGAGAGCGGCATCGCTCTCTGCGCCCAGCGGCCGATCGAGGCTCGTGATCGCGCGAGCGGCCTCCCGCACCTCGCGCAGCTGCTTCAGCGGCAGCTTCGCCTGCTCCGCGATCTCCTCCTCGGTCGGCTGCCGCCCGAGCTTCGGCGCCAGCGTCCGCTCCGCGCGCGCGATCTTCTGCTCGCGGTCGGCGATGTGCACGGGGATGCGGATCGTGCGCGACTTGTTTGCCACGCCGCGCTGGACGGCCTGCCGGATCCACCAGGTCGCGTAGGTCGAGAACTTGAAGCCGCGGCGCCAGTCGAACTTCTCGACCGCGCGGATCAGCCCGATGATCCCCTCCTGGATCAGGTCGAGCAGCGAGAGCCCGTGGCCCTGGTAGCGCTTCGCGATCGAGACGACGAGGCGCAGGTTCGAGTTGATCATCCGCTCCTTCGCCTCCGCGTCGCCGCGCTCGATCAGCTTGGCGAGCGCGATCTCATCCTCCTTGGTCAGCAGCGGCCAGCGGCCGGCCTCGTTGAGGAAGAGCTGCAGCGCGTCGGTGGTCGCGACGGCGAGGTCGCCGTTCACGTAGGTGCTTTCGTCCTGCTCGCGGCCGCAGTCGTCGGTGACCTCGATCCCACGCTCCTCGAGCTGCCCGTACAGCCGGCCGATCTCGTCGTCGTCGAGCTCCTCCGCGGCGACCAGCTCGTTGAACTGGGAAAGGTTGACGCAGTCGTCCTCCTCGCTCCTGGCGAGCAGCGTCTCGAGCAGGCTCGTGTGTTCGCTCATACCGATCCCCTTCCCGCTTCGCGGCGGGTCGAAAACGAGCTTAGAGGAGCCCGCAGTACCGCGCGGTGTTCGGCCAAGGGCCGTAGCCGCGGCCACTGCGGTGGGCGCGCTCGGCGACCCACATCTGCTCGAGCGCCGTCCAGCGGTTCGCGAGGCCCTTGCGCAGCAGAAAGCGCGGCGCGTACGTGTGCATGAAGCCACGGTCCATCTGCAGGCCGCCCCAGTACGGATCGCCCGAGTCGCTCCAGCTGCCCTCGAAGCGATGGATGCAGAGCCAGCCGCGCTTGTGCGGCGGATGACCGGCGAGCCAGCGCACTTGTCGCACCTGACGGCGCCAGTAGCTGAGCGCGCGTGGCGAGTGAAGCGGCGCCACCGAGTGTGTGTGACGCATCCCGATCACCGCCTGCCAGCGCCAGGCCGTGCTGCGTAGGCGCCGGACCAGCGCCGGATTCACGTGACGCCGTGGCTCGGCGCTCTGCGATTGGGGATGGCGCGTGAGCTTCGGGCCCGGCTTGAGCGGCGCACCCGACGCCGCCGCCAGCGCCGCGGCCGCGGCCGCGGCGAGCAGCAGCGCAGCAAGCATGGGCAGGAGCAGACGTTTTGGTTTCAACGGAAAGACCCCTCCTCTGGAGTCCGACGCTTCTCGGCTCTACCGAGCGAGTCCGCGGGCGGCGCGGCAGCACACGCTCAATGGCCTGGTCGATTCGACCTTGTTCCGTCAGCGTTCGACGCCCAAACCTGCAAACGGTTAGTGACATCTCGTGCCGATCGGCACCAGATGCGGCGGGAACCCGCTTGCTACCGTCGCTGAATGCGCCGCCTTGTCGTCCTCCTGAGCTCGATCGTGGCGCTCGACATCGCCTTCTTCGCGGCGCTTGCGCCGCTACTGCCGCACTTCGTCAGCACCTACGGCCTGTCCAAGGGTGCAGCAGGCGTGCTCTCGGCCAGCTACGCGGCGGGAGTGCTGGCGGCCTCGTTGCCGAGCGGTCTCGCGGCGGCTCGCTACGGCCCACGCGTGGCCGCCCTGGCGGGCGTCTCACTGACCGCGGCCGCGAGCGTGGCGTTCGGTTTCGCCGACAGCGCCTGGTTGCTCGGCGCGGCACGCCTCTTGCAAGGCGTCGGCAGCGCGCTCTCGTGGGCGGGAGCGCTCGCGTGGCTCGTGGCCGCGGCGCCACGGGAGCGGCGCGGCGAGCTGATCGGCACGACGATGGGCGCGGCGGTCTTCGGCGCGCTGCTCGGCCCGGTGATCGGCGCGATCGCCACCGTGGCCGGGGTGAGGTGCACGTTCCTCGGTGTCGGCCTGCTCGGCGTCGCGCTCGCAGCGTGGGTCGCGCTCACGCCGGGAGTGCCGGCCCAGCCGCAGCCGATGCACGAGCTCTTCCGCCGCGCCGACCGCCGCCTCCTCGGAGGGATGTGGCTGCTGGTGCTCCCCGCGCTGCTGTTCGGCGTACTGGCCGTGCTCGTCCCGCTGCGACTACACGCAGATGGCTGGGGCGGCGTCGCGATCGGCGCCGTCTTCCTGGTCACCGCGGGCCTCGAAGTGGTGCTCAACCCGCTGCTCGGACGCTTCACCGACCGGCGCGGTTACATGCTGCCGGTACGTGTCGCGCTCGTCGGCTCGGCTGCGGTCTCGCTGGCTTTCGCGGCGGCGAGGTCGGCTCCGATCGTGGCCGCGCTCGTCGTCGTCGCCGGGATCACGTACGGCGGCTTTTACACCCCGGGAATGACGCTCCTGACCGACGCGGCCGAGCGTGCCGGAATCTCGGCGGCGCTCGCCTTCGGAGCGATGAACGGCGCCTGGGCGGCCGGCAACGTGGTCGGCCCGGCCTTCGGCGGCTGGCTGGCCGAGCTCGCGGGCGACGCTCTCCCCTACCTCCTGCTGGCGGCGGTCTGCCTCGTCAGCCTCGGCGCGACCGAACGGTTCTCGCCGCGTCAGCTCCAGCCGAGCTCGCGGCCGAGTAGCTCGTAGAGCCGCCGGTTCGGCTGCTCGAACTCGGCGGCCAGTCGCTCACGCGTGTCCGGCTGCATCGGCTCGTACTCGCGCTCGTAGACGCGCGGGTACGCCTCGAGGCGCTGCGGCGGCGCGCCGAGGAAGTCGAGCACCCGCGCATGCGTCTTCGCCGGCTCGGCGGCGAGATCGTCGCTCGGCACGATCAGCAGCTGCTCGCGCGGGAAGACCTCGAGCCAGCGCTCGAGCTGCTCGCCGTATCGACCGCGCGCCTTGTATGTGTGGCTCCACCACTCGCGGCTGAAGTAGCGCGGGTCGGTGACCATGCGCTCCACCTCGCCGCGCAGGCGTTCGTCCTCGGCGGCCAGCGCGTCCTCGAAGGAGAGCGGCTCGCGGCCGAGTGCGACCTCGTGCTGGTAGTGCGAGAGCGCGCGGTCGACCGGATCGCGGACGAGCGCGACGAGCCGCGCGTCCGGCACCAGCTCGCGCACGCGTTGCGGGCCCAGCGGGTGGAAGAGGTAGCTCGGGCTCGCCTCGCCGACGAGCTTGCCGCGCGTGCGGGCCTTGTTCGGGAAGTTGCCCCGGTACCAGGCCTCGCCGCGGGCGTAGTGGCGGTCGAAGTAGCTGACTTCCTTCCACGACGGCCCGATGATCGACGGGTTGCGCCGCAGATACGAGTAGAGCGCCGTCGTGCCTGCCTTCTGCGCGCCGAGGATCAGGAAATCCGGCAGCGGGCGCACGCCCGAGGTGGCGCGGCCGTAGGTCCAGACCGCGTTGCGGAGCACCGCGCGGAGAGGATCCGGCAGCGTCGGGACCAGCTCGGCGAGGCCGCTCAACGGGCGCCGCGGTAGTCCAGCGCCTCCCGGACGAGCGCCTCGAAGAGCCTCAGGTCCTCGCCGGCCTCCGGGTGCCAGAGCACGC
>Ga0308176_10003297_pt1 | contig 10318 bp, 12 predicted proteins | sample PhyCR2_3_FD_203890 | JGI IMG/M metagenome (GOLD analysis project Ga0308176, IMG submission 203890) | Soil microbial communities from UC Gill Tract Community Farm, Albany, California, United States - DLSLS.C.R2 | ecosystem: Environmental > Terrestrial > Soil > Agricultural land | place: USA... | reverse complement strand
CCCGGCAAAATTTGCCTAGGGCCACCACGCGGCGCAGCTTTTCGCGGCAATCTCTTCTCAGCAACTCTACCGATTAAGTCGATTTTTACTTTGCCCGTTCACTGTACCGCCAGTCGGTTGTTTTAGTCCCGCGTCGCCGACAGCGTCGCCTGAGTCAGAGTAATTGAGTCATGGTAGTGTCGCGTCGCGGGGCGTCTGCAAGGGCGCCCCGCACTAAATTCGAGTCCGAGTCCAGCGCTCGTATCGTCGTCGGCGATTGCGTCGCCGAGATGTCGAAGCTTCCGGCCGGTTCGGTCGATCTGGTGTTCGCAGATCCGCCGTATAACCTGCAGCTGAAGGGCGAGCTCAAGCGCCCCGACGAATCCCATGTCGATGCCGTCAACAACGACTGGGACAAGTTCTCATCCTTTGCCGCCTATGACGATTTCACCCGCGCCTGGCTGCTCGCCTGCCGCCGGATCATGAAGCCATCGGCGACGCTGTGGGTGATCGGCTCCTATCACAATATTTTCCGCGTCGGCTCGATCATGCAGGACCTCGGCTTCTGGGTTCTCAATGATATCGTGTGGCGCAAGACCAATCCGATGCCGAATTTCCGCGGCCGCCGCTTCACCAATGCCCATGAGACCATGATCTGGGCGGCGCGCGACGAGAAAGCCAAGGGCTACACCTTCAATTACGAAGCCCTGAAGGCCGCCAACGAGGACGTGCAGGCGCGTTCCGACTGGCTGATCCCGCTCTGCACCGGCGAAGAGCGCCTCAAGGGCGCCGACGGCAAGAAAGTGCACCCGACCCAGAAGCCCGAGGGCCTGCTGGCGCGCGTGCTGCTGTCGTCGTCAAAACCCGGCGATCTCGTGATCGATCCTTTCAACGGCACCGGCACCACGGGCGCCGTGGCAAAACGTCTCGGCCGCCGCTACATCGGCTTCGAGCGCGACAAGACCTATGCGGCGGCTGCGGAAGAGCGCATCGCAGCGGTGGAACCGCTGCCCGAAGCGACGCTGGCGCCGTTCATGACCGCGCGCGAAGCGCCCCGCGTGGCGTTCTCCGAATTGATCGAGCGCGGCATGATTCCGCCCGGCACCAAGCTGGTCGATTCCAAGAAGCGCCACGGCGCGCTGGTTCGCGCCGACGGCGCCATCATGCTCGGCGACAAGGTCGGTTCGATCCACCGCATCGGCGCGGTGGCCCAGGGCGCGCCCGCCTGCAACGGCTGGACCTTCTGGCACATCGAGACCAAGAACGGCCTGCGGCTGATCGACGAACTACGTGCGGAAATCCGCTCGGGAATGGCGGCGGTTGGCTAGATGACGCCCGGCATCACCGGACATTGAAGGCGAGGCGCGCAGATAATCGCGCCTTTTCGCCTCGATTCGCGGCATACTTATCCGCATTGTCCGACGCGATGTGAATGCCATGCGCACGCGAAATTCGGAATCGCTCATTGTGCTGCCGTTGCTGCCGATCTTCCTGATCGGCGTGTTTCCCATGCTGCTATTATGTTTGCTTGGCCCGGCGGGGCTGATCATCCTCGGCATCCTGGTGGCCAGCGCCGGTCTGACGGACATCCTCGACGCCAGCGGCGCCTTTAGCGAGCAGGTCATCGTGCACGGTTTTGCGCGGGGAGCGGAACGCAGCGGGCAACGGACGGCATTGCGAAGCGAAATGCGCTTCGCGGCTGTCATGATCGCTGCAGGCGCTGGCCTGGCGGTCACCGGGATCGGCGGTCTGGCGCTGTCATAGGGCAGATCTCGCTTGTGTCGTCCGCCCGGACACCGGCCGGTCACAAACTCGTCGCTTGCGCACCCCCTGAAAATTTGAGCAAGGACATGACACAAGGCGGCAATGCCGCCGTCGGCCTCTAGAGGCTGTCCTGCAAGAACAATGGGGAAATTCAGATGATCAAATTCTATTTCAACGGATCGCCCAACCCGACCAAGGTCGCCCTCTTCCTCGAGGAAGCCGGCATCCCCTATGAGGCGGTGGCCGTCGACACCCGCAAGGGCGACCAGTTCACGCCGGAATACCTCGCCGTCAATCCGAACGCCAAGGTGCCCGCGATCGACGATGACGGCATCAAGGTATTCGACAGCAACGCCATCCTGCTCTATCTCGCCGAAAAGACCGGCAAGTTCCTGCCCGCCAACACGCCGGCCAACCGCGCCGAGATGCTTTCCTGGCTGATGTTCGTGGCGACCGGCATCGGCCCGTATTCCGGACAGGCTGTTCATTTCAGGCATTTTGCGCCAAAGGACCAGAACCACGATTATTCGCACAACCGCTACCAGTTCGAGGCGCACCGCCATTACACGGTCCTCAACGACCACCTCGCCGGCCGCAAATACATGGTGGGCGACAGCTACAGCATCGTCGACATGGCGCTGTGGGGCTGGGCGCGGATGGCCGCGTTCGTGATGGGCGAGGAAGCTGTCGCGAAATATCCCAACGTCAAGCGGCTGGTCGACGAGATCTCGGCACACCCGGCGGCGGCGAAAGCGATCGCGCTGAAGGACAATTTCAAGTTCAAGGCCGAAATGGACGACGAAGCCCGCGGCAACATGTTCAGGCACTTGAAGATCAAGGCGGCTTGAGCCGGCCAAACCGAAAAATTCGTAGGGTGGGCAAAGGCGCGAAGCGCCGTGCCCACCTTTCTTTTTTTCAGCGAAGAATGGTGGGCACGCTGCGCTTTGCCCACCCTACGCCGTCCCGCATTGTCCGTGCTAAGCCGCCGCCACCTTCCGCTCTGCCGGGAACGGCCCGAGCACGCGCTCGACCAGCGCGGAATCGCAGTATTCCTTGATCTCCTTGATCCGGCCGCTCTCGATGCGCCAGACCATGCAGTACTGGTTGTCGTAGCGCTCGCCTGACTTGGTTACGTTGTCGCCGCGCGCTTCGACCACGACGTAATCGCCTTCCGCGATAAAGTTGAATGCCAGCGTGCGCGGCCGGGCGGCGAAGAACGAGCGGAAATGGCCCATCAGGCCGTTGTTGATGGCGTCGCGGCCCTTGAATTCGTGCGACCACGAATACTGCCCGGTGACGATCCAGACCGCGTCCTCGGCGAGGTTGTCGACGAAGGTCGTCCCGCTGCGATTGGCGGAATCCGTGTAGACCTGCTGAACCAGTTGCTTGTTCGCTGCTGCGCTCATGGCGGCTTCTCCTGTGATGAAGCGGGATCGTCGCGCAGAACGCGGTATTCTTCCAATCGATAGCGAATATGATGTATATTCATGGCATGAATTTGAATTCGCTCGATCTCAACCTCCTGGTGGCGCTCGACGCGCTGTTGCGCGAAATCAATGTCAGCCGCGCCGCGATGCGGATCGGGCTGTCGCAGCCGGCGGCGAGCCACGCGCTGCAGCGGCTGCGCGACCTGATCGGCGATCCCCTGCTGGTGCGGACCGGGGCGCGGATGGAGCTGACGCCGCGGGCGCAGGCGCTGCGCGCACCGCTGGCGCAAACGCTCGACCAGGTGCGCTCGCTGTTCATCCCGGAGGATTTCGACGCCGCCAGCAGCGAACGGCAATTTCGCCTGATGATGCCGGATCTCGCCGTCGAACTGCTGATGCCGCGGCTGATGGAGAAGATCACAAGACTGGCGCCGAACGTCCGCATCGACGTGGTGCCGTGGCGGGGGCCGGCGATCTTCACGGCCGAATTCGCTCGCACCATCGACATGGTGATCTCGATCGGCAACGCCTTTACTGGATTTCACCGGCAGCGGCTTTACACCGATAGCGACGCGCTCGCGGTGCGGAACGGCCATCCGGTCGGCGCGCGGCTGAAGCGGTTGGAGACGTTTCTCGAGGCCCGCCATGTCGCGGTCGTGATCCGCGGCCAGAGCGAGGATTTGATCGATAGCTGGCTGCGCCCCAAGGGCATCGAGCGGCGCATCGCGCTTGTCGTGCCCGGCTATATCGAGGCGCTACACGTGACCGCGCGCACCGACCTCGTGGCCTTCGTGCCGCGCCGGCTGATCGTCGCGCTGTCGAAACAATTATCGCTGACGACGATCACGCCGCCGCTCGATCCCGGGATCGACGAGCAGTACATGTTCTATCCGACCCGCGCGCAGATGGACCCGGGCTCGATCTGGCTGCGCAATGTGATGCTCGGGATCGGCAGGGAGATGGAGCGGGGGAAGCGGAAGGCGTAGCTGCGTAGGGTGGGCAGAGGAGCGAAGCGACGTGCCCACCATCCGTCACCGAATTCCGCGAGAGATGGTGGGCACGCTGCGCTTTGCCCACCCTACGATTCAGCGCTTCAACTGCGCCAGCACCTTTTGCACCGCCGGCCGGGCTTCCATCTGCTTGCGGTGAGCCGCCACCTTCGGCAGCGTTGCGAGATCGACGCCGTCGCCCTCGAGCCAGCCGGAGATGGTGTAGAGATAGGGATCGCAGATCGTGAACTGCTCGCCCATCACCCACGGGCCCTTCAGCATATCGCGCTCGATCAGCCCAAAACTGGCGGCCATGGTTTCCGGCACCTTGCGCTTCATGTCGGCAAACGAGGTTTCGTCACCCGCCCAGCGATAGCCGCGCATCTTGTGCGCGTGGTTGATATGCACCGTCGAGCAGAGATAGCTGTTGAACGACTGCGCCTGCGCCTGGGCGAAGGGATCGTCGGGCAGCAGTTTGGCTTTCGGAAAGCTGCTCGCGACGAAGGCGAGGATCGCCGGCGTCTCGGTCAGCGTACCATGATCCGTTACCAGCGCCGGCACGCGTCCTTTCGGATTGATCGAGAGATATTGCGGCGTGGTCTGCTGGCTGTTCTTGAAGTCGAGCCGTTCCGCGGTGTAGTCGGCGCCGGCCTCCTCCAGGGCAATATGCGAAGCCAGCGCACAGGTGCCGGGGGCGGTGTAAAGCTTGAACATGGCGATCCTCATGGCGAAAGCTGGACGTTAGCGGCGCACCCTGACGCCGTCCACCCCCGGGGGTGGGTACGGCCCTGCGTTCGTCGTTCACGCCTGCGCCTGACGCGTTCCATTGATGTACACGCTGACGATGGTGTCATCCGACGGATAATGCTCGGGCGCGACCGCCTGGATCTGGGCCTGGATGCACTTCCACGCGCCGTTCTCGAACAGATAGGTGTCGGTGTACATGGTCATGCCGGTCACGTCGTTGCCGTCGCGGCGACGCGTGGCTTTGTTGGTGGAGCGCACCAGCGCGACGTCGCCGATCACGGTAATGAGTTCGTCGCGAACGTCCCAGTACACGATCACTTCCGGATCGAAGGCGGTCGCCCAGTATTTCAGATAGGTCGCGCGGTCCCAGCGCTGGCCCGTCGGCCAGATGTTGATGAAGCGCGGATGCAGAATGGCGTCGTGAGAGGCGACGTCGTTGGTCACGAAATTATGGATGAAGCGGGCGTTCAGCGCGCGCAATTCGTCCATCGTCTCGGCCGACTGATGATCACGCAGGGCAAGTTGCATGTCGATCTCCTCGTGTTCCGTTCCTGGGTTCGGTTAAGGGGCCAGTCGTCGTGCCGTCTCGGCGGTGGCATCGTCGGCCGGAAAGAAGCATTCGATCTTGATCTGTTGCAGCACGGCGTCCGTCGGCATCGCGAGCGTCGTGAAGGTGGAGAAGAACGCGAGACGGCAGTCGCCCCTGGCGAGGTGCATCGTCATGACCGGCGACGACGTCGATGCCTGTCGCGGAAGCCTCCATTCGGCCGGCAGACCGGGATAGGCCATGATTTCGTCGAGCAGTTGCGCCGCGGCGCGGCCGCCTTGCGCGACGTCGCGATGCAGGATCTGGATCATCTGGCCGGCAAACTCATCCCAGTTCACAATAAACTGCCGCAATCCCTTCGGGTGGAAGACGACGTGCATCGCATTATCGGCAACGCGGCTTTCCATCTCGTATGAATCGCGAAACGGCTTGAACAGGCGCGCCGAACCCTGGTTGCGCATGCGGACGTCCCAGCGGCCGTCGACGACAATCCCCGGATACGGTTCCTGCTGCCGGAGCATGAAATCCAGCGCCTGCCGCACCGGCTGCAAATTGTCGGCGGCCAATCCCTTGTTGCCATAGGGCGGCACGAAGCCGGCCGCGACGTGCAGGGCGTTCCGCTCCTCGAGCGGCAGATCAAGCGCGCTGCCGAGCAACTGCACCATCTCGCGGCTCGGTTGCGAGCGGCCGGTTTCCAGGAAGCACAGGTGCCGGGCGGAGACGTTCGCATCGGCCGCCAGTTCGATCTGGGTCAGCCGACGCACGTTTCGCCAGTGCTTCAGCAGGCTGCTGAAGTGCCCGGCCGGGAGAGCGTGCGAATTCTGGCTTGGCGCATCCATGCCGGCAATCTAGACCAAGGGGTCAGAAGGGCAATTACCTCGGATGTAAGTGACGCTCCACGCCGCCGGGAACACCTGCCCGGCGCCTTCGCAGTTGCCCCCTGCCGTCCCCCATGTCATGACGCCCGAGAGGCAGGAGACAGGGGCGTAACATGACGGTTCTCATCGCGGGCGGCGGCATTGGCGGGCTGACGCTGGCCCTCAGCCTGCACCAGATCGGCGTTCCCGCAAAAGTCTTCGAAAGCGTGCCCGAGCTGCGCCCGCTCGGCGTCGGCATCAACGTACTGCCGCATGCGGTGCGCGAATTGATCGAACTCGGCTTGCACGACAAACTCGATGCGCATGCCGTGCGTACCAAAGAGCTCGCCTATTTCTCCAAGCACGGCAAGCCGATCTGGAGCGAGCCGCGCGGCATCGAGGCCGGATACAGATGGCCGCAATTCTCGATCCACCGCGGCACGCTGCAGCAGATCCTGCTCGATGCCGCGACCGAACGGCTGGGCAACGAAAATATCCTGACCAGCCATCATCTCACCGGCTGGAGCGAGACCGAAGGCAGCGTGCGCGCCGAATTCATCGACAAGGCGACCGGAAAATCGCAGGGCCATTTCGACGGCGCGCTGCTGATCGCGGCCGACGGCATCCATTCGGCGGTGCGCGAAAAGCTCTATCCGAAAGAAGGCCCGCCGATCTGGAACGGCCGCATCCTGTGGCGCGGCATCACCGAGAGCGACGCCTTCCTGTCCGGCCGCACCATGATCATGGCCGGCCATGAGATCCTGAAGTTCGTCTGCTACCCGATTTCCAGGCAGGCGGACAGCGCCGGCAAGTTTCGGATCAACTGGGTGGCCGAGCGTCACATGCCGCCGACCTATCAGTGGCGGCGCGAGGATTATAACCGCACGGCAAGGCTCGAAGAGTTTCTGCCGTGGTTCAAGGACTGGAAATTCGACTGGCTCGACGTGCCCGGCCTGATCGAGAGATGCCCGCACGCCTACGAATATCCGCTGGTCGATCGCGATCCCATTCCGCAATGGACGTTCGGCCGCGCCACCCTGATGGGCGACGCCGCGCATCCGATGTACCCGATCGGCTCCAACGGCGCGTCGCAGGCGATTCTGGACGCACGCGTCCTCACCCGCGAAATCCTGGCGAAGGGCGTCAGCAGCGCCGCCCTGCTCGCCTATGAAGCCGAGCGCCGGCCGGCGACAACGGATCTCGTGATGCTCAACCGCCGCAACGGCCCCGAGCAGGTGATGCAGATGGTCGAGGAGCGCGCGCCCGACGGCTACAACGTCGTCACCGACGTGCTGTCGCTTAAGGAGCTGGAAGACATCGCCGCCAACTACAAGCGCGTCGCCGGCTTCCAGGTCGAGGGCCTCAACGCCAAGCCGCCGATCGTCCAGCTCACGCCGGACGCGCCGCGGGCGGCGGGCTGACGATCGCCTTCGCGGTCTCGACCAGCCGCGCGCTGGTCGTGGCGGTCGCCAGCAGCGTGCCGTCCTCGGACGTCAACCGCCCTTCCACGAATGCGACGGTTCTGCCGAGCTGGGTGACCCTGGCCTCGCCGGTGATCGGCCCCGGCCTGGCGGGGCTGAGAAAATTCACGGTCATGGTGATGGTCGCGGTGTAGACCTTGCCATCGGTCATGGTGAACACCGCCGGCCCCATGGTGTCGTCAAGCATCGCCGAGAGAATGCCGCCCTGCACGAAGCCGGCCGGATTGCAGAAATCGCGCTTGCCATCGAAGCCGATGCGGATCCAGCCTTCTTTCGGCCGCGCGTCGAGCAGGTGCCAGCCGAGCAGTTTTGAAGACGGCGGCGCGGGAATATCGTCGAGAGCGGTGCTGATCATCGGAACCTCCGTGGCTCCTCCTAGCGCGGGCCTGCTGCCAGCGTGGTGTCAGCAAGCCGCTGCGCGCCGCCGAAAGCGAACAACTCCGGTTCAACTGAACACATCGGCGATGGGCCGATATTGTTGAAAAAGTCTTTTCGCGTCGGGATATCTTGACAGCGCATGCGAGCTTGTCGCATTTCAGCCGGCGGAAGCGAAGCGGACCGCGCTGAACCGCCGGTCTTCACCCAAGCCCGACGTCGGCGATCAATTCGAAAGTCCGCAGGCTCTGCGCGTCGCTGGATCGCCGTCGCCATGGCTGGATGTTTCGCTTGATCGTTGACTTGTCCCGAAGCGGGAGGCGAGAGGTTCGGAGAGCATCGAATGCAAAAAAGAATACAAAAAATAATCATTCCGTTGATCGTGATTTTGGTGCCCTCGCTTCTCGCGATTTCGGCGGGCCTGTATGGAATCGGATATTACCTGCTCTCAAATTCCAGCAAGGACTCGCTTCCCGTCGTGACCGGCGATCCGCTTCTGAAATTCGATCGTCACTTGGGGTTCATAGCAAACACGAGCGCGAAGACGGAGCGCTCCTTTGCGGGCGGTTCGTACGAAGTCGTCACCGACTCCAGCGGAGCCCGCATTTCCTCACCCGATGAGAAGACGGTCAACGCAACCACTCCGATCACGGTCGTCGGCTGTTCGTTTACCTGGGGACACGGAGTATCGAACGAAGAAACCTATTCTCGTATTCTTCAAAACCGGCTTGATACCAAGGTGAATAACTACGCGATGGGAAGCTACGGCGGTGTTGCTTCCCTCAAAGAGATGCTGGCCCACGGCCAGGAAAGCAAGTTGATCGTATACGGCTTTATGGACCAGCATTTGTGGCGCAATATTGCGCCTTGCGCGCCTGCCTATGGACCGTTTTGTCTTTACGCGCCAACCGTTCGAAAAGACGCCAACGGCGCGTTCCTTATCGAAGATGAGGTGCCAACCAACAACCTGGATGTAAGCCAGCGGTTCTTTGACCTCGTGAGAGAGGGAAAAACCAACACCCTCGATAATTTCTGGATTGGCGCAAAGTATCTGCAAAACAGCCTCTACCAGCTTCTTGGAAGGCAGAATCGACCTATCGCACTAGAAAATGCGCTGGATGCAGAAAAGTTCGTCATCGAACAGATGGCTGCGTACGCCAACAAAGTCGGCGCCAGTTTGCTGGTGGCAAATGTTGGCGTCGGTCAACCGCAGGCAAATTTCAGCAAACTTTCGAATATGAATTTCGGCAAGAATGTCTACTTCCTCGAAGCATCCCAGTTTCCGGATCGCCGACGTGAGGAACTGGTGTTGAAGAATGACGGCCATCCGAGCCCGCTGGGTCAAAAGTTGATCGCCGACCGCATTCGTCAGGAGATCGAGCAAAAATCTATCGGAATAAGATAGCGTCCGCCGCAACCGAGATTTGATGCGCTGTATCAGGCGGAATTCCGAAAGCCGCCATCGTATTTTGTGGCGCCTCTGAGATCAGTCCAACCCATGCGCGACGACCTTGCGCATGACGTTCGGCAGCGCCTCATCGGCCAGCGTTGCCTGCGTCACGTTTCAGGCCGCCGGGTTGAGTTAGTTTAATAGAAACGGTCCCAGCCTCGGGAGGAGAACTGGGACCATTTCCGGCCCGTCCGGCGGCCTAGGGAGCGGGATCGCCAGGCGCGAGCGGCTACCCAATTTGCTGGAAAGTGGATCGTTCCTAACGGTACGGTGCGTCCGGTCCTGGCAATGCAGTTCAAATTGAAGGCTGGCCGAATTTTGCTGAAACCGCTACGTTCCGGGCATGAAGAACCTCGAGGAGCTGATCGCGATGGCGACCCGTCATGTCGACGAGGGACGCCGCATCGTTGCCGAGCAGAGGAAGCGGGTGACCGAAAACACGGCCGGACCTGATGCGGCCGCCCTGCTCCAGACCTTTCAGCGGTCCCTGGAGATATTCGAGTACGATCTCGACGGCCTCCTCAGGGAGCGCGCCGGAAAATAGGAACGTTAGGAACGTTGCGGTTTACCACCCGGTTGTTCGGCCGACATCGGGAGGTGCCACAATGACCGAACGCAGGCGCGTCAAACAGACGGAGTCCCTTGAACAACGCTTAGTCGAAGAAGCCAAACGATTGCGCGAGGAGGCAAAACTGCTTCGAC
>Ga0308176_10003296_pt1 | contig 10319 bp, 16 predicted proteins | sample PhyCR2_3_FD_203890 | JGI IMG/M metagenome (GOLD analysis project Ga0308176, IMG submission 203890) | Soil microbial communities from UC Gill Tract Community Farm, Albany, California, United States - DLSLS.C.R2 | ecosystem: Environmental > Terrestrial > Soil > Agricultural land | place: USA... | reverse complement strand
CGCATTCGGCAAGAAGAACGGCCTGTTCGACGACCGCTGGGCGCCGCTGTGGGTGGTCGACTTCCCGATGTTCGAATTCGACGAGGAAGGCCAGCGCTGGTCGGCCGTGCACCATCCGTTCACCGCCCCCAAGGACGGCCACGAAGACCTGATGGACACGGCGCCCGAGAAGTGCATCGCCAAGGCCTACGACATGGTGCTCAACGGCATCGAGATGGGCGGCGGCTCGGTGCGTATCCATCGCGAGGAAGTGCAGAGCAAGGTGTTCCGCGCCCTCAAGATCAGTGCCGAGGATGCGCAGAACAAGTTCGGCTTCCTGCTCGACGCGCTGCAGTACGGCGCGCCCCCGCACGGCGGCATCGCGATCGGCCTCGACCGCCTGGTGATGCTCATGACCGGCGCCGAGTCGATCCGCGACGTGATCGCCTTCCCGAAGACCCAGCGCGCCCAGGACCTGCTGACGCAGGCGCCGAGCCCGGTCGACGAGAAGCAGCTGCGCGAGCTGCACATCAAGCTGCGCAACGCGCCGCAGGCCGCCTGAGGCGGCACGGCGGCAGCAGACCAGGGGCGCCTTCGGGCGCCCTTTTTTGCCCCTGAGCAGACGGCTAAAATGGCCGATCGTCAGTGAACGGGATTCTTCATGCAGATCAGCGCGACTGAAGCAAGAAGCCAGATCGGCGACCTCGGACAGGCCGAACGCGAACCCGAAACGCTGGAGCGGTCGAAGTCGACGGAGGCTCTCAAGCGCGAGCTCAACGAAACCTGCCGGGCATGGATCGCGGCCCAGAGCGCGTTGGTCGAACGCATCGGGGTCTTCGGCGAAGATCTGCGCCCTTGGCAGACACAGCATGCCCCAGGCCAATGAACTCGTCGCTGCCGTCGATGCAGCGATCAGCGGCGTGTGACGGACGGGCTCCGCTTCAAGATCCCCGAATCGGTGCTGGTCGTGATCCACACGCCGGCGCTCGAGGTCCTGCTGATCCGTCGCACCGGCGACGACGATCTCTGGCAGTCGGTCACCGGCAGCAAGGACTTCGACGACGAGCCGCTGGCGCGCACCGCCGCGCGCGAGGTCGAGGAAGAGACCGGCATCCAGTGCGGCGAGGGCAGCCCGCTGGCGCCGCGGCTGCTCGACTGGCGCCGCCGCAACGTCTTCGAGATCCTGCCGCGCTGGCGCGACCGCTATGCGCCGGGCGTGAGCTCCAACACCGAGCACCTGTTCAGCCTCTGCCTGCCGGCGCCGCTGGCGCCGCGGCTCGATCCTTGCGAGCACACGGCCTGGCGCTGGCTGCCCTACCGGGAAGCGGCAGCGGCCACTTTTTCCTCCACCAACGCCGCGGCGATCCTGCTGCTGCCACAATTTGGGCAATGAATCCTCCGGCGACCAGCTTCCGCGTAGCCACCTACAACATCCACAAGGGTGTGCAGGGCATCGGCCCCGCCAGCCGGCTGGAGATCCACAACCTGGGTCATGCGATCGAGCAGCTGGACGCCGACATCGTCTGCCTCCAGGAGGTGCGCAAGATGAACCGCCAGGCGGCCGCGCGCTTCCATCGCTGGCCGGAGCTGCCGCAGGCGGACTTCCTCGCGCCCGAGGGCTACACGGCGGTCTACGAGACCAACGCCATCACCAAGCACGGGGAGCACGGCAACGCGCTGCTCACGCGCTGGCCGGTGCTGCGCAAGACCCACCAGGACATCTCGGACCACCGCTTCGAGCAGCGCGGGCTGCTGCACGTGGCGATCGACCTCGACGGCCGCACGGTGCACACCATCGTGGTGCACCTGGGCCTGATCAAGGGCAGCCGGATCCGCCAGATCGCGCAGCTGCGCGAATTCGTCGAGCGCGAGATCCCGCCCGGCGAGGCGCTGGTGGTGGCCGGCGACTTCAACGACTGGGGCGCGCGCATGCGCTACGCGATGAACGCGATGGGCATGCGCGACTCCAGCGACCTGCGCGGGCCGCGCACGCTGACCTATCCCTCGCGGCTGCCGGTGGCGCAGCTCGACTTCATCTACGGGCGCCAGGTCGAGCCCGTCGCCTGCGTGGTGCCGCGCGGGCCGATCTGGGCCCGGATGTCCGACCACCTGCCGCTGGTGACCGACTTTTCGCTATCAAAACAATAGCTGCCCCGGCAGGCGGGGAGGGCGCCTTAGGGAGCTCGTGGGAATCCATTCGCTGATACGATGGGCGCATGCTCAGGACCATCGACGCCGTACCGCGCCCCGCCGCAGGGGATGAAGACGAGGGCACCCCCGTCTCCGTGAAGATTCGCGAGCGTCTCCTCGCCGCCCGCAAGCGCTTCAACGCCAACGACAACATCGCCGAGTTCATCGAGCCCGGCGAACTCGAAGGGCTGCTCGACGAGGTCGAGGGCAAGATGAAGGACGTGCTCGAGAGCCTGGTGATCGATCTCGACAACGACCACAACACCGGCAACACGGCCCGCCGGGTCGCCAAGATGTACGTCAACGAAGTCTTCAGGGGCCGCTATGTCCCGCCGCCCTCGCTGACCGAGTTCCCCAACGCGGAGCATCTCAACGAGCTGATGATCGTCGGCCCGATCACGGTGCGCAGCGCCTGCTCGCACCATTTCTGCCCGATCATCGGCAAGCTCTGGATCGGCGTCATGCCGAACGAGAAGACCAACGTGATCGGCCTGTCGAAGTACGCGCGGCTGGCCGAATGGGTCATGGGCCGGCCGCAGATCCAGGAAGAAGCCGTGGTGCAGCTGGCCGACCTGATCCAGGAAAAGACCCAGCCCGACGGCCTGGCGCTGGTGGTCGAGGCCGAGCACTTCTGCATGCAGTGGCGCGGCGTCAAGGAGATGGACAGCAAGATGATCAACTCGGTCATGCGCGGCGTCTTCCTGAAGGACCCCAACCTGCGGCGCGAATTCCTCTCCCTCCTTCCGCGCAAGCGCTGAGCCGGACACACCATGCTCGTACGCCTTCTCTACGCCAGCCGCGCCGTGGACACCAGCCAGGGCGCCATCGAGGCCATCCTCGCCCAATCACGCTCGCACAACACCGCCTGCGGCGTCACCGGCATCCTTTGCTACGGGGCCGGCGTGTTCCTGCAGGCGATCGAGGGCGGCCGGGTCGCGATCAGCGAGCTCTACGGCCACATCCAGCGCGACCCGCGCCACAAGGACGTGGTGCTGCTGCACTACGAAGAGATCTCCGAGCGCCGCTTCGGCGGCTGGACCATGGGGCAGGTCAACCTGTCGAAGCTCAACGCCTCGACCCTGCTCAAGTACTCGGAGCGGCCGGAGCTCGACCCCTACGCGGTGTCGGGCAAGGTCTCGCTGGCGCTGCTCGAGGAACTGATGGCCACCGCGGCCATCGTCGGGCGCCACTGAGGCCGCGGTCTCCGGGTGCCGCCGGCCGCCGCTTCACCGCCACTGCTCGGCTGCGACTTCTCGAGCGCGCCGACGGCGCGCAAGCCGATCGTGGTCGCGCTGGGCGCGGCGCAGGGCGGCCGCGTGCACCTGGCCGGCTTCGAGGCCTTCGCCACGCTCGACGATTGGGCCTGCTGGCTGCGCACGACGCCGGCCTGGGTGGGGGCCTTCGATCTCCCGTTCGGCCTGCCGCGCGAGCTGGTGACGCAGCTCGGCTGGCCGCTGGCCTGGGAGCCGCTGATCGCGCACTATGCCGGCCTCGGGCGCGCCGAGATCCGGCGCACGTTCGCGGCCTTCTGCGACGGCCGGCCCCGCGGCGGGAAGTTCGCGCACCGGCGCACGGATGGGCCGGCCGGATCCAGTCCGTCGATGAAATGGGTCAATCCCCCGGTGGCTTTCATGCTGCATGCCGGCGTGCCGCGGCTGCTGGCGGCCGGCGCGGCGCTGCCGGGCCTGCAGCCGACGGCGCAGGTGGCGGGCGCTGCGCGCATCGCGCTGGAGGCCTACCCGGGCCTGCTGGCGCGCGAACTGATCGGCCGGCGCAGCTACAAGAGCGATGCGGTGTCGAGCCAGACCCTCGAACGGCGCCAGGCACGGGCCGACCTGGTGGCCGCGCTGGAGCGGGGCTGCGGCAGCCTGCGCCTGCGGCTTGCCCTGGACGAGGGCGCGCGCAGCGCGCTGCTCGGCGATGCCAAGGGCGATCGCCTCGACGCCGTCTTGTGCCTGATGCAGGCGGCCTGGGCCGAGGCGCGCCGCGACAGCCGCCCAGGCCCCGGCTACGGGCTGCCGGAGGCCATCGATCCGGTCGAGGGCTGGATCGTGACGGCCTGACTTCCCCGTGTCCTACAGCAGGATGAGCCCCTGCCCGCCGTGGCGCGCGGACCATCGCACTAGATTGGACGTCTCGGGGGTTCGGTCGAACCACCGATTCATCCAATGTTGCGAAGGAAGCGCTATGAACAAGGACCAGGTGGCAGGCCGCGTCGAAGAGGCCAAGGGCAAGATGAAGGAGGTCGCGGGCAAGGTGACCGGCAGCGAAAAGCTGCAAGGCGAGGGCGTGGTCGACCAGGCTGCCGGCAAGGTGCAGAAGACCTATGGCGACGTGAAGGAAGACGCCAAGGACGCCGTGAAGGGCACTCCCCGCAGAACCTGACGGCGACAGGAGCCCCATGAGCTCGAAAGCCCGGTCGCCCGGGCTTTTTGCTGGCTGGCGGGCGGCGCCGATCAGTGACCGAGCCAGTCCTTCAGTTCATCGGCGTGCTCTTCCTCGTCGCTCAGGATCTGTTCCAGCATGCGCCGGGTGGTCGGATCCTTGTCGCCGATGAGCACGATCATCTGGCGGTAGGTTTCGATCGCGATGCGCTCGGCCACCAGGTTGGCGCGCACCATGGCCTGGAGGTCGAGCGAGGCGTCGTAGCTCGCGTGGCTGCGGCCCTGCAGGCTCTGGGGGTTGAAATCGGGCTCGCCGCCGAGTTGCACGATGCGCTCGGCGATCTTGTCGGCGTGCGCCGACTCTTCGTTGGCATGGACCAGGAATTCGTCGGCGATGGCCGGCGAGGCCGCGCCGGTGGCGGTGAAATAGTGGCGCTTGTAGCGCAGCACGCAGACCAGCTCGGTGGCCAGGGCGTCGTTGAGCAGCTTGACGATGTCTTCGCGCCAGGGGCCGTAGCTGGGCGTCACCGCGCCCTCGTCGAGGCTGTTCGAGGCCTTGTCGATCGCGGCCTGGTCGAGCTTCAGGGGTTGGCGTTCTTGGACGGCGGTGTTCATGGAAAGTCCTTTCGTGGGTGGGCGTTTTTCTGCATCAGCGTCGTCACCAGGTCGGCGACGTCGGAGGTCTTCACGACCGCGGCCAGCACCGCGGTGATCGAGAGCAGTCGCCACGGCCTGACCAGCACCATCAGGGCGCCGGCCGCGGCCGCCGCGGCCACCAGCTTGGCCGGCTGCTCGCGTGCATAGCGCTCGAGCAGCGGGCGCGCCACCTGGCCCACGGCGTTCGCCGGGTGCCGGCGCCACCAGCGGCGCACCACGCCGCGGGCCACGGAGGACCAGGCGAATTTGTCGAATGCCGCAGAACGGACCGCCGGCGCAGGGAGTGCGTACAGATCGTTCCTGTCAGCGTCAGCCGCGGGGCGCTCCCCCTTCAGCTGGGCGACCAGCGCCCTGCGGGACAGCGCCAGCCGTTGCTGGGGCGTGAGCGGCTGGGGGTCAGCGGCCATGGCGCTCCCCGGTCACTCGCAGCGCCTGCACGTCCGCCTCGATCTGGCTGCGGAGGTCGTCGAAGGCATGGAACGGCCGTGGCCGCGCCGCGGCCAGGGCCGAGATCAAGGCGATCACGATCGCCACCCCCGGGACTGCCGCCAGCACCCAGTGAAAGCTCCCATGCAGTACGCCGAGCATCACGGCGACCCCGACCAGGCCCAGTGCCAGCAGACCGCTGACCGCCGCGACCACGCCGGCCACCACCTTCGCGACCAGGCCCTGGCTCGCCGTATGGGATTCCTCCCGGATCAGCGCGCCGTAGTTGGCGAGATGCTCGGCGACGAGTTCCGGGTGGCCGAGCACCGTGGAGACAATGGGATGAAGCATGGTGCTACGGGGGCCGGTGACCGGTTCAGTAGTCGTCGCGACGGCGGCTGGCCAGGACGATCAGCGCCGTGATGGCGGCGCCGGCCGCGGCGGCGACCAGCACCGAGCGAACCGGCTGGTCGGCGATGTACTTGCCGGTGACGTCGGCCGCGGCCTCCAGCCGGCGCTGGGCCCGTGCACTGGTGGTCGAGGCGGCATCGAGGCCGCGCTGCACGGCCTGCTGGACCCGGGCGGCCAGTTGTTCCACCGCCGGCTCGGCATCGCGACGCAGGTCGCGCACCTTTTCCCCCGCCGCGTTGACCGCGTTCTGCGCATAGGCCCGCGTCGTGTCGATCGCGTCGTTGGCCGTCTGGCGCGCGTCGTCGGCGAGCTGCGCGGGCGTCTTGGTGGTCGTGTTCATGAAATGAGTCCTTCCGAAAATTGATTGCGTGGCCTGTCCATCGTAACGACGCTAGCCGCGTCGCATCAAGCCCGCGATGAAGCTGACCAGCGCCAGGACGAGGAAGATCACGAAGAGGATCTTCGCGATGCCCACTGCACTGGCTGCGATGCCGCCGAAACCGAACAGCGCGGCGATCAAGGCAATGACCAGGAACACGACGGCGTAGTGCAACATGCTGACTCCTTTTCGGGGTGGCCCCGTGGATGAGAAAACCAGCGCGTCCGGGTTCGAACGGCTTGGCGTCCACGTTAAGGGGGCGGTCGCCAGCACCCTGTCAGCAGCAGCGGCCTGGGGGCGTAGGAGAGCACCGAAAGGGGCGCCTGCGGGGCCTTGGCGGCTGCGTGGCGTCAGGCCTGCCTGGCCGGCAGGATGGCGCTCAGGCGGGTGCCCTTGCCGGGGGTCGACGCCACGCTGAGCTTGCCCTTGGCGGCTTCGACCCGGTGCCGCATGCCGGCCAGGCCGTGGGTCGACGGACGAGCGCGCTGGGTATCGAAGCCCTTGCCGTTGTCGACCACTTCGACCACCACGTGGTTGCCGTAGTTCTTCATGACGATGCTGGCCTCCGTGGCTTGCGCGTACTTGCCGATGTTGGTCAGGCTCTCCTGCACCATCCGATAGGCCGTGAGCTGGTTGTCCTCGTCGAGATCGACCGGTTCGAGCACCATCTCGATCTCCATGCCCGCTTGTTCGGCGAACTCGCGGCCGAGGATTTCCAGCGAGGCGACCAGGCCCAGGTTGGACAGTGAAGAGGGTCGCAGGTCCTCGATGATCCGGCGCTTGAGCGCGATGCCGCTGTTGAGCAGCTCGTTGAGGTGCTGCAGCCGCTGGGTGGCGTCCGGCGCATCGCTGAGCCTGGACTTCAGGCGCGCGACGTCGAGCTTGGCGGCCGTCAGCAGCGAGCCCAGTTCGTCGTGCAGCTCGCGCGCCAGGAAGCCGCGCTCCGACTCGCGCACCTGCTGCAGGTGGGTGGCCAGCTCGCCCAGCGTCGCCGTGCGTTCGCGCACTTCGCCTTCGAGCGCGTTGCGTTCGCGCTGCAGCGCCTCCTGCTGCCGCTCGCCGACCAGGCGCAGCGCGTGGGTCTGGCGCAGGTAGAGGTAGAAGGCCAGCAGCCCCGCCAGCGTGACCAGGGTGATGCCGATGCGGCCCAGGCGCAGCGAGCTGGCGATCTGGTCCTGGCTGCGCGTCAGCTCTTCGTTGCTGGTCGCGATCAGCTGGCCGACCTGCTCGCGGATGGCCTCCATCTCCTCGCGGCCGACATCGGTGGTGATGACGAACTTCCAGGCGTCCTCGTTGCCGTTCTGGCGCAGGCGCACGCTCATCTCCATTTCGGCGAGCTTGCGCGACACGTGCTTGGAGAGTTCGCCCAACCGCGCCAATTCGGCCGGCCGCCGGGCGTAGAGGCCCTGCAGCGTGGCCAGATTGCCCTCCACCTGCCGGACGGCGAGGTCATAGGGTTCGCGATAGCGGGCTTCCCCTGTCAGCAGAAAGCCCCGCTGGCCCGTTTCGGCATCGAGGACGTTCTGCAGCACGAGGTTGAGCAGACCGCGCGCCTTCTGCGCGTCGCCGACATCCTGCAGGGCGCGGTGCGACTGCTGGTAGCCTGCCTCGTTGATGCCCACCAGCGCCAGCGCCGCCAGGGCGGCGAGTGCCAGGCCGAGGGCCATCTTGGGAAAAGCTAACCAGCGCATGAGGTCTCCGAGCAATGCCTGCAGATCAAATTCGGGAATAATCGGTTCCGTCCAGGGACCGCGGCATGTTGCGACGCAAGAGGCCGCTATACAACGACGAAGGTAACAGATGATCAAGATCGGAATTGTGGACGACCACGCCATCGTGCGCTCCGGCTTGCGGCAGTTCTTCTCGGAACATGTCGACCTGCGGGTGGTGGGTGAAGCGGCCAGCGGCCGCGAGGCGATCGAGCTGGTCCGGACCACCGAGCTCGATGTGCTGGTGATGGACCTCTCGATGCCCGGCCAGAGCGGCATCGATGCCCTGGCGATGATCCGCGCCAAGGCGCCCGACGTCGGCATCCTGATCCTCAGCGGCTATCCGGAAGAGCACTACGCGATGAACCTGATCCGCCAGGGCGCCAGCGGCTACCTCAACAAGGAGTGCGATCCGATCGAGATCGTCAATGCGATCCGCACCATCTCGCTCGGTCGCCGCTACATCACGCCGGCGGTGGCCGAGCTGCTGGCGCGCCAGCTCGACCGCAAGGACGACGCGGCGCCGCATGAACAATTGTCGGAGCGGGAGTTCCAGGTGTTCCTCAAGCTGGCCAAGGGCGAGACCGCGGGCGACATCGCCAAGACGCTGTCGCTGTCGGTGAAGACGGTAAGCACCTACCGGACGCGGCTGATGGAGAAGATGAATCTCTCGTCGAACAGCGACCTGACCTACTACGCGCTGAAGAACAAGCTGATCGACTGAACCCCCGCTCCGGGCCGATCAGCCGCTGCCCTGCGAGATCCGGGGCGCCGACGCCTGCTCGATGCAGAAGTCGATCAGGCCGTCGATCTCGTTGGATTTGTCGAACACCGCATCGACGCCGAACTGGGCGCAGCGCTTGCGGATGTCGGGGGTGGCGTAGTTGCTGAGCACCACCACCTTCTGGCTCGGCCGCCGCGCGCGGCAGGCCTGAAGCACGCCCAGCCCGCTGCCCTGCTTCAGGAACAGATCGACGATGGCCAGCTCCCAGTCGTCGGCATGCTCGGCCAGCCACTGGCTGGCCTCGGCTTCCGTCTCCGCAAAGCCGATGGCCGAAATGCACGTAAGCTCCTCCAAAGTGCCGACGAGGTTCTCTCGGATCGTGAGGTTGTCTTCGACGATGTAGGTTTTCAATCTGGGGTCCATGAGAACCGCTGTCCCCGGGCACGCCTTGCTGGACTGGATTGTCCCCAGGGAAAGACCGGCAGTGGCAATGCTACGGAGTCAACCGTCCGCATCATGAAGGCTGGCGCGGCCTGTGGCTGTAGGCTTGTTCTTACGCCTGCATGGGAAATCCACCCGTAGGCAACGCCGCACGCCGTTTGCGGCCGGGCGCCGACCCGTCGCACGCGCCAGGGGGTTCATGCTCTCAGCCACTGGCGGCGGTCCGCCGTCCAATACACAATCCTGCAAGGTGCGGCAATGAACATCATCTGGAGTTCCATCGCGATCGTTCTGCTGGTTCTGGCTGGCGGCGCCGCGGTGGCCGGTGGGGAGCCTGCGCTGGCCGAGTTGCGGCTGGCCGAGGCGGCGACGACGGCCGCTGCCGCGGGACTCGCCGCCGTCTGCCTGCGCGAGGCGGCCCGGGGCGTCAGTGCGGTGCACACCGGCGCGCCGATCGATTGAGGCCGATGCCGAGCGCCCCCGCCGCCTCCCCGCCGCGCCGTCGGCGCTGGCTGGCGTCCGGCGCGCTCGTCATGGCTCTTTTGATCGCCTTGTTGCTGATGCTGGCTGCGTGGTTCCCGTGGGACACGCTGCGCGAGCCGATCAACCGCTATGTCAGCGAGAAAACGGGCCGCCAATTCGAGATCACGCGCCACCTCGATGTGGCGCTTGGCTGGCGGCAGGCGACGGTCACGCTGGATGGGGTCGCGTTCGCCAACCCGTCCTGGGCCCGTGACCCCTACCTCGTGCGCGCCGAACGGGCCGAATTCGACATCCGCTTCTGGCAGTTGCTGCGCCGCCGCATCGTGCTGTCGCGACTGGTGCTGAGCCGGCCTGCGCTCGGGCTCCAGATGGAGGCGGATGGCCGCAAGACCTGGGCGCTCGGACAGGATGGCGCCGACGAAGGCAGCGTGCCGGTCATCGGGCTGATCCAGGTCGACGGCGGCAGCGTCGACTTTCTCGCCCCGGCGCAGGCGCTCGACCTGCACGCCGATTTCAGCTTCGACAGCAGCCGCGGC
>Ga0308176_10003295_pt1 | contig 10320 bp, 4 predicted proteins | sample PhyCR2_3_FD_203890 | JGI IMG/M metagenome (GOLD analysis project Ga0308176, IMG submission 203890) | Soil microbial communities from UC Gill Tract Community Farm, Albany, California, United States - DLSLS.C.R2 | ecosystem: Environmental > Terrestrial > Soil > Agricultural land | place: USA... | reverse complement strand
CCGTGGTGATGGATTCGCCGGACGTACTGTGGGCCGGCCGCACCTCCATCAACCCGGTGCATCGCATCGGTGAGCCGGGTGAGTGGCAGGTCAACCAAAACCGCACTGCCACACACCCGTCCACGGGTGCCCGGCTGGAGCTGACGGGGGATTCCGCGGTCACGTTGAGCGTTCCGCTGTCTGGCGCCTGGATTCAAATCCGGTTCACGCTGCCGTCCTGCACGGTCGATGGCGGGATGCCCGTGGTGACCGTTGAGGACGCGTCCAATGCGATGCGTTCCGTGTTGGCCATCGCCGCCGGCGTCGACGGCCCCACGAGTCTGCCTGCGGTTCGAGGTAAAACAGCAGAGGTCACCGGCACGTGGGATCCCGAGAAGGTGGCCGACCACACCGGCGTGACCGCGACGTTCGGTGCGCCGTTGGCGCCGGGACTCACTCTGGTGCCCGACGCGTTGGTCGGCCTCTGCTGGCCCGCGGTGTTCGCGGCCATCGGCTCGGCCGTCACCGACGAGGGCTTCCCCGTCGTCGAGGGCCTGCTGAGCCTGGTCCACCTGGACCACGCCGCACATCTGATTGCGCCGATGCCCGAGACGGTATCCGAATTGACCGTCACCGCAACGGCTTCGGCGGCGGTCGACACGGAGTACGGACGTGTGGTGCCGGTGCAGGTCACGATCAGAAAAGGCCCGGACGCCGACTCCGTCGTTCTTGCGAAGCTCGAGGAGCGGTTCGCGATCCGCGGCCGCACCGGCGCCGTCGAGCTCACCGATCCGCCGCGCGCAGGCGGGGCGATGACCGACAACGCGACCGACACGCCACGCCGTCGTCGCCGCGACGTCACCGTCACCGCGCCGTCCGACATGAGCGCGTTCGCGGTGGTCTCCGGCGACCACAACCCGATCCACACCGACCGCGCGGCTGCGCTGCTCGCCGGCCTCCAGTCGCCCATCGTGCACGGCATGTGGCTGTCGGCCGCCGCACAGCAGGTCGTCACCGCCACCGACGGCAAGGCCGTTCCGCCTGCCCGGCTGGTCGGCTGGACCGCTCGCTTCCTCGGCATGGTACTGCCCGGTGACGAGGTCGACGTCCGCGTCGACCGCGTCGGAATCGACCGCGGCGCAGAGATTATCGAAGTCGCTGCGCGCGTCGGATCCGATCTGGTGATGTCTGCGACCGCACAGCTCGCTGCGCCGAAGACCGTGTACGCCTTCCCGGGCCAGGGCATCCAGCACAAGGGCATGGGCATGGAGGTGCGTAGCCGGTCCAAGGCCGCCCGCAAGTTGTGGGACTCCGCCGACAAGTTCACCAGAGACAACCTCGGCTTCTCAGTGCTGCACGTGGTGCGCGACAACCCGACCAGCCTGGTCGCCGCCGGAGTGCACTACCACCATCCCGACGGCGTGCTTTACCTGACGCAGTTCACCCAGGTCGCCATGGCGACCGTCGCTGCAGCCCAGGTAGCCGAGATGCGCGAGCAGGGTGCGTTCGTCGAAGGAGCACTGGCCTGTGGTCACTCCGTCGGTGAGTACACCGCGCTTGGTTGTGTGAGCGGAGTCTACGAAATCGAGGCACTGCTCGAGGTCGTGTTCCAGCGTGGCTCGAACATGCACGACATCGTCCCCCGCGACGCGCAGGGCCGGTCGAACTACCGACTGGCAGCGATCAGGCCGTCGCAGATCGGCCTTGAAGACGCCGACGTCACCGACTTCGTCGCGGAGATCTCCGAGCGCACAGGCGAATTCCTGCAGATCGTGAATTTCAACCTGCGCGGCTCGCAGTACGCCATCGCAGGCACCGTCCGCGGCTTGGAGGCGCTCGAGGAAGAAGTCGAGCGGCGTCGCGAAATCGCCGGCGGGAAGCGGTCATTCATCCTGGTGCCCGGTATCGACGTGCCGTTCCACTCCTCGGTGCTGCGGGTGGGTGTCGCAGACTTCCGCCGCTCGCTGGAGCGTGTGATGCCGCGCGACAAGGATCCCGACCTGATCGTCGGCAAGTACATTCCCAACCTCGTGCCGAGGCCGTTCAGCCTGGACCGCGATTTCATTCAGGAGATCCGCGATTTCGTTCCGGCCGAGCCGCTCGACGAGATCCTCGCCGACTACGACACCTGGCGAAACGAGAAGCCGCGGGAACTGTGCCGCAAGATCGTCATCGAGTTGCTGGCATGGCAGTTCGCCAGCCCGGTGCGCTGGATCGAGACGCAGGATCTGCTCTTCATCGAGGAGGCCGCAGGCGGCCTGGGCATTGAGCGGTTCGTCGAGATCGGCGTCAAGTCCGCGCCGACCGTCGCCGGGCTGGCCACCAACACTCTCAAGCTGCCCGAGTATTCGCACAACACAACGGAAGTGCTCAACTCCGAGCGCGACGCGGCAGTGTTGTTCGCGACCGACACCGATCCCGAGCCCGACCACGACGATGTCGACGATGCGCAGGCACCCGCTCCGAAAGCGGCGGCCGAACCCGCCGCGGAAGCCGCGGCGTCTGCTCCGGCCCCGAATATGTCGACGGGCACACCCAGCCCCAATGTCGCGCCCGTAGGCGCTCCGCAGCCCGATGACATCCCGTTCGATGCATCCGACGCGACACTGGCGCTGATCGCTTTGTCGGCGAAGATGCGCATCGACCAGATCGAGGCGCTGGACTCCATCGAGTCCATCACCGACGGTGCGTCGTCACGGCGCAACCAGCTGCTGGTGGATCTCGGTTCGGAGTTGGACCTCGGCGCCATCGACGGTGCCGCCGAGGCCGATCTGTCCGGACTCAAGTCGCAGGTGACCAAGCTCGCACGGACGTACAAGCCTTACGGCCCAGTTCTTTCCGACGCGATCAACGACCAATTGCGCACGGCGCTGGGCCCGTCCGGAAAGCGACCCGCCGCGATCGCCGAGCGGGTGAAGAAGACCTGGCAGCTCGGCGACGGATGGGTCAAGCACGTCACCGTCGAGGTTGCGCTCGGCACCCGCGAGGGAAGTAGCGTCCGCGGCGGCGGCCTTGGCGGGCTGTACGACGGCGCGCTGGCTGATGCCGCGACCGTCGACAAGGTCATCGACGCTGCAGTGCAGGCGGTGGCAGGGCGGCGCGGTATCGCGGTGGCACTGCCGTCGGCAGCAGGCGCTGCGGGCGGCGGCGTGGTGGACTCTGCCGCGCTGACCGAGTTCGCGGAACAGGTCACCGGACGCGACGGTGTGCTGGCTTCGGCTGCCCGGTTGGTGCTCAACCAGCTCGGCCTGGACAACGCCGTCTCCGCCCCGGAGGCGTCGACCGACGCCGAGCTGATCGACCTGGTCACCGCCGAACTTGGTTCGGACTGGCCACGTTTGGTGTCGCCGGTGTTCGACGGCCGCAAGGCGGTGCTGTTCGACGATCGCTGGGCGAGTGCGCGCGAGGACCTGGTGAAGCTCTGGCTCATGGACGACGGCGAGATCGACGCCGATTGGCAGCGGCTCTCCGAACGGTTCGAGGGTGCAGGCCACGTCGTCGGTACCCAGGCCAGCTGGTGGCAGGGCAGGGCCTTGGCAGCGGGACGTAACATTCACGCGTCGTTGTTCGGCCGCGCCGCGGCCGGCGCGGAGAACCCGGGCAGGGGCCGTTACAGCGGCGAGATCGCGGTGGTCACCGGTGCGTCGAAGGGTTCGATCGCGGCCTCGGTGGTCGCCGGTCTGCTCGACGGCGGCGCGACCGTCATCGCCACCACGTCCAAGCTCGACGACAACCGGCTCGAGTTCTACCGCAACCTGTATCGCGACAACGCCCGCTTCGGCGCGGCGCTCTGGGTGGTGCCCGCCAACATGGCCTCCTACTCAGACATCGACGCGCTGGTGCATTGGGTCGGCAGTGAGCAGACCGAAAGCCTTGGGCCGCAGTCGATTCACTTGAAGGACGCGCAAACGCCAACCCTGCTGTTCCCGTTCGCAGCGCCGCGGGTGGCAGGCGACCTCTCCGAGGCCGGTTCGCGCTCCGAGATGGAGATGAAGGTGCTGCTGTGGGCCGTGCAGCGGCTTATCGGCGGATTGTCGCACATCGGCTCCGAGCGCGGCATCGCGTCGCGGCTACATGTGGTGCTGCCCGGCTCGCCGAATCGCGGCATGTTCGGCGGCGACGGCGCGTACGGCGAATCCAAGTCCGCGCTCGACGCGGTCGTGGCGCGGTGGAAGGCCGAATCGTCGTGGGCGCAGCGCGTCAGCCTGGCGCACGCGCTGATCGGCTGGACTCGCGGCACGGGTCTGATGGGTTCCAACGACGCGATCGTCAGCGCCGTCGAGGAGGCAGGCGTCACTACCTACTCGACCGAGCAGATGGCGGCCATGTTGCTCGAGCTGTGCAACATCGAGTCGAAGGTGGCGGCCGCGCAGGAACCGCTCAAGGTCGACCTCACCGGCGGACTCGGTGGCGTCGAAATCGACATGTCGGAGCTGGCCGCCAAGGCCCGTGAGGAGATGACCGCCGAAACGGAGGACAGCGCCGAGGAAGAGAGCGGCACGATCGCCGCGTTGCCCTCGCCGCCGCGTGGCTTCAGTTCCGCGCCCCCTCCTGCGTGGGCCGACCTCGACATCGATCCCGCCGACATGGTTGTGATCGTCGGCGGTGCCGAACTCGGCCCGTACGGCTCGTCACGGACCCGCTTCGAGATGGAGGTCGACAACGAGCTGTCCGCCGCAGGCGTGCTCGAGTTGGCCTGGACCACCGGCCTGATCAAGTGGGAGGACGACCCCAAGCCGGGTTGGTATGACACCGAAAGCGGCGACCTGATCGACGAATCGGAGTTGGTGGAGCGCTACCACGACGCGGTGGTGGAGCGCACCGGCATCCGGGAGTTCGTCGACGACGGCGCGATCGACCGCGATCACGCGTCACCGCTTCTGGTGTCGGTGTTCTTGGACAAGGACTTCACGTTCGTCGTGTCGTCGGAGGCCGACGCGCGCGCGTTCGTCCAGTTCGACCCGGAGCACACCGTGGCAACGCCGGTGCAGAACAGCAGCGACTGGCAGGTGACTCGCAAGGCCGGCACCGAGATCCGCGTGCCGCGCAAGACCAAGCTGTCGCGGACCGTCGGCGGGCAGATTCCCACCGGTTTCGACCCCACGGTGTATGGCATCAGCGCCGACATGAACACCTCGCTGGACCGGGTGGCGGTGTGGAACATCGTCGCGACCGTCGACGCGTTCCTCGGTGCCGGCTTCACGCCGACTGAGCTGATGCGCTGGGTGCATCCCACCATGGTGGCCAGCACGCAGGGCACCGGCATGGGCGGCATGACCTCGATGCAGACCATGTACCACGGCAACCTGCTCGGAAGGAACAAGCCGAATGATATCCTGCAGGAAGTCCTGCCGAATGTTGTTGCGGCCCATGTCATCCAGTCCTACGTCGGCAGCTACGGCTCGATGATCCATCCGGTCGGCGCGTGTGCGACCGCGGCAGTGTCGGTCGAAGAGGGCGTCGACAAGATCAAGCTCGGCAAGGCCGAACTCGTGGTCGCGGGCGGCTTCGACGACCTGACGCTGGAGGCGATCATCGGATTCGGTGACATGGCGGCCACCGCCGACACCGAGATGATGCGCGCGAAGGGCATCAGCGATTCGAAGTTCTCCCGCGCCAACGACCGTCGTCGGCTGGGCTTCCTCGAGTCGCAGGGCGGCGGCACGATCCTGCTGGCCCGCGGTGACCTTGCGTTGAAGATGGGTCTGTCGGTGCTGGCCGTGGTCGGGTACGCGCAGTCGTTCGCCGACGGCGTGCACACGTCGATTCCGGCGCCCGGGCTCGGCGCACTCGGTGCGGGCCGCGGCGGCAAGGACTCCCTGCTGGCCCGCTCGCTGGCCAAGCTGGGCGTCGGCGCCGACGACATCGCGGTGGTGTCCAAGCACGACACCTCGACTCTGGCCAACGACCCGAATGAGACCGAGCTGCACGAGCGGCTGGCCGACTCGCTGGGCCGTTCGGACGGTGCTCCACTGTTCATCGTGTCGCAGAAGAGCCTGACCGGTCACGCCAAGGGCGGCGCGGCGGTGTTCCAGATGATGGGTATGTGCCAGATGCTGCGCGACGGCGTCATTCCGCCGAACCGCAGCCTGGACTGTGTCGACGACGAGCTGGCCGGCTCGGAGCACTTCGTGTGGGTGCGCGAGACGCTGCGGCTGGGTGAGAAGTTCCCGCTGAAGGCGGGCCTGGTCACCAGCCTGGGCTTCGGTCACGTCTCCGGTGTCATCGCGCTGGTGCATCCGCAGGCGTTTGTCGCCGCGCTCGATCCCGAGCAGCGGCAGGCCTATCAGGATCGCGCCAATGCGCGCGTGTTTGCGGGGCAGCGGCGGCTGGCCTCGGCGATCGCCGGAGGGACGCCGCTGTACGAGCGGCCCGCCAACAACCGTCGACTAGACGATGAGGCGCCGGAGAATCGCGCGGAGGCCGAGATGCTGCTCGATCCTGCGGCGAGGCTGGGCGAATACGGCGTCTACGTGCGATGAGTCGAATACGGCGTCTACGTGCGATGAGTTAGGTGGAGCTAGCGTTCCTCACATGACAATCGTTGGCGTAGGCATCGACCTGGTCTCCATTCCAGAGTTCGCAGAGCAGGTCGACCGGCCGGGAACGGTGTTCGCCGAGACGTTCACGCCCGGTGAGCGCCGCGACGCGGCGGACAAGAGCTCGTCGGCGGCGCGGCACCTGGCGGCCCGCTGGGCGGCCAAGGAGGCGGTGATCAAGGCGTGGTCGGGCTCGCGATTCGCGAAGCGGCCTGCGCTGCCTGAGGGCATCCACCGCGACATCGAGGTGGTGACCGACATGTGGGGCCGGCCGCGGGTGCGGCTGACCGGCGCGATCGCCGAGCATCTGGAGAAGGTGACGATTCATCTGTCGCTGACCCATGAGGGGGACACCGCCGCAGCCGTCGCTGTGCTGGAGGAACGCTGACCCGTTGTTCCCGCGACCGTGCGCGTCTGCACGCGACACGCCGACGCTGGAGCCGAGTTCGCGCACGTTCGTCGTGCTGGCTGAATCAACAGTTTGGGCACGAGCGTGCGCAGAGTAGTGACTTTTGTCAGCGTGTCGGCCGCAAGCACGCACGCTCGCGAGGGTAAGGCGAGCGGCTAATCTCGGTGCCATGAGCGATCTCGTGGAACGGGTGCGCGACATGCTGCCGTCGGTGCGGCGCGACCTGGAAGACCTGGTGCGCATCGAGTCGGTATGGGCCGATCCCGCCCGCCATGATGAGGTGCAGCGCAGCGCCGATGCGGTGGCGAAATTGTTGTCGCAGGCGGGGTTCGGCGATGTGCAGATCGTCTCAGAGGGCGGTGCACCCGCCGTCATCGCGAGGCACCCGGCGCCGCCGGGCGCGCCGACCGTGCTTCTGTACGCCCATCACGACGTGCAACCAGAGGGCGACCACACCCAGTGGGTATCGCCGCCGTTTCAGCCGACAGAGCGTGACGGTCGTCTGTACGGCCGCGGCAGCGCCGACGACAAGGCAGGCATCGCAACGCATCTCGCCGCGTTTCGTGCACACGGCGGCCAGCCGCCGGTCGGTGTCACGGTGTTCGTCGAGGGCGAGGAGGAGTCGGGGTCGCCGTCGCTGGGCCGACTGCTGGCCGCCCATCGCGACACATTGGCCGCCGACGTCATCGTCATCGCCGACTCCGACAACTGGAGCACGGACGTGCCCGCGCTGACGGTGTCGTTGCGCGGCCTCGCGGAGTGCGTGGTGGAGGTCGCCACGCTCGACCACGGCCTGCACTCGGGCCTGTGGGGCGGTGTGGTGCCCGACGCACTGAGCGTGCTGGTGCGCCTGCTGGCATCGCTGCACGACGACGACGGAAACGTCGCTGTTGAGGGTCTGTACGAGGGCACCGCCGCCGACGTGGACTACCCGCACGGACGGGTGCAGGAAGAGTCCGGGATGCTCGACGGTGTGTCCGAGATCGGTTCCGGGTCAGTGCCACAACGGCTTTGGGCCAAACCCGCGATCACGGTTATCGGCATCGACACCACGCCGATCGCGTCCTCGTCGAACACGCTCATTCCGCGGGCACGGGCGAAGGTCAGCATGCGGATCGCGCCGGGAGGTGATGCGCGGGCTCATCTGGAGGCGCTGACGCGTCATCTGGTAGAGCATGCGCCGTGGGGCGCGCAGGTGACCGTCACACCCGGTGACATCGGGCAGCCGTATGCGATCGACGCCGGCGGACCGGTCTACGACGCGGCCCGCGCCGCCTTTCGGCAGGCGTGGGGCAGCGAACCGGTGGACATGGGCATGGGGGGTTCGATTCCGTTCATCGCCGAATTCGCCGACGCTTTCCCGTCGGCGAAGATTTTGGTCACCGGCGTGGAAGACCCTGGGACACAAGCACATAGCATCAACGAAAGCCTGCATCTCGGCGTGCTAGAGCGCGCCGCGACGGCTGAGGCGCTGCTGCTCGCGAACCTGGCATCAGACCGATAGATCGCGCCTCAGCTTGGCTACGTGTCCGGTGGCCTTGATGTTGTAAGCGGCGACGGTGATTCTGCCCTTCTCGTCGACTACGAACGTCGAGCGGATGACGCCCTGCACGGTCTTGCCGTACATCTTCTTCTCGCCGTAGGCACCCCAGGCGGTCAGCACCTTGCGGTCGGGATCGGAGAGAAGCGGAAAGGTCAGCCCCTGCTCGTCGCGGAACTTGGCAAGCTTGGCGGGCTTGTCGGGCGAGATGCCGATGACATCGAGCCCGGCTTTGTTCAGCTCATGCAGATTGTCACGAAAGTCACACGCCTCCTTGGTACATCCGGGTGTCGATGCCGCAGGGTAGAAGTAGACGATGACCTTGCGGCCGCGGTAGTCGGCGAGCGACACCTTCTTCTCGTCGGCGTCGTCGAGGCTGAACGCGGGAGCTTTTTCGCCCGTCTGCAGGCGTGGCGTCTGTGCCACCAGTGATCCCTTTCTTCTCAACCGGCGCGTCGGGGTTGGCACCGGCTGATCTAGGGTAGTTCGGCAAGGCGGTGCGGACGCGAGCAGCACAACAGGTCCGCCGGTGCGGACGATGGAGGACAACAGTGGTGCATCGAGATCCCGACACCATCAGGCAGGACATCGATCAGGCTCGCGACCAGTTGGCCGTGACGGTGGATACGCTCGCCGAGCGGGCTAACCCCCGCAGGATCGCCGATGACTTGAAGTCAGCACTGATACGTCTGGTCAAGAAGCCCGCCGTCGCGATGTCGCTCGCCGGGCTGGGCGCTGTGCTGGTGGTTCTGGCCGTCCGCAGGTTCAGGCGCTGACCAGACGGCGCTCAGACTGCGCTCAGCGGTTACGCCAATCCCGTAGCCAATCGGAGAACGAGAATCCCGGCGGATTGGCACTGCGGCCCAGCCGGCTGCAGTTACGGATAGCTGCGGGCTCGCAAGCGACAGGTACTTGCACAGCAACATTATTCGCGGCAGGGTGGGTGGGCGAACCTGATGAACGCCTCGCGTCGAACGCTGGCATCAGCTAAGCCCTCTTCCTACCCTCGAGCTTTTAGCCCTTGCGTGTGCAACGACTTCCAGCTAACAGCAGCCTAACACGGTGCCAGGCCTTTGCGCAGCTTGATCAGCTAGACCTGGAGCAGTTGATGCGAGTCCGTTACTTGCCAGCCCTGCGTGGTATTGATAGTCCGACTTAGCATCGGTGATGTGCAGCACATATTAACGCTTATGGTCAGTATTGAAAAAGACTGCTGGCACTCGAGGCGCTGGCTACCATCGGTCGATGGCAGTAAACGACGAGGGCCTATCCGCGAGATCGGGGCCGACCACGTGGGTCACACCAAAGCGTCAATGATTTAGGACCGCGTTCGGGCGTGCCGCAAAACAGCTCTGAAGTGCGCCGTCAGGGTTTCGAACCCCGGACCCGCTGATTAAGAGTCAGCTGCTCTACCAACTGAGCTAACGGCGCGTGCGTCCTGCTGGACCGCGTTTGAGACAATAACAGTCATTCCGTCGACGGGCGAAATCGTCGCGCGTGGGATTGATCGGTGATGACCGTTAACAGTCGTCCACGCCCTAGAATACTCCGCAGTAACAAGCCGTTACATGTCTCGAGGGGAAACGTGCACGTGGCAGGTCGCTTCAACAGGCTTCAGCACGGAGGCCGGCGGTGGCTGGCTGTGCTGATGGTGCCGCTTGCCGTGTTCGGCGCCGGGGCCTGCAGCGGCAATGGCAGGGCTCCGGAGCCCAAGGCCATCATGGACAAAGCCACGCCGTTCAACGACCTGCTAGTTCCCAAACTCACCACGTCGGTCGCCGACGGCGCGGTCGGCGTCGCGGTCGACAGCCCGGTGACGGTGAGCGCGGACGATGGCGTGCTGGCCTCAGTGG
>Ga0308176_10003294_pt1 | contig 10320 bp, 8 predicted proteins | sample PhyCR2_3_FD_203890 | JGI IMG/M metagenome (GOLD analysis project Ga0308176, IMG submission 203890) | Soil microbial communities from UC Gill Tract Community Farm, Albany, California, United States - DLSLS.C.R2 | ecosystem: Environmental > Terrestrial > Soil > Agricultural land | place: USA... | reverse complement strand
AGTTGAATGTAATGGGGTTGCGGAATCCTGAGAGCGCGGTTCTCGCGGCAGTGATTTTCAATGCGCTGATCATCATCGCGCTGGTTCCGCTGGCGCTGCGCGGGATCAAGTACCGTCCCATGTCAGCAGCGGCGCTATTGCGGCGAAACCTGCTGGTGTACGGGCTGGGCGGTGTGGTCGCGCCGTTCCCCGGGATATGGATCATCGACCGGCTATTGGGCGTATTGGGCTGGGCGTAGTAAGGCGGGAGCCGCGCCTGAAAACGGAGATTTCGATATGTTGAGACACTTTCTTCCGGCATTGAAAATGACGCTGCTGTTGACCGTGCTCACCGGGCTGGTTTATCCCGCGCTGATTACCGGCTTCGCGCGTGTCGTATTCCCGCACCAGGCCGCGGGGAGTCTGATCCAACGCGACGGACGCGTCGTGGCGAGCGAACTCATCGGACAGAAGTTCACCAGGCCGGAATACTTCCACGGGCGTCCGTCCGCCGCGGGCGATGGCTATGACGCCGCAAACTCCGGCGGCTCCAACCTGGGACCGACGAGCAAGAAGCTGGCGGATCGCGTCCGCGCCGACGCAGACGCGTTTCGGAAAGAGAACCCCACTGCCACCGGCCCGCTGCCGGCGGACCTGGTCACGACCTCGGCCAGCGGACTCGATCCGGACATCAGTCCGGCATCGGCGTATCTGCAAGTGGATCGCGTGGCCGCCGCCCGCGATCTTTCGGCGGAGCAGGTTCGCCGGATAATCGACTCACACATCGTGGATCGCCAGCTTGGCTTCCTGGGGGAACCGCGAGTGAATGTCGTCAAGCTGAACCTGGCGCTCGACGCGGCGGTACGCTAGCAGCATGGGCGGCCGCCCGGATCTAAGGCCGGATCCCGAACTGCTGCTGCGGCAGGTCATGGCGGAGGAGCGCGCGACGGTACGCGAACGCCTGAAGATTTTCCTGGGATACGCATCGGGCGTGGGTAAAACGATGCGCATGCTGGAAGAGGCCCGGCGGCGTCAGGATCGCGGGGAGGATGTGGTGATCGCGGCGGTGCAGCCGAAGCTCGGGACGGAAGCCGCCGCTCTCCTCGGCCGCTTCGAAGTGATCCCGCTGCGGGCCGTACCGGGTGGGGAAGTGCTCGATGTGGATGCGATCCTGGCGCGCCGGCCCGGTGTTTGCTTCATCGACGGAGTGGCCTACGATAATCCTCCGGGCAGCCGCCACGCCGCGCGCTGGCAGGATGTCGAGGAACTGGTGGAGCACGGCATCACGCTAGTGACCTCGCTGAATATCCAACACATCGAAGAAGAGCGGGAACGGACCGAGCGCATCACCGGGAAACGCGTCCTGCAGACCGTGCCCAAACGCTTCGTGACCCAGGCGGACGAAATCGTTGTCGTGGATGTGCCGTCCGACATGCTGCTGCAGCGTTCTGGCGAACACGCGGATCCGGATCGGGCGCGGCGCATGGGCGAACTGCGGGAGATGACACTGCTTCTCGCGGCCGAGGTGGTGGACCGCCAGCTGGAGGAGGCGCTTCATGCCCAAGGCGCGGATCCGGTATGGAGCGCGCACGAGCGGATTTTGGTCTGTCTGACACCGCATGCGAACGCGGGGCGCATGCTGGCCAGCGGCAAGCGCAATGCGGACCGGTTTCGCGGCGACTTGCTGGTCGCCTACGTGGAGCAACCCGGATTGAGCCCGGAGGCGCAGACACGGCTCCAGAACGGGCTGCGCGAGGCACAGGCGCTCGGCGCGGCGGTCGAGGTGCTCGCGGGCGAGGACCCCATCGACACGATTCTGCAGTTTGCGCGAGCGAATCGCATCACGCAGATCTTTGTCGGCCACAGTCTTCGCGAGACGCTGTGGAGACGGTGGATAGGCGGCCCGCTGGATCGTCTCATTCGCGGCGCGGAGGGCATGGATGTCCGCATATTCCCACACTGATGCGCTTCGTCCGGAACGGGGCAAGCTGAAGATCTATCTGGGCTACGCGGCGGGCGTCGGTAAGACGTATCAAATGCTGGACGAAGGGCAGGCTCTCACGCGCTCGGGCCACGAGGTAGTGATTGGCTACTTCGAGCCGCACGGCCGCAAGGACACGATCGCGAAAACGGAGGGCATCGAGCTGATCCCGCGCCGCATCATCGAATATCGCGGCAGCACTTTTGAGGAGATGGATGTTCCCTCGATCCTGGCTCGTCGGCCGGAGATCTGCCTGGTGGATGAGCTACCCCATACCAACGTGCCGGGCGCCGAGCGAGTGAAACGCTGGGAGGACGTGATCGCGCTGCTCGAGGCGGGCATCGATGTGTTCAGCACCGTCAACGTTCAACACCTGGAGAGCCTCAATGACCAGGTTCTACAGATCACCGGGGTTCGCGTTCGGGAAACGGTGCCGGACTGGGTATTGCGGCAGGCAGAAGAAGTCGTCATGGTGGACGTTACTCCTCGCGCGCTGCTGAACCGGCTGCAGCGCGGCGTGGTTTATCCGTCGGATAAGGCGCGGCGCGCGATGGATTTCTTTTTCAAGGAGTCCACGCTGGTCGCGTTGCGCGAGCTGGCACTACGCGAAACCGCCCATGAAGTGAATGTGCGCGTAGTGGATATGGCGCCGCGGCTGCAACGCGCATCATCGGCCGCCGTAGGGGGCGAGCGACTGCTGGTGTTTGTTACCGAATCGGCCGGGGCGGAAGCACTGGTGCGCCGCGCGCGCCGGGTAGCCGATTACTTGGGCGCGGAATGTTACGCAGTGTATGTGCGGGCAGGCGAACAGGTGGAACGGGCCGTTGCGCTGGCGCGCAGGCTGCAAATCGAAACCCGCGAACTGGAAGCCGACGACCGGGCGCTGGCGCTGGTGGAATTCGCCAGGAATCACCAGGTGACGCATTTGTTCGTGGCTCGCCCGCGGTACACGGGACTGCGCTGGCTCATCGGCCGCAACCTGGTGCACCGGATTGTTCGGATGGCGAAAGAGATCGAAGTAATCGTCGTGGCGGGCCGGAGCGCTCCAGGCGGATAGGCCCGCACGCGCCGTCCATCACACTCCGGCGGCGGCTCAGATTGTGATCGCACACACCACGCCGCCAATGATCGCGCCGGTCAATACCATCAGGCATGGACACCAGGAGCCAGCGTGCTCGATTCGGCAGTTGCGGGATCTTCATGATAGCGGGTGCTCTCCATGAACAGCAACAACCAAGCCCCGTCAATCGTAAGTATCGCCATTGGAAGAAGGCTAAGGATTAACTTAAGAGAACGCAGCACAGCCGTGCGTTGATCGGGGTCTAACTTGCCATCGTGGTTGTCGTCGAATTGGCGTTGCGCCAGGCGCAGTCCCGCGATTTGGCTTGGCGTAAGGGCAACCGGTCCGCGAAAGTGCGGTAAAACTTCGGCACGTCTTCGCGGGTGCAGTCTAGCACCAGCGAAAGACTGGACGAGAGCCGAGATCCCTACCAGTAATCTTTTCTGCAGCGCGACTTGGAGCTTACTGCGCAATTTCGAATTTAGGCTGGCAAGGCGCGCCGCTATGATCCCTAAGACCGTGATACCGGAGAGGCCGCCTTTAGGCTTTTAGGCTCCCAGCTTGCGGCATGATTGTGTAGGATCCTTCAGCCGAAAATTGACTTCGATTGTTACCGGCACGACGGATGGTTCTCCGTTCTTCTCCCCAGGCTTGAAACGCCAGTCCTTCACGGCAGCTACGGCACTCTGGTCGAGACCCATCCCCAACGGCCGGACCACAGTTACCGACTTCGGCACGCCGTCCACACCGATATCGGCTCGGAGCCTTACGTCGCCTTCAAGTTTGGCGCTTCGCGCATCGCCGGTATAACAAGGCGAGGTTCTCTTGATCAAAACTGGCGGCTTCCCGGTCGTATATTCCTGGGCCGTCAATGCCTGCGCGATGGCCCAGAGAGTCAGGACCAGGAGCTTCATGGCTCCAGTCTACCGCTTCCAAAACAGCGCGTTCCTTGTCCGTTCCGAGCGTAAGACTGACCTTACCAATTAGCGGCAGGAGGATTCGTGCAGGTTCATCGGTCCTCACCGAAACTCGTGCAGACCGCGCCGACCATGAGGCAGCGTGATCCGGACTTAGCCGGAGCAATCGAGAGGCCGCGGCTATCGCAGGCTCATTCCGAACCAGGCAAGGCCAAATGCCAGAAGTACAGAGGAGAGCACCATCACCGCTCGCGTCGAGGACAGTCGGGCGGCAGCCCACCCCATCACGGCAAGCGCGGCAACCTCGCCGATAATCGCTCCGGTCAAGACCAGCGTGGCATGGTAGCGGGTGTTCTCGATGAACAGCCACAGCCAGGCGCCGTGAATCGTGCCGAGCGCTCCCACCATGAGCCAGGGTGCTCCGGACTTGGGCAGGAGGAGGATCTCCACCGCGAGATAAGCAATCGAGAGGGCCGCAGCGGCCTCCACGAATCGCGGCGCCGGCTGCCAGCCACTCCACGGTAGCAGCGCTACGGCGGCGCACTGTCCGACGAAGAACGAGGCGGTCATCTGGGTGAGTTCCCGCCGCGAATTCGCCGCCAGGGCCAACGCGATCAGAAATAGCAACTGGACCGGACCGCGCAGCGCACGCAGCAAACCTGCCATGGCTTCGGTGACCGCGGGCTGGGCTGCTCCCGGCCCGCGAAAGCGGAGGGTGGTCTCAGTAAAGGTATTGTCAAACACCGCTTCCTCTCGTCTGCCGTTGAGGGTGGCGTGCAACAGGTGCACGTGATTGGGTACGGTAACCCTGGCCAGGGTACACTCGACGCGGAGCTCTTCCACCGGAGCACGAAATGTGTAGTCCGCCGTGCAGACATAAGAGTCGGATGACGCATCGGGCCTGCACGTCTTCGATACCAGGCGTGCGCCGTCAAATTTCACATTGGCGAGGAGCACCTCGTCGGGCTGCTTCACGTGCGATGTCTCGTACAAGGGAATTCGCAATTCGTAGTGGGCTCGCGTGCCGGAGATGGTAAGGTCGCCGGTACTCATGCTCATTACGTGGGCGGCTGCCGGCGCGGTCATCAGGAGGAAGCAGAGCGCTCGTTTCATCCGACCAGGCGGCTGGGTTCCGCCTCCGGCACCGATAATCGCGAACGGCGCAAGTGCAGGTACAGGACGCGTACCAGGGCGAGCAGCGGGACCGAGAGGAAGCTGCCTGCTACTCCGGCGACCTGGGCACCGGCAAAGACGCCGAATAAGACCAGCAGTGCGTGCAGTTGAACCCCCTGCCCCATCAGGTGCGGCGTGAGCACGTAATCCTGGAACAGACGATAGATCAGCAGGAAGATGATAACAGCGAGGACCGGCGCGCCGCCAATTGCGCTGACCACGATGATAATGATTGCGGCCGCGAGGGGTCCCAGTGTGGGAATGATCTCCAGAAGCATGGCGATCACGGCCAACAGAACGCCAAACGGCAGCCCCATGACGGTGAATGCGATGGAATAGCAGACGAAAGTGGCAAAGGAGAGCATCATCAAGGCGCGCATATAGTGCGCCAGGAGAAGGTGAACATCTTCCATGATGGCGTCGAGCCGCGTTCGCCAGGGACCCACATCTGCCAGGCTGAGGATGTGTGCGCGGATCTCCTCGCCATCCTTCAGAAAGAAGAAGGCCAGGATGGGAATGAGCACTACGAAGATGAGGTCGCTCGCCACCGACATAAGTTTCACGCCTGCAGCCGGCAGCAATCCGACCAGGTCATTGGCACGCCGGGCGACCTCTTCCCGCACATTCGCGATGATCTGCCCCTTGAGATCGTCCTGTGCGGGAGGCGCGGGTTCAACCGACCAGCTGGCCACCATCGCGGGGAACTTGGTACTGAGAGTCTGCGCCTGGTCCACGACACGGGAGCCGATCAAAACGCCTCCGCTGATAGCCACGCAGACGAGGATGACATAGGACAGCGCCAGTGCGAGACCGCGTGTTCTTTGCCAGGGCAGTGCGCGATCCAGCAGGTTCACCAGGGGATACAGGAGGTAAGCGAACAATAGCGCGATGGTGAAAACAAACAGGGTGGACCGCACCAGGTAGATCAGGCCCACCAGGAGCAGGACCGCTACTGCTGTCCAGGTGTACCGCGCCGCTTTCCGATCGATGCCTAGCATTCAGATGACTCCATCCTAACCCTTCGCCAGCGCGAGTTTCTGTATTCTGACGCGGGCGATGCGGTTTCGATCCATTTGCAGCACGGTGTAACGCCGGCCTTCGTGCTCGACCTCGTCGCCTTCCTGCGGTATGCGGCCCAGCCGGAAGAGGAGAAAGCCTGCGAGCGTCTCGAAACCAGAATCGCCCGGCAGTTCGATTCCGTACTCCGACTCGAGTTCGCGCACTCGCATCGTGCCTTCCACCTCGATGTCCACGGCTTCACGCAAGGCACGCTCTCCGGCCTCATCGTGCTCGTCCTCGATCTGGCCCACGATCTGCTCCAGCACGTCTTCGACAGTGAGCAGTCCCATGATGGTGCCGAACTCATCCACCACCATCGCCATGTGCGAGCGGCGCTTACGAAAGTCCTCCAGCATTTGAGAAACCGGTTTGGTTTCCGGGACCACGATGTGCGGGCGGAGGAGGCGTTGGATGCGGAAAGAGCGGCTGGAGCGTCCACTGCGAATCGACTGGCGGCGCTCCTCCCAGACGGGCAGCAGGTCCTTGTAATGAAGTATGCCAACGATCTTATCGGGCGTTCCCTCATAGACCGGAAGCCGTGAATGTTGCTGTTCGATCATGGTGTGCAGCACGTCGTCGAGCGAGGCATCCATGGCGATACAGACCATTTCGCGGCGGGACACCATAATCTCCCGAACACTGATGGCCTCCAGATCGAGGACGCGGTGCACCATGTCTTCCGACGATTCCGGCAGGTAGCCGACATTGCGGCTGCTGGAAACGATCATCTTCAACTCTTCGGCCGTGTGTACATTGCCATGCCCGCCTTCTTTCAAATGCAGTGCGCGGGTCAGATAAGACGCCGACCGTTCAATCACGATGACGAAGGGCAGCGCCACCCGGTAAAAGACCAGCAGGGCGGGCGCCGTCAATGCTGCCAGCCGGTCGGCTTTCGAAATTGCGAGGTTCTTGGGGACGACCTCGCCCACTACGACGTGAAAATAACTGATTACCAGGAAGGCGAGCAGAAAGCTGGCCCCGTGCAGAAACTTCGCGGTGAGGGGAGTCTCTACCGGATGGAGCCAGCCAGTGATAATCCCATATACAGTGTCCTCACCGGCCCATCCCAAGGCAAGGCTGGTGATGGTGACGCCAACCTGCGTTACGGAGAGAAGCCGCTCGGGATTCGACAGCAAATTGAGGGCAGCCTGCGCGCCCGCGATTCCCTCTTCCGCCATTTGGCGGAGGCGCGAATGCCGCACCGAGAGTAGGGCGGTTTCCGCACCGGCAAAGAACCCATTGATACCGATGAGGAGAGCGACGAGGAGAAGACGAACGGGAGACGCAGTCACGAGCTTGCGAATTTATTCTATCGAAGCTCTAACCAACTGTCGTCCCCGACGTCTATATAGGTAACCAACTAACTCCGTTACGTAGGTGGGCGTCCTCCACAGTATCCCGGGAGGGCGCCCTTTTTTTGTTGTATTGATTGTAGTGGAAAAAAACGGCGTTGGGAACACCTGATTAACGGGAAATTTCAACGATCTTAACCGCTGTTTACCCCCTCTTTGCCCGAAATTCCGGTGAAGGTCGCCGGAAGGGGCCTGCTAAAATTGGTAAGCCGTTCCCAAACGATGAACCAGTCTCCTTCTTCACGAATCGTGCGGTACGTGAATTTCGCGATCGCATTTGTACTATTGATCGCACTCGCACTGATTTATTGGTATGTCTGGCGGGTGCTCCCCGACCGCTCCGGAGCCGTGCAGGCGCCGATCGGATCACGCGCGTCGGTCTCTTTCGATGAACACGGCGAACCTCATATCAGAGCCGCGAGCCTGGACGACGCATTATTTTTGCAGGGCTATGTCACCGCGCAGGACCGGCTCTGGCAGATGGACGCGCTCCGCCGGTTCGCGGGGGGTACTCTGGCGGAAGTCATGCCGCAATTCCTCGAGTCCGACAAGGAGCTGCGCAAGCAGCGAATGCGACGCCTCGCGGAAGAGGGTTATGCGGCCCTGCCCGACGCCGACCGCGCGGCTTTTGCCGCGTATACACGCGGGGTCAATCATTTCATATCGACCCACCTCGACCGGTTGCCCTTAGAATTCACCATCCTGAATTACCAGCCGCGGCCGTGGAGTTCCGTGGACTGTGTGCTGATGTGCCTTTATATGTACCGGAGCCTGACCACCACTTGGAAGGATGAGGTGGTCAAGTCAACATTGCTCAGCAGCGGCGACCGCCAGAAGGTGCAGTTCCTCTATCCCTCGCAGAGCACCGGCGATGCCAGCCCCGGTTCCAACGCGTGGGTACTGGCAGGGAAACACACTGCCAGCGGCAAGCCCCTGCTGTCCAACGATATGCACCTGGAATATTCGGTGCCCGGCATTTGGTACATGACCCACTTGCAGGCCCCCGGCCTGGACGTGGCCGGCGTGGCGCTGCCGGGCGCTCCGGGTATCATCGTCGGGCATAATCAGCGCATCGCCTGGGGAATCACAAACCTCCACTTCGACGTGCAGGATCTCTACCTGGAGCGATACGACGAACGCACCGGACGGTATGTGTTCAACGGGCAGGTGGAGCAGGCACGCGAAGAACGGGAAATCATTCAGGTGAAAGGCGCGAAGCCGGTGGAATTGATCGTGCGGGTGACTCGCCACGGTCCGATCTTTCTGGTGGATGGCGGAAAGTACCTGGCGCTCAAGTGGAGCGCGGCACAACCGGGCTTCATTCAGTACCCGTTTCTGGACATCGACCGCGCCGGGAACTGGACCGAGTTCCTGACGGCGGCCAAACGACTTTCCGGACCCGGCTCCAACATGGTCTACGCCGATATCGACGGGAACATCGGTTATCACGCGGTGGGCATGCTGCCCCGCCGGAAGTCGTATCGCGGCGACGTTCCGGTAGACGGGTCAACGGGTATCTTCGAATGGGACGGCTACATTCCTTTCGAGGAGCTGCCCTCGGTCTATAATCCGGCATCCGGCATCATCGTCACCGCCAACCAGAATCCTTTCCCGAAAGATTATGCATATCCGGTGAACGGAAACTTTGCACCGCCGTATCGAGCCCGCCAAATTCGCGCTCTGCTGTCGGCCAAGGAGGGCTGGAAGGCGCCGGACATGCTCGGTGTGCAAGGCGATATCTATTCGGGGTTCAGCGATTTTCTAGCGAAGCAGGTGGTCACCGCGTACGACCGCCGCAAGCAGAGCAATCCCGGTCTGGATCCGGCGATCAACCTGCTCCGTTCCTGGAACGGACAGATGGATAAGAACCTGGGAGCTCCGCTACTCATCACCCTGGTTTACCAGCACGTGCGGCGTGCGCTGGCCGAGAATGCCTCCACCGCGGCCAACGCGCCGTACGAGTTCAACCTGGCCACCGTGGCAGTGGAACGATTGCTGCGCGAAAGGCCCGCGGGATGGTTCGACGACTACGATCAAATGTTGCTGCGAGCGCTGGCCGACGGTGTGGAAGAAGCGCAGCGCATGCAGGGACGAGATGTAAAGCGCTGGCGTTACGGAAACTACCTGACGATTCCCTACGTGAACCCGGTATTCCACCAGATTCCATTCGTTGGCAAATACTTCGATATCGGTCCGGCACAGATGAGCGGTTCGGGCACCACGCCGAAGCAGGTCACGATGACGCTGGCGCCGTCCATGCGGATGACCGCGGACCTGGGCGACTGGGAACGTTCGCTGCTTAACGTAACCGTCGGACAGAGCGGGCAAATCCTCTCGCGCCACTACCGCGATCAGTGGGACGATTACTATCACGTGCGGAGTTTCCCCATGCAATTCGGCAAGGTTCAGGCATCGAGCACCCTGGAATTCCACCCGTGAACTGGCTGCTGGCCTTCGTGCCGATCGCAATCGGTCTGCACTTCCTTCATCCGGCTTCCTATACGCTGGTCTTCCTGATGTCGTGTCTGGCCATCATTCCCCTGGCGGGATGGCTGGGCCATGCGACCGAAGAATTATCGCGCCGCACGAGTCAGGGCATCGGAGGTCTGCTCAACGCCACGTTTGGTAACGCGGCGGAACTGATCATCGCGATCATGGCATTGCGCCAAGGGTTGTACCCGGTGGTGAAGGCCTCGCTCACCGGCTCGATTATCGGCAATGTCCTGCTGGTGTTCGGCGGGTCCGTACTGGCGGGCGGGATCAAATACAAACGCCAGCGCTTCAATGTGACCGGCGCGC
>Ga0308176_10003293_pt1 | contig 10320 bp, 5 predicted proteins | sample PhyCR2_3_FD_203890 | JGI IMG/M metagenome (GOLD analysis project Ga0308176, IMG submission 203890) | Soil microbial communities from UC Gill Tract Community Farm, Albany, California, United States - DLSLS.C.R2 | ecosystem: Environmental > Terrestrial > Soil > Agricultural land | place: USA... | reverse complement strand
AACGTCCAGCAGCAGGCCCGCGCGTCGCTCGTGAAGCTGGCCAGGAGCCATGACGTGCTGGTGGATGCGATCGTCGTCGACGTTCCCGAGGCGGTCGCCGTCGAGCGGAACAGGCAGCGGCCGGACCGTGCCCACCTCGTCCAGCACAGCGGCAGCCACGTCGTCTCCCGGCAGCACCGCGACCTCACGCGGTCGCTCCGGCGACTCGGCAAGGAGGGCTTCCGCCGCGTCCACGTCCTGCACGGCACCGACCAGGTCGACGCGGTGGAGATCGTGCGCGAACGGCCCTGGAACGACCGCAAGGAGGTCCACGGCCCGTTCGACCTCATCGGCGACGTCCACGGCTGCGCCTCCGAGCTGCGCACCCTGCTCACCGAGCTCGGCTGGAAGATCCGGTACGACGGCACCGCCGCGACCGACGCCTCCCACCCCGACGGCCGCCAGGCGGTCTTCGTCGGCGACCTGGTCGACCGCGGCCCGGACACGCCCGGGGTGCTGCGCCTGGTCATGGGCATGGTCGCGTCCGGGAACGCGCTGTGCGTCTCCGGCAACCACGAGGCCAAGCTCGTGCGCGCGCTCAAGGGCTCCAAGGTGACCGTGTCGCACGGCCTGGCGGAGTCGATCGCGCAGCTGGAGGCCGAGCCCGAGGAGCTCCGCGCGAAGGCGCTCGACTTCATGGACGGGCTCATCAGCCACTACGTGCTCGACGACGGCAAGCTGGTCGTCGCGCACGCCGGGCTGAAGGAGAGCTACCACGGGCGTTCGTCCGGCCGGGTGCGCTCGTTCGCCCTCTACGGCGACACCACCGGAGAGACCGACGAGTACGGCCTGCCGGTCCGCTATCCCTGGGCCCAGGAGTACCGCGGCAATGCGATGGTGGTCTACGGCCACACCCCGGTCCCGAGGGCGGAGTGGATCAACAACACGATCTGCCTCGACACGGGCGTCGTCTTCGGTGGCGAGCTCACCGCGCTGCGCTACCCCGAGCGTGTGATCGTCTCCGTCCCCGCCGAGCAGGAGTGGTACGAGCCGGCCCGTCCCCTGGTGGCCGCCGCAGCCGATCGAGAGGCCTCGGTCCTCCGGATCGGCGATGTCGCGGGCACCCGCTGGCTGGAGACCACCCACGCCGGCAAGGTCAAGATCCCCGAGGAGAACGCCGCGGCGGCGCTCGAGATCATGAGCCGCTTCGCCGTCGACCCGCGGTGGCTGGTCTACCTTCCGCCCACCATGTCGCCGGTCGCGACCTCGAAGGTCGAGGGCTTCCTCGAGCACCCCGAGCAGGCTTTCGAGGAGTACGCCGGATGGGGCGTCACGCGGGTGGTCTGCGAGGAGAAGCACATGGGCTCGCGCGCCATCGCGGTCATCGCCGCGGACGCGGACGCGGCCGAACGTCGCTTCGGCGTCGGCGACGGCACCACCGGCGTCGTACACACCCGCACCGGCCGCCCGTTCTTCGCCGACACCACCGAGCTCGTCGATCGGCTCCGCCGGGCGGCCGCGCCGCTCTTCGAGTCCCTGGAGACCGACTGGCTCGCCCTCGACTGCGAGCTGCTGCCCTGGTCGGCCAAGGCCATGGACCTGATCAAGGCGCAGTACGCCTCGGTGGGTGCGGCCGCCCGCAGCGTGCTGCCCGAGGCCCTCGTGGCGTTGGAGCAGGCGTCGGCGCGGGGTCTCGATGTCGGCGAGCTCATCGACAGGTCGCGCCGGCGGCTCGAGAACGCCGGGGCCTTCCGAGACGCCTACGCGGCGTACGTCCGACCCACCGACGGGCTCGACGGCGTGACTCTCGCCCCGTTCCAGGTCCTGGCGTCCGAGGGCCGTGCCCTCGCGCTCACCGAGCCGCACGAGTGGCACCTGGCCGAGCTGGCGAAGCTGGAGGGCGACCTGATCACGCCCACGCGTCACCGGTTCGTCGACCTCTCCTCCCGTGAGGAGCGGGACGCAGCCACCCGCTGGTGGCTGGACCTGACCGCCGGCGGGGGAGAGGGCATGGTCGTCAAGCCCGCCCACCTGACCGAGCGGCGCGTCCAGCCCGGCATCAAGGTGCGTGGTCGCGAGTACCTGCGGATCATCTACGGCCCGGACTACACCGACTCCCTCGACGTGCTCCGCGAGCGCCACCTCGGCAAGAAGCGACAGCTCGCCCAGCGCGAGCACGGCCTGGGGCTGGAGGCACTGACTGCCTTCGTGGGCAATGAGCCGCTCTGGAAGGTGCACCAGTCGGTCTTCGCCGTCCTCGCCCTGGAGTCCGAGCCCGTCGACCCGCGGCTGTGACCGCGGTCGACGGGCCGCGTCCGCGTTGGGGTTGACTGGGGTGCATGTCGACCGATGACTGGCAGGTCGAGCTGCTTGACCTCGACGGCTAACTGGCGCGCCTGGGCGTGCCGGAGCGCGAGCCGAGCCGGTCCGCGCTCGACGAGCTGCACGAGGCGCACGTACGCGCGTTCACGTTCGACAACGTCGACGTGCTGCTCGACCAGCATCCCGGGGTCTCCCTGGGCGCAGTCCAGGAGAAGTTCGTCGGGCGCGGCCGAGGCGGCTACTGCTTCGAGCACAGCACGATCGTCGCGGCCGCCCTGGAACGCCTCGGTTACCGGGTCCGGCGGCACCTGGGCCGGGTCGGCGATCCCGCTGCCGGCACGCAGCAGGCCCGGACCCACATGGTCGTCGAGGTGGACCTCGACGGTGAGCACCTGCTCTGCGACCCCGGCTTCGGGATGAGCCTGCTGCGACCCGTGCCGATGACAGACGGCGCCGAGGACGACCACCCTCCGGGCTGGCGCTACCGGCTCCGCCGTACCGACGCCGGCGCCTGGGCGCTGCACCGAATGCGTGAGGACGGCTGGGAGGTCGCCCACACCACCGACGACCTTGCGGTGAAGCCGGTCGACATCGTGGTGGGGCACCACTTCACGAGCACCTATCCCGGCTCGCACTTCACCACCGGCCTCATGCTCGCCAAGCACCTGCCGGGTCGCCACGTCACCGTGACCCACGACGCGCTCACCGTCCGCACCCCGGGCCGGCCGACCGAGCACCCGGGGCCTGGCCGCGGGTGAGCTCGAGGAGTGGCTGTCGGTGCTCGGGGCCCGTCTGACTCCCGACGAGCAGGGTCGGCTGCTCGACAGGGTTCGCGCGCTCACCGGGGCCTAGCCGCAGCCACCCGGGGTCCGGGGTGGGGTGGAGGGGCAGGGACGGTGGGCCGATGGTGAGCGGGGGTCGGCCGACGTACTCTCGAGGGCGAGGGCACTACTCGTAACCCGGAGGTCGTCATGGGTGTCCTGCTGATCGTGTTGCTGGCCTTGGTCGCGCTGGTCGTCGTGGGCGTCGCGTCGAGCTTCCGCGTGGTCAAGCAGATCGAGCGCGGCGTCGTGTTCCGGCTGGGCCGGGCCCAGCCTGAGGTGCGGCGACCGGGCCCGACGCTGCTGGTCCCGTTCGTGGACCGGATGAGGCGCGTCAACATGCAGGTCGCGACCATGCCGGTCCCGGGGCAGGACGGCATCACCCGCGACAACGTGACCGTCCGCGTGGATGCGGTCGTCTACTTCCGCGTCCATGACCCGCTCCGGGCGGTCGTCGAGGTGCAGGACTACCAGTACGCGATCTCGCAGGTGGCCCAGACCTCGCTGCGGTCGATCATCGGCAAGAGCGAGCTCGACGACCTGCTGTCCAACCGCGAGCGCCTCAACCAGGGCCTCGAGGTGATGCTCGACAGCCCGGCCGCCCCGTGGGGCATCGAGATCGACCGCGTCGAGATCAAGGACGTCGCGCTGCCCGAGGCGATGAAGCGGTCGATGTCGCGCCAGGCGGAGGCCGAGCGCGAGCGCCGGTCACGGGTCATCACCGCCGACGGCGAGTTCCAGGCGTCCAAGAAGCTCTCCCAGGCGGCCGCGGCGATGACCGGGACGCCCGGCGCCCTGCAGCTGCGGTTGATGCAGACGATGGTCGAGGTGGCCGCCGAGCGGAACTCGACCCTGGTGCTGCCGTTCCCCGTGGAGCTGCTGCGCTACTTCGAGGCGGCGGCGCACGCCGCCGACCCCGCCGTGCCGCGGGCCGGTATCCCGGACCCGAAGCCCGGCGCGGTCGACGCCGCTCCGGAGGGGCGGCCCGCAGCAGCGGACGGAGCCATCCTGGACCCGGCGCCCGGGACGGGGCGCGTGCCGCTCGACTGAGCTCGCGGCCGGTCAGGGCATGTCGGTCGGCCGCAGCGCGGAGGTCCGCTCGCAGTCGTCGACGGCGCAGCGGACGCCGGCGCTCCGGCGCGGGCCGTGCACCTCGCCGACCCAGGTGTGCGGTCCCTCCCAGCCCTGCACGTCGATCCAGCCACGGGCGATCCGCCACTCGGCCTGGCGCTGGCCTCGCAGGCCGCGCATCAGCACCTGCGAGGGGCCGATCCCGTCGCTGAGCAGGTCGACGGTGGTCACGTGTCGGCCGTCGGGGGAGACGCGCTCCACCCGCTCGTCGCAGCTGCGCCAGAGCCGGGTCCCCAGCTCGTCGAGTCGGCGCAGCACGCTGCACCCGCCCTGGTAGGGGTCCGCGGAGAGGGTGGCGAGCAGGCCGTGGGTGAGGTCGGCGCGGTAGCCGGCCTGGTCGACCAGGGTGTGCAGCCGGCCGGTGTCGAGCTGCCAGGTGCGGGTCCGGGCCGGGGCCCAGGAGCCGAGCACGACCCGGGAGCTGTCCAGGGTGAGCACGGAGGGGTCGTCGTGGAAGGTCCGGCGCGCGACCGTCGAGCCGTCGTCGGTGGATCGGACGACCACCCGGGTGGTGTCGCCGTCGAACCGGGACGACGCGACCAGGCGGCCGTCCTCGCTGTAGGTCATGACGTACGGCGAGAGCCCGGTGGCGATCCGGTGCCGGGTGCCGTCGGCGTCGACGCGGATCGTGGCCCAGTGGCCGTCAAGGCGGGTGCCGACCAGGTGGTTCTCGACGCCGTACCCGACCAGGACGGCCCGGCGCCCGGGGATCGTGACGGACATGTCGCCGTGCACGAGTCGCTGTCCCTCGAGGTGGGCGTCGGTGCGGGCCGGTCCGCGGTCCAGGGCCGCCGGAGCGACGTCGGTGGCACGGCGCGCCGGGGACTGCGCGGCACCTGGGTCGGCGGCCAGCAGCGGCGCGACCAGCACGACCGCACCGGCGGCACCGGTGACGAGCAGGGCGAGCCGGCGACGCAGCCGGGCGGTGGGGGACGTGCGAGGGATGGCGTGGTCGCGCATGGGTCGGCTCCTGGGCCTCGAGGTTCGCCGAGGTCGTCCCGGCATGCCCTCTAGACGTCGTCTTGCCGTCGGGGGTTGCAATCGGTCTCGTTGAGATGGTGGGGCGGGTTGTGCCGTCACCAGATGAGCCGGACCGCGATGCAGCCGAGGTGCTCACCCGTTGAAACGTGTCCGGGATCGGCCACCGGCATCTGTTGCCAGCATGCGCAGACGTGGCTAGCGTGACGGGCATCACGTTTGTTGAAACGTTTCGATCCTTCTCTCACCAGCTCTCGGAAAGCGAGCCCCTCATGCGCCTCTCCACAATGTCCCGGCGGCACCGGTTGCCGGCTCTCCTGGCCGGGGGTGTGCTCGCCCTGACGGGTGCGGCCTGCCCGGTCCTCTCGGCGCAGGCCCGGGCGGCCGGGTCCGGTGACGCCCCTCCGGGCGTGGCCCTCGCACCGGCCGGCCAGGCCGGCTGGAAGGCCGCCCAGCAGTCCAACCCCGCGCCCACGACCCGGACCGTGCGACCGACGGCGGTCTACTCCACCCACGGCTCGGTCTCGGGCGCCGACCAGCTGGGCGCGGCCGGGGAGCCGATCGCGCTGTCGGGCACCGGCTCCTACGTGGTGCTCGACTTCGGCCGCGAGGTCGGCGGCACCGTCTCGCTCCACTTCGCCGGCGCGAGCGACGACCAGCAGCACCTGGGCATCGCGTTCAGCGAGTCGTCGGACTACCTCGACTTCTCCAAGCTGCCGCTGCCGTCGAGCGACACCTCCACCGGCGGCCCCCGCAGCCGGGACGGTGCGATCGACGTGCCCGCCACGGCCGGCTCCTCCTACACCACGCCGCTGAGCCTCCAGCGCGGTGGCTTCCGCTACCTGGTCCTGTTCACGAGCACGCCGGGCAGCATCTCGGTCGACGACGTCTCGGCCCACATCACCGCCTCGCCGCTGATGGGCGAGGACCTGCAGGACTACCCGAACTACTTCTACTCCAGCGACCCCCTGCTCAACCGGATCTGGTACGCCGGCGCCTACACGGTCCAGCTCGACACCATCGCACCCGACCAGGGCCGGGCCTGGCCGGCGCCCGACGCCCTCTGGGACAACAGCGGCGTCGTCGGCGCAGGCCGCTCGATCCTCGTGGACGGCGCCAAGCGCGACCGCACCGTCTGGGCCGGCGACCTGCCCGTCGAGCTCGCCACCGCGCAGGTGACCACCGGTGACACCGAGTCCACCCGCAACGCCCTCGACGCCCTGTTCGGCCAGCAGCGCGACAACGGCATGTTCCTGTACGCCGGGCCGCCGCTGAGCCTCCAGCACTCCGACACCTACCACCTGTGGACCCTCATCGGCGCCGACCGCTACGTGACCGCGACCGGCGACACCGACTGGCTCGACCAGCACTGGGCGGAGTACCGCAAGGGCATCGACTACGCCTGGTCGAAGCTGGACGCCAACGGCCTCTTCTACCTCACCGAGACCTACGACTCGGCCTCCCAGCTCACCAAGGGCGAGAACCTCGCGGCGAACGTCCTGCTGTGGAGCAGCCTCGACCAGGGCGCTCGTCTGGCCGACCTCGCCGGCGACACCGACACCGCCGCGACGTACCGGAACCGGGCCGCCTCGCTCCGCGACCGGATCTACGCGAGCTTCTGGAACCCGTCGGTCGGCGCGTTCCGCAACTACCCGAGCTCGACCGTGATCCCGCAGGACGGCAACGTCTTCGCCGTGTGGCTCGGGATGGTCACCGACCCCGACCAGCTCGAGAGCATCCAGGCGGTCCGGGGTGCGGCTCGCGGACCGCTGGGCACACAGCGGCCTGAGCACAAGAACCAGCTCGACATGTTCGACGCCTCGATCGAGGTGCACCAGCAGTTCCTCACCGGGACGTCCGCCGGTGACACGAACGCCGTCGACCTGATCCGCAAGCTCTGGGGCTACCAGCTCAGCGCGCCGCAGGGCACCGGCAGCACGTTCTGGGAGTCGATGCGCGACGAGGGCTGCCTGTGCAGCTCCTACGTCAGCCTCGCGCACGGCTGGTCGACCGGGCCGACCTCGGCCCTGACCGACTACGTCCTCGGCCTGCGCAGCACCGGCGTCGGTGGCAGCGCGTGGACGTGGCAGCCGCACGTCTCCGGGCTCCGGTTCGCCCAGGGTCGTCTGGACCTCCCGACCGGCACGCTGACCGCCTCCTGGCACACCGACGCCGACGGGCTGCGCGCCATCGTGACCGCGCCGCGGGCCACCGACGGCACGATCTCGGTCCCGGCCGGCGACGACGCCGACGTCCGTGTCGGCGGCAGGCTCGTGTGGTCCGGGGGAGAGGCCGGCGCTCCCGGCGTCCACCGCGACGGCGAGTACATCGTCGTACCCCTCGCCCAGCAGCCCGGCTCCGGCAGCAGGACGGTCCCGGTCGACGTCAGCTGAGAAAGGCACCGGGACGTCATGCGTCTCGAGGGTCCTGGCCCACGATTCGCATGACGTCCCGGCCTGTCCCAGGGCCGCCGCCGAGAGACAGGGCTGACGAGGGCCTTGCGGGGGTATGGTCGTCGTCGTCCCGTTGTCGGGACATCACCGAGCCGGCCCGCGGGGGGCCGGCCGTTCTCAAGGGGGAAGTTCGTGTCTCGAGTTCTGTCGACCGAACAGGCGAAGTCGTCGATCCAGCAGATGCAGGCGATCATCAACGGTGGTTTCACCGACCAGATCAGCCAGCTGGACTCGCAGGGCCGCACGCTGTCCGACCCGAACGTGTGGGACGGTCCGCTGGCCGAGAAGTTCCGTGGCTCCACGTGGCCGGAGACGCGCGCGGCGCTGGACAAGGCGAAGCAGGAGCTGGAGGAGCTGCGGGGTCAGCTGAACCAGATCTCGCAGAACATCTTCTCCGCCGGTGGCGGCAGCTGACCTCTCGCGGGTTCTCGTGACCCGCTGATCCGGTGCAGTCGGGCGATCGCTCGGCGGCCGGGTCAGCGGGCGGTTTCGCATGTCTGTGGTGGCTTGTCTGTAGTGGCTTGTCGGGGGTGCTCGGAGCATCCCCTCGGGGGAACGGCGAGGAGTGGACGTCATGGTGGATCTGGGCGCGATCGATGAGGATGTGCCGTTCGACGCCGGAGCAGCCGACGCGCTGATCGCAGCGTGCACGGGTGCCGCGTCGGAGATCGAGGGACAGGTGGGGTCGCGGGCGTCCTACGTCTCGACCGCGATGAAGGACTTCGAGGGCTACTTCTCGGGCCTGTTCTCCGACAACGCCGCGACCGCGAAGGGCGATGCGCAGGAGCTGGTGGCGCGCCTCCACGAGGTCGCCTCGGGCGCCCGGCGGCTGAAGGAGGAGGCCGCCAAGGAGCAGCAGCGGCGAGAGACCGCACGCGCCTGGAAGAAGGAGCAGGACGACCGCAACTTCATCGAGAAGGGCTGGGACAGCGTCTTCGGGGACGACTCCCCGCCGGTCGGCCCGCCGGCCGCTCCGGTGCACGTCCCGGTGTCGCCGTCGGTCAACACGCCGCGCAAGACGCCGGCACCGGGCTCCGGCGGTGGCGGGGGAGGCGGTACGTCGTCGGCCCGGCCGTCCGACCTGCACTCCTTCGCGGCGTCCTCGGCAGCCCTCAACCACGGCCTGCAGCCCAAGTCGTCGTCGTGCAGGAGCGCCTTCTCGCACTTCGAGGCCACCTGCCACTGGGGCACCCTCAACGCCGCGGGCGTGTTCGTCGGCTTCGACAAGTGGCTGGCCGCCAACGACAACGACGTGCGCTGGGCCAAGGTCGTCGGTGACGCCTTCGCCCGCGCCGGTGGCGAGGGCGCGATCTCGACGCTGGCCGACTCCGCGATCGCGGCGTCGCTGCGTGCGGCCGGGGTCGACGCCACCCGGCAGGACCTCGACATCGCCGCGCCCACGGCGTTCGGCCACCCCCCGACCACGGGGTACGCCGTCGACCCGGTCAACACCTCCACCGGCAACTTCGTGGAGACCGAGTCGGACCTCGCCTTCGCGGGCGCCTGCGGGGCTCTCGAGCTGACCCGCACCTACAACTCCGTCAACGACCGGTCCGGCGCCTTCGGTCGCGGCTGGTCCTCGTGGACCGAGGCGGGCCTGCGGTTCGACGACGAGTCGGCGATCTTCGTGATGCCCGACGGCCGGGAGATCACCTTCCCGCGGCTGGGCACCGGCTGGGACCGCGCGGTCGGGGAGAGCCTGTGGCTCGCGGCCGAGGAGGACACGCTGGTCGTCTCCGGCAACGACGGCACCCGGTGGCGGTTCTCGCGCGAAGGCCTGCTCGTCGAGCGGTCGACCGGCCCCGGCACCGGCGTACACCTGGAGTGGGCCTCGACGTCGGTCGGCGTCAGGCTGGTCCGCCTCAGCCATGAACGTGACCGGGCCATCGACCTGCAGTGGGACGACGACCGGGTCGTCGGGCTGCGTGGCTCCGACGGCCGTGAGGTCTCCTACTCCTTCGACGACGCGGGACGCCTGGTCGCGGCCACGACCCCGCTGGGCACCCGCGAGTACCGCTGGAACGACGCAGGCATCGTCAGCGCCGTCATCGACGCCGACGGCGTGATCGAGGTCGAGAACCTCTACGACGGGCAGGGCCGCGTCACCCGGCAGCGCACAGCGCACGGCCGGCTGGTGCGCTTCGTCTACCTGCCCGGCCGGGTCACCGTCGTCTCCGACGAGGACGGCTCGCGGTCCAACACGTGGATCGCCGACGAGCGTGGCCGCCTGGTCGGGGTCGTCGACGCCGACGAGCACCGGCAGTCGATGGCCTACGACCACCACGGCAACGTCGTCATGGTCGCCGAGCGCGACGGCGCCACCACCGTCAACGAGTACGACGACCGCGGCCGCCTGGTCCGGCGGGTCCTGCCCACCGGGGCAGAGCTGACGTGGACCTGGGACGAGCAGGACCGGGTCACCGGACTGACCGTCGCCGACCCCGGCGAGGACACGGTCCCCGGTGCGCACACCTCCTACGGCTACGAGGGCGACGACCGGCAGCCGTCGCTGCTCGTGGACGCCGAGGGCGGGCGCACGCAGATGACCTGGGAGCGCGGACTGCTCACCCGGGTCGTCGACCCGACCGGCGTGGTCGTCCGCTTCGAGCACGACGCGCACGGCGACCTGGTCGCCA
>Ga0308176_10003289_pt1 | contig 10322 bp, 9 predicted proteins | sample PhyCR2_3_FD_203890 | JGI IMG/M metagenome (GOLD analysis project Ga0308176, IMG submission 203890) | Soil microbial communities from UC Gill Tract Community Farm, Albany, California, United States - DLSLS.C.R2 | ecosystem: Environmental > Terrestrial > Soil > Agricultural land | place: USA... | reverse complement strand
CGACGACAGCGCGAAGGCGAAGGTCGCCGAGCTCGTGACGGCGGGTAGCCTGAATGCAATCGACGTCGGCGCGCTCGACCGCGCGCGCGAGCTCGAAGCGCTCGGCTTCCTGGGCATCACGCTCCAGTTCCGTCTCGACACGGGCTTCGGCACGGCGTGGAAGCTCGTACGCCCGGCTGCCTGACTGCATCGCAGTCGTGCATGGATCTCCGGTGCGGCCCGATTGTTCCGCACCGGCGCAGTGCTCTCCCGCATCACCCGACCTCGGAGGAACGACCAATGGGCGCGACCACGAACGACATCTTCGGCACCACCTCGGCGTCCGAGCTCGCCACTCCCGGGAGCTACGGAGAGCGCCCGTCCGGCTATCGGCTACCCGAGGCGACGCGGCTCGCCGAGTGCGGCTGCAGGTCTCCGATCTCGCGCGCTCGCTCGACTTCTATGAGGGAACGCTCGGGCTGCGCATCGTCGAGCGGCGCGCGAACGAGGTCCTGCTCGCCGCGCACGGCGACGACCGCGTGCTCGTCGAGCTCGTGGAGCATCGCGGCGCGCGACCGGCGCGCGGACGGCTCGGCCTCTATCACTTCGCCATCCTCCTCCCCAACCGGCCCGCGCTCGGCCGTTTCGTACGGCATCTCGCCGAGAGTGGGGCGCAGGCCGGCGCGGGCGATCACCTCGTGAGCGAGGCGTTCTATCTCACCGATCCCGACGGGCTGGGCATCGAGGTGTACGCCGACCGGCCACGCTCGACGTGGCGGCGCATCGGGCGCGAGCTGATGATCGCCACCGATCCCGTGGACGTGGGTAGCGTCGTCGAAGCGGCGGGAGACGAGCCGTGGACGGGCATGCCCGCCGGCACGGTGATCGGGCACGTCCATCTGCACGTCGGCGACCTCGCGCGCGGCGCCGCGTTCTTCTCCGACGCACTGGGTTTCGACCGGATCACGTGGCGATATCCCGGTGCGCTCTTCCTCGGGGCCGGCGGCTACCACCATCATCTCGGCACGAACACGTGGGCCGGCCCAGCCGCCCGTGCGCCAGGCACGGATGACGCGCGGCTGCTGGAGTGGACGATCGAGCTTCCGAGCGCCGACGACGTGGCGGCGGCGGGAGAGAGCGTGGCCGGTGCGGGACATCCCGTGGAGGTAGTCGCCGACGGCCGACTGACGCGCGACCCGTGGGGCACCGCCGTCCGCCTGCGCGTCGCCGGTGACGTGGAGCAGTTACGATGAGCGGCGAGAGAGGGTATGCCGCGCACCAGCTCTCCCTCGTGCACGTCGTTCGGGCGCCGGCGCCGGGCGCGAACGCCGAGGGGGAGCGTCCACCACTGCTCGTGCTGCTCCACGGCGTCGGCGCGAACGAGCAGCAGATGGCGGGGATCGCGCCGGCGTTCGATCCGCGTTTCCTCGTGTTGAGCGCGCGTTCGCCGCTCGTGCTCGGCCCGAATGCCTTCGGCTGGTTCCACGTGAGGTTCACCGCACAGGGTCCGGTGATCAACGCCGATGAAGCAGAAGCGGGGTGGGCGCTCATCGCACGGTTCGTCGACGAGGCGGTGGCGGCGTACGGCGCCGATCCTGCTCGCGTGTACGTGGGCGGCTTCAGCCAGGGGGCGATCATGTCGCTCGCGGCGCTCCTCACCGCGCCGCGGAAGATCGCGGGCGCCGTGGCGATGAGCGGCCGGCTGCTGCCGGAGGTGCTACCGCATGCGGCGCCGGAGGACGAGCTGCGCGGCAAGCGCGTGTTGATCGTTCACGGCGAGGCGGATGAGAAGCTCGGGGTTCACCTCGCCCGCTGGGCACGCGATCAGCTCGTGCGGCTCCCGCTCGAGCTCACGTACCGTGAGCTGCCGATGGCGCACGGGATCACCGCGGAGAGCCTCGCGGTGGTGACGGATTGGCTGTCCGCGTCGCTCGACGCCGCATAGCCCGGAGGAGCGCCACGGATGCGGGCGCGCGCTAGTCGTCGTCCGCCTGCGCTACGCCCACTCGCCGGCGCATGCCCGCTCGTTCCGTCTCCTCACGCATCTCGCGCCCGAGGAAGAAGTTCAGCGCCGTCCTGATCACGGCGATCGCGCCGAGCTTGCCGATCTGGTCCCACGTCGGCGCGATTGCCGTCGAGAGGATGTCCGCCCCGAGCTGGAACTCGAGCGCCAGCGCGAGATAGCGCGCCAGCGTGAGACGGACGCCGTTGTAACCTTCGGTCGCATTCCCCGGATCGTTGCGCTCGCTGAACCGTCGCACGAACGCGGTCAACGCGAGCACGAGCCCGAGCGCGATGATCGTGGCGCCCGTGGTCTCGATCGTGAGCCGCAGCCAACGCACCGCTTCGACGATGATGCTCTCCGCGGTCACGAACTGGGCAGACGGCTCCATGCGCGCCGATCGAGCAGGTATCGCGCCGCGCGTGCGCGATCGCGCCATCTGCACGACGGGCGGCCGTCGCCCGAGGCGCTAGTTCGGCGACGGCGCGAGCACCGTGATCGGCACGCTGCTCAGCACCGTGCCATTCAGGCTACGCACCTCGAGCCGCCAGTCGCCGCCGGCGGATGGGAGAAACTCGAAGTCCATCGTCTCGCCGATCGAGATCGGCGCGCGCGCGGGGGTCGCGACCTGAAATCTCGCCGGCAGATCCGCGCCGTCCTTGGCCAGGGGACGCCACTGCACCAGCGTCGAATCGTGCCGGAGCTCGGCGCGAATCCTCGGGCGTCGAGTCGTCATGTTGATGAGCCGGAGCCGTTGTGCCACACCCGATCGGACCTCGAGCCGGGCTGGCGCCGCCTGGCCGTTGATCAGCACCGAGCGGAGCTCGTCGGCAAACTCGTGCGGTGTCGTGATCAACATGATGTGGTCGGTCGCCGAGTCCAGCGTGCGGCCCGGCTCGAGGACGATGAGCGGGCCGGCGAGCCCCGCGAGCTGCTGCACGGTCTCGTCGACGTGCGTGTGATAGATGAACGTTCCGGCACGCGGCGGGGTGAAGCGCGCGACGAAGGAATCGTGCGGCGCGATCACGGGGGCGATATGCGTGCCCTGGCCGCTGAAGCCGGCGACGCCGTCGAAATAGCTATCCAGCTCGATGCCGTGCCAGTGCACGGAAGTCGTCCTGTCGAGCGCATTGACGACGGTGATGCTCGTGCGCTCGCCTCGTGTGAGCACGAGCGCCGGACCGACGTGCAGCCCCGAATCGGCGGGTGGCTCGGCACCGCCGGCGTGAAGCGAGAAGGCGTAGTACGGCTTCGCTGCGGAGCCACCGGCGCTCGGCCGCACGAGGAGTCGGAGGGTTCGGCTCGGTGCCGCGTTGGCCGTCACCTCTCTCGGTTCCGGAGCTCCGCGAACGATGACACCCATCACGAGCCCGTTCATCTCCGACAGGGCGTGGTTCATCGCGTCGTGAGTCGTCGTGGGCGGAACGTCGGCCGCGGTGCGCAGCACACCGAGCGGACCGTTGGCGCGGAAGTGATCGGGGAGATGGCAGTGGAACAACCAGTTCCCCGGGCGCTCCGGCACCCAGGTCAGCGCCATCGTCGTTCCCGAGGACAGCTCCTCGGTGTTCGCCCTCCGACGCTGCGCGGGAGCATACGTGGTGTCGCGCCGGCCATCTCCGCGCGCGTCCAGCTCATAGTAGAAGCCGTGGAGGTGCATCGGATGTGAATCCGCGCTGGCGTTGATCACGCGCCAGTGCACCGTGTCGCCGATCGCATAGCTCAACCGCTCGGTGTTTGGCCACGACCGGCCATTGATCGTGGACAGGATGCGGCGGCGCTGGGCAAGGACGCGGCCGGCGGTATCCGACCAGACGCCGATCATGAAGATGCGATCCTTCGTCGGACGACCTGTAGGCGGATCGACGACGATCGCGCCGCTCAATTGTGCGTCTTCGCCCGAGCGCCAGTCGACGGTCTGCCCTCTCGTCGCGCCGTAGTAGAGGTACGTCCCGGGCGCATCGAGCCGAATGCGCATGGCTCGCGTGGCGCCTGGCGCGACCTCGATGACGCGATCGGGCTGACGATCGGTCGTGTCCCGGAGTCGGTCGTCGAGCCCGCGCATGGTGAGCGGCTGCGCCAGTGCGTTGTGCACCGACAACGCGACCTCGGTGCCGGCGGGAACCCGGATGAGTGGACCCGGAATACGCGCTGCTTTTCCTTCCTCGGCGAACGCGGGGACCTTAGCGCCGGCCGCGTCCTCGCCGTCCGGATGCCAGTCGGCGAGCCGCGCTTCGATGCGCAGCGTCAGCACTCCTGCGCGCAGCGTTCCGGCGGGTTGGCGGTTGTCGTTCACGACCACGCGCGGCACGAATGCGGCGGGCGTCGCCGCGCCGTCATCCACCGGTGCGGATACGAAGACTACGTCCAACGCGAGCAGAGGCAGCAGGGACAGCAATTGCATTCGCATCGGCCGCGCCAGGTGGAAGTGCGCCTACATGTGTCCCAGGCGTTGCGGATGTCAAGCATGGAGGTGATGCGCACGGGCAGGCGGCGGCGGAGCCAGTCACGGAACCATTCGGGGGGAGCTAGGTTCTTTCACCCCTCCCTCCGAGCTGTCCATGATCCGAGCCATTCCCGCCGCGCTGCTCTTCGTCGTCGCATTCGCGTCACCTTCGCGCAGAGACTCTGCATCCGCGCCGACGCCATCGAGGCATTCCCTCGTCACCGTGCACGCGAAGGAGTACGCGTTCGCCGCGCCGGGGAGCATCGCGGCGGGGACGACGACCTTCCGGCTGGTGAACGATGGCAAGGAACCGCACCAGATCTCGATCGTCCAGCTTGCGAGGGGGAAGACGATGGCCGATTTCGTCGCCGCGGCGAAGGCCAACCAGCCGACGCCGTGGGCCGTCGGCGCGGGCGGTCCGAACGCGGCCGGACCTGGCCAGACGATCGACGCCACGGTCACGCTCGACGCGGGCAACTACCTCATCCTGTGCTGGGTACCGTCGCCGGGCTCGCCCGTACCGCATCTGGTGAAAGGGATGATCCAGCCGCTGACCGTCACCGCGCCGGTCGGCACCCCCAAGGCAGGCGCCTCGGCGTCGTACATCTCCGAGCCGGCGCCGGACGTGCACATCGAGCTGTTCGATTACGGATTCAAGCTCTCCAAGCCGCTCACGGCGGGGAAGCACATCATCCATGTGATGAACAACGGCACGCAGGAGCACGAGGCCGTGATGATGAAGCTCGCACCGGGCAAGACGATGAAGGATGCCGACGCCTGGTTCGAGGGCGGAATGATGGGACCGTCCCCGATCGCGGCGGCTCCGGGCATGGCGGCCCTCGGCAAGGGTCGCACGGGCACGTTCACGACGGCGCTGACGCCCGGCACGTATGGCCTGATCTGCTACGTCCCCGACGCGAAGGACGGCAAGCCGCACGTGATGCACGGCATGGTGCAGGAGATCACCGTCGCCGCGAAATGATCTGACCGACGTCGCCGCCTACCAGTCCCCTCGCTCCTCACCGCGTCTGTACGCCGAGAGCACGGCCGCGCTGACACCGCCGATCCACACGATGCAGCCCACCAGCCAGAAGACGCGTCCGAGCTCGACGTCGAACGTGTGGAATGCCAGGCCGATGCCGGCCATGCCCAGCAGTGTCCAGAGCGTGATCTCGCCGATCACGCGAGCCAGCGCGAGCCATCCATCCCATCGAGACGCGCGCTCGGCGGCCTCGGAGGTCTCGATCAACTGACGGCGGTACCGCTCGGGCAGAGGCATCGGAGTCGATGAGCTGTGTGACGGGTGCGCGTCGAGTTCCTCTCAGTATGCTGCATCCGTCGTGCACGCGACGGCTGTCCCATCATTTCGACACGCGTGTCCTTCCACCTGGACGTCGCTTCCACGGACCAGATGCATAACGTCGTGTGCGGCGCACGGTTAGGCTCGGCCTGAGCGCGGCCTCGAACGTGCCCTCGGCCGCGACGCATGAGCCTCTTCTCCGCACGAGCCGTGCAGTTCGTCGCAGCGCTGGCCTTCGCCGGCACTCCCGCACTCCTGGGCTGCGACGGCGTCCCCGCGTCCGTCGTCCAATCTCGCCAAGTCGGTGAGGCGCGACAGGGCGCAGCCGCACGCACCCTTCACCTGGCCCCCTGCCGCGTCAAAGGCGCGGACGGCGATGCTCGCTGCGGGTCACTGAGCGTCTACGAGAATCGACGACTGGGGACGGGCCGCCGACTCTCATTGAACATCGTGGTCCTTCGGGCTCGCGTCGAACGCGCGCGGCGACCGGAGCCGATCTTCCTGCTGACCGGCGGACCGGGACTCGGGGCCGCGACCGAGGCATGGACGGCCAACCTGATCGGTCCGGCGCGTGACGACTACGACGTCGTGCTCGTGGATCAACGTGGCACGGGGGCGTCCGCGGCGCTCGACTGCGATCTCTACTCCGACGCGCCGTCCGCCTTTCTCGGCAAGCGGTTTCCCGTCAATGCCGTTCGTGCGTGCCGCGACTCGCTCGAGCGCAGAGCGGACCTCACGCAGTACACGACCCCGATAGCCGCCGACGATCTGGACGACGTGCGCATCGCGCTGGGCTACCCGGTGATCGACGTCGTCGGATTCTCGTACGGAGCCAAGCTCGCGCTCGTGTATCTGCGGCAGCATCCGACGAACGTACGCCGCGTCGTGGTCGACGGCGTGGTGACGACCCGCTATCCCACACCGCTGCCGGCGGCGCGAGCGGCCGATGGGGCGCTGCGACGGGTATTCGCCGACTGCGCCGCCGAGCGTGCGTGTGCACGCGTGTATCCAACACTCGAGGGGGACTTTCACCGCGCGGTCCGGCGCCTCGCGGGTGCGCCCACGGGCGTGACATTGACGTCAGTGCACGGCCTCCTCCGCCGGTCGGCGACGCTCTCCGAGCAGGCGTTCAAGGTCGGCATCTGGTCGCTTCTGTATTCGTCGGACGGCGCGCGCGAAGTGCCGAGCATCGTTCACCGTGCGGGCGACGGCGACTTCACGTATGGTGCACGGATCATCGCGGAGAACAACCAGCACCGATGGAAGCGTGGAAGCGTGGGCGCCATGCTCTCCATCCTCTGCAGCGAGGACGTACCATTCATCGGGCCCGCCGCCGTCGAGCGCGCCGACGCCGCATCGCTCCTGGGCGCGCCGCTGAGCTTCGAGCTGATCGACGCGTGCGTGGGCTGGCCTCGCGCGAGCCTGCCGGCCGGTTATCGAGACCCCGTCCGATCCGACGTCCCGGTGCTTCTCCTCTCGGGCGAGCTCGATCCGGTGCTTCCAGCGGACTACGCAACCGAGGCGGCTCGCAGTCTCTCCCATGGCATGCACGTCATCCGCCCCGGCGCCGGGCACGTCGATGACGACGACTGCACGATCGGGTTGATGGCCGAGTTCCTGGACATGGCTGATCCATCGAGGCTGGTTGCGTCGTGCGCCACGCGCTCGCGCCGGCCGCCCTTCATCGAGAGGGACGCCACCCGGATCATCGCGCCGTGAGGAAGATCGGTCCGCGAACTCCTCGCCTGGAGCTTGTCACGAGGCTGCCTCGCGCCAGATTCGAAGTGCAGGATGTAGTGGCCAACATCAACGTGTGCCCAACTCGGCGGAGGTCTCGTGTCGCGGCGATCGATATGCATCTGTGCTCTGCTCCTCTCGTCGCTCACGCTGCCCGTTCGGGTGGCGGGGGCGCAGAGCGGGATGACCGTCACGATCCTGCGCCGGACTCCGGTGCGGAGAGCACCGTCGACGGCCGCGTCGACGATCGCGTACCTCACCCCGTCGACGTTCGCGGTGACGCAGGCCCGGGTGTACGGAGAGTTCGTGCGCCTGCTGCTCAATCAGATCGACAAGAAGCAGCCCAACGGCTACGGCTACATCGCGAAGGCGGACGTCGACGTCGACAGCGGCGCGACCTCGACGGCGGCCGCGGCGACGGACAGCGTGGCACCCGCGCGGCCGGCACCGGCGGCTCCCGCCCGTCGAGATACGACGACCCAACGGCCGGCCGTTCCACCGCCGACCGTTCCGTCGCCGGCCGCCGTGTCCACTGCGACGGCGCCGAGCGGCCGCTACGCACTCGAGACGGCCGACGGCCTTCGCCCGCACAACGTGACGGTCGAGCCGACGACGCACGCGGGGAAGCGCGGCGTGCGGGTCGCGATCTCCGACGACGCGCGACGCCGACTGACGGCCGGCGAGCTGGCCGACGAGCTGGTCGTGATCGAGGGCACCGACTTCGCCAACGGTGTGATCGAAGCCGAGATCGCGGGCGCGCCGGGCCCGAACGCGGGGGAGGGGGCGCGCGGCTTCGTCGGGATCGCCTTCCGCGTGCAGCCGGACCTGAAGACGTACGACGCGTTCTACCTTCGCATGACGAACGGCCGCGCCGAGGATCAGGAGCGGCGCAATCATGCCGTGCAGTACATCTCGCATCCGGCGTGGCCGTGGAATCGGCTGCGCCAGGAGACACCGGGGCGGTACGAGGCGTACGCCGATCTCGTGCCGGACGCGTGGACACCGATCCGGATCGAGGTGCGCGGCAGCAAGGCGCGTCTCTACGTCAACGGGCAGCCGCAGCCGACGCTGATCGTGAACGACGTGAAGACGGGGGAGAACGCGCGGGGCGCGATCGCGCTCTGGATCGATCCCGGGACGGTCGCGTACTTCCGCAACGTGCGCGTCACGCCGTAAAGGCTCGACGAGCTCGCGGGCAGCGTCGGCCAGGCGAGTCGGGAGAGCGTTCGGCTGAGGCCGCGCGTAGCAGGAACATTCACATCGAAGGTGGCTTCCGCGCCGATCTGATCGTGGAAGAGATCGTCATCGTGGAGATCAAGTCGATCGACAGACTCGCGCCGGTGCACACGAAGCAGATGGCACGGTCGTGCGCGCGCACCAGCACGCCGCGGGGGCGGCGGGCGGTCAGGCTCGTGAGGCGCTCGGGCACTCACGTGGCGGGTTCTCCACGAAGATTCACCTGCGGGCCGAGGGTGGCGGGAAGCGCTGGCGCTTCTCGTCTCCGGGGGCGAGCGCCGCGAGTCGCGGTGTGGCTACTCGACCACCGCGCCGTTCGCCATGATCAGTTCCACGCTCGTCGCCGGCGCGACGAACTCGAAGGGCGCGATGTCGGCGTGCTCCGTCACCACCTGCCCCAACACGATGATGGCGTTCCCCCGGACGCCGGGCTTGAGGCTGAGCGCGTGCGCCTTGAGTGAGATGACCTTCCCGCGGACGAGGCTGGGGCCCTCGCCGCCCTTCGTGCGGATGTCGCCGTGCAGGACCAAACGCCCGAATGGCTTCGAGAGCTGGACGCCCATGGAGCCGTCCCCGTAGGTGGTGATGCTCTCGAACTCCGCGTGGTCGCACGTGCCGTCGTAGAGGTTGTAACCGCGCGCGCCGCCGCCGTGCGTCTCTACGCGCCCGCGGACAATGAGGGCGTCGATGTCGCCGAAGTTGACGAAGCCGATCCCGCTGTCCCCGTAGGACGACACCTGGCCGTCGGCGACCCAGAGGCGCACGCGGCCCCAGTTGTCCAGCACCATGTCGTTGACGCCGTAGGTCGAAACGGGGCCCTGGTTCACCACCTCGTACGCCTCCACGCCGGCGCCGATGAAGACGCCCCCCGTGATGCGGTCCGGCGTGCCCTTCGCGATGCTGCCATGCGAGTGGATCTCGCCGGTGGTCAGCGTCACCAGCTCGATGCTCCCGCCGGGTGCCGTGGGCGCTGGAGCGCTGCCGGGGTCCGCATCCGCCGGGATGGTCGCGCCGCCGAAGATGAAGACGCCGCTGCCACGCAGCGGTCTGTCCTTGCTTCCGCCCGACAGGCGGTGCGCCTCGAGGCGCCAGCGGCTCGCCGGGTCGCTCGAGCGATTGTAGACGGTGATCCCCCCGGCCAGCACCTGCACCCCGAAGCCGGCTGGGCGGTTCGGCGCAGTCCGGGCGTCGGCCGCGTCGACGTGGATGTCGCGTAGGTCCAAGATGCCGCGTCGGGCGCGCTCGGCCTCGAGATGGAGCCGGCCCTCGAGCCGCAGGCCGCGCAGCGCCAGCGTCCCGAGGTCCTCCGCCTTGTCGATCAAACCGAGTGCGATCTGGTCCGGGTCGGTCCGGAGCTGCAGGCCGGAGACCTCGTTGTCGGCGGTGAGCAGCACGCCGGGGCTGCCCTCCTCGAAGGCGAGACCGGCGCGCTCGTCCGCGCCAGTGAGGCGCGTACCAGGCGAAAGCTCGAGGCGTCGCAACCCGGTGATCGTCCCCGTGATCTCGACATGCCGCGCCCCACCGGCCAGCGCCCGCTGGAGGGAGGTGGCGTCCTGCGCCCGGACGGATGTCGTGCTCATGCGTTCCTCCGACGAGTGGCGAGAGGTCGGGCCATCGACCCCCGG
>Ga0308176_10003287_pt1 | contig 10323 bp, 9 predicted proteins | sample PhyCR2_3_FD_203890 | JGI IMG/M metagenome (GOLD analysis project Ga0308176, IMG submission 203890) | Soil microbial communities from UC Gill Tract Community Farm, Albany, California, United States - DLSLS.C.R2 | ecosystem: Environmental > Terrestrial > Soil > Agricultural land | place: USA... | reverse complement strand
GAGGTGCGGAACCCGTCGAAGAAGTGCACGAACGGCACCCGGGCGGCCAGCGTGGCGGCGTGCGCCACGGCGGCCAGGTCGTGCGCCTCCTGCACCGACGACGAGGCGAGCAGGGCCACGCCGGTCTGCCGGACGGCCATGACGTCGGAGTGGTCGCCGAAGATCGACAGCGCCTGCCCGGCCACCGACCGGGCGGCCACGTGGAAGACCGCGGGCGTCAGCTCGCCGGCGATCTTGTACATGTCCGGGATCATGAGCAGCAGGCCCTGCGAGGCGGTGAACGTGCACGCCAGCGCCCCGCCCTGCAGCGCCCCGTGCAGGGCTCCCGCGGCGCCCGCCTCGCTCTGCATCTCGACGACGGTGGGCACGCTCCCCCACACGTTGGCCCGGCGCTGCGTCGTCCAGATGTCCGCCTTCTCCGCCATCGGGGAGGCCGGCGTGATCGGGTAGATGCAGCAGACCTCGCTGAGCCGGTGGGCGACCGACACGGCTGCTTCGTTCCCGTCGACGACAGCGCGCATCAGACGTCCACTCCCCCGGCCCGAGGCTCGGGCACCATCTCGATCGCGTGCACCGGGCACTGGTCGGCGCAGACCCCGCAACCGGTGCAGCGGGCCTCGTCGATCCGGTACCGGGCGCCCGGCCCCAGCTTGACCACGGCGTGCTCGGGACAGGCCCCGAAGCAGCCGTCGCACTCGAAGCAGTTCCCGCACGACAGGCACCGGCCCGCCTCGTAGACCGCCTGCTGCTCGGTCAGCCCACCGACGACCTCGGCGAATCCGCGCACCCGCACCGCCGGGGACAGCTCCGTCTCCTGACGGCGTGCGGTGTCACCGAAGTACCACGGGTGCAGCAGGTCGAACGTCGCCGTCCTGTGCTGGGCGCGGGCAGCCGCCGGCAGACCGCGCAACCAGGCGTCGATGGACCGGGCGGCGCGCTTGCCGTGACCCACGCTCACGGTGACCGTCCGCTCGGCGGGCACGGCGTCGCCACCGGCGAAGATCCCCGGGGCGCCGGTCATCAGCGCGTCGTCGACCACCACCGAGCCGTCCGCGGAGACCTCGACACCGGCTACGGACCGCAGGAACCCCGTGTCCGCCTGCTGGCCCAGGGCCAGGACGAGGCTGTCGGCACCGAGCACCTCCGTGCGGCCGGTCGGCCGGGGGACGCCGTCCGTCCCGAGCTCCATCTCCTCGACGGTCAGGGCGCCGCCGTCCAGCGCGGAGACGGTCCGCAGCCAGTGCATCCGCACGCCCTCGCGCTCCGCGGCCGCGGTCTCCTCGACGTGCGCCGGCATGCGGTCACGGGTGCGCCGGTAGACCAGCAGCGTCTCCTCGGCGCCGAGGCGGACGGCGGTCCGGGCCGCGTCCACCGCGGTGTCGCCGCCGCCGTAGACGGCGACCCGCCGGCCGAGCCGTGGCCGCTCTCCCGCCGCCACGTCGTGCAGCAAGGCGACGGCGTCGACGATCCGGGTGGCGTCAGCGGTCGGGATGTCCACACGCCGGGCGAGCTGGGCACCGACGGCGACCAGGACCGCGTCGAAGCCGCCCGCCCGGCGTTCGGTCTCCAGGTCGGTCACCCGGTGGCCGAAGGTCATGGTGACGCCGAGGTCGCCCCACCGGGCGAGCTCGCCGTCGAGGACGTCCCGGGGCAGGCGGTAGGCCGGGATGCCGTAGCGCATCATGCCCCCGGGCTGCTCCCCGGCGTCCCGGATCTCCACCGCGTGGCCGCGCCGCGCCAGGTGGTAGGCGGCCGACAACCCGCACGGCCCACCCCCGACCACGAGCACCCGCCGTCCGGTCGTGGTCTCCGGCCGCGAAACGCGCCACTTCTGCTCCAGCGCGCGGTCGCCGAGGAAGCGCTCCACGGCGTGGATGCTGACGGCGCTGTCGAGCTCCGCCCGGTTGCAGCCGCCCTCGCAGCGCCGGTAGCAGACCCGGCCCTCGACGGCGGGGAACGGGTTGTCGGCGACCAGCGCGGCCCACGCCTGCTCGTACCGCCCGGCGCGGGCCTCGGCCAGCCAGGCCTGGATGTTCTCACCGGCCGGGCAGGCCGCGTTGCACGGCGGCAGCAGGTCCACGTACACCGGCAGCCGGCGACGCACCGGGCCGGCGAACGGGCCGTCGTGCGCCAGATCCGGCAGCGGGGTCAGCTCCCGGCCGGTCACCGGGCCGACCGCAGCAGGTCTCGGCGGCGCTCGTACTCGACCTCGTCGATCTCGCCCCGGGCGAACCGGTCGTCGAGCAGTTGCTCGGACGTGCGACTGGGTCCGGACGGACCGGAATCCCGCTGCGCCCTCCGGTCGACCGCGCGCAGCGCGGTGAGGCCGGCCACCACGAGCACCAGCAGCACCGCGACCGTGACCAGCCCCGTGACGATCCACCCCATCCAGCCGGAGCCCTCGTACCACCACATCACGGCCCACCACCCCCTCACCGCTGAGCGTGTGCTCCGACACGGGCCCGTCCGAAGAGCCGAAAGGGCCCATGACCTGCCGAAGGACCCGGGCGGGTGGCCCCGAACGTGCAGGTCCTTCGGCACTGACCGCTGGCGGCGCCGGGTTGGTTGCCTGGTGGTGGCGAGAAGGACCCGCTGCGTCAGGAGGAGCAGATGCCCGGGCACACGGAGAACCGATTCGCCGGCCGGACCGCCGTGGTCACCGGCGGTGGCTCCGGGATCGGCCGGGCCACCGTCCTCCGGCTGGCCCGGGAGGGCGCACGGGTCGTGACCTCCGACATCTCCAAGGAGCGGCTCGACGCGCTGCTCGGCGAGTTCCCCGACCTGCCACTGGTGGCCGTCGCGGGTGACATCGCCTTTCCCGACCACGTGCTCGAGCTCGTCGCCGCGGCCGACGAGCGGATCGACGTCCTGGTCAACAACGTCGGGATCATGGACGGCTTCCTGCCGCCCGCCGAGCTCGACGACGCGACCTGGGAACGGGTCCTGGCGGTGAACCTCACCGCGACGATGCGCACCACGCGTGCGGTGCTGCCGCTGATGCTGGCCGTCGGCAGGGGCGCGATCGTCAACGTGTCGTCGGAGGCCGGCTTCCGCGCCTCGGCGTCCGGGGTCGCCTACGCCGCCTCCAAAGCGGCGGTGAACAGCTTCACCCGGAGCACCGCGCTCTTCTACCGGGAGCAGGGGATCCGCTGCAACGCCGTGGCGCCCGGACCGGTGGCCACGAACATCGAGGCGCCGTGGCGCTCGGAGCTCGCCGGCCACGTGCTCGCGCCGATCCTCCAGGCCACCGTGCCGCGGATCGCCCGCGCGGAGGAGCAGGCCGCCGCGATCACGTGGCTCGCCTCCGACGACGCCAGCGACGTCAACGGCGTGATCCTCGCCTGCGACGGCGGCTGGTCGGCCCTCTGATCCGCATCCCACGAGGAGATCCGCCATGACCACGACCGACTCGACCGCGCTCCGCTCGTCTGCCGTCCCGTCGCCCCGGCAGGGCGAGGCGACCCCGCTGGTGGCGCCGTTCGCGGAGCTGCGGTTGACCGACGCCGACCGCGCGGGAGGCAAGGGGGCCAACCTCGGGGAACTGCGCAGCGCCGGCTTCCCCGTCCCGGACGGGTTCGTCGTGCTGGCCGGTGGGCTGCGGCTCGCGCTCGAGGCGGCCGGGTCGACCGCCGAGGTCGAGGACCTCAACCGGACGGCTCTGGCGGCGGCCGACGAGGCCGACGGCCATCGGCTGACCGAGGCCTGCGACCGGCTGGGCGAGGCGATCCGGCGGCTGCCCCTCCCGCCGCAGCTCGACGCCGCCGTGCGCGCGGCCTACCTCGGCCTCGGCGAGGACGTCGCGGTGGCCGTGCGCTCGTCGGCGATCGGCGAGGACAGCGCCGAGATGTCCTTCGCGGGGATGAATGCCTCCTTCACGAACGTGCGCGGAGCCGATGCCGTCACCACCGCGGTGGCCGAGTGCTGGGCGTCGGCGTTCGCGCCCCGGTCGGTCACCTACCGTGCCCACCACGGGACGACGGGCCTGCCCGACATCGCCGTGGTCGTCCAGGTCATGGTGGCGGCGCGCTGCGCGGGTGTGGTGTTCACCGCTGACCCGGTCACCCACCGGCGCGACCGGGTGCTCATGGAGGCCGCGTGGGGGCAGGGCGAGGTCGTCGTGAGCGGCCGTGTCGAACCGGACACCTACTCCCTCGACGGGACCGGCCGGCTGCTGGAGGTCCACCGCGGCACGCAGGGAACGAAGATCGTCGCGGCCCCCGGGGGCGGCGACCGCACCCTGCCGGTCGATCCCACGGAGGCCGGACCGGTGCTCGACCCGGGGCAGGCAGAGGACATCGCCCGGCTCGCCCTGCGGGTGCAGGAGCACTACGACCGGCCGCAGGACGTGGAGTGGGCGTCCGACGGCACCGCCGTCTGGCTCGTGCAGACCCGGCCGATCACCACGCTCACCGAGCCGCCGCCGCCCCGGTCGACCGCACCCGCCGACGCCGCGGTGCTGGCGCACGGTCTGGCCGCCTCCCCGGGACGGGCCACGGGTCGCGTCCGGGTGCTGCTCTCCCCCGCTGACGGCGGCCGGCTCCAGGACGGCGAGGTCCTGGTCGCGCCGCTGACCAACCCCGACTGGATGCCGACGGTGCGCCGGGCCGCGGCGCTGGTCACCGACAGCGGCGGCATCACGTGCCACGCAGCGATCGTGGCCCGCGAGCTCGGCGTCCCCGCCGTGGTCGGCACCCGGACGGCGACCAGGAGCCTGACCGACGGCACCGAGGTGACCGTGGACGGCCACACCGGCCAGGTGCTCGCCGGCCACCCCGCCGAACCGTCCCGCCCGGCCACCCATGCCGCGGAGCGGACCGCCGCGTCGACCGAGGCGCTCGAGGTCGTGGCGACCGGCGTGAACGTCAACCTCGCCGATCCCGAGCGGGCCGAGTCGGTCGCGGCGCTGCCGGTCGACGGGGTGGGCCTGCTGCGCGCCGAGCTGCTGCTCACCCGAGCGCTGGACGGGCGGCACCCGTCGGACCTCATCGCCCGCGGCGAGTCGGAGCGGGTCGTCGCGGCTCTCGCCGAGGGCGTGGGGCGGATCGCCCGCGCGTTCGCGCCCCGACCGGTGATCTACCGGACGGCCGACCTGCGCAGCAACGAGTTCCGCGGCCTGGCCGGCGGCGAGGCGTACGAGCCGGTCGAGGACAACCCGATGATCGGCTACCGCGGCTGCTACCGGTACGTGCACGATCCGTCGTTCTTCCGGCTGGAGCTCGAGGCGCTGGCGCGGGTCCGCGAGGAGTTCTCCGCCCTGGCCGTCATGGTCCCCTTCGTCCGGACCAAGTGGGAGCTCGAGGCCTGCCTGCAGCTCGTCGACGGCAGCCCGCTGGGCCGCCAGCGGGGGCTGCGCCGGTGGGTGATGGCCGAGGTCCCGTCGGTGACCTACTGGCTGCCGGAGTACATCGGGCTGGGGATCGAGGGCGTCTCGATCGGCAGCAACGACCTCACCCAGCTGGTCCTCGGCGTGGACCGCGACTCGGCCGAGCTGAGCGAGCTCTTCGACGAGGCGGATCCTGCCGTCCTGGCCGCGATCAACTCCGTGATCGGCACGGCGCGGCGGCTGGGGATCCCCTCATCGCTCTGCGGGCAGGCGCCGTCCAACCGACCCAGCTTCGTCGACCATCTCGTGCGCGCCGGGATCAGCTCGGTGTCGGTCGAGCCGTCGGCCGTCCCGGCGACCCGGCGGGCGCTGGCCGCGGCCGAGCGCCGGGTCCTCCTCGAGGCGGCGCGGACGTGAGCTGCGCGATCGACGGAGAGGAGAGCGCGATGCACGCTGAAGTCGGCAACTGGCTGGTCGTCCACGGCCGCACGCTGGACGACCGGGTCCGCGAAGGACAGATCCTCGAGGTACCCCATCCTGACGGCAGTCCGCCCTACGTCGTCCGCTGGACCGACGACGACCGGCAGAGCCTGGTCTTCCCCGGGGCCGACACCGAACTGCTCGCCCGGGCCCCCCACCGACCGGCGCCGCGCCGTCCGGATCAGACCCCGGCGGGCTGACCGGGGGCGGAGGCGGCAGCGAGGCCGCCGACGTCGGCGACCGTGTCCAGCGCCACGCCGATCTGCTCGTTGAGCCGCAGCAGCGACTCGCAGGCCCGGTCGCGGCGGCGGTGCAGGTCCTCGAGCTCGCCGCGCACCTCGGCCAGCGCGGCCTCCGCGGCGGCGGCGGTCTCCTCCTGCTCCCGGCGCGCGGCGGACCGCGTGTCGGCCAGCCACTTCGCCAGGTCCGCCTCCGCCTTCGACCGCTGGTCGGCGGCCTCGGCGGCGAGCCGGTCGCGCTCGGCCGCGGCCGCGGCCAGGATCTGCGCCGCCTGGGCCTTGGCGCGCTCGATCTCAGCCGTGGCCTCGGCGCGCAGCAGACGGGCCTCCTCCCGCATGCGGTCGCTGGCCTCGACGGCCATCTGCTTGATCTCGTGGGCCTTGCGCAGCCGCGCGTCGGCCTCGGTGCGGGCGTCGGCCAGGATCTGGTCGGCCTCGGCCGAACCGGCGGCGGTCAGCGCGGCGGCCTCGTCGGCGGCCATCCGCAGCATCTGGCCCATCCGCTCGGAGATGACCGTCATCTCCTGGCCCTCGGGCGAGCGGGCCAGCAGCCGTCGCGAGATCTCCAGCTCGGCGCAGGCGCGGCCGTACCGGTCGACCAGGTCGTCGGTCTCCCGCCGGGCCGCCCGCAGCTCGGACTCGGCCCACGAGACGTAGTTGTCGACCTGCAGGCGGTCGTAGCCGCGCACCGCCGACCGGAACACCGGGGCGGTGGTGAGCAGGGCGTCGAGATCACCGGAGAAGTTGGGCATCTCCGGGTCGACGACGAAGTTCCCCGCGGCAGTGGCGCCGGCGGGCAGGGTGGCGCCTGGCTCACGGCCGGAAGCATCGGGTGCCACGTCGGTGCGTCGGAACATGCGGCAACCGCCTCCTGAGGGGACCGATCCGTCTCTTCTTCCTGGACACTGGCAGACACGCCCGAACGGTCGCGCGACCGGACCGGCGCGTCGGCGACGGCCCCGGCGTAGCTACCCGCCCGGTGCAGGGGCGATCACCGGCTGTGGTCGGAAAGCGGCCACAACGTCACGAACAGGTCACGACGGCAGCAGGAGGAGACATGGCAGGACGACGGTGGGCGGACCTCTCACCCGGGCAGCGGGCCGGGGTGGTGGCCCTGGGGGCGGTGCAGGTGTCGCTGGCGGCGGCGGCCTGGACCGACCTCGCGCGGCGCCCGGCCCGGAAGGTGAACGGCCCGAAGCCGGTCTGGGCCCTGGTGATCGCGATCAACTTCGTGGGACCGCTGGCGTACTTCCGCTTCGGGCGCCGGCGCTGAGCCTCCCGCTCCGGGCATACGCGAAGGGGACGCCGCGTTACCCCGTGCGAAGGTAGTTGCACTCTCAACTAGCAACGGAGACGGTCATGCAGTTCGGCATCTTCTCGGTCAGCGACATCACCACTGACCCGACCACGGGCCGCACGCCCACCGAGGCGGAGCGGATCAAGGCGGTCCTGGCGATCGCGAAGAAGGCCGAGGAGGTCGGGCTGGACGTCTTCGCCCTCGGCGAGCACCACAACCCGCCGTTCTTCTCCTCCTCCCCCACCACGACGCTGGCCCACATCGCGGCGCGGACGACGACGCTGCAGCTGTCGACGGCGACCACGCTGATCACCACCAACGACCCGGTGAAGATCGCCGAGGACTACGCGATGCTGCAGCACCTGTCCGACGGCCGCGTGGACCTGATGATGGGCCGCGGCAACACCGGCCCGGTCTACCCGTGGTTCGGCCAGGACATCCGCAACGGCATCGAGCTGGCCGTCGAGAACTACGCCCTGCTGCGCCGGCTGTGGCGCGAGGACGTCGTCGACTGGTCCGGGAAGTACCGCACCCCGCTGCAGGGCTTCACCTCCACCCCCCGCCCGCTGGACGGCGTCCCGCCGTTCGTCTGGCACGGCTCGATCCGCTCCCCGCAGATCGCCGAGCAGGCCGCGTACTACGGCGACGGGTTCTTCCACAACCACATCTTCTGGCCGCCGGAGCACACGCAGCGGATGGTCGAGTTCTACCGCCGCCGCTTCGAGCACTACGGCCACGGCGCCGCCGACCAGGCGATCGTCGGCCTGGGCGGGCAGGTGTTCATGCGCAAGAACAGCCAGGACGCGGTGAACGAGTTCCGCCCCTACTTCGACAACGCCCCGGTCTACGGCCACGGCCCGTCGCTGGAGGAGTTCTCGACCGAGACGCCGCTGACGGTGGGCAGCCCGCAACAGGTCATCGAGCGCACGCTCGGCTTCCGCGACTACGTGGGCGACTACCAGCGGCAGCTGTTCCTCGTCGACCACGCCGGGCTGCCGCTGAAGACGGTGCTCGAGCAGCTCGACCTGCTCGGCGAGGAGGTCGTGCCGGTGCTGCGCAAGGAGTTCGCCGCGCTCAAGCCGGCGCACGTGCCGGACGCGCCGACCCACGCCTCGCTGGTCGCGGCGGCCGGTGGAGCCAAGGACGCCACGGTCTACGCGGCGGGCGATGACGTCACCGGCCAGGCGCGCGAGGAGGCCGAGGAGGTGGAGGTCCGATGACCACGCGCACCCTCGCCGTCGTCAGCGCGGGGCTCTCGGTCCCGTCGTCCACCCGGCTGCTGGCCGACCGGCTGACCGCCGCCACCGTCGTGGCGCTGCGCGAGCGCGGCATCGAGACCACCGTCGAGGTGGTCGAGCTGCGCGAGCACGCCCGCGACCTGGCCGACAACCTGGTCACCGGCTTCCCCAACACCGCGCTGCGCGCCGCCATCGAGACGGTCACCGGCGCCGACGGCCTGATCGCCGTCACGCCGATCTTCTCGGCCTCCTACAGCGGGCTGTTCAAGACGTTCTTCGACGTCCTCGACATGGACTCGCTGACCGAGAAGCCGACGCTGCTGGGTGCCACCGCCGGCACCGCCCGCCACTCGCTCGCGCTGGAGTTCGCGCTGCGGCCGCTGTTCGCCTACCTGCGGGCGGCGGTCGTGGCGACGGCGGTGTTCGCGGCGTCGGAGGACTGGGCCGGTGGGGACGGCGTCAGCCGCGCCCTCAACGAGCGCATCCGCCGCGCCGCCGCCGAGCTGGCCGACTCGATCGCCGGCCTGCCGACCGCCCCGCCGGACGACGCCCTGCAGGGTCCCTTCGGCGGCACGCCGTCGTTCGAGGAGCTCCTCCGCGGCAACTAGCGGGACTGCTGCTCCCACCGGAAGAACCTGACGGCCACGGCACCGGCGCCGATGGTCCAGGCCAGCAGCACGGCCAGGTGGGTCCAGCCGACGGTCGGACCGCCCGGCGCCCACGCCGCCACCAGCGCGTTCTGCAGATGCCGCAGCGGGAAGAAGGCGCCCACGGTCCGCATCCACTCGGGCGCGCCGATCACGAAGATGTCGGAGAAGAAGGCCAACGGCAGCAGCACGACCAGCGCCACCGCGCCGACGGCCCGGGCGCTGGGCACGAAAGCGGCCAGTGCGAAGCCGCACGCGGCCAGGGTCACCGTGCCCAGCGCGAGCACCGGCACGCCGGCCAGCAGGCCGGCGACGGGCACCCGGACGTCGAAGAGCGGCATTCCGACCGCCAGCACGAGCACGGCGAGCACGACGGCGAGCCCGAAGCCGGCCAGGGTGCGCCCGGCCAGGTACTGCCAGGGGCGCAGCGGCGTGCCGCGCAGCCGCTTGAGCACCCCTCGCTCGCGCGCGGAGACGACCACCTCGGGGAGCGTCTGGAAGAGGACCACCGCGGCACCCCAGACGACCATGCTGGCGGCGAAGTACGTGGCGAACGGGATGCCGCCGACCTCGCCCCCCTGTCCCTGGGTCGCCTGGAAGAAGGCGTAGAGCCCGACCGGCATGACGATCGCGAAGAACACCGTCGCGGGGTCGCGCCGGGTCGACCGCGCGGCCGCCCGCGCCTGGCCCAGCACCAGCCCCGCGGTCGAGCGGCGCCGCTGCTCCACCGGCAGCCGGGCCGCGCCCACCGGGTGCCGGGCGGCAACGGCGGCAGGCGTGCCCCGTCCGGCTCGGACCCCGGGCTCCCAGCGGAACCCGCGGACCGCCACCAGGGCGGCGACCACGCCCCAGGCCAGGACGACCGCGAGCCGACCGGCATGCCAGCCGCTGCCGCCGTGGTAGGGGTTGAACTGGTCCTGCAGCAGCTCGGCGAACGGCTTGAGCGGCAGGACGTCCCCCACGGTCTCCAGCCAGGTCGGCATCGCGGTACCGACGGTGAACATCCCGGAGACGAAGGTGAGCGCCACCGCCGTCCCGACCGAGGCGGCCTGCGCGACGGTCTGCGCCGGGGACAGCGCCGCGGCGGCCAGGCCGATCG
>Ga0308176_10003286_pt1 | contig 10323 bp, 8 predicted proteins | sample PhyCR2_3_FD_203890 | JGI IMG/M metagenome (GOLD analysis project Ga0308176, IMG submission 203890) | Soil microbial communities from UC Gill Tract Community Farm, Albany, California, United States - DLSLS.C.R2 | ecosystem: Environmental > Terrestrial > Soil > Agricultural land | place: USA... | reverse complement strand
AGGCACTTTCACCGGTCAGCCGGGGAAACAGGCACTTGTCAGGTGGTCTTCCCCCTGACAAGTGCCACTTTCCCCGGTCAGCCGGGGAAAGTGCCCGCCGCATGCCGCCCCGCCCGGCGGCCGAAGAACGACCCCTCGCCGAGCTGGGTGCCGGAGCAGTAGCCCTTGCCGTCCTGGGCGATGTTGGAGGCGCAGGCACCGGCGGCGTACAGGCCGGGGACCACCGAGCCGTCGGGGCGCTGGACCTGGCCGTCGACCGAGGTGCGCATCCCGCCGAGGGTGAAGCCGGCGTACAGCGCGGTGCCGATCGTGAGGTCGAAGACGCCCCACGGGCCGGTGTCCTGCGGCTCCAGCCACTCGGGGCTCTTGTGGAAGTCCGGGTCCTCGCCGCGGGCGGCGTGCTCGTTGTAGCGGTCGAGGGTGTCCTGCAGCGACCCCGGCGGCAGCCCGAGCCCCACCTCCATCTCCGCGACGGTCTCGTAGCCGTCGGCGAACGGGACGAGCGGCATCTTCGGGTGCTCGACGTGCGCGCTGTCGACGATGAGGTACGCCGCGGCGCCGGGCTGCTCGAGGACGAACCCGCTGGTGCGCGCGTGGTAGCTGTCCTCGGCGACGAACCGCCGGCCCTCCTTGTTCACGACGATCCCGGTCACCAGCTTCGACGGCGGGTAGAACGGCGCGGTGATGAACGGCTGGTCCATGTGCTCGAGGTCGGCACCGACCGAGCGGCCCAGCCGGATGCCCAGCCCGTCGTCGTACGTCGAGCCGAGGGTGAACAGCTTCGACCCCAGCGCGGGGGTGTGCTCGGCGACCATGTCGGCGTTCATCACGAACCCGCCGGCGGCGAGCACCACGGCGCCGGCCCGGACCACGCCGGTCTCGGCGAAACGGCGCCAGGCGAGACCGACCACGCCGCCGTCCTCGTCGCGCACCAGGTTGGTGGCGCCGGTCTCGTAGCGCACCTCGACCCCGGCCTCCTCGACCCGGTCGCGGAGCAGGTCCATCACGAGCCTGGTGCCCTCGGTGTCCCCCGGCACCGGGACCTTGTGGCCGCGCGGCGCCGGCACCGCCCGCTCCGAGAACGGCCACACCTTCTCGTTCCCGGTGTACATCAGCCCCTCGGTGCCCGGCTGGATCACCGCCTTGCCGGGGAAGAACGAGCGCTCGAACTGAAAACCGAGCGACTCCAGCCAGTCGAAGTGCTCGACCGACCCGTCGCAGTAGGCGCGGATCTTCTCCTCCTCGGGGTCCAGCGAGACCGCCATGAGGTACCTGAACATCTCCTCCGGGGAGTCCGGGTGGCCGGTGGCCTGCTGCACGGCGGTGCCGCCGCCGAGGTAGAAGTGCCCGCCCGACATGCTCGACGTGCCCCCGTGCACCGCCGCCCGCTCCAGCAGCAGCACCCGGGCGCCGGCGCGCGCGGCCTCGAGGGCGGCGCACCCACCCGCGATGCCGAAGCCGACGACCACCACGTCGAAGCTCTCCGGGTCCTCGCCGAGCGCCGAGGCGGGCAGCGCGTCGGGTACGGCCGTGCCCCGGGTCTCGGTGGCGGCGTCGTTCGTCATGAGCCCGAGCGTACGCGCAGAACTAGAACAAGTTCCAGTTCGTTTGCGACGCGCGTGGTCCAGGGGACAGGCGTGACGCCGATAGACTGCGTACCCGCCGCCCCTGCCATCGCACGAGGTGACTCTTGACCTTCGACGTCCACCAGCTCGACACCTTCGTGCTGGTGGGCTCCGCAGTCACGCTGCTCGCGATCCTCGCCGTGCGGGTCTCCTCCCGGGCAGGCCTGCCGAGCCTGCTGGTCTACCTGCTCATGGGCGTCGCCCTGGGCGAGTCGGGCGTCGGGATCCACTTCGAGAACGCCGAGGTCGCGCACTCGCTCGGGTTCGCCGCGCTGGCGGTGATCCTGGCCGAGGGTGGCCTGACCACCCGCTGGGACGAGGCCCGCCCGTCCATGCGCCTCGGCCTCTCCCTCGCGACGCTCGGGGTCGCGGTGTCGGTGTCGGTGGTCGCCGTCGCGGCCCACTACGTGCTCGGCCTGCCCTGGGAGCTCGCGGTGCTCCTCGGCGCCGTCACCTCCCCGACCGACGCGGCTGCGGTCTTCTCGGTGCTGCGGGTGGTGCCGTTGCCCAGCCGGCTGACCGGGGCGCTGGAGGCCGAGTCCGGCCTCAACGACGCCCCGACGGTGGTCCTGGTGACCCTGATCTCCACCGGCGCCGTCGCCGACCACGGCCTGCTCGGCACCGCCGGCATCGTGGTCTACGAGCTGGTCGCCGGCGTCGGGATCGGCCTCGCGGCCGGGTTCGGGGGCGCCTGGGTGATGCGCCGGGCCGCGCTGCCGTCCTCGGGCCTCTACCCGCTCGCGGTGCTGTCGCTGACGTTCCTGGGGTACGGCGCGGCGGCGGCCATCCACGGCTCCGGCTTCGCGGCGGTGTACGTCGCGGCGCTGGTGCTGGGCAACTCCGAGCTGCCGCACCGCGCGGCCACGCGCTCGTTCGCCGAGGGTGTCGCCTGGCTGGCCCAGATCGGGCTGTTCGTGATGCTCGGGCTGCTGCTGTCCCCGGCCCGGATCACGCTCTCCACCGTGGGCCTGGCCGTGGTCGCCGGCCTGGTGCTGACGTTCGTGGCCCGCCCGATCTCGGTGGTGGTCAGCTCGGTGGTGCAGCGGATGTCGCTGCGCGAGCTCTCCTTCCTGTCATGGGCCGGGCTGCGCGGCGCGGTGCCGATCGTGCTCACGACGATCCCGCTGGCCGAGGGGGTCGACGGCTCCACCCGGCTCTTCGACCTGGTCTTCGTGATGGTCGTGATCTACACGCTGCTGACCGGCCCGACCCTGCCGATGGCCGCGCGCGTGCTGAAGGTGGCCCGGCGGTCCGAGCCGCGCGGGCTCGAGGTGGAGGCGGCCCCGCTGGAGCGGATTGCGGCCGACCTGCTCCAGGTCTCGATCAGCCCGGTCTCGCGCATGCACGGGGTGGAGGTGGGTGAGCTCCGGCTGCCGAAGGGCGCCTCGGTGAGCATGGTGATCCGGGAGGGCGAGACGATGGTCCCGGAGCGCCGTACCGTCCTGAGGCACGGCGACGACCTGCTGGTGGTGACCCCGCGCAAGCTGCGCGAGCAGACCGAGCAGCGGCTGCGGCAGGTCAGCGAGGGCGGTCGCCTGGCCCAGTGGCTCGGCCGCGAGGAGCAGCGGCGCCACGGCCGGGAGACGCACCACGGCTGACAGCTAGTCCACCGGCGGCGAGCAGATCGTCGTGTTCTTCCGGGCGACGACGAACCGCGGGCCGTGCAGGAGCTTGCGGAAGCCGTCGCCGACGATGACGGTGACGCCGGCTCCGGGACCGTCCTTCTTGACGATCTTGTGGGCCGCGCCGAGACGGCTCTCCACGAGCCGGACCGCCGGGTTCCGGGGCTCGGCCGCCCAGATCTGGACGATGGGGACCTTGGCGGAATTCGGCGCGTTCCCGCTGTCACCCTCCTGGAAGCCGCCGTTCTCGAACTGCCGCATCGTGGTGCCGGCGAGGCCGAGCCGGTCCCCGGCGTTGAAGACGCTGATGACCACCTGGGCCGGGAAGATCTTGTCGCCCCTGGTGACCGGCGTGGCCTCGCAGACCGGCGCGTCGATCTTCTCGGGGAACGGCGACGTGACCGCGGACCAGCCCCAGATCACCCCGAGGAACAACACGGCGCCGAGCACGACCAGCGTCGCCGCCGACTTGACCCCCGCCCGCACTCAGCCCTCCACGGTGTGGACGCGGGCGTGCAGGACGTTGCGTTGCTGCAGTGCGGCCCGCAGGGCACGGTGCAGTCCGTCCTCGAGGTAGTACTCGCCCCGCCACTCGACGACGTGGGCGAACAGGTCGCCGTAGAACGTCGAGTCCTCGTCGAGCAGCGCAGCCAGCTGCAGGGTGTCCTTGGTGGTCACCAGCTCGTCGAGGCGCACCTGGCGCGGCGGCACCGCTGCCCACGCCCGGGAGGACATCCCGTGCTCGGGGTACGGGCGTCCCTCGCCGACGCGCTTGAAGATCACGTCGCGACTATAACGAGCCAGGGGGCGGCGCAGCCCCGGACGAGGCCCGACCCCCGTCCGGTGCGGAGGTCAGGCGGACCAGCGCACGGCGTCGTCGACGAAGTCGGCCCAGGCGTTGACGCCGCGCAGGTCGGTCCGGGCCTCCATCAGCCGGGTGAGGTTGTGCGAGTGTCGGGTGCGCAGCAGGGTGCGCTGCTCGGACAGCTCGGCGAGGTCCCGCTCGATCGAGGTGGTGTGCTCCATGTCGGCCTCCTGCCGGGTGGTGGGTGTGAGGCCAGCGTGCACCGCCGAGATCGCCGTGAGGTTGACCCGGCGTTACGTCCGGTCGCCGGGAGAACGACGAGGTGTTACATCTGTGTCTCGTGGGGTCGGCGTGGCGTGTCGTACGTTGCGGGCGTGGACATCGACGAGATCTGCCAGCTGAAGTACCGCTACCTGCGCACCCTCGACACCAAGCAGTGGGAAGAGTTCGAGGCCTGCTTCCTGCCGACGGTGACCGCCGACTACAACGGGCTCACCTTCGCCGACCGGGACGCGCTCGTCGCCTACATGCGGGAGAACCTCGGCCCGGGGACGATCACGATGCACCAGGTCCACCACCCGGAGATCACCGTGGACGGCGACACCGCCACCGGCCGGTGGTACCTCCAGGACCGGGTGATCGTCGAGGCCCTCCGGTTCATGCTGGAGGGCGCGGCGTTCTACGAGGACCGCTACACGCGTACGCCGGACGGCTGGCGGGTGTCACACACCGGCTACCGCCGCACCTTCGAGGCGACCTACTCCCTCGACGACCTGCCGGGGTTCCGGGTCACCGGCCCCGGCGGCCCCACCCACGGCTGACACCGGACCTCACAGCGACGGATCGTTCCAGGCCATCTGGACCACCTCGACGCCGCGGTCGCGGGAGATCAGGCGGCCCCGGCCGGCCGGCGCGGGGTGCGGCTTCTGGCTGCCGATCAGCGGGCCCTCGTCGGGGCTGCCCGACAGCAGCAGGCCGGGCATCGCCAGGTCGCGCATGGACTGCAGGACCGGCTCGTAGAGCGCGCGCGAGGCGCCGCCCGACCGGCGCGCGACCATGATGTGCAGGCCCACGTCGCGGGCCTGGGCCATCAGCGGCTGGAGCGCCTGCACCGGCGAGCTCTGCTGGGTCGCGACCAGGTCGTAGTCGTCGACGACCACGAACACCTCGGCGCCCTTCCACCACGAGCGGTTGCGCAGCTGCTCGGGGGTCACGTCGGGCCCGGGGATGCGGTTCTCCAGGTACGACGCCAGGTCCCGGATCGCGGGCTGCGCCTGGGTGGCGGAGGTGAGGTAGTTGAGGAGGTACTCGTCGGGGACCTCGCCCAGCAGCGAGCGCCGGTAGTCGACGACGACGACCTGCGCCTCCTGCGGGCTGCGGGTGCGCATGATCTCGTGCACGTAGGCCCGCAGCACCGCGCTCTTGCCGGACTGGCCGTCGCCGAAGACCAGCAGGTGCGGCTCGGCGTCGACGTCCAGGGCGACCGGCGCGAGCTCCTTCTCGTTGATCCCCAGCAGCAGTCGCCGGTCGCCGTCGACCGGCGCCGCCTGGGCGCGCACGGTCGCGAGGTCGATCCGCTCCGGGAGCAGCCGGAGCTTGGGTCCGTCGGGTCCGGTCCACGCGGCAGACACCCGCTTGACCAGGTCGTCCACGCCGTCGCCGAGCGAGTCCGCGTCGGCCGTGCCGTCGATCCGCGGCAGGCCGGCGAGGAAGTGCAGCTTGCCGGCCATCAGGCCGCGGCCCGGGCGCCCGGCGGGCACCAGCGCGGCGACCTTGCGGTCGATCTCCGAGTCCATGGGGTCGCCGAGCCGCAGCTCCAGCCGGGTGCCGAACATGTCGCGCATCGCGGCCCGGAAGTCCGCCCAGCGGGCCGCGGCCGCGACGATGTGCAGGCCGAAGGTGAGGCCGCGGGTCGCGAGCTGCTGCAGCTCGATCTCGATGTCGTCGAAGTCCGCACGCAGCGTGCTCCACCCGTCCACGACGAGGAACACGTCGCCGTACCCGTCGTCGGCCCGGCCGGCCGCGCGGCGCGAACGGTAGGTCTCGATCGAGTCGATGCCGTTGGCGCGGAAGTAGGCCTCACGGCGGTCCACGACGCCCTGCACCTCGGCGAGGATCCGGCGTACGACGTCGGGCTCGGCGCGGGTGCCCACGCCGGCGACGTGCGGCAGGTGCGCCAGCGGGGAGAACGTGCCGCCCCCGAAGTCGAGCACGAAGAACTGGGTCTCCAGCGGCGTCGTGGTGAGCGACATGCTGGTGACGATGGTCCGCAGCAGCGTGCTCTTGCCGCTGCGCGGGCCGCCGATCACGGCGACGTGGCCGCTAGCGCCGCTGAGGTTGACGGTGAGGGTGTCGCGGCGTTGCTCGCGGGGCCGGTCGACGGTGCCGAGGGGCACGACCAGCCCGCCCAGCCCGCGCCACTGCGGGGAGACCAGGCCCAGGCGCGGGTCCTCGACCAGGTCGCCCATCAGCTCGTCGAGCGTGTCGGGCACGTCGAGCGGCGGCAGCCAGACCTGGTGCGCCGCGGGGCCGTGGCCGACCATGTGCGCCACCGCGATGTCCAGCAGCGACTGCTGGTCGCCGTGGTCGGGGGTGGGCACCGGCTCCGGCTCCGGCTCGGCCACGTCGAGGGTGTGCACCTCGGAGATGGTGAACGGCAGGATGCCCTGCACGTGCCCGCCCTCGTCGCGGCGTACGCGCACCCGGCCCGACGGCGGGCCGGACACGTAGGCGGCCTTGAAGCGCAGCATCGTGGACGGGTCGGGCTTGAGGTAGCCGAGACCGGGGATCGCCGGCAGCTCGTAGGCGTCGGGCACGCCGAGCACCGACCGGGACTCGCCGGCGCTGAACGTGCGCAGGCCGACCCGGTAGGAGAGGTGGGACTCGAGGCCGCGCAGGCGACCCTCCTCGAGCCGCTGGGAGGCGAGCAGCAGGTGCAGGCCGAGCGAGCGGCCGAGCCGGCCGATGGCCACGAACAGGTCGATGAACTCGGGCTTGGCCGAGAGCATCTCGGAGAACTCGTCGACCACGATGAACAGCGACGGCATCGGGGCGAGGTCCTCGCCGGCGGCCCGGGCCTTCTCGTAGTCGCGGATCGAGGCGAAGTTGCCGGCCTCGCGCAGCAGCTCCTGGCGGCGCACCATCTCGCCGGACAGGGCGTCCTGCATGCGGTCGACGAGCGTGAGCTCCTGGGCCAGGTTGGTGATGACCGCCGAGACGTGCGGCAGATCCGCCATCCCGGCGAAGGTCGCGCCGCCCTTGAAGTCGACCAGCACCATGTTGAGCTGCTCGGGGGAGTGGGTCAGCGCCAGGCCGAGCACGAGCGTCCGCAGGAACTCGGACTTGCCCGAGCCGGTGGCGCCGATGACGAGGCCGTGCGGACCCATGCCCTGCTGCGCGGACTCCTTGATGTCCAGGTGGACCAGCGCGCCGCCCTCGCCGAGGCCGATCGGCACCCGGAGCCGGTCCCGCGCCGGCCGTGGCCGCCAGGCGGCGGTGGGCTCGAAGGAGCGGACGTCGCCCAGCGCGAGCAGCTCCATGAAGTCCGAGGGGCCGGTGATCTCGCCGGAGGCGTCCTCGGCGGTCCCGGACGCGATCGTGTGCAGCGGGGTCAGCCGGCGCGCGAAGGCCTCGGCGGTGGCCAGGTCGCACTGGTCGACCCGGGCCCGGATGGTCTCCTCGCGCAGCCGGAGTGCCTGCACCGGGTAGCGGCCGTCGGTCGCCGCCTCACCCTCGAGCTGGATGCGCAGCCTGGTCGCGTCCTGGAGCTCGTCCCAGCGGGCGGGCAGGTCGAGCAGCGTGACGCCGTGCAGCCCGTCCGGGGGTACGACGTGGTTCCCCGGCGGCAGCTCGGCACCGTCGGTGACGAGCAGGATGTGCGGGGTCGCCGGGCGCTCGTCGGCGCCGAAGCGGGGCCGGTCGCTGAGGTCCGGGGGCAGCAGCGCCGCGAGGTCCGCCAGCGAGGTCGACACCATCCGCATCGGGCCGACGGCGTCGGACTGCCGGGTGCTCAACCCGTGCGGCAGCCACTTGACCCAGTCCCAGTGCGCGAGGTTCTGCTCCGAGCAGAGGACCGCGACCGCGAGGTGCTCGGGGGAGTGGAAGGTCGTGGCCGAGCAGATGATCGAGCGGGCCAGGGCACGCGCGGGCTCCTCGGGGCCGCAGACCTCGACCCGGTCGAAGGCCCGCAGGTCGATCGAGGCGGGGAGGTCGGGCTGCAGCCGGTGCACGACGAGCAGGCGGTGCAGCGCGGACGCGGCCGCCGGGTCGACCTGGTCGATCGGGGCGCTCTCCGGCGGGACCAGCTCCAGCGACAGCGGCTGGGCGCAGAGGCCGTAGCGCACGTGCAGGAAGTGGGCGTCGGAGACGCCGTGCTCCCACACCCGGGAGCGCTCCTCCGCGAGCGCGGGCAGCGCGCTGGGGTCGGGGTGGTGCCAGGTGAGCGCCCGGCGCTGCTGGTCGGCCGCCTCGCGGGCCACCTTGCGGACGTTGGAGAGGTAGCGCAGGTACTCGGTGCGCGACCCCGTGACCTGCTGGGTGCGCTGCTTACGCTGCCGGTCCAGCTGCACGAGGATGAAGCCGAGCGTGGCGAAGAGGAACATGCCCGCCGCGATGTAGCTGCGGCCGCCGGTCGCGCTGCCCATCGTCGCGACCAGGACGATCGAGCCCAGGCTGCCGAGCATCGGGATGGCGTTCATGAGCACGCCGCCGGCGCCCTCGTTCGGCTCGATCTCCGGCGGCGGCTGGAGCACGATCTGCCCGGTCGGCATCTCGGGCTCGTCGAGCCGGGCCCCGCGCAGCGTCGTACTCAAGAAGTTCCCCTGTCCTCCGTCGGTCGATCGATGATAGGTGCGGGCCGACGTCTGTGAAGACCGCTACTTCCACTGCCAGCTGGCGAGCACGGCGTCCACGGTCTCCTGCTGCACGCGGGCCGAGCCCCGGGTCTCGATGTCGACGAAGACCTCGCGGTCGCCGTGCGCGAGCCCGAAGGCGTCCGCCCGGAAGCCGTTCCCGACCGGGCCGGTGAGGTGGTACGCCGGCTCGCCGGCGAGCTCGACCGGGTCGACCAGCTCGGGCTTCGGGGACCAGGGACGCTGCTGCAGCTGCACCCGCGCGAGCTCCCCGAGCGTGAAGTCGTGCCCCGCGGCGACCTGGGTGATCGAGAGGCTGATCTGCTCGAGGTCGGGCCCGAACGCCACGATCGACAGGTCCGGCACGGTCTCGTTGACCCGCCAGCCCCGGGGCACGTGGACGCTGAACCAGCTCGTGTCCACCAGCTTGCCGTGCGCGGGCGCGACGGAGGGGCTGTCGCCGGCGCCCGAGCCGGACGACGACGGGGTGGGGTCGCTGCCCGACTCGGCGGAGGTCGCGTCACAGGCACTGAGCACCAGCGTGGCCGCCACCAGGGCCGTGGCGAGGCGCGCGCCGACCCGGTCCCGAGATCTCCGGCTCACGAGGGCTCCCGTCGTCGTGTGGTCGCCTGATGATAGGCGGGCCCGGTGGGAGCGACTAACCTGCACTTCGCGGACGGCGGGCGTCCGGACCTGATCGGGGGAGACTCGTGACCAGTGTTGCGGGGGCCGGTGACGGCCTGGCGCTGAGCGTCCACGGACCCGCCGGCGTCATCGACCTGGTCGTCCCCCCCGGCGCCTCCGCCTCCGACGTCGCCCTCGAGTACGCCGAGCAGTCCGGTCTGGGCTCCGTCCCGCGGCTCCACGACCGTCTTGGGGCCGCGCTCTCCCCGCAGGTACCGCTCGCCGATGCCGGGGTGGACAGCGGCGACCTGCTGGTCGCGACGACGTCCGTCCCTCGTGCTGCCCCGGGCGGCACGCGGGAGGGGGTGACCCGCGCGCACCGGGCGGCGGCGCCCGGTGCGCTCTCGGCGCTCTGGTTCAGCGTGGCCGTCGCGGCCGCTGCGTTGTCGGGCTGGTTCGCGGCGCGCACCACCTCCGCCCCCCTGCACCAGGTCACCGTCGGTGTGCTCGTGGCCGGCGCCGTCGTGGGTGTGCTGCCGGTGGGCCGCCTCGCCGCGCACCGCGCGGTCGCGGCGCCGGTGTTCGCGGGCGCCGCGGCGTTCGCCGTCGCCTGGGACCCACACCCCGAACGCCTGCCCACCGTGCTCGGCGTCGCGGCGCTGGCTGCCGCAGTCGTGGCCGCGGTCGCCCGTGCCCTCGACCGGAGGATGGAGGAGGCCCTGCGGGTCTGGATCTCGGTCGGCGTGGCCTGCTTCCTCGTCACCGCCGCCGCCGCGCTGCTCGGGCTCCCGCCCCAG
>Ga0308176_10003285_pt1 | contig 10325 bp, 5 predicted proteins | sample PhyCR2_3_FD_203890 | JGI IMG/M metagenome (GOLD analysis project Ga0308176, IMG submission 203890) | Soil microbial communities from UC Gill Tract Community Farm, Albany, California, United States - DLSLS.C.R2 | ecosystem: Environmental > Terrestrial > Soil > Agricultural land | place: USA... | reverse complement strand
GCTTGCAGATCGGCGATCATCTGAAAATCGGCCAGGCTCTCTTCACGATCACGAGCATACTGAAGCACGAGCCGGATCGAGTCGCCAGTGCCTTTAGCCTTGGACCTCGCGTGATAATTTCTCAGGATGCCTTGAGAGCGGCTGAACTCGTCAAACCGGGCAGTCGAGTGCGCGAACGTTATCTTCTGCGCGTGCCTCCCGAGATCCCACATGACAGTCTGCTGGCCCAATTGCGCGAGCAACTCGCTAATGGCTCGGCTCGTGTCTCGACGTTTCGCGAGGCACAGCCTCAGCTCCGCCGGTTTCTCGATCAACTCACTCGCTATCTGGGTCTAGTTGGGTTGACAGCCTTGTTCATCGGTGGAATCGGCGTCGCGAGCACCGTCCATGCTTTTATCAAAGACAAGCTCAAAACCATCGCCATCCTGAAGACCCTCGGCGCCGATTCCGGCATCGTCATCCGAACCTACCTGTTTCAAGCACTGTGTCTGGGCCTCATGGGAAGCGTGGCCGGCGTGGTCGCGGGTGCGTCGCTGCAACACGCGATGCCGATAATCTTGGCCGGCTTGCTGCCGCTCGATCTGTTAGCACAGTCTTCGGGGCAAGGCACCATGCCAATTGAGCCGATCCTTAAAGGCCTTGCACTGGGTGTCGCCACGACGCTCCTGTTTACCCTGTGGCCTCTCCTGGGCATTCGAGAAATTCGTCCCGCACGCATTTTTAGAACGGACATTCTCGGCGCAGAGCCGGATGATGTGCCCCTCAAGGGGCGGTTCACATTGCTATGGCAACTTCGAGATCCGGTGCGTTTGGGCATGGCCGTGCTGATAGTCCTCGGGCTCTCCGGTCTCGCCATCTGGCAGGCTCAATCTCTCTCAATCGGGATGATCTTCATCGGCGCCTTGTGTGCAGCCGTGTTACTCTTAATTCTCACCGCCCGCGAGCTGATCCGGGGTATCCGGATTGCCACCTCACCATCGTCTTTGACGGTTCGCCATGCCATGGGGAACCTTTCGCGGCCAGGAAGCCACGCGACGAGCATCATGGTGGCCATTGGGATTGGCGTCATGATCATCGTCACCATCTCGCTCCTCGAACGATCGCTCGTCCGGCAGATCGGCGAGAGCCGGCCGATTAATGCACCGACCTTTTTCTTTATCGATGTGCAGCCGGATCAGAAAGCCGCCTTCGAGCGTCTGCTGCAACAGCGGTTTTCGCACATTACGCCAGAATTGACGCCATTGGTTCGCTCAAGACTCCGTGCGGTAAACGGACGTCCCGTATTACTTCATGAAGACGATGATCGCAACCGACGTGGCCGACAAGACGACGAGCAGGGGAAGTCGTGGTACTTCACGCGTGAGTATGTATTAACCTTCCTCGATCGCCTTCCCAAGGACAATATCGTTATTAAGGGGCAATGGTGGGGTCGTGATACGAACAAAGAGGCATTGGTGTCGATTGAGGAGGATGCAGCCCGGCATCTCGGGGTGGAACTCGGGTCCATTATCGAGTTCGATATTCAAGGCACCGTCTTGCCGGCAACGGTCAGCAGTATCAGGAAAGTAGAATGGAATAATTTCTCCACGAATTTTTATATGATTCTTTCGCCGGGCTCCTTGGAGGGAGCACCCTTTACCTTTGTGGCCACCGTCCGGGTTGCGCCCAATGAGGAAGTTCCTCTTCAGCAGGCGGTGGTCGAGGCCTTTCCCAATGTGACCGCCATTAACATCGGCGAAGTGATGGATACCTTCGCGCGTGTGCTGGAACATCTCTCGTTCGCCATCCGTGCCATCGCCGTATTCTGCATCTTGGCCGGCGGGTTCGTCATGGCAGCGGCCCTCGCTGCCACACGATATCGCCGTCTGTATGAATCGGTGGTCTTCAAAGCTCTTGGTGCTACGCGGACTCTTCTCGCCGGCTCTTTCGCGACTGAATATGCACTCATGGGAGCGGTCGCCGGCCTCATTGGGACGATCCTGGCCAGCGTGCTGTCATGGGCGGTGCTGTATTTTGTCTTCGATCTGCCGTGGACCCTTCAACCTATGGTGCTGCTGAGTGGACTTCTCTTCACCGTCATATTGACGTTAGGCGTCGGGTTTCTCAGTACCTTTGGAATTCTGGGCCAACGACCACTAGCGATTCTTCGGCATGAATAGCTATGGGCGTGTAGGACTTCGATAAGCATGGCTCCTAATCGCTCAATTGCCGGGCAAAAGGTTCAGGACAAAATGCGTTCAGCGGGATAAGGTGTCTTTATGAAAAACATCCAACTTGTCGTTGAGTTACACCATCCATGACGATCTAATCGTCGAATCTCCCGCCATAATTCGCCGCGCCTCGCTCTTGCTTGCCCGCGTGTCTTATATCGATGATCAGACGGATCTCACTGAAAAGCAATACATTTCCTACGTTCCAGCACGATTGAGCCGCAGTCAGAAAAGCTGGCTTCTTATTTGCCATAGTGGACGGCATACCTTCCACACCAAAGAAGCGGGGTCACGATGGGCGACACGATAGTCATGCATGTAAGTCCGGATCAGGATGAAAATCCCGCCTTGGGTAGTAGAGGGTGGCGGTTGGTCACGACGTGGAATTTCGGCTGGCTGTGGTGGGGCCAGGTGACCTCGCAGGTCGGTGAAGGGCTCAGCCGCGTTGCTCTGCTTTGGTTTGTCTATGAATTAACCGGGTCCGCCCTGATGATGACGATGATTGGGCTTCTCCAGACCGTCCCTCCTTTGCTTTTCGGACCGGTCATCGGGGTCTACTTGGATCGCCTGCCGAAAAAAGCCGTCATGGTCTGGGTGGACCTCACGAGGACGATCATGACGTTCTCGATCCCTGCCTTGTACGCTATGGGAGTGCTCTCGATCGAATGGCTGTATGTCTTGATCTTTTTGACCTCCATCGTGTCGACGATCTTCGGGCCCGCCTTAGTCTCGGTGGTGCCGTTACTCGTCAAGAAATCAGAATTGGTTTCGGCGAATGCTCTCGTCCAGGGCACGAACAATATCGGCACACTTGTCGGTCCGGCCGTGAGCGGAATCGGCATCGCTTTGATTGGCGCGCAGAATGTGTTGTTCGTCAACGCCGCGACATTTTTGGTTTCCGCGCTCTGCCTCATGCCGATTCGTGTCCCGGCCCGTGTCCCGCACGCGGTGGTCGAAGCGAGCGAGCAGGCGGGGACGGTGATGCAGGAACTCCGCGCGGGATTCAGTTTTGTATTTGGCCGCCAGCATACCGTCTTTCTTTTGGCGGTAATCGCCGCTCTCTATAACATCGGAGCCAGCGCCTTTGTGTTTCTTCTTCCGGTCTATGCGAAGGAGTCACTGCAGGTGGGCCCCGTTCAATTGGGCTGGCTCTGGTCTGCTCTCGGTGTCGGAATGCTGCTCGCATCGACATGGCTTGCCTCTATTCGCCAAGGCGATGTGCATAACCGGCTCCGTATCATTGCACGCGCCATGACCGTGGGCGGGCTGGCAGCAGTCAGTTTGAGCATGCTGGAGACGACGCTATTTGCTGCCGGACTCATCATGATCATCGGTGGATCGACAGCGTTGTTTTACCCGGTCGTCTGGGCGCTCATTCAGGAAATGACCCCGGCGCACATGTTGGGCCGGGTGCTGACCACATTCAGCACGGGTTCAATGGCCTCAGCAATGGCCGGGATGACAGGATTCGGATGGGCCGCGGACGCCATGGGACCAGGAGTCAGCCTGGTCGGCCTTGGCCTGGTTCTCTTGCTCACGGCAGGGGTCGCCGCACAGTTCAGTCGCCTATCCAGGACTAAGCAGGCCGCCGTTGCGTAAGTCGCAGCCGCGGCGTCAACCATGCTCGTCCAGTACGATTAATCATCAAGATCCCAGCGAGACCCAGCCCGCCGCGCATGCTCCTCCCCGCACCCCATGGTTATTGTCCCGTGATTTTCGTTTGGTGTGGTGGAGTCAGTTGCTATCCCAGGTTGCCGATGGAGTCAGCAAACTGGCGCTGTTGTGGTTTGTGTATTCCGTCACCGGCTCACCATTTAAAACGACCATCATCGGCGTTCTGCAAACTGTCCCTCCTATTGTGTTTAGTCCGCTCATCGGCGTATTCGTCGATCGATTCCCCAAAAAAGCCATCTTAATTGCCACCGATGTAGCACGCGCCATCTTAATCGGCGTCATCCCCTGCCTGATCTCCTCAGAGCGGTTTACGGTGGAATCCCTGTACCTGTTGGTGTTTCTCTATGGCATCGCCACCGCGATGTTTGTTCCAACGCTCTCCTCGTCCGTTCCCCTTATGGTGTCGCGCCCGCAGTTCACCGCCGCAAACGCCTTACTGCAAAGTACCACCAGCATTGGCATCATCATGGGTCCCGCGCTCAGCGGCCTCGGCATTGCTCTGTCAGGCTCACAGGAAGTGTTGTGCATCAATGCAGCAACCTATCTTGCCTCGGTTGCCTGCCTCTTGCCGATCCGGCTCATCTCCGTACCGACTTACTCGCGGTCCGATAATCTGTCCTCGACGCTCATGCGAGAGCTCATCGAAGGTGTGCAGTATGCGGGTAAGCATCGCACTATTCTGCTCATCATCCTCATGGCTTCGCTCTATACCCTCGCCGCAGGAGCCTTCACGACTCTGTTTCCGGTCTTTGGAAAAAAACTGTTGGATCTCGGGCCCATCGAAGTAGGATACCTATGGTCGTGGCTTGGTGTCGGCCTTCTTCTAATCTCGATGTTGCTGGTGCGGCTGACGACATGGGAGATGCGAAGACGCATTCAAGCTATCTCACTGTCCGGCCTTATCGGAGGCGCGGCACTCTGTGGGCTTGTCTGGACACACGACTTACTGGGCGCGACGCTGCTGGTTGGGATCATCGGCATGGGGCTTGGCATGTGGACCCCGATCGCGTGGAGCATGATTCAGGAGATTTCACCCGCTCAGATGGTCGGACGCGTGATGGCGATTTATACCGCGATTGCGACTGCGGCTTCCATGGTGGGCATGACTGTGTTTGGTTGGATCACGGAATCTTATGACGAACAAACGGGCCTGATCGGAATCGGAAGCGTACTCTTCATCATGGCGGTCGTGGCCGCAGGGTTCAGCGGGCGAATAGACACAGGGGCGCCTCTAGGAACCAGATCGTGATGGCCAGTGGCGCTAACAGTTGTCCAGCTTGATGGTGCCGGGCGTATTGTTCGCTGAACGATCGAGGTAGTGAGCGAGTGTTTTGCCATCCCGCTCTCTCAACGTGACCCCAATGCGCAACTGCTCTAAATATTGCTCCAGCGTTTTCCCTCCTAAATCGATCTTGCGCTCCTCGAAGAATCGTCGTACGTCGCGTTCGAGCTCGGGGGTGGCAAGGCCGGTGATGCCTTCACACATGCGGCGAAGGCCGTTCTTGGGGTAGAGGCGGTCCATCGTATCCCATTGCTGCTTCACGAAGTCCCACGCCAGCTCACGGCCGTAGACGCTGGCCATCACCATGCGGACCATGAAAGGCGCATCCTGCGTCCGTATCTCGCCGTTGATCGATTTCATGAGTGTCTGCTGAAGAAGTTCGCGAGGCTGATAGAGCGCCAATGAATATAGGTAACGCCGCTCTTCTTGCGGGGTTGTGGCTTGCTTAAACCGCTGGACATATTCTCGATAGCGAGCGTCATTCCCGATGTGTGCCAGAATCGCTATAATGGCCGGTAAAAGATTCGGGTCCACCGAACCTGGGGTTGCATATAACTCTGTCGCTCTCCGCTGAACCGTCTGATCATTCCCAAGGATTCCGAGCGCTCGAATGATTTCCGCGCGGAACTGCTTGGTCAGTTCACTTTCTCCCTCTTGAGGTATCCATCCCAGATCTTCAAAAGCCGGCCCAACCCGATCGCGCACCAGCGCTTCAAGCTTAGGCCGATCCGATGCGTCGATGATGCGGTTCAACGTGTGGAGTGATCCAAGAATGATTTCCCAGACATTCTTATCTCGATCGGTTTTAAATTGAGCCGTCAGGTCGAGATAGTCTGTCATCGGCATGAGGCCCGCGACGGTCGACGCCCATGCATCGTTGATGATGTTGAACCGTTCGATCGCCGCCAGACCATGGGGCGTGAGCCGGACAAGCCGCTGCAAGAGCTCAGGGGTATATCGGACTCGATAGAAGCCATGTCCGCCTTCATTGAGAACGACCGATTCGAAGCGTTCCGGTAAGGGAATCTGTGTGCGCTTCTCGCTCACCAGCAGCCGTCGAGACTCCGATGTGCCGTTCGCAAGGATTCTCATCTGTACCGGGACGTGCCACCGCTGATTCGCTTCGATGCCGGAGGTGGAAAGCGGCTGCGCCAGATATGTGAATCGTTGCTGCTCGATGGTGAGACGATCGCCATCCTGCTTGACGATCAAAATCGGATAACCGGGCTTGAAGATCCATCCGTTCATGACATCGGGAATCGGCTGTTTTGCCGCGTGGCCGAGCGCAGTCCATAAATCTCCGGTATCGGCATTGTCATATGCATGCACGCGCAGATACTCGCGCACGCCGTCGCGAAACACGTCCGGTCCGATGTATTGTTCGAGCATCCGCAGGACCGACGCGCCCTTCTCATAGGTGAGCACATCGAACATCGCGTCGGCATCTTTGGGCGCGATGACCGGATATTCAATCGCACGTGTGCTATGAAGGCCATCGACACTCATTGCGACCGCTCGTGACACGCCGAACGTCGTCCAACGTTGCCACTCCGGCTTCCACGCGTCGACCGCCGCCATTTCCATGAACGTGGCAAAGGCTTCGTTCAGCCAGAGGCCGTTCCACCAGCTCATCGTGACGAGATCGCCGAACCACATGTGCGCATTCTCATGCGCAACGACATCGGCAATCCGTTCTTGCTCGGCGTGCGTGGCGGTCTGGCGATCGACCAGCAAGGCGGTTTCCCGAAACGTGATGGCGCCTAAATTTTCCATGGCCCCTGAAGCAAAGTCGGGGATAGCCAATAAGTCTAACTTTTGGGATGGGTAGGGAATTCCATAATACTGTTCAAAGAACTTCAGTGAAAAGGCGCCGATCTCAAGAGCAAACGGGGTGAGACGCGCCTTGCCCGGCACGGACCAAACCCGCAGCGGCGTTGAGCCGATGAACACCGGTTCCGTCGATTCCAGCTCGCCTACGACAAAAGCGACCAAATAAGTAGACATTCGAATCGTGTCGGCGAATTGAACGACTTTTTTGCCCGCTTCATGACGTTCGGCGACAATGGGCGTATTGGAGACGGCGGTCAGCGCCGGATCGATCGCGAGTGTCGCAGCAAAACTCGCTTTGAATGCCGGCTCATCCCAGCAGGGAAAGGCGCGCCGCGCATCGGTGGCTTCAAATTGCGTCGCGGCCAACGGCCGCGTATTCCCTTTCGCATCCTTGTATGTACTGCGGTAAAATCCCCGGAGCTTCTCGTTGAGAACGCCTGTAAAGGACAGGTCCAGCTTCCATGTTCCGGGGTGAAGCGTCGTGGCAAAGCGGATGCGGCAGCGTTCGGTCGAAGGCTCGAGTTCAATTGCGCCGCGATGGACGACCTTCGCATCGTTCCCGATCGAGCCCTCAGCAATCTGTAGATCGACCGCGTTGAAAACAATTTCCGATGTCGCTTCTCGCACCGTCAGCACGATGGTTTCTTTGCCTGCGAATGTGAACGTCGTCAAATCCGGCTCAAGTCTGAGATCATAATGGGTTGGGACCACATGCTGTGGAAGCCGATAGGGATTCGCCGATTGTTGGGAACTCGGTGTGTGATTCATGCGCGCTCCAGAATATTTGGGGATGACGTAGGGGGCAACTTGCGCCGCGAAGAGTCGCGGAATGCTACCCGTATGACGAAGGGCCAAGAGAGTCGAAACTGACAGGCTGCGGAGCAGAACGGTCAGCGCTTGACGACGTGTCATGATCGTTCACGCCTTCAGCAGACGAGAATCTCATGCTCGTCGCGTCTGCACTTCGACTCCATGAGACGTGCCCACGATGAGAACATTGGTCCGGTCAACAAAGAGGCCGCATTCGATTACGCCGGGAATCCGATTGATGCGCGTTTCAAGTCCAGCGGGATCTTCGATCCGAGCCATATGCAGATCGAGGATGTAATGGCCTGACGCGGTGCAAAAGACGTGGTGGTTTCGCTCGCGCCGAACCGCTTTCCCGCCAAGTTTCTCAATTGCGCGTGCGGTATTATGCCAACCAAACGGGAGCACTTCGACTGGGAGTGGGAAGGTATTGCCGAGCACGGGAACCCGCTTCGACTCATCAATCATAATGATCACCTGTCGCGCGTTCGCCGCTACGATTTTTTCCCGCAACAGAGCGCCCCCGCCACCCTTAATGAGGTTAAGTTGAGGATCGACTTGATCCGCCCCATCGATCGCAACATCGATCGGCCATAGGTCGTCATCCGAGAGGAGAGGAATGCCGGCTTTCCCGGCAAGATCAGCCGTTTCTTCCGAAGTCGGTACGCCGGTGATCTTCAACCCCGCCCGCACCCGCCGTGCTAATGCTGCCAGCAAATGCCGGACCGTCGATCCCGTTCCAAGTCCCACGACGTAGCCGTCCTTCACATAATCAAGCGCCGCTTCCGCCGCCAACTTCTTCAACGCTTCTTTGTCTTGGGAAAGGGGCACTGCTTCCATTCTCTTTATGTAGCAAGATCCATAAGGATATTCAAAAAGGCTGTCTATTCCACCCAGCCACCCTAGAGGCGCCAAGACGCGCCCCTGCCGGAGCAAGGTCGCAGGCGAAGCAAGCGCCGGAGGCGTAGCCTCTGGGGTACGTTGAGGACGCTTGCGAGACGAGAACGCCGCTGGAGACTTTTTTCAACATCCTTACTTTGCCAACTTCGCCGCGACCGCCGCCGCTCCGATCAATCCCGCCTTATCATTGGTAATCACCCGCACGGGTATCGACCCCATCAGCTTCTTGTACCGACCCTTATTCAGAAACCCACGCATGAACGCACCGTCCTGCAATTTCGCCAGTAATTTGGGCGCGATCCCCCCGCCTAGATAGATGCCGCTCAACGCCATCGATTTCAGAGCCAGATTGCCGGCTTCGGCGCCATAGATCGACGCGAACAAATCGAGTGCTTGCACGCCGATATCCGCCTGCTTCTTGAGTCCCACTTCCGCGATGACAGCGGCTGGATCCTCGACCTGCATCCGTTCGGCCATCCACGTCGGCTCATTACGTTTCGTATCGCGCAGGAATTCGTAGATGGCATGGAGTCCCGGTCCCGATAAGACGCGCTCCCAACTGACGTGAAGATAGTTTGCGCGAAGATGTCGCAACAGCTCGATCTCCAGGTCGCTATTGGGTGCGAAATCCGCATGGCCTCCCTCCGATGGCATCGGATGATATTCCGTTCCGTCCCAATACAAGATCGCTTCCCCCAAGCCGGTGCCTGCTGCAATGAGCGCCATGGGTCGCTTTTGGGACGGCACCGTGCCGGCATTCAGCACAGTCGTCTCACTCGGCTTCAGTTCAAGGAGGCCATGGGCGGTGGCCTCCAAATCGTTCAACAATTGGACGGTAGGAATATTGAAGCGCTTCGCTAAGGCATGTCCATCCACCAACCAGGGTAGATTGGTGGTCTGGCAGCGGTTCTCGATCACGGGCCCCGCGATCCCGATACATGCCGCGTCAATCTTCAGAGGTTCGTTCGGCGGGGTCTCCGGCAGTGGTTTGTCCTCTCCTTCAACGGCCTCGGCAGGCTCGGGTTGAGGCGGATTGAGAAACTCCGAGAGGATGTCTTCAAACGATTTGTAGTCGGTGCTGATGTAGACTTGTTCAGTCTGAGGCTCCACCCGCTCGTCCTTCCAATCGAACAGAGCCAGCCGAGTCTTCGTCCCTCCGATGTCGCCTGCGAGAATCATGGATGCCTCGTCGAATTTATAGCTATGTGGTGGCGGTGAGTGTCGATGCCGCGGCTCGATCGAGCGCCCATATCAGTCGGCCTTCAATCGGCCGGATTAATTTGGCCGGATATTGGCGTGCATTGACTGTGTCGTCTTCCAAGACAGCATGGATGGCGGGCGCTTTTTGCGCTCCCGTCACCATGAAGACGATTCTGTGCGCATGGTTGATCAGCGGCGCGGTGAATGTGATGCGGTGGAGCACACCTCGTGGTGATTCCGATGAGACAACGGCTCGAGCCTTCTCGTCGAGAGCTCCGGAGTTCGGGAACAAGGAGGCAGTATGGCCGTCATCGCCCAGACCTAGGAGAATCAGGTCAAACCGAGGCCAGGCTGGAGAAGGACTGCCGAATTGTTGGCGAATCCTCTTCTCGTAACGACGAGCAGCCAGATCCGGCTGTTCG
>Ga0308176_10003282_pt1 | contig 10327 bp, 7 predicted proteins | sample PhyCR2_3_FD_203890 | JGI IMG/M metagenome (GOLD analysis project Ga0308176, IMG submission 203890) | Soil microbial communities from UC Gill Tract Community Farm, Albany, California, United States - DLSLS.C.R2 | ecosystem: Environmental > Terrestrial > Soil > Agricultural land | place: USA... | reverse complement strand
GCTATAAGCCGCGTTCCAAGTCGGAGTGTGGCTCAGCCCGGTAGAGCACTGCGTTCGGGACGCAGGGGTCGCAGGTTCGAATCCTGCCACTCCGACCATGAAATTCTTATGCTTTTCGTCTTTTTTCACGATAGGCAGCCAAGTCAACCCCGGAAATAACCCCAGATACGCTGTTCTGCTTTGGTTTCGTCGTGATTGCGCTGGCCGCGTCCCGTAAAAACTCCGGATGGTGATGGCCGTAGGTGTCGAGCAGAACCTCGACGGACATGCCGAGGAACCCGGCCGCTTTCCAGGGATCAGCCCCGCGCTGCATCAGCCACGTTGCAGCTTTCCTGAGCACAACATCCTTTTGATCGAGGTGGATTACTGGGTGGGCGCAAGCTGGCTGCTGGTATGGGTTGAAACTGGCAAAAGCACAGCAATTGTCGCGCCACCACACTATTCGCCGGATAAACGCTGGCTGGCGTCCGTAGCGTACTCCGTAGGTCCATCAGGCCCTCCCAACGGGATGGATATCGTCCCGAGCATACCAGACCGAAAGTTCAAAGAGTGGCATTATCGAACGCCGGATGACGGGAAGTGGCTCTACGAGTTTAGTCGATGGGACGGAAACACTCGCGTCAATGTGCTTGCATCCTCGCTGGGGTCACCTCAACGAAGTACAACGACCATCGAATTTCGAAACGGCGATCGGCATTTTTCGGAACCGGAATAGCGCGACCGCGACTTACGTATGTGACACGAAGGGGAAATCACTGGAATCGAGATAGCACACAAGTGACTATCCGCGTCGAGTTAGATGGTTCGGGAATGTCGGCGGTACATGACTACGCCGGAGGGCAGGATGATTTTGGACGACGCTGCCATACTGAGAAAAGATCATCGGGCTATCGGCACGGCGCCTGGACAGTATTGGTCCGATCCAAATGTGATCGCCTGGGGTTCTTTGGGTTGGTGTATGCGAGAGTTTTTAGCGCAACCAATTGGTCTGCGACAATCATACGAAATAAACATGATCGTCCAAAAGGCCCGAAATGCCTACGAAGTTGATAGTGTCTTATCTGCTGAGCAGATTATTGAACTTGCGAGTGGTTCCGACTTAGCGCCCTACCAATATGAAGGTCGGAGATAGCTAAGCGAGGCACAAATCTGGGTTCAGGAGGAATAGCCGCGCTCGCCGAAGATGTCTGCTTGAGGCATAGCGGGCTCTTGCGTGGCGTGGGCCGTGCAGCTTAGGGTTCACGGCCTTGATACGAAACGTATCGCGAAGACAGATCGCGTGGTCTCTTCGCTTTTTGCGCAGATCCGCTTCCGCACGCGCCGCTCAGGTCGCGCGTGACCTTGGCACCCGACGACATTTCCGTGACGACGGATGGGATGGATGATGACAAGCAACTGCTGTTTTAACGTACTGCGATTCAGGACCGAAGTTCATAGATTTTGCGAAGCCTCTGCTGAATGTCAGCAAGCCGTCGCTCATCAATCGCCGTCAGAAACCTGCGCCCGCGGTTGGCAACAATGACCCTCCAGCCGTGCTTGTCATCGGGGACCACGGCTAGCGACAAGCGCGGTGTGCGGCTTGCGGGATCGGACAACTCCTCAAGAATGCGCCAACTCAAGTCAATGGCGGCAATCCGCTTCTTTCTCATTCCTAATTCCTACGTTGTTTTCTACACTATGGATTTTCAGCCGCCGGCGACCTCAGAGTCGCAGCGGCGCGAGCAAGAAAATCCCGCAGCTTTGCAAGTTCGCAATGTTCTCTGAGGTCACCACCTCGCCTAGAAAGGGCGCCTGGGGCGAAGTATGAATTTCATAAAGCTGTCGTGTAGCATCCGGCTTTGCCAAGAAATGCTGGATACATTCATTTAACGTGCTCTCGACCAGCAAATATGGCGCGGAGCTGTCGATGGCCCGCTGACCGTTAAGCGAAGGCCATTTCCGAAAAGTTGCCGGTGCATTGAAGTCGATTTGATTGGATGGGTTGCCTTGAATCATTTCCGTTTGCCCTCAGCCCAGCCTGCCGGCTATTTGTTCTCGCTTGCTCGGCCCCTCAAGCGCATCCATGCAGCCATCCGCGAAAGACGCAAGGTCGCGCTTCAATACTTTTTCTTGCCTGCTTTTTCGTCGCAAAACGTTTGCCGAGTATTTTCCGCCTGTCGCGTTTGTGCAGCCTCTTTGATGCATGCCTCGGAGATTGCGCTATCGACCGGAAAGGACACGGCCGAATTGAACAGTGCAATCAAAATGAGAAAAATAATTTCTGCTCCTATCTTGGTCTCCAATGTCAATTCTTTCGCCGGGCGGGCGCGCCCGGAACACGGCCAGATGAATTTGTGGCCCCGTCTGGATGGTGCGCGGCAGACGACCGTCATTTATTGCGCGAGGATCATATCCACTCAGGATCGGCGGTTAAATCTACGGTGAGCCAAGTTTGCGGCCATGAAGCCTCCAGGCGGGCGGCAATTTCCCGGCGAATGTCGTCCACAGCCTCAACCGTCTCAACGCGAAAGTCGGGCTGCACGAGAATGTGGATCTCGATAAAGCGCACGCGGCCTACCTGAGCCACATGGCTCGAATAGCGCAAGAAGCCGCGTTCCCGCATCAGACAGTCGAGGACTGACCGTACGCGATGGTCAAGATCATTCGGCGCGACTGCCAACACATCCCGGATCGCGGCGGACAAGGTCTTTAAAGGAATGGGCAGAAGCGCCAAAGACATGCACAGTAATACCGCCGAATCGACAAATGGAACTAAGTAGCTGTAGGCTGAGCGATCGAGCGCCAATGCGATGCAATAGGCCATCAAAAGCGCTAGGCTTAGCAACGCGCTTAAGAGCCAGCCCCGGGCGTCGACCGCCAGCAGGATAGAACCTTGCGCGCGTGCCAATCGTCCCATGTAAACGGCCATCGCCATCCCAGAGATGCACATTACGCCGGCCCAAATCACCCCAAATCCGTACGAGACGGCCTGGCCGCCGCTCGTCAATCCCAACACAGCATTAATGGCCGCGTAAACGCAAACCGTAGCGAGGATCGCGCTTTCAACTGAAACAATCAAAGGCTCCAGATGCCAATAGCCGAACTGAAAACGTCTGGTTGGTTCGTGCATCAGCAGCTTCGAGACGGCGAGGGCGCCGAAGGTCGTCATCACATCGACGAAGCTATACATGCCGTCGAACATGATTGCTCGCGAGCCAATCATAAAGCCAGCAGCGATGCCTGCGATGCCGGTCAGCGCCGTCATCAGAATGGAGAGCTTCAGCGCGTCCTGCTCGGAAGCCGGGTTCATATGATATGCATCGCCTTTCCAGCCAAAAGCTCTCATAACCGTCGACTGTGCTTCGCATGCTTCTTCGAAGATGCTAGCGACCTTACCACCTTTCTGCCTCCCTCATGCCTCTGTTCAGAAGGGAAGCTCTATCCCCGAATCGGCTCATGAACGGGAAAACTCAAAGTGAGCAGAATAGTTCTGCACTCGCCTGGATAGCGATCACGATGGCTTGGCGAACAGCGGCATCAAGAACATCACGCGACAGACTATGGCACCGTAGGAGGTCCTAAATTTTGGCAGCGCAGCGGCGTCCGCTCCGTCCTGGTCTGTTGCCGCGAAAGAGCAGTTTGAAGGCCGGCATCAATGTGAACGCAGCCCTGTGAATTTCGAAGTATAGTAGCTGGTCCGCGACCGCAGTCCTGAAATCGCCTTAGGCGTTTGGACTGGGGTACGAAGCGCTTCGTGACTTCTGCCGACGGCGACCAGAGCCCGCATTGCCCCCGCATAGTTCCGGCAAAGCGCATATCATCTCCCCTCGACGAAGCGGTCGTAGATTGTTGGTCTCTCTTCTCACGACCGCTCGCGGAGCGAGCATGCGGCCGCGGGTCGTTCTTTCCATTCGATCCTCGCCGTGTAGATACCCCGCTGTTAGGTGGCACGCCGAAGCGTCAATACTCTCGCCGCTATCACTCCTGCGATTTTGTACGAAGCTATGATTGTCTTCGGCAGTCTCGCTACGCGCATGTGCATCCTCGAGTGTCCCATCTCGCTAGCCTCGAAATAGAGGTTGACCAGCCATCGCTCAGGTGATCCTGGCCGTGCGCTGGCGAAGATCCTCGCCAAGTGCCCTGATTCGAACCTCGCTCATTTGTGCGCCAAAGTCGACCGCGCTGATCGCCATCAACGGCTTGTTGAGCTGCTGCCGGTTTGATGGACACCAAGTTAAGCTAATCCCAGCTTACGCTCGAATTCAACAGGACTGACGTATCCGATCGTGGAATGACGTCGGCAAGGCAAGTATCGAAGGCCAGAATACCCTCCCACCCAGTTTGCGCTGTGCACGTCACCCAGTCGACGGGAAGCAGGATGACCAAGTTTGCTTTGTCATTGATGAGCCGAAGCACTCAAGGGTTATCGTAACAGGGAAGGAAGAATCAGCCGTCTAAGCGGCTGCCAGCCTCGGCAAGGATTTAGACGGCAGAGTCGTCGAGAAACAAGCTAAAGGGAGCACCGCGGAACGGTACTTGGCGCACGAAGCGTATCGACCAGATTGGAACACAGTTCTGTCGACGCAAGGAGGTCGCGTGGCTCTAAAGACGTCAAACGAGCCGGCTGCGAACGCGATGGCCAGCTGCGGATCATCGCCTGTGACGGCTTATCGGGGTGCTCATCAGGTGGGCTGAACTGACAACGGTGCTCCATGAAAACGATAGGTCCTGTTATTCACCTTTCTAGCCAGCCGCTCCGACGAGAGCTTGATCTCTTCCGTTGCGATCGCGGGAATGCCGCTGTCAATTCTGCTCGCTTGATTCAAGGCGAGGAACTCGGCCCATCGCGCCATTTGTCAGCGTCATTGCTAACTCGTTTTTCGGCGGAAAAATTCGCTCGTCCGTTCCCTGGTAGATTCCCAGAAGACATAGAGCATCGGGATCAGGAATAGGCCGATACTGCTCGCCGCAATCATGCCGACGAAGACCGGCGTGCTAACGGCGTGCCGCGCAATTTGCGACGCACCGCTCGCCCAGACCAGCGGTACCAGCCCAAGAATGAAGGCAATCGAGGTCATGAGGACCGCGCGAAATCTCATCTCGGCGCCGAGAGCTGCGGCATCTTCAATGCTCAACCCTTGCTCGCGCTGTTCCTTGGCGAATTCGACGATCAGGATGGCGTTCTTCGCCGCCAGTGCAATCAGAACGACGAGCCCGATCTGCGCATATAGATCGAGCGTGAGGCGCGCGATCAGAACTCCGCCGATCGCGCCGATCACGCCGACCACCACGGAAAACAGCACTGGAATCGGGATGATCCAGCTTTCGTAAAGCGCGACCAGAAAAAGGAATGCGAACAGCAGCGCCATGCCCAGCACGATCATGGTCTGGCCGCTCGCGGCTTGCTCCTGATAGGCCGTACCAGTCCATTCGAATGCGTAGCCGGGCGGGAGCGTCTTCGCCGACACCTCCGCCATGGCCGCCAGAGCCGTGCCCGAGGCCACTCCCGGGGCCGGGCCGCCGTTGATCGTCACAGAGCGGTAGTTGTTGTACCGCGTGATAACCTGTGGGCCGGACACGGTGCGCTCGGAAGCGATCGACTGCAGCGGCACCATCTCGCCCTTTGCGGTGCGGATGAAAATTTTCCAGAGCGCCGACACGTCGCGCCGGTCCGCCGCCTCGGCCTGCAAGTTGACCTGCCACGTGCGGCCGAACAAGTTGAAATTGTTCGTGAAATAGCCGCCGAGTGTTGCCTGCAGGGTAGTGAATACGTCACTCAGCGTGATGCCCAGCGCTTGCGCCTTCTCGCGGTCGATATCGAGAAAGATGGACGGCGCGTTCGCGGCGTAAGTCGAGAAAACACGCGCAAGCCGCGGGTCCTGATTGGCTGCGGCAACCAGCCCACGGACGACGCCAGCCATCGCCTTCGGATCGGCGCCTTCGAGATTCTCAAGCTGATATTCGAAGCCACCCGTTGTCGAAAGTCCCACCACCGGCGGGAGGTTGAACGGCAGCACGTCCGCGGTGCGGATCTGCTGGGCCGCGCCGAACACCTGCGCGATCAGCGCCTGCGCTGAATCGGCGGCTTTGGTGCGGTCCTCGAACGGTTTCAGCTTGGCGAGAAGAAATGCATTGTTGCTCGCCGAATAGCTGTCGAGCAGCGAGAAGCCGATGATCGCCATGGTGTCCTGCACCTGCGGCATCGTTTTCAGGACGTCTTCCACCTTCTTCACCGCTTCGCTGGTCCGGTTCACTGACGCTCCATCGGGCAACTGCACATTGATGAAGAACGCGCCCTGATCCTCTTCCGGCAGGAAGCCCGTCGGCGTGATCTTCATAAGTCCGAAAATGCCGAGACCGAATGCGGCGACCAGGACCATCGAAATGACAGACACTCTCAGCGTCCTGCGCACGATGGCGGCGTAGCCGTCGCGCATCTTGTCGATGCCTTGCCCAATTCTCCCCATGATGCCGCGACGCGGGGAGTGACGTAAAAACACGACGCAGAGCGCCGGCGAAAGCGTAAGCGCGTTGACCGCCGAGATCAGCACCGCCGCGCTGATGGTCACCGCGAACTGCCGGAACAGTTCGCCGGAGATACCGGAGATAAACGCGATCGGTACGAAGACGGCCAGCAGCACCAGCGTGATGCCAATGATGGGCCAGGTCACCTGTGCCATCGCCTTCCTGGTGGCTTCGGCAGGCGAGAGGTCCGGCTCTTCCTCCATGACCCGCTCGACGTTCTCGACGACGACGATGGCATCGTCGACCACGATGCCGACAGCAAGCACCAGCGCCAGCAGCGAGACCGTGTTGGCGGAATAGCCAAGCGCTAGCAGGACTGCAAAACTTCCAACCAGACTGACCGGAATGGCGATGATTGGAATGATGGTGGCGCGCAGATTGCCCAAAAACAGAAACACGACGATGGCGACGAGGACGAAAGCTTCGAACAGGGCGGTAACAACTGCGCTGATCGTGTCGGTCACGAAGATCGTGGAGTCATGAATCACGCGGGCCTGCAACCCGTCGGGAAAGCGGCCGCGCAGTTGTTCCAACCTGGCGTTCACAGCGTTCGATACGGTGATGGCGTTGGCGCCAGGCGCGAGATACACGCCGATCGCCACCGACGGATTGCCGTTGAGGCGGCTGAATGTATCCAGGTTCTGTGCGCCCAGCTCGACGCGAGCGACATCCTTTACCTGCAGCATCGAACCGTCGGGATTGGCGCGGATCACGATCGCGCCGAATGCCTCCGGGGTAGTTAGGCGGCCCTGGGTTTGGAGGTTCAATTGAAACTGCTGATCGTCCGGAACCGGACGGGCGCCGAGCCGGCCAATCGGCGCCTGCACATTCTGCGCCTGCACGGCGCGAATGACATCGGACGGCGTCAGCCCAAGGCTGGTAAGGCGTGCGGTGTCGAACCAGATCCGCATCGAATAATCTTCGCGTCCAAACAGCGTCGCCTGTCCGACACCCGAAATGCGTGAAATTTCGTCCAGCACATTGATGATGACGTAGTTGGTGATGAACAGCGGATCGAGCTTGGCGCCCTCGCTGTAGAACGCAATGAACTGCAGGATCGACGAAGACCGCTTCTGAACCGTCAGGCCCTGCAACTGCACTTCGACCGGCAAACTTGCCATCGAGGTCTGGACGCGGTTGTTGACGTTGACCGTATTGATATCGGGGTCGGTACCGAGCGCGAAACTGACGGTCAGATTGTAGCTGCCATCAGCTCCGCTGGTGCTCTTCATGTAGAGCATCCTGTCGACGCCGACGACCTTGGATTCGATCGGCTGCGCCACCGTGGCTTCCAGCACCGCGGCCGACGCGCCCGGGTAGGCCGCGGAGACCTGAACCTGCGGCGGCACGATGTCAGGCAATTGGGCAACCGGGATGCGCGATAGCGCCAGCAGGCCCGCGAGCGAAATGACAATGGCGATGACAATCGCCAAACGGGGGCGATCGATGAAAAGTTCGGAGATCATGCCTTATCTCCCCGCAGGTGTCGGCGAAGCGGGCGCGGGAGACACGGCGATATCTGGCCGCACCCGCTGGATTCCCTCCACCACCACTTGTTCACCCGGCTTCAGCCCCTCGGCCACGCCCGCGATCTCGGGTGTCGATTGTCCCAGTTTTACCCGGCGCTGCTCGGCGACGTTTTTGTCGTTGACGACGAACACGTAATCGCCCTGCTGATCGGACAGGATCGCCGCCCGCGGAATAGCCAGCACCTTGAGCGGCTCGACGGCCTCGAGGGAGACCGTGACGAATAAACCATCAGTCAGTCCGCGGAAATTGCTCTCGCCGTTCGTCTGTACCAGGGGATTGGGAATCGTGCCGCGCAGAGTGATAGTGTCGGTATCCCTGGTGACCCCAATATCGACGAAATCGAGCTTTCCGGTCTGTCCGTATATCTCGCCACTTGGAAGCCGCACCCGGATCTTGACCGCGTCGAAGCCGCCCTTATCGGCATAGCGGTCTCGCAACTCCATCACGCGGCGCACCGATACCGGGAACGTCACGTACATCGGATCGGGACTGACTACAGTCGCGAGCGTGCCGCTGGTCGGACCAACGACATTTCCGATCGTAATTGCCGTTCGACCGATGCGGCCATCGATTGGCGATCTAATTTCTGTATAGCCGAGATTGATCTGCGACTGATGGAGTTGAGCTTCCGCCGCCCTCACTTGTGCCGCCGCAACGCGCTGGGTTGCCAGCGCGCCGTCGACTGCGACCTGCGTTCCGGAACTCTTCTCAAACAGTTCCTGCGCGCGCGCCAGTGTGAGATTGGCATTCTCAAGTTGGGCCTTGCCCTGGGCAACTGCGGCCTCCTTGGCCTCGACGTCGGCTTCGAACGGAGCCCGTTCCAGACGATAGAGAAGCTGCCCGGTCTTGACGTCGGCGCCTTCCGCAAAGAGGCGCTCGTTCAAGAACGCAGTCACGCGCGCAATCAGGTCCACGCGATGACGGGCTTCAATGCGGCCGTTGATCTCGGTGCGCTCCGCCATCGGCTTGAACTCGGCTTTGACAACTCCGACCGCTGGCGGGGCGCCGGGGGCTCCTGCTTGTGACATCGCGGGGACTGGCAAAAGCGTTGCGGCGAGGAGGACGACCGTCGGGAACGAAAAAAATGTACGCATGATTCCTCCAGTCCCCTCGAGAGATCGATACTCACCGCTCGCAACGATTGAAGCACTGAAAGGTTTCTCACGCTACAGCGATTGCTCGGGTGAAAAGAACTTATCTTACAAAAAGCCGACGCAAGGCGCAGGACCATTCCATTCACAAAGGAGAGGATACGCAGCCGCTAGATGTTGGGCACCCGACTCATAGGCATCAACAGAAGACGATGATCCGCCCGCGCTTTCCAAACGAGCCATCTGGCTCACATCTGACGGGTGAATTTCAGCCTGACACGAGCTCCCACGTCATCCGATTCCTCGATATCGATCACTTCGAATCGGTCAAGGGCCCGGTTCACGGCTTCGGCATTTCGGTCAGACTGGAGCCGGCGGCGCCTGGGGCCCTCAGATAACTCCTAGCGCTTCCATAGCTTCAGCGATCCGAACGAAGCTCGCAATGTTCGCACCCAACACGTAATTGCCTGGCGCGCCATAGTCGCTGGCACTAGTGGCGCAGCGATCATGAATCTCTTTCATGATGGTCGCAAGTCGCGCTTCGGTTTGTTGGAATGTCCAGCTATCGCGAGAAGCATTCTGCTGCATTTCCAGCGCGGAAGTTGCGACGCCGCCCGCATTTGAACGAGTTTATCTCGCAAGACTGGAAGGAGCGCGCGCGGTCGCCAGTGCAGTTCCGAAGGACCTGCTCGCGCGTACCGCCGCCTTCCTGTTGCTAAAGGATTCCAAGTCAAGCTACGTGATCGAAGGCGAAAGGCCCCCGCAGGATCGTATCCAGCGATGGGGCCGCGCCATAGGCGAGGCGGGCCGTGCCCCGCTCGATGAGCAGGAATTTCTGCGTTTACAGAACATCGTCATCGGTGATGAGCGTTTTCTAAAAATGGGCTTTCGCCGCGAAGGCGGCTTTGTTGGTCAGCACGATCCAGACACGCAGCAGCCGATCCCAGATCATATTGACGCGCGCCATGAGGATATTGCCTCGCTTATGGCGGGACTGATAGCCTTCGATCAAGGGGCAGAGAAAGATCTCGATCCTGTCATCGCTGCAGCGGTGCTGGCGTTCGGGTTCGTCTATATTCACCCGTTTGAAGATGGTAATGGACGCATCCATCGATATCTGATGCATCATGTCCTCGCGCGGCGGGGCTTTAACCCAGCCGGGCTGCATTTTCCCGTGTCAGCGGCTATTCTCGACAGGATCA
>Ga0308176_10003281_pt1 | contig 10330 bp, 10 predicted proteins | sample PhyCR2_3_FD_203890 | JGI IMG/M metagenome (GOLD analysis project Ga0308176, IMG submission 203890) | Soil microbial communities from UC Gill Tract Community Farm, Albany, California, United States - DLSLS.C.R2 | ecosystem: Environmental > Terrestrial > Soil > Agricultural land | place: USA... | reverse complement strand
ACAACTGCTGGCTGAAGTGAAGCAGATCCGCCGCGGACTGTCTTCTGCCCTAGAGTAGCGCGCTCTTTACCGCGTTTCACTTCAGTAGGCTTGCGGTCCAAGGTACCCGTCCCCGGCGCACGACAAAACCTGGAGGGAGGACTCGCGGATGACCGGCACGACGACCGGTGGCGAGTCCGGCGATGCGCCGGCGCGCGGGCCCGTTCGGCGTCCCGCCGCGTTCTTCGACCTCGACAAGACGATCATCGCGAGGTCCAGCACGCTGGCGTTCAGCAAGCCTTTCCAGGCCGGCGGCCTGATCTCCCGGCGGACCGTGCTGCGCAGCGCGTACGCCCAGTTCGTCTACCACGTCGGTGGTGCCGACCACGAGCAGATGGAGAAGATGCGGCAGTTCCTGTCCGCGCTGTGCGCGGGCTGGGAGGTGCAGACGGTGCGCGACATCGTCGCCGAGACCCTGCACACGGTCGTGGACCCGCTCGTCTTCGACGAGGCCGTCTCCCTGATCGAGGAGCACCACCGCGCCGGCCGGGACGTGGTCATCGTCTCCGCGTCGGGGGCCGAGGTGGTCGAGCCGATCGGCGAGCTGCTCGGCGCGGACGCCGTCGTGGCCACCCGGATGCGGATCGCCGACGGCCGCTACACCGGCGAGATCGACTTCTACGCGTACGGCGAGAACAAGGCCGCGGCCCTTCGAAGGCTGGCCGAGGAGCACCACTACGACCTGTCCCGCAGCTACGCCTACAGCGACTCGGTGACCGACCTGCACATGCTCGAGGAGGTCGGTCACCCCTACGCCGTCAACCCCGACCGCGAGCTGCGGCGGCTGGCGAACGAGCGCGGCTGGCCGGTGCTCGTGTTCACCCGCCCGGTCGCGCTGCGGCGGCGGATGCGGCTTCCGCAGAGCCGTCCGACGATGGCCGCGCTCGCGCTCGGCACGGCCACCGCGCTCGGCGGGGCGGTCTACGTGGCGGCCCGCCGCCGCCTGGAGCGCAGCCAGGGCTAGCGGGTCCCGGGCGTGGCGACACGCCCGCAGGGGTTGTCCCCATCCGGTGGGGAGCGTAGAAAGGGAGCACAACTACACAGACCCGCACGTGAGCCAGGTACCCACGCGGCGATACACCCTTCCTAATGGGCGTTGCTGCCGGGTTCACCCGGCGCAACAGTTCGAAGTTGCACGCTTGGTAGCCCTCAGGTCTCACGTGTCAGCGGCGGCGCTTCGAGACTGTGAGCTCGAGGCGCCGCCTGCATGTGGGCCCTTCGGCTCCGTCAGCGGTCGGCCAGCGGGCTGGCCGCGGCGCCGGCCGCATAGGCCTCCGCGGCGTACAGCAGCCAGGAGTGCACCCCCGCCGGCCCGCCTTCGCGGTAGCCGCGCAGGTTCGACTCGTACTCCCGCCTCAACCGCAGGTGCCCGGCCTCGGGTACGACGAGGGACTTCTCGTCGACACCCCGGGCCACCAGCACCAGCCGCTCCAGGGCTCTGCCGACCAGCCCGTTGTGGGAGGCGAACGGCGCCACGGTGACCACCTCCGCGTGCGCGACGGCGGCGAGCACCAGTGCCGGAGCCGTGCTGGGCGTGGTCAGCAACCGGCCCAGGTCGAGCAGCCGCTGCGCCCCGGCGTGGTCGCGTGGCCGGCCCAGCTCCTCGTCGGCGACCTCGCCGCGGCCGGCGAGCGTGTGCAGCCGGGCGACCGCCTGCAGCGGCGCGCGCGCCAGCGTCGGCAGGATCCCGAGCAGCTCCGTGCTGACCCGCAGCGCCGCCTGCGCCACGGCGTCACCCTGGCCGGCGCGGGCCTCCTCGAGAGAGGACGCCGACCCCTCCAGCACGGCGCTCGCGTGCGCGCCGCGCAGCAGCGACTCGGCGGTCTGGTCGGGGGTGGTGCGCCGCAGCCCGCGGTCGCGCAGCATGGCGTCTATGCCGTCCCGGGTGGCGGCCATCGCCGAGCCGACGCCCTCCAGCGCGGCCAGCGAGGCGAGCGGGTCGGCGGTGGGCACGAGCGCCAAGGCTAACGGCCACGAGGACCGGGGGTCAGGCGGCCGGCCCCTTCGCCCGCACGTCGGCGACCGCTGTCATCGCCTGCCGCAGCTCGGTGAGCCAGTCGTCCTCGTGCTGGCCGACCAGCCGCACGCACCAGGCCAGCGCCTCCGAGCGCGACCGGGCGACGCCGGCGTCGACGAGGGTGTCGAGCACCTGCCGCTGGGGCTGGCGGAGCCGGGTCATCACCGGGGCAGCGACGTGGGTGAACAGCTCGGTTCGCTCGCCGACCTGCACCGACCACGACACCTTCCGGTCGAACCGGTGCTCGGCCTCCCTCGCGATGCCCATCCGCCGTGCCCGGGTGTCCTCGCGGAACGCCTTGGCCCGCCCTGCGCGAGCCTCCTCGACCTCTGCCGCCGACGTGCCCTCGGCCAGGTCGACGTCCGGAAGGGTCAGCCGCACGCTGATCTCCTCCCGGTCCACCTCGACCTGGAGCGGTGCGGCCTGCCAGTCCTCCGGCACCCGGCCGGTGAACCAGCCGCGAACCCGCTCCAGCGCTTCCTGCGTAATCATGTAATCACCTTTGCACGACGTCGGCCGCCGGGCAAGGCGGTTGCTACCCTGTCCGCGCGATGAGCGAGACACCGGAGGCGCCGTCTCCCGCCCTGTCCTTCGGCGGCGTGGCCGACGCCTACGACCGCGCCCGCCCGTCGTACCCGCGCGAGGCGGTCGCCTGGCTGGTGGGCACGGACCGCGCCCAGGTGCTGGAGCTCGGCGCCGGCACGGGCAAGCTCACCGAGCAGCTGCGTGCGCTGGGCCACCGGGTGCTCGCCACCGACCCGCTCGAGCCGATGCTGCGGCACCTCCGCGACCGGGTGCCGGGCACCCCCGCCGTGCTGGCGACCGCCGAGGCCATCCCGGTCCGCGCTCGCTCGGTCGACGTGGTCGTCGGCGCCCAGGCGTTCCACTGGTTCGACCACGCCCGGGCCCTCCCCGAGATGGCCCGGGTGCTGCGGCCCGGCGGCCACCTGGCGCTGGCCTGGAACCTGCGGGACGAGCGGGTGCCGTGGGTCAAGCGGCTCGGCGCGCTGATCGGCACCCAGGAGCAGGACAACGACCCGACGCACTCGCTGCTCTCCTCGCACCTGTTCGGCTTCGTCGAGAGCGCGACCTACCGGCACTGGCAGCCGCTGGACCGCGACCGGCTGCGCGACCTCGTGCTGTCCCGGTCGAACATCGCGGTGCAGTCCGAGCCCGAGCGCGACCGGGTGCTGCGCAAGGTCGACGCGCTGTACGAGGAGTACGGCCGCGGCCACGACGGGATGCTGCTGCCCTACGTGACCCACTGCTACCGGGCCGTGGTGCGTGCCCCTGCGGTCGTCGAGGAGCAGCAGCAGACCCCCCGGTCCCGCAACCGCGACGACGGCGGCGACGCCGACTCGCTGCTGATCGACTTCTCCTAGCCGTCGAGGAGCGGCCGTGGCCTGGTGGTCGGAGCTGGTGTCGGGGCTCGGCTGGCGCCGGCACCTGGGCAGCGAGGCCGACCGCACGACGTTCCGGACGCTGCACACCGCGTCGATGACCACACCGGCGCTGCGCGCGGGTCTGACCGCGACGTCCGCCGAGCGCGCCGGCCGGCACCTGCGCAGCCTGCTCGGCGCACCGGCGATCGCGCTGACCGACACCCACGAGCTGCTCGCCTGGGACGGCCGGGCGGCGCAGCACGGCCACGACACCGTGGGGCTCGCCCGGGCCGTCCTCGCCGACGGCTCCACCGCGGTGCAGAACCACGACGACTTCGCCGGTCCCGAGTGTCGGGACCCGGCCTGCGGGCTGCGCCACGCGATCGTCACCCCGCTGACGGTCGAGGAGCGGGTGGTCGGCACCCTGCAGGTCTTCTCCGGCACCGCCTCCGCCGGCTTGGTCCGCGCGGCCGAGGAGGTGGCCCGCTGGGTCTCCGGCCAGCTGGAGCTGGCCGAGCTCGACGCCAGCCGGACCCGGGTGATGGAGGCCGAGGTGCGTGCCCTGCGCGCGCAGATCAGCCCGCACTTCGTCTACAACTCGCTGACCGCCATCGCCTCCTTCGTCCGCACCGACCCCGAGCGCGCCCGTGAGCTGCTGCTGGAGTTCGCCGACTTCACCCGCTACTCGTTCCGGCGGCACGGGGACTTCACGACTCTCGCCGAGGAGCTCAACTCCATCGAGCGCTACCTGCTGCTGGAGAAGGCCCGGTTCGGCGACCGGCTCACGGTTGCGCTGCGGGTGGCGCCGGAGGTGCTGCCGGTCGTCGTACCGTTTCTCTGCCTCCAGCCGCTGGTCGAGAACGCCGTGCGCCACGGCCTCGAGGCCAAGGAGGGGCCGGGGCGGGTCTCCATCACCGCGGACGACAACGACTACGAGGCGCTGATCTGCGTCGAGGACGACGGGGTCGGCGAGGACCCGGAGCGGGTGCGCCGGGCGCTGGCCGGGGACGCCGAGCTGGACTCGGTGGGACTCGGCAACGTCGACGAACGACTTCGGTCCGCGTTCGGTGACGAATACGGCCTGGTCGTGGAGACTGCTCCTGGCGCGGGCACCAAGGTCACCGTCCGGGTGCCGAAGTACGCGCCGGGGGTGCACGCATGAATTTTCGTGTCCTGGTCGTCGACGACGAGCGGCCGGCGTTGGACGAGCTCGCCTTCCTGCTGCGCGGAGACCCGCGCGTGCAGACGGTCACGACGGCGGACTCCGCCGCCGCCGCCCTGCGCGTCCTGCGCGAGGAGCAGGTGGACGCGGTGTTCACCGACATCCGGATGCCGGGGCTCACCGGGCTGGAGCTCGCCGGGGTCCTCTCCCGGTTCCGGCAGCCGCCGCCGGTCGTCTTCGTCACCGCCTACGACGACCACGCCGTCGACGCGTTCGAGCTGCACGCCGTGGACTACCTCCTCAAGCCCGTGCGCGCCGATCGGCTCAGCGAGGCGGTGCGCCGGGTCGTCGAGTCGTACGGCGTCTCGCCCAGCGCCGAGCCGCACGGGGACGGGGCGCTGATCCCGGTCGAGCTGGGCGGGGTGACCCGCTTCGTCTCGCGCGGCGAGGTCCGCTACGCCGAGGCGCAGGGCGACTACGCGCGGCTGCACACCGCCGACGGCAGCCACCTGATCCGTACACCGCTGGCGGCCCTGGAGGCCGACTGGGCCGACGCCGGATTCGTGCGCATCCACCGATCCCTGCTCGTCGCCTTGGCGTACGTCGACGAGGTGCACGTCGACGGCGGGCGGTGCAGCGTGGTGGTCGACGGCCACGAGCTGACCGTGAGCCGGCGGCACACCCGCGAGCTGCGCGACCTGCTGGTGCGAGGCGCCCGACCCGGCACGGCAGCGAGATGAGCGACGGGCCGGCACCGCGGCGGGTCCGGGTCACCAGCCCTCGCACCGGGGCCACGCGCCGGCGCCGGGTCGCCGGCACGTCCGAGATCGACGCGCAGACCGAGCTGGGCGAGGTGTACATGCGGTCCCTGGTGCGCGCCCAGCTGCGGCTCGCCCTCGGCGTGACGGCCGCCGTGGCCGCGACGCTCGGTGTGCTGCCCGTCGTGCTCACCGTGCTGCCCGCCGTCCGGCACGTGCGGGTCGGCTGGGTCCCGCTGCCCTGGCTGCTGCTCGGACTGCTCGCCTACCCGCTCCTGGTGGGGCTCGGCTGGGCCTACGTGCGCCGGGCGGAGCGCAACGAGCAGGTCTTCAGCGAGCTGGTGGACCGGCGGTGATCCCGGTCGCCGGTCTCGTCGCGGTCGTCGCGGTGTCGGTGGCGACGCTGGTGATCGGCGCGTTCGGGCTCCGGATCTCCCGCACCACCAGCGACTTCTACGTGGCCTCGCGCACGGTCGCTCCGCTGGCGAACGCGTCGGCGATCGGCGGCGAGTACCTCTCCGCCGCGTCGTTCCTCGGGGTCGCCGGGCTGGTGCTGGTCCGCGGCGTCGACATGCTCTGGTACCCGGTCGGCTGGACCGCCGGCTACCTCATCCTGCTGGTGTTCGTGGCCGCCCCGCTCCGCAGGTCCGGCGCCTACACGCTTCCCGACTTCGCCCAGCTGCGCGTGGAGTCCCGGACCGCCCGGGTCGCCTCCAGCGCGCTGGTCGTCCTGATCGGCGTGCTCTACCTCGTGCCGCAGTTCCAGGGCGCCGGCCTCACGCTGCGCAGCCTCACCGGTGCCCCCGAGTGGGTGGGCGAGGCGACCGTCGCCTCCATCGTGCTGCTGATCGTCGCCTCGGGTGGCATGCGCAGCATCACCTTGGTGCAGGCGTTCCAGTACTGGCTGAAGCTCGTCGCGCTGCTCCTGCCGGCCTGCCTGCTGCTGGTGGTCTGGCGGCACGACGGTGCGCCCACCTCCGGTCGGCTCGAGGTCTCCGACTGGGTCGAGCCGCTGTCCGGGCCGCACGCCCTCTACCTCACCTACTCGCTGATCCTGGCCACCTTCCTCGGCACGATGGGCCTGCCGCACGTCGTGGTCCGCTTCTACACCAACCGCGACGGCCGGGCGGCCCGTCGTACGACGGTCGCGGTGCTGGGCCTGCTGTCCTGCTTCTACCTGCTTCCGCCGCTGTACGGCGTGCTGGGCCGCATCTACGCGTTCGACCTGGTCACCGACGGCAGGTCGGACTCGGTCGTGCTCGAGCTGCCCAGCCGGATGCTCGGCGGACCGGCCGGCGACCTGCTGACGGCGCTGCTCGGCGCCGGCGCGTTCGCCGCCTTCCTCTCCACGTCGTCGGGCCTGGTGGTGTCCATCGGTGGAGTGGTCAGCCAGGACCTGCTCAGCAGCCGGCTGGACCCGGTGACCGCCTTCCGGGTGTCCACCTCGGTGGGCGCGCTGGTCACCCTCGCCGTCGCCCTCGCCAGCTCCGGCCTCGCCGTCGCGCACGCCGTCGAGCTCGCGTTCGCCGTCGCCGCCTCGACGTTCTGCCCGCTGCTGCTGCTCGGCATCTGGTGGCGCGGCCTCACCGCTCGCGGCGCAGTCGCCGGCATGGTGACGGGTGGCGCGCTGTCCGCGACCGCGGTCGTGGCGACCATGTTCGGCACCGAGCTCGCCGGCTGGCCGGGGGCGGTGCTGAGCCAGCCGGCGCTGGTGACCGTGCCGGTGGCGTTCGCGGTGATGGTCGGGACCTCCCTGGTGACCGCGGCCCCGGAGCACGTGGCGCGGACGATGGTGCGGCTGCACACCCCCGAGCACCTCGTGCTGGACCGCGGCAGCTACCACCCGGAGGGGCCCGCCGCGCTCCCGAACGCCTGACCGCTCGTCGCGTCGTACCGACCGCTCGTCGGGCACCGCCGGTCGCACACCGAGCAACTGCGCGCGCTCGGCTCAACGCCCGGTTCGCCCGTCGCCGAGGCGAGCGCATAGTTCGTAGCGTGTTCAACGACCGAGCACACCGGTCCGCGCCCCCAGGAGGAACCGCGATGGCCTACAACGAAACCTCGACCTCAGGCGTCCCCTCGTCCGCCGTCTCCTCGGGCATCTCGCCCGGTGCCCACATCGCCGACCCCGCGCCCCTCGGACTCGCCGCCTTCGCGCTGACGACGTTCGTCCTCAGCGTCGTGAACGCCGGCTGGGTCCCCGCCACCGTCGAGGGAGTCGTGTTCGGGCTCGCCCTCGCCTACGGCGGCATCGCGCAGCTCGCCGCCGGCCTCTGGGAGTTCGCCAAGGGCAACACGTTCGGCGCCACCGCGTTCTGCTCGTACGGCGCGTTCTGGGTGTCGTTCTGGTGGCTGACCGCGCACATCGCCGACTACAAGATCCCCGCCGCCGACGTCGGCAAGGGAACCGGTCTCTACCTCGTCGCGTGGGGCATCTTCACCGCCTACATGGCCGTCGCAGCCAGCCGGGTCAGCGGCGCCGTGCTGGCCGTCTTCGTGCTGCTGACCATCACCTACTTCGTGCTCGGCATCGCCGACTTCAACAGCTCGACGGGGCTCGGCAAGGTCGGCGGGTACATCGGCATCGCCACCGCGATCGCTGCCTGGTACGCCTCGTTCGCCGGGGTCACCGCGTTCACGTTCAAGCGCGCGCTGGTGCCGACCGGCCCGCGCTGAGCTGCCCGTGCCGGCCGGTCGACGGGGTTCTCCCCTCTGCCGGCACGGCCTAGGGTGACAAGAGAGAAGTCGTGATCCCGACGACGAAGGAGTCGACGTGAGCCAGAGCCCCGAGGGGAACGGCGGCCGTGGAGCCGCCCTGTCCAACCTGATGCACGAGGAGCGGCACTTCGAGCCGCCCGAGGAGCTCGCGGCCGACGCGAACGTCAAGGCCGACGTCTACGACGAGGCCGACAAGGACCGTGCCGCGTTCTGGGGCAAGCAGGCCGAGCGGCTCACCTGGGCGGAGCCGTTCACCGAGGTGCTCGACTGGAGCAACGCGCCGTTCCCGAAGTGGTTCGTCGGCGGCAAGCTCAACGCCGCGTACAACTGCGTCGACCGGCACGTCGAGAAAGGCTTGGGCGACAAGGTCGCTTACCACTGGGTCGGGGAGCCCGAGAACGACACCCGTGACATCACCTACTCCGACCTCAAGGACGAGGTGTGCCGGGCCGCGAACGCCCTGACCGACCTCGGCGTGCAGACCGGCGACCGGGTGGCGATCTACATGCCGATGATCCCGGAGACGGTCGTGGCGATGCTGGCCTGCGCCCGCATCGGCGCACCGCACACCGTGGTGTTCGGCGGGTTCTCCTCCACCGCCCTGCGCGACCGCATCCAGGACTGCGACGCCCGCGTGGTGATCACCGCCGACGGCGGCTTCCGCAAGGGCGCGCCGGCGGCGTTGAAGCCGGCCGTCGACGAGGCGGTGGCGAAGTGCCCGGACGTGCGCAACGTGCTGGTGGTCAAGCGGACCGGCCAGGACGTGGGGTGGAGCGAGGGTCGCGACGTCTGGTGGGACGACGTGGTGGGCAAGGCCAGCGCCGACCACACGCCCGAGGCGTTCGACTCCGAGCACCCGCTGTACGTCATGTACACCTCCGGCACGACGGGCAAGCCGAAGGGCATCCTGCACACCACCGGCGGCTACCTCGTCGGCACGTCGTACACGCACTGGTCGGTCTTCGACCTCAAGCCGGACACCGACGTGTTCTGGACCGCCGCCGACATCGGCTGGGTCACCGGGCACTCCTACATCGTCTACGGGCCGCTGGCCAACGGCACCACGTCGGTGATGTACGAAGGCACTCCGGACACCCCGCACAAGGGCCGCTGGTGGGAGATCATCGAGAAGTACAAGGTGAACATCCTCTACTGCGCGCCCACCGCGATCCGGACGTTCATGAAGTGGGGCAAGGAGATCCCGCAGAAGTCCGACCTGTCGTCGCTGCGGCTGCTCGGCTCGGTCGGCGAGCCCATCAACCCCGAGGCGTGGATCTGGTACCGCGAGGTCATCGGCGGCGGCCGCACGCCGGTGGTCGACACCTGGTGGCAGACCGAGACCGGCCAGCTGATGATCAGCCCGCTCCCCGGCGTGACCTCGTGCAAGCCCGGGTCGGCGATGAAGGCGCTGCCCGGCATCTCGGCCGTGGTGGTCGACGACGACGGCAAGCCGGTCGAGAAGGGGTCGGGTGGCTACCTCACCCTCACCGAGCCGTGGCCCGCGATGCTGCGCACGATCTGGGGCGACGACGACCGGTACAAGGACACCTACTGGTCCCGCTTCCCCGGCGTCTACTTCGCCGGCGACGGCGCGAAGCTCGACGAGGACGGCGACATCTGGCTGCTCGGCCGGGTCGACGACGTGATGAACGTGTCCGGCCACCGGCTGTCCACCACCGAGATCGAGTCCGCGCTCGTCTCGCACCCCAAGGTCGCCGAGGCGGCGGTCGTCGGGGCCAAGGACGAGGACACCGGCCAGGCCGTGTGCGCGTTCGTGATCCTGCGCGAGTCGGCCGGCGACGGCGGCGAGGACATCGTGCAGGAGCTGCGCAACCACGTGGCCAACGAGATCGGCAAGATCGCCCGGCCGCGCCAGATCATGGTGGTGCCGGAGCTGCCCAAGACCCGCTCCGGCAAGATCATGCGCCGGCTGCTGCGCGACGTCGCCGAGGACCGCGAGGTGGGCGACGTGACCACCCTCGCCGACTCGACCGTGATGGACCTGATCTCGGAGAACCTCAAGGAGGGCAAGGGCGACGAGGACTGACCGGCGGGTAGGGTGACGCCGCGAGATAGGGGTGCCGGGAAGACTGGTCGGCGCTAGGACGGGTGTCGCCCAGCGCGAGAGGACCGCGGCATGTCAGACCCGGAGCTGTTCGGTCTCGTCGTCCTGCTCGTTGCGGGTGCCGGTCTGGTGGGCGTGCTGTCCAACCGGATCACCGAGCACCTGAAGGTCCCGACGCCGGCGGTCCTG
>Ga0308176_10003279_pt1 | contig 10333 bp, 12 predicted proteins | sample PhyCR2_3_FD_203890 | JGI IMG/M metagenome (GOLD analysis project Ga0308176, IMG submission 203890) | Soil microbial communities from UC Gill Tract Community Farm, Albany, California, United States - DLSLS.C.R2 | ecosystem: Environmental > Terrestrial > Soil > Agricultural land | place: USA... | reverse complement strand
ACCCCGCGGCCCGGGTGGGCCCGGGCGCACATCCAGCGCCCCACCGCCCCCGGCCCGGCCCCCCCCGGCCCCGCGGGGCCGGGCCTGTTCAACACCGGCACACGAGGAGGTCCGAGATGGCGAGCACCAGCAGCATCGGTGGGCTGGTCAGCGGTCTCGACACGGCCAGCATCGTCAGCTCCCTCATGCAGATCGAGGCGCAGCCGCAGACGCTCCTGAAGAGCCGGCTCACCACCGAGCAGGGCACGCTCACCTCGCTGCAGGGCCTCAACGCGAAGTTCGCCGCGCTGTCCACGAAGGCCGCGGCCCTCGACACCACCGCCGCGTGGGCCACCCTGAAGACCAGCAGCTCGTCCACCGCGGTGACCGCCACCGCCGGGAGCACCGCCACTGCCGGCACCCTGTCCTTCACGGTCGTGGGCACCGCCGCCCCCGCGCAGCTCACCTTCGGCGACCTGGCGAACACCACCGACGTGGTCACCACCGCCACCACCATGACGTTGACCAAGCCCGACGGCAGCACGGCCCCGGTGAACCCGGGGGACGGCACTCTCGCCGGTCTGGCGGCCGGGATCAACTCGGCCAAGGCCGGTGTCACCGCCACCCTGCTCAAGGTCGGCGACGGCAGCTACCGGCTGAGGCTGACCTCCGACACCACCGGGTCCGGCACCCTCTCGCTCGCCTCCGACGACGCCGTGGTCGACGCGAAGTGGACCGCGACCGCCGGCAAGGACGCGCAGCTCCAGGTCGGCGGCGACACCGTCAGCTCGAGGACCAACACCTTCACGGGTCTGGTCACCGGTCTCGACGTGACGGTCGCGGCCAACACCGCGCCGAACACCGCGGTGGACGTCACCGTCAGCCGGGACGCGACCGCCGCCCAGACCTCGCTCAAGGGCCTCGTGGACGCGGCCAACGACCTGCTGTCCTCGATCGACGCGCTGACGGCGTACGACGCGACGACCAAGAAGTCCGGTGCGCTCGCCGGGGACGCGACCGTCCGCGCGCTGCGCAGTGCCGTGCTCGACACGGTCACCAGGTCCGCCGACGGCAGCTCGATGGCGAGCCTCGGGGTGCAGACGGACCGCTACGGCAAGGTCACCTTCGACGCCACGAAGTTCTCCGCGGCCTACGCCGCGGACCCGTCCGCCGTCGCCACCAAGCTCGGCTCGGCCGCCACGGCCTCGGTGCCCGGCTTCGCGGCCCGCCTGGTCACCATGGCGGACAAGGCCAGCAACTCCACCAACGGCGTGCTGACCTCCAACATCACCGGACGTCAGTCCACGATCACCACGCTGCAGAACGGCATCGCCGACTGGGACGTGCGCCTGTCGGCCCGTCAGGAGGCCCTCAACAAGCAGTACGCCGCGCTCGAGGTCTCCCTCGGCAAGCTCCAGGACCAGGCGTCCTGGCTCAGCGGCCAGATCGCGTCCCTTTCCGGCTCGAGCAACAGCAGCAACTGAGGAGCAGCAACCCCATGATGACCGCCCGCAACGCCTACATGGGCAGCATGGTGCAGACCGCCAGCCCCGCGCGGCTGCTCGTGATGCTCTACGACCGCCTCGTCGTGGACCTGCAGCGCGCCGCCGACTGCCAGGAGCTGGGCCGGCACACCGACGCCAGCCCGCTGCTGATGCATGCCCAGGAGATCATCCTCGAGCTGCAGGGCTCGCTCCGCGTGGACCTGTGGGAGGGCGGCGCCCAGCTGTCCGCGATCTACAACTGGCTGCACCGCGAGCTGGTCCGCGCCAACGTCCAGCGCGACGTCGCCGCCACCCGCTCCTGCCTCGACCTGGTGCAGCCGCTGGCCGATGCCTGGCGCGAGGCCGCGCTGGCCGGCGCCGAGAGCTGACCCGCCATGCCCGCCGACCAGATGGTGGCGTGGGACGCCGCCTGGACGGCGGCGCTCGACGAGCTCGAGCTCAGCCTCGAGGAGAGCGAGCGGCTGCTGCGCTCGACCCCCGAGGACGCCTCCACCGCCGAGCTCGTCGTCCGACCGGATGGCAGCGCGGTGCTGGGCTGGACGCCCCCGACCCTCAACACCCCGATGCCCCCGGAGCTGCTCGACCGGGCGCAGGCCCTGCTCGCCCGCCAGGCCGAGCTGATCGGCCAGACGATGGCGGCGATGTCGTCGAGCCGCAGCCACCTGGACCTGCTCGGACGGGTCAGCGGCACCCCGCGCAGCGGCCGGTCGGTCGGCGCGGTCTACCTCGACATCCGCGCCTGACGGCGCACCGGAAAAAGCCGGGCCGAATCGCCCCGTTCCGCTCAGTTCGGCCGGCCGGTTGCCGACACTCCCTCCAGAGCATGGATCGCTCTTCACCCGCCGACGGATTGGCGACCTCGCACCGACACCACGGAGCCTGCGTCCATGCTGATCTCTGCCTCCGACCCGGTCGGAGCCGCGCTGCACAGCGCGCTCGACGGGCTGAGCTACCGCCAGCGGGTCACGGCGGACAACATCGCCAACGCCGACACCCCCGGCTTCACCGCCCGCCAGGTCGGCTTCGAGGACTCGCTGAGCAGCGCCCTGTCCGACGGCCGGCTCGCCCCGGGTGACGTCACCCCCTCCGTCACCTACTCCACCACGCAGCGCGGCGCCAACGGCAACAACGTCGACCTGGCCAACGAGACGCTCACCGCGATGCAGTCGACCTTCTCCTACCAGCTGCTCACCCGCGCCGTCGGCGACCGCTACGGCCTGATCAGCACCGCGATCGGCGGTGCCTGATGGGTGCCTTCGACATGATGCACATCGCCGGCAGCGGCATGGCGATGCACCAGACGTGGCTGGACACGCTGTCCTACAACATCTCCAACGTGAACACCGCCCGGCCGATGAGCCAGAAGGCGTTCCAGGCCCAGTTCGCGATCGCCCAGAGCGTCTCGGGCCCGGAGGGCGGCGAGGGCGTGCACACCGCCGGGATCGCGCTCGGTGACCCGACCGGTCGGGTCGTCTACCAGCCCGACAGCCCGCTGGCCGACGCCAACGGCAACGTCCGGATGCCCGACATCGACCTCGGCAGCCAGATGAGCCAGCTGATCATGGCCCAGCGCGGCTTCCAGGCCCAGTCCGAGGTCCTCCGCAACGCGCAGGACGTCTACTCCTCCGCCCTCTCGATCGGCAAGCAGTCATGAGCATCCCCGCCGTCGGCGCCGTCGGCTTCACGCCGTACGTCCCGCAGACCCTGCCGACCTCGTCGGCCACTCCCACGGCCTCCCTCGACGGGACCGACCCGCTGGGCGCCGCCCGTGCGGCCGGAGGCGCCGGCGCCACCGCCGGCACCCAGGGCGCCGACTTCTCCTCGCTGCTCTCCCAGGGCCTGGAGAACCTGCAGGGCCTGCACAGCCACGCCGACTCGCTCGCGGTCCAGGCCGCCACCGGCAACCTCAACGCGATCCACGACTACACGATCGCGGCGACCGAGGCCTCCGTGGCGACCCAGCTCACCACCGCCGTCCGCAACAAGGCGCTCGAGTCCTTCCAGGAGATCATGAGGATGTCGGTCTGATGCGCGACCAGATCACCGGCCGGCTGCAGGGCCTGCAGCGCGCCTTCGCCTCCTTCAGCGCCGGCCAGAAGACCATCGCGGTCATCGGCAGCCTGGCCCTGGTCCTCGGCGCCGTCATGGTGTTCCGGTGGGCCTCGGCCCCGTCGTACGCGCCGCTGTTCACGAACATGGCCCCGGCCGACGCGTCGGCGGTCGTGGACAAGCTCAACGCCTCCGGCACGCCGTACCAGCTCGCCGACAGCGGCTCGACGGTCATGGTCCCGAGCAACGACGTGTACGACGCGCGGATCAAGCTCAGCGGCGAGGGCCTCCCGTCCCAGAGCGCGGAGGGCTACGGGCTGCTCGACAAGCAGAGCCTGTCGACCTCGCAGTTCCAGGAGCAGACCACCTTCAAGCGCGCCACCGAGGGCGAGCTGGAGAAGACGATCGACGCGCTCGACCCGATCAACACCTCGGTCGTGCACGTGGCGATCCCCGAGCAGCAGCTGTTCTCCACCGACAAGCAGCCGACCACCGCGTCGGTGCTCGTGCAGACGCAGCCGGGCGCGACGCTCAGCAGCGAGCAGGTGCAGGCGATCGTGCACCTGGTGTCCTCCAGCGTCACCGGGCTGGACCCCAACAACGTCACGGTGACCGACTCCGCCGGCCACGTCCTGAACACGGCGGGCGACACCGCCGAGTCCTTCGCGAGCACCCGCACCGAGCAGGTCAACGCCTACGAGGACCGGGTCGACTCCAGCGTCACGTCGATGCTCGACCAGATCGTCGGTCCGGGCAACTCCGCGGTGAAGGTGACCGCCGACCTCAACTTCGACAAGACGCTGACCAAGACGACGAGCTACTACGACAACCGCAAGGTCCGCCCGCTCAGCGAGGCGAGCTCGAGCGAGAAGTACTCCGGCACCGGCGTGCCCGGCGCCACCGGCGGCGTCGTCGGCCCCGACGGCCAGCTCGACCCCACCGCCACCGGGACCACCACCGGGACCGGCTCGGGCTACCTGAAGAAGGACGCCACCCGCGACAACGCGATCGACACCAAGGTCGAGCAGCGCGAGGCCGCCCCGGGCACCCGCAAGACCCTCAACGTCGGCATCGTGGTGGACACCCAGTCCCTCAAGGGCTCGACCCCGACGCAGATCCAGTCGCTGGTGGCCTCGTCGCTCGGCGTCCCGCCGCGCTTCGTCACCGTCGAGACCATGCCGTTCGACCGCACCCAGCAGAAGGCGGCCGCCGCCGCGCTGGCCGCCGAGCAGGCCGCCGCGTCCAAGGCCCAGACGATGTCCTACGCCAAGACCGGCGGCACCGTCCTCGTCGTGCTGATGGTCCTGCTGCTGGCCTGGCTGCGGGGCCGCAAGCGCCGCAAGGCCCGCGAGGAGGCGACGACGTACGTCGTCGAGCAGCTGCGCAAGAAGAACGAGCCGGTCACGGCGCTGCCGCCGAACCCGCCGGCCGCCGAGCTCGAGGCCGGTGACCCCGCAGAGCTGCGCGACGCCGCCCGTGAGGAGATCGCCGCGATGGTGGAGCGGCAGCCCGAGGACGTCGCCCAGCTGCTGCGCGGCTGGCTCGTGGAGGCGGGACGCTGATGGCGATGGCGATGGCGATGAACGGGCCCGGGGTCCGCAAGGCCGCCGTGCTCCTGGTGCAGCTGGGGCAGGAGGGCGCCTCCAAGGTGCTCGCGCACCTCCCCGAGGCCGAGGTCGAGGCGATCTCGGCCGAGATCCTCCGGCTGGAGTCGCTGGCCGCTCCCGAGACCGAGAGCGTGCTCGGTGAGTTCCGGGAGATGGCGTCGGCGCGCGCGAACGTGCTGCGCGGCGGTCCCGAGTTCGCCCGGGCCATGCTCGAGGAGTCGCTCGGCTACGAGCGCGCCCAGTCCGTGATGAGCCGGCTGGCCGCCTCGGCGCTCCAGCTGCCGTTCCAGTTCCTGCACCGCGCCGACCCGCGCCAGCTCCTGTCGTTCATCTCCGGCGAGCACCCGCAGGTGATCGCGGTCGTGCTGGCGCACCTGCCGAGCGACAAGGCGACGCTGGTGCTCTCCGGCCTCGAGCCGGACCGCCAGGCCGACGTGGCTCACCGCCTCGCGGTCATGGACCGCACGTCCCCCGACACGCTGAAGGAGCTCGAGCGGGTGCTCGAGCGCAAGATGGGCTCGGTCCTCCAGCCCATGGACGTCTCGAAGGTCGGCGGGCTCGACCCGCTGATCCAGATCATCAACCGCTCCGACCGCGCGACCGAGCGGCTCATCGTCGAGGGCCTCCAGGCCCGCGACCCCGAGCTGGCCGAGGAGGTCAAGAGCCGGATGTTCATGTTCGAGGACATCCTCGTGCTCGAGAACCGCGACCTGCAGCAGGTGCTGCGCCAGGTCGAGGGCGCCGACCTCGCCTCCGCGATGAAGGGCGTCTCCGACGAGCTGAGGGTCAAGATCACCTCCAACATGTCCGAGCGGGCCGGCGAGACCCTGCTCGAGGAGATCGACCTGCTCGGCCCGGTGCTGCTGCGCCAGGTCGAGGAGGCCCAGCAGAAGATCATCCAGGTCATCCGCAGGCTCGAGGACGCCGGCGAGATCGTGCTGAGGAGGGGCAACGATGACGAGTACGTCGTCTGAGACCACGCCCGTGCCGCAGCGGGTGGTGCTGCGCGACCTGCCCGCCGACGCGGTCGCGACCGTCGCCACCGGCCGGGACCTGCGCGACGGCGTCTGGACCCGGTTCGGTGCCGGCTCCGTCCTCGGCGACGCCGCCACCGAGAGCACGCTGGTCGGGCTGGCGGAACGGTCCCGCGCCGCCGCGCGCGCCCAGGGCTTCGCGTCCGGGTGGGCCGAGGGGCTGCGCGCGTCGGCCGCGCGCACCGCCGAGACCCACGAGGCCCAGGTCCGGGTCTTCGACGAGCACGCCACGACCTTCCTCGCCGCGCAGCACTCCGCGCTCTCCGCGGTCGAGACCGCGGCCCGGCGCTGCGCCGAGGTGAGCGACGCCCTCCAGCGCGAGCTGGGCGAGGCCGCGCTCGACCTGGCGCTGCAGCTCGTCGAGGCGGTGCTCGGCCGGGAGCTGGCCACCGCGACCGACCCGGGCGCCGACGCCCTGCGCCGGGCCCTCGTCGCCGTGCCCGTCGACGTACCACTCGTGGCGCGGCTGCACCCCGCCGACCTCGCGGCGCTCGACCGCGGCACGGTGGGGGACCGCGCGGTGACCCTCGTCGCCGACCCCACGGTCGCGCGCGGCGACGCCCTGGTCGAGACCGACTCCGGCGTCGTGGACGCCACCGTCTCCGGGGCGCTCGCCCGGGTCCGCGAGGTGCTGGGCCGATGACCACCGTCCGATCGACCCCCCGGACCGGCTCCGGCGCGGCCGGTGCGCTGCTGCTGGACCCCGCCCTCGCGGGTCGCGCGTTCGAGGCCGCCCGTCCCGTGTCCTACGGCCGGCTCACCGAGCTGCGCGGCCTGCACCTGCAGGTGCGTGGGGTCGACGTCGCTGTGGGCGACCTGCTCGAGGTGCACGGACAGGACGGGCCGGTGCCCGTCGAGGCCGTCGCCGCGCTTCCCTCGGGGATCGTCTGCCTGCCGCTGGGGTCGACACACGGCCTGCGGGTCGGCGCGCGGGTCAGCGAGACGGGCGGACCGCTGCGGGTGCCGGTCGGTGACGCGCTCACCGGGCGGGTCCTCGACGGGCTCGGCCGGCCGATCGACGGGGGGCCCTCGCTGGCGCACCTGCCGATGGTCTCGGTCGAGAACGCGACGCCGAACCCGCTCGAGCGCGGCCGGGTCGACCTGCAGGTGGGTCTCGGCGTCCGGGCCCTCGACTCGCTGGTCCCCGCGGGCCGCGGCCAGCGGGTCGGCATCTTCGCCGGCTCCGGCGTGGGCAAGTCCACGCTGCTGTCGATGATCGCCCGCGGCACCGAGGCCCAGGTGTCGGTGATCGCCCTGGTCGGCGAGCGGGGCCGCGAGGTGCGCGAGTTCCTCGAGAACGACCTCGGTCCCGAGGGACTGGCCCGCTCGGTCGTCGTCGTCGCCACCTCCGACGCCCCGCCGGTCGAGCGGCTCCGAGCGGCCTTCGTGGCCACCCGGATCGCGGAGTGGTTCCGCGACTGCGGACGTGACGTCGTCCTGATGATGGACAGCCTCACCCGCGTCGCCATGGCCCAGCGCGAGATCGGGCTGTCCGCCGGCGAGCCGCCCGCCACCCGCGGCTACCCGCCGAGCGTCTTCGGCGTGCTCCCCAAGCTGCTCGAGCGGGCCGGGCCGGGCCGGGTGGGCTCGATCACCGGCCTCTACACCGTGCTCGTCGAGGGCGACGACATGCAGGACCCGATCGGCGACACCGCCCGCTCGATCCTCGACGGCCACATCGTGCTGTCCCGACGGCTGGCCACGAGCGGCCACTACCCGAGCATCGACGTGCTCGAGTCGCTGTCCCGGGTGGTGGGTGCGATCACCACCGTCGAGCAGCGAGGCGACGCCACCACCCTGCGCCGTCTGCTCGCCGCCCACCGTGACGTCCGCGAGCTCGTCGAGATCGGTGCCTACGCACCGGGCAGCTCCCCGGACGCCGACCGCGCCCTCGCGCTGCTCCCGCACGTCAACGCCTTCCTCCAGCAGTCCGTCGACGAGCCGACCCCGGCCGCAGAGACGTGGCGGCGGCTGCACGACCTGATGACCGGACCGGTCGGCGGAGCGGGGGTGGCCTCGTGAGCGCGAAGGAGGAGGACCGCGGCCTGCGCGCCGTGCGCCGGGTCCGCGAGGTCAGGGAGAACGACAGCCGCTTCGGCCTGTCGGTGGCCCTCTCCTCGCTGCGGGACCGCGAGGCAGAGGCCGAGCGGGCGGCCGCCCGGGTCGAGACGGCGGAGCGGTTCGCGGCCGGGTCCGTCGCCGACTTCCGCGGGCATGTGGACCGGCTCGCCGGCCTCGTCGCCCTCCAGGCGCAGGCCACCGTCCGGGCCGGCGACAGCAGGACCGTCGCCGCCGAGGCGCAGCGCCGCTGGCAGCGCGACCGCCAGCAGGTCCGGGTCGTCGACCTGCTGCTCGAGCGGCGGGCCGCCGCCCGGGCCGAGGAGCGGGCCCGCCGCGAGCAGGCCCAGCTCGACGACATCGCCGCCCAGGGCTGGCTGCGCGGGCGCGCCCTGCGCGCCGCGGAGACCGGGACCGGCCCGACCGGCCCGACCGGCCCGACCGGCCCGACCGACAGGGAGACCTCGCTGTGAGCGTCCTGGACGTGGCCAGCCGGATCCAGCAGATCCAGAGCCAGATCGCCGCGCTGAGCTCCGCCCCCGGCACCGACGGCACCGAGTTCGCCAGCGCGCTGGCGGCCGCCGACGGCACCTCGGCCACCAGCGGCGCCGGCGGCACCGGCGGCATCGGGGGCACCGCCTCGGGGTCGACCGGGTCGGCGGGTGCGGCGGTCGTGGCCGAGGCGCGCAAGTACCTCGGCGTGCCCTACGTGTGGGGCGGCACGGACCCGCAGAAGGGCCTGGACTGCTCGGGCCTGGTGCAGCTGGTCTACCGCAAGATGGGCATCGACCTGCCGCGGGTCTCCTACCAGCAGGCCAAGGCCGGCACGGCCGTCCCCAGCCTCGACCAGGCGAAGCCGGGCGACATCCTGGCGTTCGGCAGCCCGGTCCACCACGTCGCGATCTACATCGGCGACCACCAGATGATCGAGGCGCCGCGTCCCGGCAAGGACGTGCGGGTCAGCGACGTCTACGAGACCCCCACCCACATCCGCCGGGTGCTGCCCACGTCGTCCGCCGCGCCCGCGGCCGCCGCCGGCACGGCCGGGGTCGGCTCGGCGACGCCGTACGCCTCGCTCTTCGCGGGGGCGTCGGCGCGGTACGGCGTCCCGGCCAGCCTGCTCGCCGCCGTGGCGCACCAGGAGTCCGGCTTCGACGCCTCGGCCGTCAGCCCGGCCGGGGCGCGTGGCCTCATGCAGCTGATGCCGGCCACCGCGCGCGGCCTCGGGGTGGACCCGATGAACCCCGCGCAGGCCGTCGACGGCGCCGCGCGGATGCTGAAGTCCCTGATCGGCGAGTTCGGCCGCGTCGACTACGCGCTCGCCGCCTACAACGCCGGACCGGGCGCGGTGCACCGCTACCACGGCATCCCGCCCTACGCCGAGACCCGGCACTACGTGCCCGCGGTCCTCGACTACCAGAAGAAGGTCGCCGCCTGATGAGTCTGATCCCCGTCTCCGCGCAGCCGGCGGCTCCCGCCACCGGCAGCCGTCCCGACGGCAGCCGGCCGGACAGCGCCGGCGCCGAGGCCCACGGCCTGTTCGCGTCCCTGCTCGCCCGGCACACGCCCGCCGACCGGGCCGCCGACCGGGCCGCCGACCGGGCCGCCGACCGGGCCGCCGACCGGGCCGCCGACCGGGCCGCCGACCGGGCTGCCGACCGGGACGACGCCGCGGCCGCGACCCGGCCCGCCCCCGGCCGCGACCTCCGCTCGTCCACGGCCGGTCACCCGGCCCTCCACCGGCCGACGACCAGCCGCTCAGAGCGCCGCCTGTCCGCCGGCAACCCGGGCGGGTCCGGTGCCGGCGCTGCCGCGGCCGGACGCGGCGCGGACGCCGCCGGCGGCCCGGCCGCGAGCGACGCCGACCGGACCGAGCCGGGCCTCGACGCCACGCCGGCGCCCACCGCGGCGCCGGCGCCAGGGGTATCGCCGAGTGCCGCCGGGGCTGTGAGCGCGGCTGTGAGCGGGGCTGTGAGCGGGGCCGTCAACGGGGCCGTCACGGGGACCGGCGAGGCCGGCGGTCGGCCGCACGCCGCCACCGGGCTCGGCGCCGTGCTGGCCCGCACCCGGACCACGGCTGCGGACGCGACCGGGGCGGCCA
>Ga0308176_10003278_pt1 | contig 10333 bp, 9 predicted proteins | sample PhyCR2_3_FD_203890 | JGI IMG/M metagenome (GOLD analysis project Ga0308176, IMG submission 203890) | Soil microbial communities from UC Gill Tract Community Farm, Albany, California, United States - DLSLS.C.R2 | ecosystem: Environmental > Terrestrial > Soil > Agricultural land | place: USA... | reverse complement strand
CTCAAACTCGACCTCGAACCCCGCCAGCTCTGCCACTGCCTCGAAAAGTCCAACATCTGCTTCGCCTTCGCCCGCTACCACCACCCCGCCATGAAATTCGTCGCCGCCGCCCGCTCCTCGCTTGGCGTCCCGACGATCTTCAACCTCCTCGGCCCGCTCACCAACCCCGCCCGCGCCCGCCACCAGCTCCTCGGCGTCTTCTCCCCCGACCTCACCGACAAGCTCGCCGCCGCGCTCGCCCAGCTCGGCTCCGATCGCGCCTGGGTCGTCCATGCCGCCGACGGCCTCGACGAGCTCTCCACCATGGGCCCCACCCGCATCTCCGACCTCCAGTCCGGCCACGTCCGCACCTGGAACCTCGACCCCGCCGACCTGGGCCTCCCTTACGCCCGCCTCTCTGACCTCCAGGTCAAAAGCGTCGACGAAGCCGCCGACGCCCTCGTCCGCGTCCTCTCCGGCGAAGAAGGCCCCATGCGCGACATCGCCGCCCTCAACGCCGCCGCCGCCCTCCTGGTGGCCGGCGCCGCCCCCGACCTCAAATCCGCCCTCGAAACAGTCCAATCCACCCTCGACGCCGGCCGCGCCAAACAAACACTCGACACCCTCGTCGCCTGTTCCAACTCCGGATGAAACGCCGCGCGAATATCCCGCGGCCCCCCACCACTCACCGCCCCTGCTGCCAAGGCAACAACCCGCGCGTCCGCACCACCGACCGCACCACGCGCTTCTTCCAGTCCGCATACACCGCCGGGTCGCGCGCCTGCCGCAGCTTGGCCAATACGGCCGGGTCGTAAGTGTTGGGCGCCGGCCCGCCGTATTTCATTTCCGCCAGCCGGTCCAGCGCCACCTGCTGCTGCTCGACCAGCGCCTGCTTTTCTCCCGCGAACTGCTTCCGCGCCTCCTCGTCACTCACTTCCGAGAGCTCCTTGTCCTTCCCACGGATTTCCTCCGCCAGCCGATCGCGCTCCTCGCACAGCTCCTTGACGCGCAGCCACCAAAGCTGGTCCACGGCCGCTTCGACGTAAGCATCGAGGAACCTCCCCCGCGGCGTGTCCGGGTGTCGAGAACGGTAATCCTCGATCATGAAAATCGCGATCGCCGGGTCCCCGCTCGATCGATGGGCCTCCTCCACCGCCTGCCATTCCTCGTCGCGCGCGTCCCCCGCGTCCGGCAAGGTAGCCGCCACCGCCGCGCCGGTCGTCGGCACCGCCGCCGCCCCAGCGCCGGGCGTGAAGATGCTCGCCGCCGGGTTTTCTTCGACCGCCTCCGTCGCCGGCCGCGTGGCCGCGGTGCGGACCGCCGCCTTCGCCTTCGGCTGCTCCACGAGCCGGTCCCGCATCTGGTAAAGCACCACGCCGGCGACCCCGAGGATCGCCACCGCCACCAGGACTCCGGCGGTCATCCCCGCCGACGACGGCCGCTTCTCCTTCGGCACGTAAAACCGCCCCCCCGCGGCCGGCGAAACCGCCGCCGCCAGGTCCCCGATCACCGTATCTTCCGCCTCCGCCGCCGCCGGCGCCCCCGCCGGCTCCGGAGGCTCAACCACGGCGGCCGGCGCCTCCGGCTCGATGGCGATCACCGCCGCATCCGCCTCTTCCCCCAGGACAATCCTGTCGCCGGCGTTCACGAAAGTCGGCTTGACGATCCGCCGTCCGTTGACGAAAGTCCCACCCCGGCTGCCGCCGTCCTTCACCACCCACCGCCCCTCGTGAACGAACATCAGGCAGTGCCGCCGTGACACGCTCGCCAGCGGGATCTGCACGTCCGCCTGGCCCAATCGCCCGATGACCACCGGCCGATCCGACGCCCGCGGCTCCAGTTGAACGACGCTTTCCCCCAGGGGATGGCTCACCCGCACCGTCAGGCCCATCGACCACCTCCACGCCCCCGTCCCGCACCCCTGCCCTTGCCCAATTTACCCGATCGAGACGGAAAGCAAACGTCGTCTCACCGGCGGGCGCCGTCAGGCGCACGCCGGTCGCAAGCGCGAAAACTGTTGCTCATTCAAGGATTTTCTTGAACGCGCCGGTCACTGTGGTATGACTCACCCAACGCACGTCCGATCGCAACGCATTTCACGGGAGGTTCGAGCGATGGCCAAAACCGCCAAGCGTCCGACGAGGTCGGGAAAATCTTCGCGGAAGACGGGGAAGAAAACCGCGGCCCGCGGCGCCGCCGGCCGCAGCGCCGCGGGTACATCCGCCAAGGGCGGCGGAAGGGGCTCCGCCAAAGGTTCGGCCGGCAAAAAATCCGCCGCCGCGCGCAAGGGCGGAAAGTCTTCGGGCAAGTCCTCCGGCAAGTCCATGGCCGCTCGGATGGCCGGCGGCATGCGCAAGGCCCGCAAGTCGGCCACCGGTCGGGCAAAGAAGGCCGCCACGGCGGTAAAAAAAGCCACCCGCAAGACCGTCCGCAGGGCCAAGAGTGCCGCCCGCCAGGCCGCCCCTGCCACGCGCCGCGTGGTGGACCAGATCAGGGAGACGGCGTCCAACGTCGCCGATACCGTGACGCAGGCCGCCGCCACCGCCGTCGGAACGGTGATCGGCGCAGTCGGCGCCGCAACCTCCCCCGAGCACGCCGCCGAATCCACCGCCACGACCTCATCCGGCGGCGGAGAATCGGCCTCATCCTCACACGGTGAGTCTGATTCGTCCGAATCGTCCGGACACGGAGGAACTTAGGAATTTAGCCGCGCATCGCCGTCGGCCCTACGCCGCGTCGTGTACGACGGTGGCGGCAGCCTCCCGCGCCGTGACCACCGCCCCCGGCCGCTCGCCGCCCAGCGAAAGCGGGGCGCACAGCGGCGCGACCGGCACGAGCCGGTTCGACGGCACCGCCATCGCCCTGCCGGTCGCAGCCGGCCTGCCGAAGACCGGAAAGCCGTTTTCGTCCCACGTGAACCGCTGCGCCCGCACCACGCGGTCCCACCCGTCCCACCGGTATCGCTTGGAATGATACAGGATCCAGTCCTCGGTCCCGTCCGGCGATTGCGTAAAGCAGCAGTGGCCCACGCCAAACACCTCGGCCGTCGATTCGAACACCGGCCCGCCAAGCTTCCGCCAGCTCCGGGGATTCATCGGGTCGGCCGAGTCGTCCATCCACAGCATGCCCAGCTTGTAAGTTGACTGCCACGACGCGCTGCACGAGTACACCAGAAACACCTTCCCGTTCCGCACGAGCACCTGCGGGCCCTCATTAAGCCCGCGCCCGCCGCGGCGGTCGCCGACGCGTTCCCACGTGTGCGTGCAGTTGTCGCACAGTCGCACCCGGTTGCTCGAGATCGTCCACGGGTTGCTCATCTCGGCGACATACAGGTGCTGCACGTCCTCGTGCCCTTCCCAACCGGACCATAGGAAATACAGCCGCCCACGCAGTTCGAGGACGGTGCCGTCGATGGCCCAACGGTTCCTCTTCCCCCGCCCCACGTCATCCCCCGTGTAGAGCACGCCGCGATCCACGTACGGCCCCTGCGGGTCGTCGGTGGCGGCCTCCAGCACGCCCATCCGGTGCGCCGCGTTGTGCCCGTCGGAGGCGGCATAATAGATGTACCACTTACCGCGGACGAAATGCAGTTCCGGCGCCCACACCTGCGCCCGGTTCCAGCCGCTCGCCGGCGGGTTCCAGACGATCTTCCGCTCGCCGCGCTGCGTGAGCGTGCGCGACTTCCAGACTTCCAGCCGCCCGCCGTACCCCGCCTGGCACAGGTAATACCACCCGTCCTTCTGCACCACCCAGGGGTCGGCCCCAGGGTAGATCGGGTTAACGAACGTCGCGTCCGCCTCCGGCTCCCGCAGGAGCCCGAGATAACCCGGCTCTCCGATCCGGTTGAGCGTTTGGTCCCACCCGAGGTTGTCCGGAAGGACAATCCCCGACCCGTTCAGCCTTGCCATTTCTCAGCCCGTCCATTCTTCCCGGCCGGCCGAAAAACCGTCGTCTCCCAACGACCTCGGCCCGCCTGATCCGCCGCGCCATCGCCGTGCTCTCGCCAACTCCTATCGGCGACCTGCGTGTATCGGTAAGCAGGCCACCGCGGCATCAAAATCTTTGATGTTATCGGACGCGGGGGGTCAAAGGTTGCGTACGCCGTACGCACCCCGAGCTTTCTGTAAACCCTGCTACAAAACGGACCTAACGGCGTCGTCTGTCGTGCCGCCGCGGAATCCGCGGGCCACCTTTGACTCTCCCCCTGCGGCAGGATTTATGCTGCCAGTGGTTCAAGCCCGAGGCGCGGGTGCCATGCAACGTCCATTGTTCACCATCGGCGAGTTCTCCCGAATCACCGGCCTTACCGTAAAAACCGTCCGCTTCTATCACGAGCAGGGCCTGCTCACGCCCGCGGCCGTGGATCGGGACACCGGCTACCGCTTCTACGACAACGCCCAGATCGAAACCGCTCGCCTCATCCGCTTCCTCCGCACGCTCGAATTCCCCGTCGCCGACATCAAGGAGATTCTCGCCAGTCAAACGGAGGACGAGCACGTCCTGGAGTTGATGCGGCGCCAGAAGGCCGATCTCGAAGAGAAGATCCGCCGCTACCGCAAGGCCGCCCGATCACTCGAGCAGTTCCTCGAACAGGAAAGGCAGGTACGTCAGATGGCAACACAACCCCCCTTCGCGATCGAGGAAAAGGACCTCGCGCCGCTGTCAATGGCCGGCATACGGATGAAGGGCCGATACAGCGACTGCGGCAAAGGGTTCGCCTCGCTCGGCCGGCGGCTCGGCCGCTATATCAGCGGCAAGCCGTTCCTGCTTCACCACGACGCGGAGTACAAGGAGGACGACGCCGATTTCGAGGCGTGCTTCCCCGTGCGGGCCGGCGCGCCTGCCGCGCCGCCCGACGGCGTCTCCATCCGGCAGCTCCCCGGCGGCCGCTGCGTCAGCCTCCTGCACAAGGGCCCCTACGACCAGCTCGGCACCTCCTACGCCACCATTCTCCGGCACATCAAGGACAAGGGCTATCAGCCCCTGCTCCCCTCGCGCGAGGTCTACCTGAAAGGGCCGGGGATGATCTTCCAAGGCAACCCAAAGAACTACCTCACGGAAATCCAGATTCTCATCAACGCACAGTGATTCGCCGCCAAAAACAAACAGGGGCGCCACGGCGATTGGGCGCCCCTGTCCAATTTCGGCGTCAGGCGGAAGACGACTACTTCATCAACCCTTCCTTCTTCGCCATGAACAACATCAGATCGACCACGCGGTTCGAATACCCCCACTCGTTGTCGTACCACGAGACGACCTTGAAGAAGTTCGGATTCAGCTCGATCCCGGCCCCGGAATCGAAAATGCTCGATCGCGGATCGTGAATGAAGTCCGTCGAGACCACTTCCTCGTTGGTGTACCCCAAAATCCCTTCGAGTTCGCCCTCGGATGCGCGCTTCATGGCCGCGCAAATGTCCTTGTAGCTGGTGGATTTCGCCGTCTTGAACGTCAGATCCACCGCCGACACGTCCGCGACCGGTACGCGGAAGGCCATCCCCGTCAGCTTCCCCTTCAACTCCGGCATCGCCAGCGCCACCGCCTTGGCCGCGCCGGTGGAGGACGGGATGATGTTCTGGTACGCCCCGCGCCCGCCGCGCCAGTCCTTCTTGCTCGGGCCGTCCACCGTCGGCTGCGTCGCCGTGGCCGCGTGAATCGTGGTCATCAGCCCCTCGGCCAGGCCGAAGTTCTCGTGCACCACCTTCGCGACGGGCGCCAGGCAGTTGGTCGTGCAGCTCGCGTTGGACACGATCTTGTGTTTGGCCGGGTCGAACTTGTTGTTGTTGACGCCCATGACCAGCGTCGGCACCTCTTCGTCCTTGGCCTTGGTCGGGGCCGAGATCACCACGCGCTTGGCGCCGGCTTTGAGGTGGTTCTCCGCGCCGGCCAAGTCCGTGAACAGGCCGGTCGATTCGACCACGTAATCCGCCCCGTTCTTTCCCCAAGGCAGCTCGGCCGGGTTCTTCATTGACACGCACGGGATGAACTTCCCGTCCACGACAATGCCGTCTTCCTTCGCCTCGACGGTGCCCTGGTAGCGGCCGTGGGTCGAATCGTGCTTCAGCAGGTACGCCAGGTTGTCCGGCGGCACGAGGTCGTTGATCCCCACGAACTGCACGTTGGGGTTCTTGATGCCCGCGCGGAACACGAGCCTCCCAATGCGACCGAACCCGTTAATGCCAACCTTCAATGCCATGGCGCGACTCCTTCGACTTCCGTCGGTAATCTCAAGAATATGTTAGGCAGCCACCGGCGTGCCCACTTCCAGCGGGCACGTTTCCGACCCCCGGATCATCAGAGTTCACGAAAATAGGGGTCGCTCCCAGCGGAGTCAAGCGCCCGTCCAACCCGCACGAATTAACGGCTTTGCTCACCGGCGGATAGCGCAATCGCCCGCCACGCCGAAGCGCGAATTGCCTCCCCCGGTTCCGGGAGTATGATGTCTCGGCGGCCGCGGCGTTCTTGCGGTCGCGCACCGTCTCCTTCAGCCAGTCGGGGCGGATTGCAGGATGGGACAGGATGGGAGTCGCATGTCCGGGGTCAGCCTTCCAGTGACGCGCCCGAGCGGTCGCGCGTTGATCATGGCCGCGCCGCCGTTCCGCGCGGCGCCGCTGGACGTGCTCCAGCGGCTGGGCTTCACCTGCGCCGAATTCAACGACCCCTACGCCGCCACCGCCGAAATCTGCCGGCGCCCCATGACCTACCGGGCCGTGGTCCTCTCGCTCAACAGCCTCTACCGCGAAGAACTCCCCCTCATCCAGACGCTCAAGCAGCGCTTCCCCCACCTGGAAATCTGGCTCTCCCAGACCGACAACCGCCCCGCCGTCCTCGCCGAAGCCATGCGCCTCGGCGCCGACGGCCTGCTCTCCGAAGACGGCCTCCACCGCACCGCCACCGGCACTCCCCTTCCATCCGCAGCCCCACAGCCGCCTGCTTCAATTCTCACGCCCGATCCCAATCCCGCGCGCTCTTCGGTCGACGACTCCCACGACTCGGACCCCGCCGAACCCGTCCTCACCGCCGAGGAGCTCCGCGCCCTTTTGCAGGAGCAACCCTCCCTCCCCCCCACCAGCACCGAAGAACACAATCACTAGCAACTAACAACCAGCAACTAGCAACCGCCCCATGCTCCTCCGCCCGTCCCACGATCGCATCCTCCTCATCGGCGACCCTCAGCGCCACGTCCACGTCGCGCTTCAGCAGGCGATCCCCGCCGCGCAGATCACGCCGGTGGGCACGGTCTTCGACGCCATCGCCGAGCTGACCGCCAGCCCCGCCGGCGCGTTCACCGCAGTCCTCGCCCCGGCCGAGCCGATCGAGCGCCGCCCCGAGGCCGCCGTCAAGACGCTCCGCTCCCTCACCGCCGGCTCGCGCCTCCTGCTCTTCGGCCATCCCACGCTCGAGCCCCTCTCGCGCAAGATGCTCGAATTCGGTGCCGACGACTACCTCATCACCCCGACCAGCCCCGCCGAGCTTCAGCAGATGCTCAGCACCCCAACCCTCCGCCTGACCCCGCCGGAGCAAGCGCGCGAAGGCGAAGCGCCGTCGCCCGCCGGCGAAGCCGCGCTCGAATCAGGCCCCGCCGTTCCGGCGCACATTTCCCTGCTGGCCAACCTTCCCATCACTGAGATCCTCCTCGACGCCCTTCTCAACCAGCCCCACGACGCCCCCGCCGCCGCGATTCGTGAGATGAACGCCCGCATCGCCCCGACGCTCCAACTGCACTACCTTCCGCCCGGCGCGCCGTCTCCCGCCGCCCCCGAAGGCTTCGTCAGCTTCTCCCACCCCGTCCGCACCGCCGCCGTCGCCGGCGACAGCGGCGACCTCGCATCCCTCCACCTCATCCTCCCGCGCGACGAGGAAGAATCCGCCGCCCGTCATTTCCTCGCCCAGCTCGCGCATCTCATGGGAAAAGTCGCCGGCCTCCAGGACCGCCACAATCGCCTCCAGAAGCTGGCGATCACCGACGACCTCACCGGCGTGTACAACGCGCGCTACTTCCGCCACTTCCTCTCCCGCATCCTCGACCGCGCCCGCACGAAGCTGTTCCCCGTCACCCTCCTGCTGATCGACATCGATAATTTCAAGCACTACAACGACCAGTACGGCCACGCCGTCGGCGATGAGATCCTCCGCGAGACGGCGTCGCTCATTAAACGCTGCTGTCGCGAGCACGACCTGGTCGCCCGCATCGGCGGCGACGAATTCGCCGTCGTCTTCTGGGAAAAGGAAGGCCCCCGCCAGCCCAAGCAGCCGCAGGCCGTGCCCCCCGGGCGCACGCCGCAGGAGCCGGCGCAGATTCTTGCCCGCTTCCGCCGGCTGATCGAGGCACAGGAGTTCAAGGGCCTGGGAGTAAGCGGCAAGGGCGTGCTGACGATCTCCGGCGGCCTGGCCGTGTTCCCGTATCACGGCCGCGACGCCGACGAGCTCATTAATGCAGCCGACCAGGAGTTGATGTTCCGGGCAAAACGGGCGGGGAAAAACTCTATTTTCCTGGTAGGGTCTGGGGAGATTCCTTTCCCCGCCGACGAAGCCAAGCCGTAGAACCGCCGCCTCTCGCTAAAAAGTCGTTATTAAGAGCGGCACCTAAGCACCTTAAAGATCACACCTTAAGCCGAGCCCGACAGAAAATCCGAAAAAATGATTTGCTTTCTTCGGAAGCGCCCCTATATTAACGCCACTGATATTAACAGTCTCGATAGTAATTCGAGGCGTCACGGTTCACCGGTTTCAACGTGAAGGAGGTTTGACGAATCATGGCTCGTCCGTACCCGCACTGCGCCCTGTGCCCGCGTCTCTGGCCGCTGCTAATCGCCGCCGCGTTAATCGCCGCCGCCGCGATGTTGCCCGCCTGCTCCAAGCAGCGCGAGCCGGCCAGCCCGGCATCGACGCCGCTCCAGCCGTCCGCCATACAGGCCTCGGCGACAACCCCGCCCGCCGCCGACCCCGACCCCGTCGCCCGCGGCAAATACCTCGTCACCGTCGGCGGCTGCAACGACTGCCACACCCCTTGGAAGCTGGGGAAAAACGGCCCCGAGCCCGACTACTCCCGCCTGCTCTCCGGCCACCCCGCCAACCTCAAACTCACGCCCCCCGCCGCCGCCGCCGACCCCAAGACCGGCTGGGCCTGGGCGGGCGCCATCACCAACACCGCCTTCCACGGCCCCTGGGGCACCTCCTTCACCGCCAACCTCACACCCGACGAGGACAGCGGCATCGGCATCTGGACGGAAAAAATGTTCATCGACACCCTCCGTTCCGGCCGCCACTGGACCTCCGGCCGCCCGATCATGCCCCCGATGCCGTGGTTCAACTACGCCAAGCTTACCGACGAGGACCTCAAGTCCATCTATGCTTACCTCCGCACGATCCCGCCGGTGCGCAACCGCGTGCCGGAGTGGATGCCGCCGGCGAAGGACGTGGCCAAGGCGCCGGCCGGTGAAGGACAGACCGAATCGGCCGCCACCACGCCGCAGTAAATCCCAGACGCTCCGCGGTACCGAAATCCCTACGCCGTCGCGCACACAAAACCCCCAGGCGCGGCGGCGTTTCTCCTTTTGTAATTGTTGCGGCGCAACTGGCAGCGCGAAGCAAGGAGTCGTCACAGGCCGTTCCGCGCGCGAGCCGGCGGCGTTTAGGGGCGTTTCGGCCAGTTTAGCTGCTCAAGCCGATCGAACAGGAACTGGTGAATGTCAGCATCTGCTGGGACGGTCCACTGAAGTGAATCGGGTGTCGTGCCCCACGCGTCATTGTCGTAAGTCACGATGTGACCCGGCGGCTTTCGTGTCGCCCGAACACCGATCCGTCGCATCCCGAAGGTGGCGTCATACATCGGCTCGTCATAGAAATAGAGCGTTTCGCAATCGACTTCGGGATAGACGAGGTAGCGGTTGGCCGCCTCACGCATGGCGCGGGCGATGCGCAGTAATGACTCATTCCGTTGAAAACGGCGCGTCGGACGGGGACACAATGCTGCGACGACGCGTTCCCAAGACTGTGTTTCGGTGAGCGCCACAGTTTCGGGATTATCGAAGCGGCGCCCGAATGGGTCAAGCAGGATCACGGTGGTCCAAATGCACGGGGGCTGAGCAGTACTGCTCCGTTTCCGCTTCGGCCAACAAAATGAGCGGCCAAATGGCCGCTCACGTTTGAATCCGACTGTGTAGGGGAACCGCCGACTAATCTAAATGTTAATCCCCGTAATCTTCACCTCCAGATACCGCTGCCGGTGCCCCTGCTTCCGGCGGTAGCCCTTCCGCCGGCGGTACTTCTGGATGTCAATCTTCTCGCCCTTCACTTCGCCGAGCACGTCGGCGGTCACCGTCGCGCCGCCGACCAACGGCACCCCGATCCGCGG
>Ga0308176_10003277_pt1 | contig 10335 bp, 10 predicted proteins | sample PhyCR2_3_FD_203890 | JGI IMG/M metagenome (GOLD analysis project Ga0308176, IMG submission 203890) | Soil microbial communities from UC Gill Tract Community Farm, Albany, California, United States - DLSLS.C.R2 | ecosystem: Environmental > Terrestrial > Soil > Agricultural land | place: USA... | reverse complement strand
ATCAGGGTGGTGAGCGGCTGGAGATCGGCGGCGCCCGCATGCAGGCGCAGCAGATCGAGACGAAGTCCCTCCAGCGCGGCAACGCTTTCCGCGAGGCGAGCGGCCGCCGCGTTTCTCCGTACAGCGAGCACGTCGGCATCCGCAGAATTCGTTGGCGCCATCGCTGCGACCACATCGACCTCCGCGCGGGCCTCCGCCGCACGGGCCTCGAGCGCCGCGACGATCTGCGGCAGCTCGGACAACTGCTCACGGTACGCCTTCGGGAGCGCCGCGAACAGCTCCGAGGCCGCGACACCTAACGCCGACTCCGTCGCCCGGAACGCCGATGCGCCCGCCAACTGCGTCCGCTCCGGGGCGCCGAGTCGGCGCGCGAGCCAGTCACCCAACTGGCTGTTCCACACGCGATCGCGAATCCCTGCCTGCCACCAGTTGCGGATCCTCGTCGGGATGAACTGCACGTCGAGCGCGTTGCTGACCGCCCCGAACAGCATGGTCGACACCAGAGGTGCGATGAAGGGCCACGGACCGAGCTCACGTTCGTGGAGCACGCCAGAGAGCACCAGCCCGAAGGTCGTGCCGAGCCACGCGGCCGAGCCGAGCGTGAACCCTCGCAGCAGGCTGATTCCCCGAGGCTCCGGTCCCTTGTGTGTGACGGCTTCTGTTTCGTCTCGCTCCCGCCGCGCGACAGCGAGCGCCGCCCGCAAGTCGGCCAGCGTGTGTCCCGCGCGGAACTGTCGGTGCGCCTGATTCAGATGGAAACCGACAATTGGCAGAAGCGGAGACGCCGCGATCGCCGCCAGAGTTGCCACGGCGCCCGGTCCGGTTCGAGCGCCGCTCAACCAGCCAATGAGGTTCCCCACCGTGAGGATGCTGAACCCTCCGGACCAGGCAATGTATGGAACGAGCAGCGGATTTCGCGCGGAGAGCCATGCCCGCAGTGTCGGCGGCAGTGTCGGGCGCGCGTCGGACGCTGGTGCGAGCGCTTCCGCCAACGCCTCGCCGTCAGCGAACCGCTCGGCGGGATCGCGCGTTAGGCACCGATCGATCGCCGCGCCCAGCGCGGGGGACAGTCCGGGCGCCGCCCGCATAACGCTGGTCGGCGGCTCGGTGGCCTGGCGCGTGATCAGCGCCGGGAGATCCGAAGTTTCGAATGGCAACCGGCCGCTCACCGAGAGATACCCGACCACGCCGAGCGAGTAGATGTCGCTGCGGCCGTCGACGGCGGCACCGGCGGCCTGCTCCGGGCTCATGAAGTGCGCGGTGCCCATGACCTTCCCGGGGTCGGTCGCTACGCTGGAGTCCCGCCCACCCCAAGCAATGCCGAAGTCCGTCACGAGCGCGCGGCCGGTGCCGGCTTCGAGCAGGATGTTGTCGGGCTTCACGTCGCGGTGGATGATGCCGCGTCCATGCGCATAGGCCAACGCCCATGCTACCTCGCGCATAACGCGCGTTGCATCGGAAGGAGGGAGCGGGCCACGCGTGCGGATTCGCTCGCCCAGCGTCTCGCCCTCCACGTAGCTCATCACGAAGAAGACGAAGCGAGGTCCCTCGCTGCGCTCGGGATGCGCTGCGGGCACCTCGCCCACACGATGAATGGGGACGATGTGGGGATGCGAGAGACTGGCCGCCATGCGGGCCTCGCGCACGAACCGCGCGCGCGCTTCCGGATCACGCGCGAGGTGAGTGGGCAGCACCTTGATCGCGACGTCGCGGTCGAGCTGCACGTCGCGCGCAAGGTACACTACACCCATGCCCCCGCGGCCGAGCTCGCGCTGGAGCGAATACTCGCCGGCAAGCGCGGCCTGCAGGTCGATAAACTCGACAGTGGGCTGCGTCACATCGTGAAGAATATCTGCCGAGATCGTCTGCTCGGGGAGATCAACCTCTTACGCGACCGCGTCCAGTACGTTAAATGGCGTCCACCAGCACGTTCCGGCTCTTCCCATCCAGGCCCAGCGGCACCTAACGCGGCCAGGAGATCATCATTGCTCGGTACACGACTGTTCCTCGCAGGTATGCTGTTCCTCGCAACCGGGACGTCAGGCGCGCAATCGGCGCGGACGGATTCGGCCGGCAACGCACCGACCAACCGGAATGGCTCGTGGAGCGCCGCGACCGCCAGCGGACAGACCTGGATGGGCACGTGGACCGCAGTCCTCGACACGGCCGGTACCGTCACCGGAACGTGGGAGCTGACGGACGGGCAGGGTAGAACTCTCGCCCAGGGCGGCTGGTCGGCGGCAAAGGCCCCTGACACGTGGATCGGAGGGTGGCGAGCCGTAATCACCGGCAAAGACGGCGAACGTGCCGGCACCTGGACCGCCGACGTCGGTGACTCGACATCCACGCAGATGGGCGACCTCTTCACCAAGGCGCTGCAGGCGGTCGTCAGCGGTACCTGGCGCACGGATCCACTCTCGGGGGCGTGGTCGATCCGGACGTTCAAGTGACAACCATCGCTGTTCGCAGCCAGGGCGGAGGAGCCGCGTGAGCGCGAAGCGATTCGAGTCGACCGTCGTCCGAGCCAGGGCGAAGAGCCACGTCCTCGTCCCGTTCGACCCTAACGAGGCCTGGGGCTGGAAGGTACGGCACTACGTGAAGGGCACCGTTGGCGGCCATCCGATCCGTGGCGTCCTTCGCTCAGAGGGCAACGCCTACGCCCTCCCGCTCGGCGCGGCCTGGCTCCGCGACAACCACATTCCTGCCTCCGAAACCGTCGCGGTCGTCCTCGAGCCGGACGGCCCGCAGCCTGAAGCGCTCGCCGCCGACATCACCGCGGCTCTCGCTGCCTCCCCCGACGCGGAGACGTTCTTTCAATCGGTCGCCCCATTCTATCGAAAGAACTTCCTCCGCTGGATCGATCAGGCGAAACGACCGGAGACCCGCGCGGCGCGCATCGCCGAGATGGTGACGATGCTCGAGGAGGGACAGCTGAAGGGTTGAGGGAAGGGTGTCGATTTCTCTTCGAGTCGTTCGACGTGTTGGCAGGACGACGTCCGAACACGTCACCTCTGAAACGAAGGCCCTATGCGAACCACCTTCTCCACGCTCATGCTCGCGACCGCTCTCGCGGTTGCAGCCACCATTAACAGCATCGAGGCGCAGGGTACACCCGTGTCGAATCCAACCAAGAGCGGACGCGTGCCGGCAAACGGCATTGACTACTACTATGAGATCCACGGCTCCGGCGAGCCGGTGCTCCTGCTGCACGGCGGGCTCGGCTCGATCGACATGTTCCGGTCCTCGCTGCTGCCCGCGCTCGCGAAGACCCGGCAGGTGATCGCCGTCGATCTCCAGGGACACGGCCGCACCACCCTCGGCGACCGCCCGATCGACCTGGTCGACATCGGGAACGACCTGGCCGTCGTGCTCGAGAAGCTCGGGTACAAGCAGGTCGACGTTGCCGGCTACTCCTTCGGGGGCGGTGCCGGGCTGCGGCTCGCGATCCAGCATCCCACGCTCGTACGCCGTCTCGCTGTCATCTCCGCGCCGTTCTCCCAGAGCGGCTTCTTCCCCGAGATGCTGCCGCAGCAGGCCTCGGTCGGCTCGGCCATGGCCGAGCAGATGAAGGAGACACCGATGTACCAGTCGTACGTTGCGGTCGCGCCGAACCCGAAGGACTTCCCGCGGCTGCTCGACCGGATGGGTGAGCTCATGCGACGCCCGAACGACTGGTCCGAGGACGTGAAGAAGCTGTCGATGCCGGTCATGCTGGTGTTCGGCGACGCCGACATGGTCCGCCCCGAGCACATCGTCGAGTTCTATCATCTGCTCGGCGGCGGCCTGAAGGACGCGGGCTGGCAGCGCGAGCACATGTCACGCGCGCGGCTCGCGATCCTTCCCGACGTCACGCACTACGACATGTTCCTCTCGCCCGCCCTCGCGCCAACGCTGCTCCCGTTCCTCGACGGCAAGAGCGGATCGCAGACCTGGGCCGAGCAGGTGAAGGGGCAGTAAGCGCGCGCCGTCGAAGGGGGGAGGTACGTCCCGGCAGTAACGTGAGCCGGCTTGCCGCGAAAAGTCGACTCATTATGATAGGACGCCGCCGTGCGCCAGCTGGCTCTCTGACAGAGCCGCTGGCGCGAACCCCTTCAAGCTCGGGTGGAGTCACCCATGCCGATCAAGTCGCAGCCGCCGATCCCGCCGACACAGGAATTTCTGGCCGCGCAGCCTAAGCTGTCCTGGTGGAAACGTGTACTGAATCGGCTGTTCGCGCCGGAAGCCAACTGGCACAGGTCGAGGACGGGGAACGGCTACTCAGCCACGTGGACCACGGTTTCATCGGACGGAACGATATCACAGTCGAACAGGAAGATCGTTCTGGAGGGAATCTCGCCGAGCGTCGCGCCCACGACCCTCCCGTCCGTCGACGGAAAGGGAGGGTCGAAGGCCTCGTCCGAGGAAGAGAGATCGCGTTAGGCGTCGCCTATTGCTTGTCGTACACGAGGGCGTGGTGAATCTTCTGCCCCTCTGGGCCCGTTCCGGTGACCGTCACCGTCCGCGACTTGCCGTCCGCCGCCACCACGATGTGGTTGGTCGTCACCACCTTGCCCTTCAACTTGTTCTCGATGTGATAGGTATGCGCGTCGAGCTTCTTGAAGCTCACCGCGTCCTGTGACGCGGTCGCCGTACCATCGGTCGTTCCCTTCCACGGACTGTCGGCACCATCGATCGGGGCGGTGTATTCGAAGTGCACCTTCTGATCCTTGGCGTTGACCTGGTCGACGTTCGCGGTGACACTCTTGCCGCTGAACGTGAACGTCGACGTACCGCTCTTGCTGCCGAGCGACGCCGGACTCCATTTCGACTTCGCGACGTTCAGCTTCCAGGTTCCGGCCAACGACTCGGTGCCCTGTGCCGCAACGGCATTCGGCAGGGCGGCGGCGATGAACAGGACGCTCATCAGTGCGACGCGTCGATGCGTGGACATCGTTCCCTCGCGGTCGAGTTGTTCCATTGGCGTCGAGGTGGGATGCATGGGCGACGGCGCTCACGCGCGGTGGAGGCCGACCAGATACCGGTCCGCTCTCGAATGGATCGCACTTCGCGCCATTGATAGCATGACGACAACGTCCGTCGTCCGCCAGGGACCGACCGGACAATGAGAAACGACCTGGGACGCGTTGCGTGCTCGATACGCCAGCTACGGCTGAAAGCCAGCCGCTGTCCACAGGGCCGCACTGTCGAACATCCTGCCATCCTTCATCACGAACCGGACGGTGCGAACGTTCGAGATGTTCTCGAGCGGGTTCGCGTCGAGCACCAGAAGATCCGCGCGCTTCCCCGTTGCAATTGTGCCGAGGTCCTTGTCGACTCGCATCGCCTGCGCCGCGACGGCTGTCGCGGCGCGCAGTGCATCCATGGGTGTGAAGCCCGCCTTCACGTACAGCTCGAGCTCGCGGTACACGCTGTAGGCCGGGATGCCTTCATCGGTGCCGGCGATGATGGGCACTCCCGCTTCGTGCGCGGCCTCGATGTTCGCGAGCATCCGCGCGAGCCGCGCGTGCGACGTCGCCGTGTCGGACGGCGACTGGCCTAACGACGCGACGTGTTCCTGCAGCAGCGGGCGCGGGAGGTGCTGGAGCACCGGCTGAATGTTCTCCATCGGCTCCGTCGCGGACTTGCCGCCGATCTCACCCCACGACGCCGTCGGGTCGAAGATCGTTTTCTTCGCGAGGAAATGCGCGATCTGCTTCTTCCCTTCGTCGGTGGTGAGGTCGCCGCGCACCGGAAAGTGCGCGATCTGATCCATCCCCGCGTCGATTGCCTCGTGAAGATCCATCGAGTTCGGTACGTGCCCGGTACACCTCATGTCCAGCTTGTGGGCTTCGTCGCAGATGGCTGCCATCACCTCGGGCGCGAGCGCCATGTAGATCTTGATCATCTCGAACCCGAGCTGGTGGTAGCGGCGCACGAGCGCGCGACCTTCCTCCGGCGTCGCCGCGCTGAATTCGCCGAACCCCGTCAGGCCAGGTCCGTCGATCAGCCCCGCGAAAAACAGGTTCGGTCCGGTCACCTGGCCGGAGCGAATCGCCTTTCGCATCGCGACGAGCAGCGGCCACTCCGAGCCCATGTCCCGCACCGACGTGACGCCGGCGGCGAAGTACGTCGGAATCCACTCGATCTGGTGCAGATGCGCGTGGCTGTCCCAGAGGCCCGGGATGATCGTCTTGCCCGCGACGTCGATCCGGCGGGCGCCCGGCGGCACCGGCGTGCTGGCGCTCGGGCCGGCGGCGACGATCCGTCCGTTATCGACGACGACCGTCGCGTTAGGCACCGCCGGTGCACCCGTCGCGTCCACCAGCGTCGCACCGACGAGTGCCAGCTTGCCGTCGGCCAACGGCTTGGTTCGCGACGTGATGTCGACCAGCTCCGCCATCTGCGCGCGCGTGGCGACCTGCATCAACTCGTCGCGTAACGGCATCAACGCGGCCCGCACCGTCTTGAACGAGAGGCCGGCACCGCCGCCGGTCGCGAACATGGCGAGCCGTCCCTCGCCGTCGAGCCACAGATAGTTGATCCCCCACATCGCGCCATCGATCGTGTAGCGCGTGAGCACGGTGCGATTCGCCCCGGAACCGACAGTGTCCACGCCACGCTTCCTGATCGTCAACGGATTCGGGTCTCCCGGAACGACCGCGATCGTCTTCGGGCTTCCGTGCGATTGCCAGTAGCGGATGAGCGCGAGATGCTGCGCCGTGGGATAGTACGAGGATACGGCGTACGCGACGTCGGGGACGGGAACATCCGCGGCCTTGCCGTTCCGAGTGACCTTCGCGTGCGTGCCGTCGAACTCGACCGACGCCGTGACGGTGCGACTGGTATCCCCGATGCGCGCTGTCTCGAACGTCTTCAGCGCGTAATCCTTTCCGGTGGTGATAGTCAGCTGCGTGTGATTCCGCTTGCCGCGGTCGACCCAGTCGTAGTCTGACGTCAGCTTCATCCCGCCATCGCTGGGCGACAGCTCGTAGTGTTCCCAGCCCGCTGGGCGTCCGATGTAGAGGATTCTCAGGGAATCGGCGATCGCGGCCGCGGGCACAGCAGCCAGCGCGCGACGAGCGCTGTGCGGCGCGGCCGATGTCGTGGCGAGAGCCAGGGTAGCGACCAATGGGAAGCGCCGAATCGACGCGAACGGAAGCATGTCGTCTATTGTCGTCAGAGGGCGGATCGTACCAACCGGGGCGAGGAAACAGGCAATCGAACTCGAAACACGGTCTGTCCCGATTCCGAGTTGAAGTCGAGGTCACCGTCGTGCAGATGCGTGAAGCGACGCGCGATGTCGAGGCCGAGACCTGGTGAGCCGACGGGCTTGGTGGTGAAGAAGGGATGGAAGATCCGAGCGCGGAGCTCCTCGGGAATGCCAGGACCGTCATCGATCACCTGGACGACGACCACATCGCCGCGCTTCGCCGCCGTCACCGTCACGTTCCCCTCGACGGGTGCCGCGTCGATCGCGTTGTCGATCAGCTTTTCCCACACCTGATTGAGCTCGCTGCCGAAGCCGAAGACCGCGGGCAAGTCATCCTGTGTCTCGATCTTTACCCGAACCGACTTCGAGCGCGACTTGCTCTCGAGCATCGCCACGGTATCGGCGAGGCCGCGCACGATGTCGACGTGATCGGGCACGGCTTCGCGGTCCATGAAGGTGAACCCCTTGACGGCGCTCACCAGCGCGTGGATACGTGCGGTCGCCGACGTGATGTGCCCCGTCGCCTGACGAGCCGCCGCTTCGCTGGCGGCCCAGCCGATCGCATCGCCTAACGTCTCCTTCGGCAGCACCCGGGCGACGTGGTCGAGCGCTGCGAGGTTTACGTCGGTCGCCGCCAGTGCCGAGCCGGCCGCTGGATCGATGTCGTGCGCTACGAGCCAGTCCGAGAATTCGTCCTCGCGGTCCGCCGCCTGGAGCGGAGTCCTCGGCTGACACGCGTCCATGCACATCCGTCGGACGCCGTTGACGGCCTCGAGCTGCTCGTCAGTGAGGCGTGCGTGTGCCAATTCATCAGCTGCGGACTGCATGTCGTCCAGCAGGGGAGCGAGCGCTCGCGCGTGGCTCGACGCCGCTGACGCCGGGTTGTTCAGCTCGTGCGCGAGACCGGCTGCGAGACGCCCAAGCGACAGCATCCGCTCGTCGTGCAACTCCGCCGTCCGGTAGTTGCGTGTCCGATCGAGCAGATGGTGCACGAGCGCCGACGTGAGCTCCGGACATTCACGCACGAGGTCTGGAAAGTGTGAGCGGGCGAGCGCGCAGACTGTGGTGTCGTCCTCGACCACGAGCCTGGCGGGTGCATTCCGCATGCGCGAAAACGGCATCGCGCCGAGCACGGACCCCGGGCCGGTGTCGTAAAACCTGCGCCAGCTACCGCCCTTCGCGACGTGCACGGCCACGCGTCCGGCGAGCACGATCCACATCTCATCGATCGCCGACCCGACATCGCGGAGGATCGTGTCGGCCTCGAGGCGGTGCACCTCGCCGCGCACGCTCAGCCACTCGAGCTCCGCGCGCGGCACGGCCTCGAACAGCGGAAGGCTCGCGAGCGTTTCGACATCTCTGTCAGTGACCATCGGGGATGTTCCGGGGCAGGCTGGCTGAATTCTATGTCCGCCGCGAATATGCTACATCCCACGACGGAGAGGAAAATGCCCGACCTCAAGGTGCAGCCACGGTTGACGTCGTTCGCTCCCCAGTTTCTGGTCGATGACCTGGAGCGGTCGATGACCTACTACCGGAAGCTGGGCTTCACGTTCGGTGATCCGTGGGAGGAGTTTTACGCGATCGGGGAGCTGGATGGGTTGGAGCTCCACCTGAAGGAAGCACGGAAGAATCCGGCCGAGCGCCAGTATCGCCGCGATCAGGAGCATCTGGATGCCGCGGCTGGCGTGGCCGGCATCGAAGCGTTCTACGAGCAGTGTGTGGCGAACGGCGTATCGATCCTCCGGCCGCTCAGCGCGACGGAGTGGGGCACGAAGGACTTCTACATCGAGGATCCGGACGGCTACGTGATCGCCTTCGGCGGTCGCCCCTCCGAGCCAACGCGTTAGGCCGGCGCCGCCATGCAGTTCATGCGACCGCTTCGCGATCGTATTCGTCGAGGTGAGATCACCACGACGGTGCGTCTGTGGCAGCGACCGCACGTGAAGGTCGACGGCCGATATGCGCTCCCGCCCGGCGAGATACTCGTGACGAAGATCTACGAGGTGTCTCTCGCCGATGTCACGCCGGAGCTTGCCCGGCGATCAGGATTTGTGGGTGTCGTCGATCTCCTCAAGGTGGCGAAGCATGGCCCGGGGAGGCGGGTGTTCGTGATCGAGTTTCGCTACGTTCATCCGCAGGCGGGGCGCTAGGAGACAATGACCGACGAGACAAGCCAATGAAGGCGATCGTGGTGTCGGACCGGGCCGCGGGAACGGCCGGGATGATGCTGGTGGAGCGGCCCAAGCCGCAGGCAGCGATAAACGACGTCGTCGTTCGGGTCGATGCGTCAGGATTCGTCGGGACCGAGTTGGCGTGGCCCTCGACCTGGACCGATCGCCTCGGCAATGACCGAACACCGTCGATCCCCGGGCATGAGCTGGCCGGCGCGGTCTACGCCCTCGGCTATGGCACGACGGGGCTATCGGTCGGCCAGCGGGTGTTCGGGCTCACGGACTGGTATCGCGACGGTACGCTGGCGGAGTACGTGGCCGTCGAGGCACGAAATCTCGCGCCGCTCCCGGGCGACGTCGACGCCACCGTGGGCGCGAGTCTGCCGATCTCGGGCCTGACGGCGTGGCAGGGACTGTTCGAGCACGGTCGCGTTCGGACAGGGCAGACTGTGCTCGTGCACGGCGCGGCCGGCGCGGTCGGGTCGGTGGTGACGCAACTCGCACGAGCGGCTGGCGCCTATGTCATCGGCACCGGACGCACCGCCGACCGTCACACGGCGCTCGACTTCGGCGCGCAGGAGTTCGTCGATCTCGACAACGACGCCCTGGAAGACGTCGGCGACATCGATCTGGTGTTCGATGTCATCGGCGGCGACATCGGAAAGCGGTCCGCAGCGTTGATTCGAGCGGGAGGAACACTCGTGTCCATCGTCGGGCCGCCGGCGGCGCGCCCGCCCGACGGTCTGGCGGTCGACTTCGTCGTCGAGGCCGATCGCGCCCAACTGAGTGAGGTCGTTCAGCGAGTGCGAGACGGACGACTGCGGACGAACATCGGCACCGTCTCGACCCTCGACGACGCCGTCGCAGCCTTCAACCGGACCGAGCGAATCACGGGGAAGACGATCATTCGCGTTCGCCCGTGAGGCGCGAAGACAGCGCACCGGGCGTCGTCCGGCGAGGTGTCATTCCGAG
>Ga0308176_10003276_pt1 | contig 10336 bp, 5 predicted proteins | sample PhyCR2_3_FD_203890 | JGI IMG/M metagenome (GOLD analysis project Ga0308176, IMG submission 203890) | Soil microbial communities from UC Gill Tract Community Farm, Albany, California, United States - DLSLS.C.R2 | ecosystem: Environmental > Terrestrial > Soil > Agricultural land | place: USA... | reverse complement strand
AGACCCGAGCGCACGAAATGCCAGAACACTGCACGCCGATCCGCTGGAAACGACCGCGGATGAGGACCAGCCATGAGCACCTCTATGGAAGGGGTGTTGCATCCACGCCTTGAACCCAAGTCGTCGGAACGGTTGCTGACGCACCGCTGGGGTGGCGGCGCCGTCGGTGGCACGTGGTTGAGTTTCTCCCGTGACGCAGCGCCCGCAGACCCTCTCGATCGCGCAGGCCCGTCGCGTCGCGCTGGCGGCCCAGGGCTTCCTCGACAAGCGGCACGCGACGCCGACGATGCGCACGTTCCAGCGCACCCTCGAGCGCACCGGCGTCCTCCAGGTCGACTCGGTCAACGTCCTGCAGCGCGCCCACTACATGCCGCTCTACTCGCGGATGGGGCCCTACGACGTCGACCTGCTGCGCCGGGCCGCCGAGCGCCGGCCGCGCCGGGTCGTGGAGTACTGGGCCCACGTGCAGGCCTACATGCCCGTCGAGCTCTGGCCGGTGATGCGGCACCGGATGGACGAGCACCGCCTCAAGCGGGGCAAGTGGGGGATCGTCGAGGAGGACCCGGAGCTCGAGAAGCGGCTCATCGACGAGGTGCGCGACCTCGGCCCCTCGACGGCGCGTGACCTCGACGACGGCCTGCCGCGCACCAAGGAGCACTGGGGCTGGAACTGGTCCAACACCCGCCGGGTGCTCGACTACCTCTACACGGTCGGCGACTTGGCGATCGCCGGCCGCAACAGCCAGTTCGAGGTCCTCTACGACCTCCCGGAGCGGGTGCTGCCTCCCGAGGTGCTCGCGATGCCGACGCCGACGGTCGAGGAGGCGAGCCGCGAGCTGGTCCGCCGCGCGGCCCGCTCGCACGGGGTGGCGTCCGCCAAGTGCCTGCGTGACTACTACCGGATGCCCACGAAGACTGCCGGGCCCGCGATCGCCGGGCTCGTCGAGGAGGGCGAGCTGGTCCCGGTCACCATCGACGGCTGGAAGCGGCCGGCCTACCTCCACCGCGACGCCCGCCTGCCCCGGCGGGCGCACGCGCGAGCGCTGCTCAGCCCCTTCGACCCGCTGGTGTGGGAGCGGGAGCGGACCGAGCGGCTCTTCGACTTCCACTACCGCATCGAGATCTACGTCCCGGAGCACAAGCGCGTGCACGGCTACTACGTGCTGCCGTTCCTGCTCGGCGACCGCATCGTCGGCCGCGTGGACCTCAAGGCAGACCGCCGTGCGGGGCGCCTGGTCGTCAAGGCGGCGTACGCCGAGCCGGGCGCGCCGCCCGAAACCGGCGAGGAGCTGGCCGCCGAGCTGCGGCAGCTCGCCGGCTGGCTCGAGCTCGACGACGTCATCGTCGAGCCGCGGGGCGAACTCGCGCCGGCGCTGCTCACAGGGTGAGGGGCTCGGCTCCGTCCTGTCTCCGTCGTGCCGGGCCCGCCGTTCAGCAGCACGCTGGTGGCAAGCTCGCGATCAGGTCTGTTGGGCGTGGGCGGGGTCCGGCGCGGCCTGCTCGCGGCGGCGCTTCTGGAGCGTGTCGATCCAGGCGAGGATGCCGGGGACGCCGGCGAGCAGCGCCATGACGGGCACCAGCACCATGCCGACGACGTCGTTGCTCTTGCCGAAGGCCTGCCTTCCCAGCTCGGGGTCGTAGTAGACCAACTTGTTCTTGGGGAGGCCGCCGCAGCTGCCGAACTTGCCGCCACCGTGCTCCTGGACGGTGTCGACGGGTGGGCCGTCGGGGCGGGCGGCGACCACGAGGGTGCAGTCCTGGGAGTCGGAGACGACGTAGCCGACCGGATAGTCCTGCTGCATGTCGTTGTAGATGTACATCCCACCGCCGACGAGGATCAGCAGGGCACAGACCGGCAGCAGCCAGAGCATCATCGCCTTGCGCCACCAGGTCCGGTCCCAGGGTGTTCCGTTGCTGAATCCCTTGTTGAGGATCGTCTCGACCGTCGGCACGTCGTGTTCAGTCCCTTCCGAGCTGGGCTGCGAGCTGCTGGTCCTCGATGTGGTTGATGGCCTGCTGCTCGGAGTAGTGCTGAGCGTAGTCGTGGTACTGGCCGGGGGGCGTGGCCGGGGCGGGGGCCGGCCCGGGGTCCACGAGGTGGATTCCCTCCTGGGTGGCGCGATTGCCTCCGTGGGTGCCGCCCCCACCGGCCAGCAGCGACTTGATCGGGTCGACCTGCCCGTTCTGGGCGTAGTCGCTGGCCATGTCGAGGCCGGTGCTCCCGACGGTGTTGAGCCCGTGGGTGACGACCCCTTCCAGGGCCGGGGTGCCGGTGCGGGTGGCGAGGGTCGAGCCGGCGAGCCCGGCGCCCTCGCCCAGCGGTCCGCCGGCCGCGCCGGTGGCGAAGCTGATCCCCGCGGTGCCCCAGTTGATGGTGTCGCCGTGCACGGCCTGGGTGCCGAGGTACTGGCCGGCGTTGGCGGTGCCACCGGCGCCCATGGTGATCCCCATGGCGGCGCCTCGGCCGATCTGCCCTGCCGCCACGGCGGCCCCGGTGCCGACGCCCACCCCGCCGGTGACCGCGCCGATCCCGGCGGCGATGCCGACCTCGGCGAAGTTGAATGCCTTGCCGCTGCGGACCTGGCTGTAGGTGTCGACACCGGCGGAGATGAGCGCCGAGCCGGCGATCACGCCCACGGGTCCGGCGAACATCAGGGCCGCCCCGGCCGCGACCATGCCGACCGCGAGAGCCTCGTCCCAGATGCCGTTGTGCTGACGCGACCAGGACTCGAGGTCGGCGTCGGTGGCCGGCCGCAGGCCGAGCGGGTCGACGGCGTGGAGCGGGTCGTTGCCGGCGTAGGAGTACGGGTTGCCGGACCAGCCGGCGCCGGTGACCGGCGCGAGCGGGTCCACGGAGAGGAAGCCGCGGCTGACCGGGTCGTAGGCGCGGGCGCCCATCCACTCCAGGCCGCCGACCGACAGCTCGCCGCCCGGACCGATGGCGAGGCCGTCGGGGAGTCCGGGGGCCGGTTCCCGATCGGTGGGGGAGGCCCACGGGTCTCCGGGCGCCGTGTCGCGCGCGGAGCGCCAGCCGGGCGTGGTCCACCGGGACCCGGTGCCGGTGACCGGACCCACGGAGACGACCGGGAGGTCGCCGACCTGGATCGCGCCGGGCGCCCACGAGGCGCTGTCGCGGAAGACCTCGACCCCGTCGACCGAGGCCAACTCGCCGAGCGCGTCGACGTGCACCTCGGTGCGGCGCCCGTCGACGGTGACGGCGCTGAGCCACCCCAGAGGAGACCAGTCGTACGTCGTGGTCCCGGGCCCGGTCGTCGCCGTCGTGCGCCGTCCCACGGCGTCGTAGCCATAGTCGGTCGCCCCGCCGGCGCTCGTGCTGCGCAGCAGCTGGCCGGCCGCGTCGTAGACGTGCTCGACCACCTCGCCGTCCCGGCTCTCGGCGACCAGGCGTCCGGCCCGGTCGTAGCGCCAGGTCGCCACCGAGTCCGTGGTGCGCGCCGACACCAGCTGGCAGGCGGCGTCGTAGTCGAACGCGGTGGTCCCCCGGTCGCCGGTGATCCTCTGGATCCGGCCGTCCTTGTCGCGCTCGATGAGCGTGCGGCTCGTGCCCGCCGGTCCGGTGACCGTGTGCCCGATGACGAAGCCGTCGCGCCGCTGCCACGACTGGTGCAGGTCACCGGCCGCGGCCTCCACCAGGTGCCCCGCAGCGTCGCGGGTGAGGGTCGCCCGCCCGAGCAGCGGGTGGTCCACCGAGACGAGGCGATCGGCGGTGTCGTAGCCGTAGGCGGTCCGGGCGCCGTCGGGAGTGACCATGGCCGTCCGCCGGCCGTCGGCGTCGTAGGCCCACTCGACCGCCCGTCCGTCGCGGCTGCGCGAGACCAGCTGGCGCCGGCCGTTCCAGCGCAGCACGTGGGAGCGAGCGCCCCGCGGGTCGGTGTGGTCGGTGACGGTCGCCCGTCGGCCCCGGAGATCGAGCTCGACCTGCCGCTGCAGGACCCCGTCGACGGAGACCGAGACGACCCGGCCGCCCGCGTCGTGGGTCCAGGTCGTGCGTCGCCCCGACGGGTCCTCCTGCCACAGCAGCCGCCCGGCGGCGTCGTAGCCGGCCCGGGTGGTCCGGCCCAGCGGGTCGGTCTCGGCGGTGCAGCGGCCCAGCGCGTCGAACTCGCGCCGGGTCACCCCGCCCAGGGGGTCGGTGACGGTGGTCGCGCGGCCGTTGGCGTCGTACCCGTAGCGCGTGACGCCGCCGTTGCCGTCGACGGCCTCGACCAGCTGCCCGGCCGCGTCGTGGACGAAGCGGCGCGAGCCGAAGACCGGGTCGACGATCCCGACGACGCGGCCGGCCGGGTCATAGGTCCAGCGGCGGGTGCCGGCACCGGGGGAGAAGGCCTCCACCACGCGCCCGCACGCGTCGTACGACGCGCGGGAGGACTCGCCGTCCGGGTGGGTCACGCGGACCAGGCGACCGTCCGGGTCGTAGGCGTAGGTCGTGCGCGCGCCGGACGGATCCGTGGCGGCCAAGAGACGACCGGCGCCGTCGTGTTCGAAGGTCACGGTCGCGCCCGAGGGTGCCACGCGGGCGCGCAGGTTCCCCGCGGCGTCGTACCGGAATCGGGTCAGGCCGCCCTCGGCGTCGACCGACTCCACGACCCGGCCGCAGCGGTCGTAGGAGAACACCGTCTCGCCGCCGTCCGGCGCCGTGCCGCTGACGGGCCGCCCCATCGGGTCGAGGCGCAGCTCCGTGACCGCCTCCCCGTGAGCGAGCCGGAACAGGCCCTCGTTGCGGTCGTGGACGCCCGTGGAGGTGACACCGGTGGGGTCGACGACGTTCGTCGGGCTGCCGACCTCGTCGAACTCCGTCACCCAGGTGCCGCCGTCCGGGGAGGTGACCGTCGTCAGCCGCGAGAGGGCGTCGTGGGCGTACTCCCAGCGCGTGCCGTCCGGCAGGACGACGGCGGCGAGGTTGCCGAGAGCGTCGTACTCACGGCTCGTGGTGCGCCCGACCGGATCGGTGGAGCGCGAGCTCTCGCCGTCCGGGCCGTGCTCGACAGTGGTGCGCGCGCCGGTCGGGTCGACGGTGACCGTACGCCGGCCGCCGGGCGAGTATTCGTAGGTCCAGGTCGCACCGTCGGGTGCGGTCCGGGCGACGAGGCGCCCGGCCGCGTCGTAGGTGAAGGAGGTGCGGTGCCCCAGCGGCGTTGTCGCCGCGGTGAGACGCCCGGCAGCGTCGTAGTCGAAGCGCGAGGTGTGGCCCTCGCCGTCGGTGACCGCGATGAGGTTCCCGACCTCGTCGTGCTCGCGGCTCACGGTGACGCCGTTGGGTCCCACGACCCGGGTCAGCAGCCCCCGCTCCCACGTCAGCTCGGCGACACCGCCCTCGGCGTCGACGACGCGGGACGGGTCGCGGTCGTCGCCGGTGTAGGTCGCCTCGACGACGGCGCCGTCGCCGGTGATCACCGCGACCAGCCGGTCGGCATCGTCGTTGTGGAAGGTGAGCTCCGCGCCCGTCGGCGAGACGGTGCGGGTGCGCCGCCCCCGGTCGTCGTACTCGTGGACGGTGGTGGCGCCGTCGCGCTCGGTGATCAGCACGACGTTGCCGTGGGCGTCGTACGCCGTGGACTGGCGCTGGTCGTGGGAGTCGACGACCCCGACGAGGCGGCCGGAGCGGTCGGCGATCCAGGTGTTGGAGCGGGTGCCGTCCTCGTCGTCGACGACGGTGACCCGGCCGGGCAGGTAGGTGAAGCGGACCTTGCGGCCGTGCTGGGTCAGCTGCGTGCGGACGCGGCGCCGCGCGTCGTAGGCGTTGTCCGCCTCGACGACCCCGTCGGCGTCGGTGACCGTGACGAGGAGGTGCTGCGCGGTGTCCCAGGCGTAGGTGCGGGTGCCGGCCGCGGTGGTCACCGCGACGAGGTGGCCGTGCTCGTCGTAGTCGTAGTCCGCGGTGCGGCCGTCGGAGGTCTCGGCGCGCACGATCCGGCGGTCGTGCCAGTGCAGGCGGATGCTCCGTCCCCGCTCGTGGGCGATCCCGACCAGGCGGTCGCCGTCGCGGACCAGCGTGACGCTCGTGCCCCGACCCCTTCCGTGACCGGTCAGTCGCCCGTCGGGGTCGAACGCCCACCAGGACCCGTCGCTGTCCGTGACCCGGTGCGTGCCGTCCTCGAGCCGCGCGAGCCAGAGGTTGGCGCCGCGGGCCCGGTCCCAGCCCGCCCCGAGCCGCGCGAACACCAGGACGCGCCCGTCGGCGCGGGTGAAGGTGGCGCGGTCGTCGTCGAAGCGGAGCCCCGCGTCGGCCAGCGAGGACCAGCCGTGGCCGAAGGCCCCCTCCTCCTCGTTGACCGAGTTGTACATCCGGGCCAGCACGAGGCGCGAGGCACCCTCGAACGCCAGGTCCTCCTCGTCCTCGATGAAGTTGCCCGTGGCGGTGTTGACCGGGTCCAGGGAGTAGCCCGTGGTGAGCTCGAAGCCCTGGGCCTCGGGCATCGTGATGTCCAGGTCCTGGCGGGTGGCGTCGACGTGGGCCGCCTGGAGGGCCGCGGCGAGCGCGGCGTTCGAGAGGGAGACCGCTGCCCCGTCGCCGCCGGCCGCGGCGAAGGCTGCGGCGATGGTGCGGGCCCACCGGACGTCGTTGGCGTTGGCGCTGAGCCACTGACGGAAGGCACTGATCAGTCCGCTGGCGTCGACCTGCCCCCACCGGGTGTTGGCGTTGAAGTCGGAGACGAGGAGGGCCACCCTCGTCTGGTGCGGCTCGAGCGCGTCGTCGGCCGTGCTGGAGTGCTGGGCGAAGGTGCGCAGGTTCTCCGGCCTCGCCGAGGAGATGCCCCCGCTCGGTCCGCGTCCGCTGGTGCGCCGCTGGCGGTTCGGCGGGATCGGGGCGGGCGGGACGACCGGTGGCGCCTGGGGGCCCGGGGGCGGCTTGTCGTCGCCGCTGAACCAGTCCCCGATCTTCTCCAGGGTGTCGCGGTTCTCGCGCTCGGTGTACCACTCGCGCGCCGTCCTGCGCCGCGCGTTCTCCGCGTGCGCCTGCTCGACCAGCGTCGAGGTGATGCTGGCCAGGCCGTCCAGGGCCGCGACCAGCTGGTCGCCGTCGCTTGCCGCCGTGAGGGCGTTCCCGCGGAAGAGCTCGGCGAAGAAGCCCGAGAAGTCCCGCTCGGCCTGGGCACACCACCCGTTGCGGCTGGCCTGCTGCCCCCTGATGGCCGAGGCCGCGTTGCGAGCCGCGGTCACGAGGCTGGTCGCCGACGCGAAGTCGAAGACGATCGGTTCATTTCCGTGCAGGTCTGTCATGTCCCCCGTGCCTCCGCTGTGTCGGTCCCCCACCCGCCGTCCGGAGCCTAGGCCACGAGGGCACCGGCCGGACGCAAAGGCGTGAGGGGGCCATTCCCCCGATCCGCGCGGTTCACACGCGCGGGCAGCAGCAGATCCTAGGTGGTCCGGGAACCTGACGGGGTCAGTCACCGTGGAGTCGCGGGACGGCCTCGCTCCGGCGCTCGCGGCGCTGCCCTGAGCAGGCCCTCGATCCGGTCGGCGCCGGTGGTCGCGCCCGGGGTAGCTCGGATCTCGGCCCCCAGCCGGGCGGCCGCCGCGCGGTGGGGGCCGTCGGCCAGCAGGCCGGCGATCACCGGCCTGAGGTCGGCGGCACTCGCCTTCTTCGAGACCACGCGCCCGGCGCCCGCCTGCTCCACCGAGCGCCCGACCACGGGCTGGTCCAGCATCGGGTGCATCGGCATGACGACCAGCGGCAGGTCGTGGGCCAGGGCCTGCATGGTGGTGCCGTGGCCGCCGTGCCCGATCACCAGCGAGGCGCCCGGCATGAGCTCGGCGTGCGGTACGAAGCGGTGGACCTCGGCGTTCTCCGGGGCGCGCAGCTCCGCCGGGTCGATGACCGGGCCGGTCGTGGCCACGACCCGGACGTCGAGGCCTGCGCAGGCGTCCAGGATGCGCTGGAGGCTCCCGGCCATGCCCGGGAACCGGTAGGTGCTCAGGCTGACCAGGACCGTCGGCCGCTCGGCCGGCGCGTCCGACGGTGGCCGGTCCGTGGGCGCCGGGACGACCGGGCCGACGAACGTGAGGTCCGGTCCGGGCTGCTTTCCCGCGGGGTCGAGGGAGGGGAGCGTCGCGACGAGGGTCAGCTCGGCGCCTGCCAGTGCCCGGCGTGGCCGCAGCCGCTTCAGGTGCATGCCCAGGCCGATCGGCCCCCGGAGCCAGCCGCGGCGGAAGTAGGCGTCGTACAGGTGCTCGAGGACGACGTAGCGCAGTCCGGCGCGTCGCGCGGCGTCCAGGACTCCGACCAGGAGGCAGTCGACGACCACCACGTCCGCGGGACGCGCGGTGACCTCCTCCAGCAGGTCCTGCCCCATCCCACGGTCTCCGAACATCGCGATCAGGGCGGGCGGGCTGTTGTCGTCCAGGGCCGAGAAGGCGCGGGTCCGGGGCCCGGAGACGAACGGGAACCCGGCCGCGGTGACGGCCTCCCGCTGGCCGGCATGGCCCAGGAACCGGACGGAGTGGCCGCGCGCGGCGAGCTCGGTAGCGATCCCGAGGGCCGGCGGGACGTTGCCGCCGCCGTCCCAGGTGACGAACAGGACCTCGGACATGGTGGTTCCTAGTGGTCGGCCGGACCGTCCGCCCCGAGCAGCGTGCGGACCAGGGTGCGGATGCGGTTCTCGGTGAGGTCGCGCGCCAGGCCGCGGTCGCGGCGCAGCAGCTTCCACGTGTAGACGTCGGTGGCGACCACGAGCAGGTCGACCAGCTCGTCGGGGTCCGCGGCCAGCTCGACGTACGGCGCGAAGACCTCCTCGACCCAGCCCCGGTGCATGCGGCGGCCGTCCTCGGTGACCCGACGCAGCAGCTCCTCGTGCGGCTCCTGCGCGAGCATCACGATCACGGCGTCGCCGCGCTGCTCGTAGTGGTCCACGATCGTGCGTACGGCGGCGTCGACGTCGCCGACGGGGGAGCGGCGCTCCTCCTCGACCTCCGCCCGGGCGTGCTCGATGGAGGCCTCGACGAGGCTGGCCCGGCTCCCGAAGTGTCGCAGCACGGTCTGCACGCTCACCCCGGCACGGGCGGCGACGTCGTCGAGCCCGATGTCGGCGGCGAGCCGTTCGCTGTGCAGTCCGACGCTCGCGGTGAGGATCCGGCGCCGGGTCTCCTCGACCGACCGCGCCCGGCTCGTCATCGTGTACGTCCGCCTGGTGTTCATGTCAATCGATGGTGACATCAAAGTCATATTCGCGTCAATGGTTATCAACACGAACAAGTGGACGGGCGCAGTGTGCCGGTTCGGTTAGGGCAGGCTTCCCGCGCTGGGTAGAGTGGCGCAGCACTCAACTGATCAGGGAGTTACGCCGTCGTGCCTGCCATTCTTGACAAGATCCTCCGCATCGGCGAGGGGAAGATCCTGCGCCAGCTCGAGGCGATCGCGCAGGCCGTCAACGCCATCGAGGACGAATTCGTCGCGATGTCCGACGCCGAGCTCCAGGGGATGACCGGGGAGTTCAAGCAGCGCCTCGCGAACGGCGAGTCCCTCGACGACCTGATGCCGGAGGCGTTCGCCACGGTCCGTGAGGCCGCCAAGCGCGTCACGGGCATGCGCCCCTTCGACGTCCAGGTCATGGGCGCCGCGGCACTGCACCTGGGCAACATCGCCGAGATGAAGACCGGTGAGGGCAAGACCCTCGTCGCCACGCTGCCGTCCTACCTCAACGCGCTGGCCGGCAAGGGCGTGCACGTTGTCACGGTCAACGACTACCTGGCGAAGTACCAGTCCGAGATGATGGGCCGCATCCACCACTACCTCGGTCTCGAGGTGGGCGTGATCCTGCCGGAGATGCGCCCCGAGGAGCGGCGCGCGGCGTACAACTGCGACATCACCTACGGCACCAACAACGAGCTCGGCTTCGACTACCTGCGCGACAACATGGCGGGCTCGATCGAGGAGTGCGTCCAGCGCGGCCACCACTTCGCCGTCGTGGACGAGGTCGACTCGATCCTGATCGACGAGGCGCGCACCCCGCTGATCATCAGCGGCCCGACGCAGGACGAGGTCCGGTGGTACGGCGAGTTCTCCTCCATCGCGCGCACCCTGGTCAAGGACGTCGACTACGAGGTCGACGAGAAGAAGCGCACGATCTCCGTGCTCGAGCCGGGCATCACCAAGGTCGAGGACCACCTCGGCATCGAGAACCTCTACGAGTCGGCCAACACCCCGCTCATCTCGTTCCTGAACAACTCCATCAAGGCCAAGGAGCTGTTCCGCAACGACAAGGAGTACGTCGTCATGGACGGCGAGGTGCTCATCGTCGACGAGCACACCGGCCGCATGCTCGCGGGCCGCCGCTACAACGACGGCCTGCACCAGGCGATCGAGGCCAAGGAGGGCG
>Ga0308176_10003275_pt1 | contig 10340 bp, 11 predicted proteins | sample PhyCR2_3_FD_203890 | JGI IMG/M metagenome (GOLD analysis project Ga0308176, IMG submission 203890) | Soil microbial communities from UC Gill Tract Community Farm, Albany, California, United States - DLSLS.C.R2 | ecosystem: Environmental > Terrestrial > Soil > Agricultural land | place: USA... | reverse complement strand
TGATCTTCCACGCGCGCTGCAAACCGTCCCGCCGGCAGGTTGAATCACAGCTCGACCCGGAGGAGCACCGCGCGATCGTCGCGTTGCCGGTCGATGCGCCCGCGGCGACGGCCGCGCTGCGGCACGCCGCCGACTTAACCCCGGTCGCCGTCGCGGCCGTACTCCTGTGGGGCCGCCTGGCGTTCGGCCACGCATGGTTCCTGGCGCAATGCGCCGCACTCGCCGTCCCCACCGAGGGACTTTCCGGGCATAATCCGCCCCAATGAGCACACCGACTTCCCTCGCGCAGGACCTCCAGTACGCCGTCGAACTCGCCCGCGGCGCCGGCCGCGTCGTCCTCGATTACTTCGGCAAGGTCGAGCGGCTGACCAAAACCAACGCCGCCGCCACCGACGAGGCCGTCACCGAGGCCGACCGCGCGACGCAGCGGCACATCGTCTCCGGTCTCCGCCGCCGCTTCCCCGACGACGGCATCGTAGGCGAGGAGTCCGACACCGGCACCGCCATCACCTTCGAGTGCCCCAACCCCGACGGCCGCGCCTGGGTCATCGACCCCATCGACGGCACCAACAACTTCATCGCCGGACTCCCAGCCTTCGCGGTCTGCATCGGGCTGCTCAGCGGCGGCGTGCCCGTGCTCGGCGTGGTGTACGACGTCTGCCGCGACCAGATGTACGCCGCCGCCGCGGGAGAGGGCGCCTGGCTCGGCACGCGCCGGCTCCAGGCGCTCCGGACTCCGATGTCCGACAGCTCGGTCATCATGACGACGAGCAACCTGCTCGACCGCGCGGGTCGCGTGCCCGGCTGGGCCGTCCGCTGGCTCGGGCAGACGAACTGGAAGCTGCGTATCTTCGGCTCGGCGGCGCTGGAGGCCGTGCAGGTCGCGGCGGGGATCGCCCACGCCTCGGTCACCGTAAACGGCAAGCTGTGGGACGTCGCCGCCCCCGCGGCAATCGTGCTCGAAGCAGGGGGGCTGCTGACCGACTTCAACGGCGACGCGATCTTCCCCTTCGACCTGCGGAACTACCAGGGCGCCAAGGTGCCCTTCGTCGCCGCCGCTCCCGCCGCGCACGAGACGTTGCTTCGAGAGATTCAGGCGAATCCATAGGCGCGTTTAACCGTCGAAAGACAAATCCGCGCACGCCCACTTGACTCATTCCGTTATGGGAATATAAATTTCACACATGGCCCGAGCGGCGACGACCTCCGACGTGTTCAACGCCATCGCCGAGCCCCGGCGGCGGCGGATCATCGAGCTGCTCGCCGGCGGCGGCGAACAGGCCGTCGGAGACCTGGTGCGAACCCTGCGCCTCCCCCAGCCCGCCGTCTCCAAGCACCTCGGCGTGCTGCGGCGGGTCCGGGTCGTCTCGGCCAGCCGCCGCGGCCGCAGCCGCGTTTACCGGCTTCACCCCGACCGCCTCAAACCCGTGTACGATTGGGCTAAAAATTTCGAGCGGTTCTGGACGCACCACCTCGGCCGCATCAAGGCCCGCGCCGAGCAGGCCGCCCGCGACCAGCACCCGCAGAAACACGATAATCACGAGAAGGAGAACTAACCATGCCCGCGATGACACAACCGACCCCGCAACAGCGCGCCCCCCAGCCCGCCCCCGGCCAGCAGGTCCACGCGTTCGAATTGACTAAAGACGAGCTCATCGACGCGCCGATTGAATTCGTCTTCCAGGCCGTCCTCGACGAGGTCGGACCGGAGATGACGATGCCCGACGGGACGTGCCTGGCCCTGAAGATCGAGCCCTGGCCCGGCGGCCGCTGGTTCCGCGACCTCGGCAATAACGCCGGCCACTTCTGGGGCCACGTCCAGGTCATCAAGCCGCCCAACCTCCTGGAACTGAACGGCCCGATGTTCATGTCCTTTCCGGCCGCTAATCACGTCCAGTACCGCCTCACCCCGGAAGGCAACGGCACGCGCCTCAAGTTCACCCACCGGGCGATGGGCCTGCTGCCCAACGAACTGCGTGACGGCATGGACGAGGGCTGGTCCCACATCCAGCGCCGCATCGCCGAACGCGCCAAGCGCCGCCGCGACCAGCGCTAACCGGCAACACCGACGACGAGAAATTCAGCGAAAGGAGCACACCATGAAGGCAAGCATTCACCTGGCGTTCAATGGCCAATGTGCCGCGGCGTTCAAGTTTTACGAGAAGTGCCTCGGCACCAAGATCTGCTTTACCATGACCTACGGCCAATCCCCCGCGGCCGGCAAATCATCGCCGGACATGCGTGACAAGGTCATCCACACGTCGATGGCCGTCGGCGAATCGACCATCACTGGCGCCGACGCCCCGCCGGACCATTACAAGAAGCCGCAGGGCAATTCGGTGCTGCTCGACGTGGACACCCCCGCCGACGCCGAGCGCGTCTTCGCCGCCTTGGGCGAAAGGGGCACGGTCCAGATGCCGATCCAGGAGACCTTCTGGGCGAAGCGATTCGGCATGCTGGTTGACCAGTTCGGCGTCCCGTGGATGATTAACTGCCCGAAGCCGATGTGATCACGGATCGGTATCTTCCAACAACGGGCTATCGCCAAACGGAAGTGGTTTCACGCCCATTTAGCCGCCGGGCTTGCCCGGCGCGTCCGATGGGCTGTGAACCTCTTCACCGACCATCGGGAAGGAGAAACCATGAGCAGCGTTCGAGTCCTCGTCGGCACGCGCAAGGGCGCGTTCGTCATCACCTCCGACGGCGCCCGCCGCAACTGGAACGTCAGCGGCCCGTTCTTCCGCGGCTGGGAAATCTTCCACCTCAAGGGTTCTCCCGTCGATCCCGACCGCATCTACTGCTCTCAGACCAGCGGCTGGTTCGGCCAGATCATTCAGCGCTCCAGCGACGGCGGCAAGACGTGGGAGGTCCCCGGCGGCGAGCCCGAAAAAACGCCCGAAGGCATGCCCAAGGGCCAGAGCAACAAGTTCGCTTACGACACCTCCCCTCAGAGCGGCAAGCCCCTCACAACCCACCAGTGGTACGACGGCACCCAACACCCCTGGGAGTTCAAGCGCGTCTGGCACGTCGAACCTTCGCTGGACGACCCCGACACCGTCTATGCCGGCGTGGAGGACGCGGCCTTGTTCCGCTCCACCGACGGCGGCACCTCCTGGCACGAGCTCGCCTCCCTGCGCGGGCACGGGACCGGCCCGCGGTGGCAGCCCGGCGCCGGCGGCATGTGCCTGCACACCATCGTCCTCGACCCCACCAACCGCAACCGCATCTTCGTCGCCATCTCCGCCGCCGGCGCCTTTCGGAGCGACGACGCCGGCAAGTCCTGGAAGGCGATCAACCGCGGCCTCAAGTCCGAATACCTCCCCGAGCCGACGCCGGAAATCGGGTTCTGCGTCCACCGCATCGCCACGCACAAGGCACGCCCGGGCGTGCTGTTCATGCAGTTGCACCAGGGCGGCGGCGCCTTCCGTACCGACGATGCCGGCGACCAGTGGAAGGAGGTCAAGGGCAACCTCCCCACCGACTTCGGCTTCCCCATCGACATCCACGCCCACGAGCCCGACACCGTCTACGTCGTGCCCATGGACCCCCACATGCGCGTGCCCCCGGAGGGCAAACTGTGCGTGTGGCGCAGCCGCTCCGGTGGCAACGAGTGGGAACCCCTCGGCAAAGGCCTGCCCCAGAAGGACTGCTACGTCAACGTCCTCCGCGACGCCATGGCCGTGGACTCGCTCGACAAGTGCGGCATCTACTTCGGCACCACCGGCGGCCAGGTGTACTGCTCCCCTGACGCCGGCGACAATTGGTTGCCGATCGTCCGCGACCTGCCGGCGGTGCTCTCGGTCGAAGTGCAGACGTTGAAATAGCCCCATGCCCTGCGTATGTGAAGGTCATGATGCAGATGGAGAAGATCGACATCGCCCGCCTCAAGCGGGCTTACAACAACGAATGAGCCCCGCACTGTCATGATCCGCGTCGTCCTCCCACCTCACCTGCGCAACCTGGCCGGCGTCGAGCGCGAGGTCCGGCTCGACGTGCCCCCCCCGGTGACCGCGCGCTCGATCCTGGACGCGCTGGAGGCCCGCTACCCCGTCCTCCGCGGCACCATCCGCGACCACGCGACCCAGCAGCGCCGACCGATGGTGCGATTCTTCGCGTGCGAGGAAGACCTCTCCCACGACCCGCCGGACAACCCACTCCCCGACAAAGTTGCCTCCGGCGCCGAGCCTTTCTTCGTCATCGGCGCCATCGCGGGCGGCTGAAGCGAACGCGATGACGGTTGGAACTCATGACCTCAGCCCCGGATGTACATCCGGGGCTTTGATCTTCGTGCACTCAAATGCCCCTAGTGAAATCCTTCACAACCGCGTATACGATCTAACTTCCTATGCCCAAGATCACCGTTGACGGCAAAATGATCGAGTGCAAGGACCGCCAGATGGTCCTCCAGGCCTGCAACGACGCCGGCTACGCCATCCCCCAGTACTGCTACCACCCCGGCCTCTCGATCGTCGCTTCCTGCCGCATCTGCCTCGTCGAAGTCGAAGGCATCCCCAAGCTCGTCCCCGCCTGCCAGACGCCCGTCCGCGATGGCATGGTCGTTCACTCCAAATCGGCCAAGGCCATCGCCAACCAGAAGGCGGTGATGGAGTACCTGCTCATCAACCACCCCCTCGACTGCCCAGTCTGCGACCAGGCCGGCGAGTGTTACCTCCAGGACTACTCCTACCAGTACGGCCGCAGCCAATCCCGCTTCGAGGAGGACAAGGCCAAGAAGCCCAAGAAGGACATCGGCCTTAATGTCCTGCTCTACAACGACCGCTGCATCATGTGTACCCGCTGCGTGCGCTTCACGCGCGAGGTCTCCGGCACCGGCGAGCTTTACGTTGACGGCCGTGGACACCGCGAGGAGATCGACATCTTCCCCGGCAAGCCGATCGACAACAAACTCTCCGGCAACGTCGTGGACCTCTGCCCCGTCGGCGCCCTGCTCGACAAGGACTTCCTCTTCAAGCAGCGCGTGTGGCTCCTCAAAAGCACGCCCTCCATCTCCCCGGCCGACAGTGGCGGCGAAAACATCTGGATCGACCACAACGAAGGCATCATTTACCGCGTCAAGCCCCGCTACAACCCCGATGCCAACCAGTGGTGGATCAGCGACGACACGCGCTACGCCTGGAAATTCGTCCACGACGAAAAGCGCCTCAAGGTCGCCCAGCGCGTGCAGTACGGCACGCACATCGAGACGAGTTTTGCCACGGCGGTCGAGGAAGCCGCCGCCGGCCTCAAAGCCGCCGCCGGCGCCGCCCCCGGTGCGCTCTTTGCCGTCCTGAGCCCCATGATGCCCTGCGAAGAAGCCTGGCTTCTCGGCAAGTACATCCGCTCGCTCGACCCGCAGGCGGTCCTGGTCCTCGGACCCGTACCCACTACCGGCGAAGACGAAATCTTTCGCCACTATCTCACCGGCAAGGAGACCTTCCGCATCAAGGCGGAGAAAGTCCCCAACGCCGCCGGGATCCGCCGCGTTATCGAGTTGCTCGGCGGTCCCAAGGCCGATTTCGGCGACCTGTCCGCCGCCACACCCGCGCCGCACATCAAGAACCTCAAGGCCGGCTGGATCGTCGGCGGCTACGGCTCGAGCTGGGTTCCCGCCGACGCGGGCGCCCCGCTCAAGAAAGGTTTCCGCGTCGTGCAGGACATCTTCCCCAGCACTTTAGCCGACAGTGCCGACGTCCTGCTCCCCGGCGCCGCGTGGGCCGAAAAGGACGGCTGCTGGGAGAATTACCAGGGCAAAATTCAGCCGTTCGAGGCCGCCGTCGCCCCCCCCGAAGGCGTCCGCCGAGACGGCGACGTCTACCACAAGCTGCTCGGTCGGCCCGGACTGTACGACGCCGAGGCCGTCCGCAGGGAAATGGGCGAACCGTTCGCCTCCGTCGCACTCCCACAGGAGCACGTCGAGGAGCGTGCCTTTCAGTTCCAGGCGATTTAATTACCACCGCGGGGGCGCAACATGGAGTATGCCGCCACCAACTCCGCTCAAACGACCTCCCCGCCGGCAGACTTCGCGCCGCGACAGAGCTACCGCTGGCTTCGCGCGTTCCTGCCCAAGCGGCTGCAACCGGTCCTCCGCGGCCTCCGCAAGCGGCTGTGCCTGCCGTTTCTCCGCCTCGAAGAGCCTTACCGCACCGTCTATCCCTACACGCAGGTCCACCTTGTCCGCCAGAAAAACCTCGTCCGCCTCGCCGGGCTGATCGACCAGAACAGGATCGCCGGCGACATCGCCGAGTGCGGCGTCCTTGACGGCGGCACGGCCGCCCTCATGGCCAACGCCTCCGAACACTCCCCCGCCGGCCTCGGCCGCAAGGTCCACCTCTTCGACGCCTGGGAAGGGCTCCCCCAAGTCTCCGCCAAGGACGGCGAGGCCGCCCGCGCCTGGTCCGGCGAAGTCGTCGGCAGCGCCGCGCGGGTCGCCGCCATGATGCGCAAGCTCGGCGTCTCCCCGCGGCGCGTGGTCTTCCACCGCGGCTGGTCTTCCGACACCTTCCCCAAAGCGGCCCCGCAAATCGACCGCCTCGCCCTGCTCCACCTGGATGCCGACCTCTACGAGTCGACGCGCCTCGCCCTGAAAACTTGGTACCCCAAGCTCTCGCCCGGCGCCTACGTCCAGATCGACGACTACGATTCGTTCTCCGGATGCCGAACGGCCTTGGACGAGTTCTTTGCCGCGCACCCGGAGCTGCAACTGGAAACCGAGGGGCAGTCCGTCAAGGCGTACTACTTCATGAAGCCGCCGGAGGGCCAGTGACCCGGAAATGCCAGGCCATCACGGCGGCGTTCATCGCCTGCGCGTCGTGCGCTTGTCCGGCCGCCGCATTTGCGCAAAACGCCGCCGCGCCTCGCGGCCCAGTCGCGACGTCGCCGGCCACCATGCCCGCCGCCGTGCCCGCGTCCTCCCCGTCCACCCAGCCGCATTCCCTCGTTCGCCGCGACACGCCCATTAACGCCCTGATCACCCACGCCATTGCCATGTCGCGCGGCGACGCCGCCGTCGTGCGCGATTCCTACCTCGCCAACGGGCCCGACGAGACCGCGCTCGTCGAGGCGTTCGCCGGGATGGCCGAGGTCATCCCCCGGGTCCGCGCCGCCGCCGAGCGGCGTTACGGCAAGGACGGTTTCACCGCCATTGGTTTCGGCGCGATGATCGACGAAGAGGTCCGCCGCCTTAGCAGCGCCGCGACAAAGGAAGAAGAATCCCCCGAAGGCCGGATCGCCACCGTGGTTCCCCCCAGCCAGGGTCAATCCTGGATCGCGCTAATCAAGAATGCAAACACCGGCGGGCAGTGGAAGATTTGGGTCGCCCGCACCTTCCCCATCAACCTGCGCCGCCGCACGGACCGACTGCGTGCCCAGACGGCCGCATACGAGGAGCTCGCGCGCGAGATCGACGCCGGAAAGTACCCCCTCGCCCTGGACGCTCGCATGGCCGGCAGGCAAAAGGTCCAGGCGGCGCACCGCAAACTCGACGAGCAGACCCCCTCACCCGCCGGCGAGCCGCCGAAGAAATAGAAAGAACAAACCAGAGCATTCCGCCATGACAGCCATCCGCGAATTCTTCGAGAAATACCCCTGGGTCCTCATTGCGATCATCGTGCACCTGGTCGTGCTCGGCACGGTCGCCTACCTGATCCTCCTCGAGCGCAAGGTCGCTTCATGGGTCCAGGACCGCATCGGCCCCAACCGCGTCGGCCCCTGGGGCCTTCTCCAGCCCCTTGCCGACGGCATGAAGTTCATCTTCAAGGAAGACTATCGCCCCGCCGGCGTGGACCGCATCCTCTTCACCGTCGCCCCCGCGCTCATGATCTCCGTCGTGATCGTTTCCGTCGCCGTCATCCCCTGGGGCGGCATCCACGAGGTCACCCACACCTACGACATCACCACCGCCGTCCCGCCAAAGGCCCCCGGCACCACCGAGGCCCGTCCCGACGCCGCCACGCTCGCGGTCGCGCGTTCCCAAGTCCCCTCCATTGCCACACTCGTCGGGGCACCCAAAATCGAGTACACGCCGCAAGTGAACGGCGATTACGGCATAGTGGTCGACGCGCCTAAGACCCTCGTCACGATCACCTACCGTTACCCCTTCCAAATTGCCGACCTCAACATCGGCATCCTTTTCATCATCGGAATCCTCTCCTTGGCCGTGTACGGCGTCGTCCTCGGCGGGTGGGCCAGCAACAACAAGTACTCCTTTCTCGGCGGCCTCCGCGCCACCGCCCAGATGATCAGCTACGAGATCCCGCTGGGCCTGTGCGTCCTGTGCATCGTCACCATGTTCGGCACCCTCAACCTCGGCACCATCGTGGACAAGCAGGCCCACTACTGGGCCGGCGTCATCCCCGCATGGAACGTGTTCAGTCAGCCGCTGGCCTTTCTCATGTTTCTCGTCTGCATCCACGCCGAGGCCAACCGCGCGCCGTTTGATCTTGCCGAGGCCGAGCAGGAGCTCGTCGGCGGCTACCACACCGAATACTCCTCGATGCGCTTCGCGCTATTCTTCCTCGCCGAATACGCCGGCATGATCACCACCAGCGCCGTCTGCGTCGCCTTGTTCTTCGGCGGCTGGCACATCTGGGGCCTCAACGGCCCCGACCCCCTGCACCCCTCGGTCACCACCAGCCTCGGCCTGTGCGTCCTGCGCGCGATTGTCTTCTTCATCAAGACTCTGCTGGTCATCTTCGTCTTCATGTGGGTCCGCTGGAGCCTCCCCCGCTTCCGCTTCGACCAGCTCATGATGCTCGCCTGGCGCGCGATGATCCCCATCTCCCTCGCCTTGCTGGTCATGACCGCAATCGTCGTTTACTCCACCGGCTCGGAGATGAAGAGCTACTTCGAGGACGAGCGCCTGATCATCCCCGGCCCGATGGCCATCCTGTTCCTCGTGGGTAACATCATCCTGATGGTCGTGGTCGGCATCGCCAGCACCATCGTCCCCGCCGCCCCCGAAACCAACCGCCGCCTCCGCATCACCAACAGCCGCTTCGCGCGAACGCCGCTGCCGGGGGGGCCGTCTTCGCCGTGACTTTGTAGGACGAATATGCCTCCCCCGCTCTCCGGAAAAGTCGCGATCGTCACCGGCGCCAGCCGCGGCATCGGCGCCGCCATCGCCCGCCGCCTCGCCGCCGATGGCGCCGCCGTCGTGGTCAACTACGCGAGCAACGCCGGCGCCGCCGAGACCGTCGTCCACGGCATCCAGGCCGCCGGCGGCCGCGCCACCGCCGTCCGAGCCGACCTGACGGACGTGAGCCAAATCCCGCCCCTGTTCGCCGCGGCCGTCAAATCCTTCCAAGGCACCCACATCCTCGTCAACAACGCCGGCGTCGCCGACAACGACGTGCCCCTCGAGCGGATCACCCCCGAGCACTACCACAAAATCTTTGACCTCAACGTCCGCGGCGCCCTTCTGGCCACCAGGGAAGCCGCCGCCCACATGACCGAAGGCGGCCGTATCATCAACATCTCATCCTCGATCACCCGCGCCGCCGTCCCAGGTTCCTCCGTCTATTCGGCCAGCAAGGCCGCCCTCGAAATGCTGAGCAAATCCCTCGCCGCCGAGCTCGGCCCCCGCGGCATTACCGTCAACGCCGTCCTGCCAGGGCTTACTGAAACCGACATGCTCCGCTCCGTCTTCACCGACGAGCAACTCCAGCCCATGATCGCCCGCACCCCCCTCCAGCGCCTCGGCACCCCCCAGGACATCGCCGACGTCGTCGCCTTCCTCGCCTCCGACCAATCCCGCTGGATCACCGGCCAGTCCATTTCCGTCAGCGGCGGCTTGGGCTAACATGCCCTTTGTCTTTTACTGACCCCTAACCCCTGACCCCTAACCCTGACCCCTCCCATGAAGGATTCCGACGTCCTCCTCCTGAAAGAACCCCACCTCACCCTCGCCGACCAGTTTTACCTCCCCCAGGTCCTGGTCGGTCTCGGCACCACCATGAAGCACATGCTCCGCGTGCTCGGCGGCACCGACCGCGTCATCCAGTACCCCGAGGAGCGCCGCGAGGACCTCCCCGTCGAGCAGGGGGGCATGCTCCGCCAGACCTACCGCGGCGTCCACCGCCTCAACAAGGACGAGGAAGGCCGCGTCCGCTGCGTCGCGTGCTTCATGTGCTCCACCGCCTGCCCGGCTCGCTGCATCCACATCGAGGCCGACGAGTCCCCCTGGCCGGACCGCGAAAAGTACCCCGCCAAATTCGACATCGACGAGCTCCGCTGCATCTACTGCGGCATGTGCGAGGAGGCCTGCCCCGTGGACGCCATCGAGCTCACCAGCACCTACGACATCGTCGGCCTCACCCGCCAGGAAATGATCTTCGACAAGGAAA
>Ga0308176_10003274_pt1 | contig 10340 bp, 12 predicted proteins | sample PhyCR2_3_FD_203890 | JGI IMG/M metagenome (GOLD analysis project Ga0308176, IMG submission 203890) | Soil microbial communities from UC Gill Tract Community Farm, Albany, California, United States - DLSLS.C.R2 | ecosystem: Environmental > Terrestrial > Soil > Agricultural land | place: USA... | reverse complement strand
CATCGAGATCAGCCTCTATCTCGTCGGCGTCACCGCCTTCACCGACCGCTCGGACGCATTCGGCGCGCGGCTGTGCGCCGAGGCGCTTGGGACGGAGGCCGAGCACCGAGTGCTGGCCCGGTTCGCGGCCTCCACGCTCGGCGCGCCGACGACGCCCCCGAACAACGTGGGTTTCGAGCCGTTCCCTTACCAGACCACCCGCCAGGTCAGGACGGCACTCATGGGGCTGGGCATCGGCTACGGCGAGCAGAGTTCAGCGCCGGGCGCCTTCTACGAGTACCCCGGTGACCCTGTCGCCAATGGCGACGGTGTGCCGGTCGACAGCCCGAACCCCGAGTGAGAATCGCCGGTCCAGTGGCGCAAGCTACGGCTCTGCGCCACCGGACTCGGCTAACACGACCGGAGGCGATGGCCTCAGTAGTGCCCGGACGCGGCAGCGAGGCCGTAGCGGCGCCCGCCGTCACGCCCCATCAACTGCTCACCCAACCCACGCGGCTGGCGGCGTTCCGCAGCAAGAAGACGAGCCCGGCTGCCCACCCCTGTCCACTGACCCGCAGATCCTCGAACGTGCTCAACGTTGCCGGGATGAACTGAGCCTCCCCGGTTCGCCAAGCCAAACCTACGCCCGCCGCGATGCGGTCGCAACGGACGGATGCCCGGCGGCTGGCGACCGCTCAAGGCGCGACGCGGGCGCACCAGGCGGGTGGACCGCCTGGTTCGTTCACCGACGAGGTCGGGCTGGGCACGGTTGCCGGCGAACGGCGACGGCCGGCAGGCTCGGCGCGCGGTAGTTGTAGTCCTGGGTTCTGCCCCACTCCGCCGCGCCTCCCGCGCGCGGCGCGCGGCGATCCCGCGCGCGCTGGATCGCCGTCACGCCCACGCGGTTGAGATGGCGCGCGAAGGCGTTCCGCTCAACGTCATCCAACGCCAGCTCGGTCACGCCAACCTCGGCATCGCGTCGATCTACCTCCAAGGCATCGACAACAGGGAGATCATCAACACCATCTACGCCCGACCGGCGCCCATGCTCCGCGCGGGAGCGCCGCTCTCGGCTGACCGTCCTCGTCCAACGGGGTAGTGCTGGCATTCGCGCGAAGCGGTAGTCAGCGCCCCACTGCCGCTTCTCGGCGTCCGTGGCCGTAGCCGCACGCGAAGGGCCGACCGCTGCTCTTGCCTCAAAGTGACAGCGCTGACGAATGACGGTGCGGCGGTCTAGCGTGTGGCGCGTGCTGGCAGCGTGGTATGAGCGGCCGGGCCCGGCGGCGGAGGTTCTTCAGGTCGGCCAGATGGCCGACCCTGAGCCGGGACAGGGTGAGGTTCGCGTCCGCGTCGCCATTTCGGGGATCAACCCGGGAGACACGAAGAAGCGCGGCGACTGGGTCGGCCACGGGATGCCGTACCCGAGGGTCATCCCGCACAGCGACGGGGCGGGCATCATCGACGCCGTCGGTGACGGCGTCGACCCGGCCCGCACCGGCGAGCGCGTCTGGGTCTACGGCGCGCAGTCCTACCGGCCCTTCGGCACCGCCGCGCAACTCACCGTGGTGCCCGCCGACCAGGCGGTTGCCCTGCCCGACGACGTCCGCAACGAGGTGGCGGCGTGTCTCGGCATTCCTGGCATCACCGCCCACCGAGCCGTGTTCGGCGACGGGCCGGTGGATGGCACGACGGTCCTCGTCCACGGCGTGCTTGGCGCGGTCGGCTCGATGGCCGCTCAGCTTGCTGCATGGCGAGGCGCGACCATCATCGGCACGGTCCGCCGCGGGGCGGACCTCGCGCGCGTCGACGAGGCGGTCGCATACCGCGTCGCGCTCGACGAGCGCGACCCCGTCGCGTCGATCCGGCGGGCGGCGCCCGACGGTGTGCAGCGCATCGTCGAGGTCTCGTTCTCGGACAACATCGACCTCGACGCCGCGGTTGCCGCACCTGAAGCGGTGATCGCCGCCTACGCGACCCGTGATCCGCGCCCGCCGTTCGACTTCTGGCCGATGCTTTTCGCCAACCTGACCATCCGGTTGCTCGGCAGCGACGACTTCCCGGACGCGGCCAAGCACCAAGCCGTAGCAGACTTGACACTCGCGGCGCAACAGGGAGCACTGCGAATCCCGGTCCGCGATCCGCTTCCGCTTGATCGCATCGCCGACGCGCACGACAAGGTCGACGCTGGCTCGCGTGAGCGCATCGTCTTGTCGATTTCCGCCTGACCGCAGCTCGCGCAAGGGGCATGGACTTCTCCTTTCGCGTCTGACAGGAGCACGCGCGAGGGTATGTCTGCCCGCGCTTCTCCTACCCATGCGAAGCGAGCGCTTTCGCCCCTCCCGCCAAGCGGGAGCGGCGTCGGCAGCCCCGACGCGCTGCTCGTCCTCGTCCGAGGCGAGCGTGGCGGCAGCGCAGCACGCGCGCTCGCTGGCTCACAAGTGCCGGCCTCGTCTGCAGCAGCGACTCCGCGGCCGCGCACCCGCCGGGCATGCAAGGTTTGCTGCGAACCAGCCAAATCCCGTTTGCGAACCCTACGTGAGCTCAGGCGACCTGAACGATTGCCATCGCTGCTCGGGCAGCGGCAGGTGCACGTGCAGCAGCGTGCCCCCGTCCGGGGCTCCGGTGAGCGCGAAGCTACCGCCGAGCTCGGTGGCGCGCTCGCGCATCGACGTCAGGCCGACGCCGTGATGGTGGTGCTCGGGCAGGCCGCAGCCGTCGTCGCGGACCTCGAGCTCGAGCGCGTCGTCGACCGTGATCGTGACCGCGGCGCGCCGGGCGCGCGCGTGACGCGCGACGTTGGTCAGCGCCTCTTGCGCGATCCTGAATGCGGCAACCTCCACGGCGGCCGGCAGCGCCGGCATCGTGTCGGGTGCGTCGACGTCGCAGGTGAGCTGGGGGTCGCCGGCGCTCAACGTGGTCGCCTGCTGGCGCAACGCGCCGGCCAGGCCGAGCTGGTCCAGCGCGGGCGGGCGCAGGGCGTAGACGACCCGGCGGACGTCGGCCACCGTGCCCTCGACGCTCGCCGCCGCGCGGTCCAGGAGCGCGTCCGCGGCCTCAGGGTCGCTGGCCAGCACGCGCCGCGCGGCGTCGATGGTCAGGACGGCGCCGGCGAGCCTGGGGCCGAGCCCGTCGTGGAGGTCGCCCCGCAGGCGGCGGCGCTCCTCCTCGCGAGCGGTGACGAGCCGTTCGCGTGAGCGCTGGACCTCGACGGAGAGCGCGACGGCGCTGGCCGCGGCGCTTGCGCGACGGGCGAAGTCCTCGAGTAGCCGCCGGTCTGCGGCGCTCAGCGCCTCGCCGTGCGTGCGCGCGCCGAGCACCAGCGTGCCGACGCGCTCGCCGGCGTGGACGAGCGGCAGGCGCAGCGCGATGCCCGCGGCCGGAGTGCCGTGCGCGGCGGCCGGCTCCACCCCGTGGCCGGTGAGCTCGACGGCCACGTAGGGCAGGCGCAGCGCGTCGGCGATCGTCTCGGCCATCACAGGCAGGACCTGCGCGGGCTCGATGGCGTCACCGAGCCGGCGACCGAGCTGCGACATCGCGGCGTAGGGCTCGTCGCGCTGCCCGTGCAGTAGCCGGTTGACGCTGCGCTGAAGCCGGTCGCGCAGCGGGTGAAACGCGATCGCCACCAGCGCGGTGGCGGGCAGCGCCACTTCGAGGTGGACGTCCTGGCCCAGCAGGCGGCCCGCCAGGATGACCGCCCCGACATAGAGGCCACCGAGGACGAGCGTCGTGCCCGATAGGACCAGCGCGCGGTCGACGTATACGTCCAGGCCGTAGAGCCGGTGGCGCAGGATGGCCACGCCCATCGCCGCGGCGAGGACGCTGAGCGACACCAGGGCGGCCATCGCCCCGACGTCGAACGCGGTCGGCGCCAGGAAGCTCCCGACGATGCACGCGCTGAAGGCCAGCGCGACGACGGCCGCGGCGCGCTCCATGAGCCGCAGTTGCTCGCGCGCCTCGCCCTGGGCGACCCGGCGTCGCGCCGCGATGGCGGCGATGCCTGCCAGCGTGGCCAGGATCATGAGAAACCACCCGAGGCCGAATGGCTCACCGACCGAGCGCGCCGTCGCGTCGGACAGGAACGGGTTGCCTTGGAACTCGAGGTCTTCGCCGATCCCGAGCGCGCCGTTGAGCGCGATCAGGGGCGCGGCGGCCAGCCCGCACCACAGGGCAGGGCGCCATCGGCGTCCGAGGAGGCGACCGTCGGGGAACAGCAGCAGCGCGACGCCGGGCACCAGGACGATCGCTGAGGAGGCCCATTCGCTGACCCAGCCCGCCCACTCCCCGGCCGGCAGCGCGTTCACGAAGTGCGAGTAGATCGCGTACTCGGCGCACGCGCCCGCCAGCACGGTGCCCAATCCCGCCGCGCAGAGGATCCAGCCGAGTGGATGGCGAGGCAGGTGCGCGAGCACGAGCGCTCCCAACACCAGAATGCACGCGCCGGCCAGGATCCGGACGAGCACGCGGCCGGCATCGGGATGACCGCTGCTCGGCACCCCGGCTCGTTCTACGAGCGCGAGCAGCACGATCGCGCCCGCGAAGAGCAGTGCGCCCATGGCGACCACCGCCCACGCAGCGAGCACTGGCCGGTCGCGACGCCGCGCGACGCCCGGCGCCTGGCCCTCGAGCGCGAGCGAGGCGCTGGTCATCGCCCGCCGATCCCGGCCTCGCGCGCCTTGACGATCGCCTGTGCGCGGTCGACGACCTGGATCTTGGTGAAGATGTTCGAGACGTTGTTGCGCACGGTCTTGGCCGACAGCCCGAGTTGCTCGGCGATCTGGCCGTTCGCCCGTCCGCGCGCGATCAGGTCGAGGATCTCGCGCTCGCGGGCGGTGAGCTCCGGGAACGCGACCGCGGCGCTGGCCTGTGCCGCGACCGCGAAGAAGTCGACCATCCGGCGCGCGATTGCGGGGCCGAACACGGCACCGCCCTCGGCGACCGAACGAACCGCCCGCAGCAGCTCGGCCTGCCGCGCGCCCTTGACGAGGTACCCGCGGGCACCCGCCTGGACGGCGGCGAAGACCGACTCGTCGTCCTCGTGCATGGTCAGGATGAGCACGGCGATGTGCGGGGCGGCGGACACGATCGCGCGCGTCGCCTCGATCCCGTTGCGTCCCGGCATGTTGAGGTCCATCAGCACCACGTCGGGCTGCAGGTCGAGCGCGAGCGCGATCGCCTCGTCGCCGTCGGTGGCGTTGCCCACCACGGCCATGCCGTCCAGGGACGCCACGAGCGCTCCCAGGCCGGCCCGGAACGGCTCTGAGTCGTCGGCGACCAGCAGCTGCAATGACTGCGTGCTCGCCGGCTCCTCCCCCGTGGGGGGGCGATCGCCCATGGGCGCGAGCGTACGCGTGGTCGGAGAGTGCGGCAAGGGGTTCAGCCGGCCACGGTCCACGTTGCCGTGAACAGGATCTCGACCGCGGCCAGGGCGATCGCTGCGATGGCCATCCAGCGGCCCCGGCGATCCGCGTTGGGCAGGCACCGGAAGCCGATCACGACGGCCGCCACCGCGAGCGGCATGCCGATCCAAAAGCCGCCGGCGGGCAGGTCCCAGGCGATGGTCGAGCCGGGGAGCCCGAGCAGCGCGAGGATCAGCGCCCAGCGGGCGGGACGTCGGGCTTCGGGTAGGACGGCGGTTGCAGTGGACATGTGGGTGACCTCCTCGGGTCGATGGCTTTCGGTGTCGCCAGAATGCGCTCCGCGCGTCCCGGTCCACCAGGGGCACGTGTCCCGCCCGACCCGGGAGACCGCGCGCCCTCGCCGCGGCCCGAGCTTCCCGGCCGGCCCGGGACGGCCGCCTCTGTCGCCCCGGGACACCCACCGCGGAGGCTGGCGTCGTCCAATCCGACGATCTGAGAGGCCCCAATGTCCGCCACACTCCAGACACGTGCGCCAACCCGGCGCCGTGCCGCGGCGCTGCTCGCCGCGACGGCAGCAGCGGCGATCACCGCCGTCGTCGTGCTGTCCAGCGCCTCGGCGCAGGCTCCCGCGACCCGGACCTTGATCCTCCACGAGCTCGAGAAGGGCTCGACCTACACCCACGTGCGGAACACGCGCACCGCATCCCAACAGTCCAACTCACAGGGCGACCTCATCGTCTTCACCAATCCGGTCACTGACGCGTCCGGCACGCGGATCGGCAAGCTCCACGCGCAGTGCGTCACGACCGTCGGCGCCCGCGACTTCCGCAAGTCGACGATCACCTGCACGGCAGTCGTGCACCTGGGCGACGGCAGCCTCATGGGCCAGTTCGTCGCCAGCCCGGCCGGCAGCACCACGACGGGCGCGATCACCGGCGGGACCGGCGCCTACGCCAACGCCCGCGGCGTCATCGTGTCCAAGCAAACCCAAGCTGGCGGCAACGACACCATCACGCTCGCCGGCTGACGTCGCAAGTCGCTCGGGACGAGCTGGGCGCGCCCACCACTGGGTCACCCGGACTCTCGTGGAGTGGACCCGGTTCTTCGGACGGTCCAGAGCTTTCGTGGCTAGCCGGTGATCTTGGGGTTGTTGGTCATTGACTCTGTCTCGAACTGGGCGGGTGAGAGGTAGCCCAGGGTCGAGTGTCTGCGGGTGGTGTTGTAGAAGGCTTCGACGTATTCGAAGACCTCTGACGTCAGCTCGCGGCGTGTTGGCCAGGAGCGGCGATGAACGAGCTCTTTCTTGAGCGTGGCGAAGAAGCTCTCGGCCACAGCGTTGTCATAGCAGTCGCCGCGGGAGCCCATTGAGACGGCGATGCCGGCGTCGCGGGCTTTCTGGCCGAAGGCCAGCGAGACGAACTGGCTGCCCTGATCGGAGTGATGGACGAGGCCGGGGTTGGGTCGGCGGCGATGGAGACCCATTTGCAGGGCGTCGACGACGAGTTCGGCGCGCATGTGGTCGGCCATCTGCCAGCCGACGATCCGTCGCGAGAAGGCGTCTTGGACGGCGGCGAGATGAGCCAGCCCTCCCAGGTGCGCAGGTAGGTGATGTCGGCGACCCAGAGAACGTCGGGCGCGGCGGGCCGAAACTGGCGCCGGACGAGGTCGTCGGCGACGCGGACGCCAGGAACGCGGATCGTCGTGCGACCGCGCTTGCGCACGACCAATCCCGAGATCTGCGCCGATCGCATCAGGCGCTGGATGCGCTTGCGCGAGACCGTGACACCGTGGCCGAGACGCAGCTCGGCCGCGACGCGGCGCGATCCGTAGACCTGGCGATTGTCGTTGTGGATGTCCTTGATCTTCTCGATCAGCCAGGCGTCCGAAAGCGCCCGGTCAGAGGGCGCCCGGGTCGCCCACGCGTAGTAGCCCGACCGCGAGACGCCGAGCAACTCACAGGCCACAGAGACAGGAGTGCGGGCCTTCTCCGCCGAGATCAACCGGTACATCATCACCGGGTCCCGTTCTCCGTTGCGAAGAAGGCCGCGGCTCGCTTGAGCAGATCGCGCTCCTGGCGCAGCCGCTCGTTCTCGCGGCGCAACCGAGTCAGCTCATCGCGCTCGTCGCTGGTCGGGCCGTCGTCGCGCTCATGACGGTCGATCTGATCCTGACGGCGCCAGTTGCGCAGGCTCTGTTCGGAGACCCCGAGACGCTGCGAGAGCTCTCTCGGGGTCCGGCCGGCACGCAGCAACTCGACCGCCTCGCGGCGGAAGTCATCGGGGTACGCGGGGCGGGTCTTGGGCATCGACAGACACATCCTTTCGCGGCCAAGCCACGCAAGCCATCAGATGTCCGTCAAACCGGGTCCACTCCAGTCCCCGACTCGTCGCTCTCCTTGCGAACGCGAGCACCGCTCGTCGTCCAAAGCGGTGGTAGTGGTGGCATTCGCCCATAGCGACAGCTCGACATTTGCCTCGCGGTGAGGGCTTCATCCCCAAGGCAGAGGCGAACGGTGGCGATGCGCAGCGACCACCCGCTGTCGGACGCGTACCCGACAGCGTGCCCGACGCGGTCGGGGCACCTCGTGCAATCTCCGGCGGATGCCGCCCCGCCTTTTCCCTCTCGTGCTACCGGGCAGTCTCGCTCGCGCCCTCTCGCGCTTCCGCTCTTGCTTCGATGCAGCACCCTCGGCGTTCGAATCAAGTGCTGCTGAGCCGCGCCTAGGCCGCGCGGCCGCCGCGCGGTGCGGTCAGCTCTTCAGCCAGGCCAGCAGGTCCGCGTTGATCGTGGCGTGCTCGGTCGTCGGGCAGCCGTGCGGGAAGCCCGGATAGGTCTTCAGCGTCCCGTTCGGCAGCAGCTCTGCCGACTTCGGGCCGGAGTCCGCGTAGGGGACGATCTGGTCGTCGTCGCCGTGCATCACCAGCACCGGGATCGTGATCTGCTTGAGGTCCTCGGTGAAGTCGGTCTGCGAGAACGCGACGATGCCGTCGACGTGAGCCTTGATCCCGCCCATCATGCCCTGGCGCCACCAGTTCTCGATGATCGCCTCGGACGGCTCGCGGCCTTCGCGGTTGAACCCGTAGAACGGGCCGGCCGCGATCTCGCGGTAGAACTCCGAGCGCCGCGTGGAGTTCTGCACCTGAAAGTCGTCGAAGACGCTCTTCGGCGTGCCCTCCGGGTTGGCGTCGCTCTGGACCATGATCGGCGGGACGGCGTCGATCAGCACGGCGTGCGACGCGCGGTCCTGGCCATGGCGCGCGAGGTAGTGCACAACCTCGCCGCCGCCGGTCGAGTGGCCGACGTGGACGCAGTCGCGTAAGTCGAGGTGGTTCACCACCGCGGCGAGGTCGTCGGCGTAGTGGTCCATGTCGTGGCCGTCGAACACCTGCTCGGAGCGCCCGTGCCCGCGGCGGTCGTGCGCGACCACGCGATAGCCCTCGTTCAGAAAGAACATCACCTGCGCGTCCCAGTCGTCTGACGACAGCGGCCAGCCGTGGCTGAAGACCATCGGCTGCCCCGATCCCCAGTCCTTGTAGTAGATCTCCACGCCGTCGTTGGTGGTGATCGTGCTCATGGGCCGGAAGCTCCCATGGTTCGCCCGGCCGGTCAATCACCCACGGGTGACCGCGGGGCGAAGTTGGCGTGTCGGCGCGTACACAGAAGGGTCAACCACCGCGTGGCTCCCTGGGTGGAGCAGCAGGCTGCGCGGGCGTTCCGGCGTCGACCTCGAGGATCGCGAGCTCGGTGTTGGCCGGGATCATCCCACCGCTCGGCGGATGGGCGAGGTTCAGCGACAGGCGTCCTTCGTCCACGCCCGCCGTTCTCTTCCGCATCGGCGGTAACACCCCGGTTCTCGGGATACATCAACCACATGGCCAACCCGGTACCAGCCGGCGCCACTACGCCGCGGATTTCGTCTGCACACCGGTCGCTCGGTGGGTCAGATCCAGGCCATGGGCCGCCCCTGACAATGCGACCGTCCGCAGTCCTCGTTCTCCTGCCGCTTCGAGGGTGTGCGCGAGCCGGCGTAGTCCGCCGGCGTGTCCGGACGCCATCGCCTAGGGGTTCGCGCGGCCGCCAACGGGCAGCCTCGGCACGAAGCCCTCCTCGACAGCCGTCGTTCCGCTGCTCGCAGCGCCGATGCTGCCGATTACGGCGCCGAACCGGCCTCATGTCCACCGACCCCCGCCCGCGGCTTCTTTTGGCAGTTCCTGCCCGGCCTGATCAGGTGTCGGTGCTACGCCGCGCAGCCCAGCAGGCCGCAGCTGATGCCGGTGTGCCGGCCGCCCGACATGCCGACATCGCGCTGGCGATCTCCGAAGCCGCTAGCAACGCCATTTTGCACGCCTACAGCGGCCGCGACGCCGGCGAGATTCGTCTGAGCGCCCGGCGAGACGGCGATCACTTCGAGATCGCCGTCAGCGACGACGGCGCAGGCCTCCGCCCGCGACCCGACAGCCCCGGCATGGGTATCGGACTGCCGATGATCGCGGAGCTGGCCCACAGCATCGACGTCGCGGCCGACGCCGGCACGACAATCACGATGCGCTTCACGCTCGACGATTAGCTCAACGGCAGGCCCTGCGCCCTCGCCGGGCGACGACGAGGGCGCCGAGCACACGACCGACCACCAACGTGGCAGCGCCGCTTTCTGCCTTTCACGCAGCGCTTCCGCCGCAGCGGCTTCGGACGCGCCGGTGCGACCGACCTGCCCGCTAACGCCGTCGCGCCACACGGTGATGAGAGCCAACGCCACCCCGGCGGAGAACGAGGCCTGAAGCACAAGCCGGCGAAGACTTTGCGCGGCCGACCCGGCGTCAGTGCGAGCCGGCAAACCTCGCCACCGCTTCTGCTGCTCGCGCAACGCGATGGTCAGCGACGAACCGCCGCTGTCGTCCAGAGCGCGAGTCGGCCGTCCTCAATCCTGCTTCGAGGTCTCGTAGCGCTAGCTGGGATGGCCTGAGGGCCGCCCGACACGGGCGGCCCTCCGGTGTGCTGCGATGC
>Ga0308176_10003272_pt1 | contig 10344 bp, 8 predicted proteins | sample PhyCR2_3_FD_203890 | JGI IMG/M metagenome (GOLD analysis project Ga0308176, IMG submission 203890) | Soil microbial communities from UC Gill Tract Community Farm, Albany, California, United States - DLSLS.C.R2 | ecosystem: Environmental > Terrestrial > Soil > Agricultural land | place: USA... | reverse complement strand
GAAGTCGTTCGAGCCCGAGCAGCCGACGGTCTTGTCCTTCAGGAGCCAGAAGCCGGCGAAGGACGTGCCGTTGTTGCTGCCGCGTTCGGAAGCGAGATAGAGAACCTGGTGGCCGGCGTTGTCCGGTGCGTTCGCGGGCACCTGAACCAGCGCCGCGTACGCATTGAGGAGGTCGTCCTTGTCGAGCGCGTTGTTGATCGGGTCGCAGCCCCAGTGCTGCTGGCCGCTCGCGATCGGCTGGATGTCCTTGTTCGACGTGAAGTAGCTCTGATCCGGCAGGGCGGCGTCCGACACGAAGGTGTCGGCGAGCAGCGGCCCGGCGACCGGGTCCGGCGTGATGAGCCGGTTGCCGGCCGCGCCGAAGAGGCTGTTCCAGTCGTACGGCGGGATTGTCACGCCGTTGTGGACTGTGTTGCCGTCGAGCTCGAACATGCCGTTGTCATGGACGGCCTGCGCGGCGCTGATCCACATCAGCCCCGCAAGGATCAAGACGCTGAAAATCGCAACGCTGCGGACGCGGCGTAGCCGGCCGTGGCGAAAGCTCCTCAATGCGCTCATCGGTTTACTGCTCCTCCCATCTCTGACGGGCAGGAGCACGCTCCTCGCCCAGCCTTTGGCTCTCTCATAGGGAGTGAAGTTTTTGGCCGGTCCCGGCGACCCCTCCGAGGGGCTAGTCGCCGCCACCCGTCGGCCTAGACCCGTTCAGAGCGTGTGAACAGAGCACAAAAAAGGGGCGCGGGAGGTAATCTCCCGCGCCCCTTTTCGTGAGTCGCTCAGCCGGTGACCGGCGGGGTGAAGACGTTCGTCACGCCGAGGCGCTTGGTGTTGCAGCGCTTGCTGGCGAGCGGGCTGAAGACCAGGATTCCGGCCTTCTTCATCTTCACGCGCTGGGTGATGACGCCCTTGCTGTTGGAGGCGCCGGTGCGGAGGTTGAGCTTGGGGCCCTTGATCCGGACGTGGACACCCTTGACCGCCTTGCCGTCCTGGGTGAGGCGGATCGTCAGCGTCGTCTTGCGTCCGACGAACAACTGCTTCGGGGTCACCTTGCTCACCGCGACACAGAACACCGGCGGCGTGGCGGGGCCGACGACCAGGACGGTCGCCGACGCGCTGTTGTTGCCTGTGTTCGTCTCCGGCCTGTCTCCGGCCACCGTCACCGTGTTCACCTGGTTGCCGGTCGTGCTCGGCGTGGTGATCAGGGTGATCGTCACCGACTCACCGGCGGCCATCGCGCCGATGCTGCAGTTGAGGATCGCCCCACCGGTGCAGCTGCCCTTCGAGGACGTCGCCGAGACGAAGGTGTTCCCGGCCGGCATCGGGTCGGCGATCGTCACGCCGGTGTCCGCATCCGGGCCGTTGTTCGTCACCACGATCGTCCAGGTGATGTTCCCCTCGCCGAGCGTCAGCGGGTTCGGCGAGCCGCTCTTGGTGACGGAGAGGTCGACCAGTGCCTGCACGCAGGTGGAGGCACTCGAGTGGTCGCTGCCGTCGTTGCTCGCCGTCACGTTGCCCGTGTTGTCGACCGTGCCGCTGCCGGGGCAGTCGCCGCCGGTCGCGGCCGTCGTCCCGGACACGATGTGCACCGTGAAGGTGCTCGCGGCCTGAGTCGTTCCGGCCGGCACCGTCGCGGGGCCGCAGCTGAGGACGCCGGCGCTGATCGCGCAGCTCCCGTTCCAGCCTGCGCCCTGCGAGGCGATCGACCAGGACAGACCGGCGTTGGTCGGCAGGGTGTCGCTCAGCTGCACGCCACGCGCGTCTCCGTCGCCGGAGTTGTAGACGGTCATCGTGAAGCCGATCCCGCTGCCGACGTTCACCTTGGCGGCGTCGGCGGTCTTGGCGATATGGATGGCCGCGCCGTGGATCACGACGGACTCCTCACCGCACTCGCTGAACGCCGAGTGGTTGTTGTCGTCGCCGGAGAAGCTGGCCGTCCAGTTCCAGGTACCGGCCTCGTCCGCGATGACGCTGTCGTTCGAGGTGACGTAGTCGCTGCCGTTGTGATCCGCCGGCACCGTCTCGGTGTACGCCGGCTCACCGTCACAGGTCGGATCGTTCGGCCCGTACAGGCTGAACTTGATCGTGCCGTCGCCGGTGAAGTTGCTGCCGTCGGACAGAGTCGCGGAGTCGTTCAGCAGATCGCCGACCGAACCCGACGTCTCACTCGGCGTCGTCACGATCGACGGCGAGGCGACGATGGCAACCGACTCCTCACCGCAGCCGCTGCTCGTCGCCTTGTTGTTGTCGTCGCCGGAGAAGTCGGCCGTCCAGTTCCAGGTTCCGGCCTCGCCCGCCGTGACGCTGACGTTCGAGGTCGAGTACTCACCGTCGGCATTGATGTTGTGCACCGTCTCGATGTAGGCCGGCTCCTTGTCACAGTTCGGGTCGTTCGGCCCATAGAGGCTGAACAGGATCGTGCCGTCGCCGGTGTAGTTGCTGCCACCGGACATGGTCGCCGTGTCGTTCAGCAGATCGCCGACCGAACCCGACGTCTCACTCGGCGTCGTCGCGATCGACGGCGAGGCGACGATTGCCACCGACTCCTCACCGCAGCCGCTGCTCGTCGCGTTGTTGTTGCTATCGCCGCTGAAGTCGGCAGTCCAGTTCCAGGTGCCGGCCTCGTTCGCCGTCACCAGCGCGTTCGAGGTTCCGTAGTCGCTGCCGTTGTGATCCGCCGGCACCGTCTCGGTGTACGCCGGCACGCCGTCACAGTTCGGGTCGTTCGGCCCGTACAGGCTGAACGTGATCGAGCCCGTCCCGTCGAAGTTGCTGCCGTCCGACAGAGTCGCCGAGTCGTTCAGCAGATCGCCGACCGAACCCGACGTCTCACTCGGCGTCGTCACGATCGACGGCGACGCCTGGACCGAGAAGCACTCGGAGGTGCTGTTCGTGTGCGAGCCAGCGAGGAAGTGGTGGTCGTTCGCGCTGGGCGTGAACTCCGCGCGCCAGCAGTACTTCCCTGCCTCGCTGTCGTTCGGCGTGGTCTGACCGCTGATGCCGTCGGAGCTCGCGTTGCCATTCGCGTCGAGGATCTTGGCGGCGCCGACCTGCGTGCCGTCCGCCGAGCAGTCGCCGCCGTTCGCGGAAACCTCGGCCGGCGAGCAGAGGAAGAACTTGACCGAGCCGACACCGAAGTTCGTGCCGTCGCCGACGGTCGCGTCGTCATGCTGCGCCGATCCCGTCGCGTTGACCGATCCACCGGGCGTTGCCGTCGTGCTAATCGTCGGCAGAACGCAGGTGGAATTCGGCGCGACATCCAGCGGAGCCATATAGCCCTTGAGATTGCCGTTGCTCGTCTGGCCCGTGATGGAGCGCAGGTAAACAGCGTTGGCGGCAGCGCCCGGACAGCTCGGAACGACGCCGGTCAGTCCGGTGACGTCGAGAGCCACCTCGAAGAAACCGCCGGCGGGCTGGTCGGTGCCGTTCAACGGGTCCGAAATCTGAGCCGTGTTGATTGCGGCGGTGACACTCGCATCCGAGTTGGTGCAGGTCTGCCCGTAATTCGACTGCGAGGTATAGGAGCAGGCGCTGTCGAACTGCGGCGCGGAGGCCCCCTGAGACGAGAGGTAGAAGACCGCTCCACCACTGCCGCGGCTCGGCTGTGGCGTGCCGTCGGAGCCGGTGGTGCTCCCGGCGTTCGTGACCTCGATCGCGTAGCCCTGCGTTCCCGTGGTGTCCGACCGCTCCCACGCAACGAACACGAAGAAGTGGCCGTTGACGACCCGGCTCGTCGCATATGCCTGCGCGAAGTCCGTCTTGTTCGGCGTCGCGCCGGACGAGGTCCAGGTCGTGGGATCGGCGTCGTCCTTGCCCGAGGTGCTGTACGTGCCGCCCTGGGTCGTGGACTGGACGCCGATGCCCGACGTATCCCAGTCGTCCGCAGGAGGCGTACAGGTCCCCTGGTTCATGTCGCCGTCGATCTCGAAGTTGCCCGGAATCGGGCACGGCGAGCCGGCCGCCCCTGACGAGGCGACGAAGGTGACCCCGAACATGGCAGCGGCGACGAGTGTCGCCCCCACCACCCAGTACCGACGGCCCCTGCCGCGGCTGAACCTCTTGAGTGTGCTCATCTGTTTCCTGTCCTCCCGTTATCCACGGGCAAGGCCCCGGAGCACGCTCCTAGCCCAGCCTCCCGACTCTTTGCACAAAGTCAAGAGCGAGGCATCCAAAGGCGAGCCCTTCCATGGGCTAGTCCCGTCCGTCCTTACGGCCTAGGGACTTTTCCATCGACCTACGAATTAACGGAGATACGGCCGCGCTGCTGACCCAGCGCTTTGATCGCGCGAGCGCAATTCGACGAGCAATCCCGATTCTCATTTGCCGTGGGCGCGCACCTGCCGAATTCGCAATTCACATTGCTCATCGCTTCGCGCTATCGCCGACGAGGCCGCATTCGCCCGGACACGGCTCGGGCGAGTGGAGGAGCCGGATGCGGAGTAGTACGGAAATCGGCGCGTCCCTCAACTCAGTCACTCGAACGGGTGACAAGGCGCCCGCGCCGCTGAGCCGATTCCTGTCTCAGCAAGAGCGGCCCACCACCTCGTCATGTTCAAGACTCTTCGACTCCTCCTCGTCACTGCAGCGCTCGTCGCCGTCGTCCTCGGAACCGGCGCGACTGCGGCTCTCGCCTGCGGCAACAGCAGCGGCTATTCGTACGCCGGCCTGGCGTCCCCGACTCACGCATTCGGGATCTCGGCTCTCATCACTCCGCTCGACGAGTTCGACATCTTCAACGGCCACGTCGCCGGCTGGGTCGGCGTCGGTGGACCCGGCGAAGGCCCGGGCGGAACGAACGAGTGGCTGCAGATCGGCCTGAGCGGTTTCCCCGGAGTCGACGGCAGCGACATCTACTACGAGGTCACCCTGCCGGGTCGCTTCCCGACCTACCACCAGGTCGACGAGAATCTGCCTGCCGGCCAGCCCGTGAAGGTCGCGGTGCTCGAGATGTCGAACCGCCCCGACTGGTGGCGCGTGTGGCTGAACCACCGGCCCGTCTCGCAGCCGATCCGCCTCCCCGGCAGCCACGGCCGCTGGAGCCCGATCGCCACCGCCGAGAGCTGGGACGGAGGCACGGGCGGAACGTGCAACACCTTCCTCTACCGCTTCCGCGGCGTCTCGATCGCTCACGTCGCCGGCGGCGGCTGGCACCCTCTCAAGGACGGCTACCCGATCAGCAGCCCGGTGACCCGCCTGCGCCGGTCGAATGGCGCGCCGGACTTCCTCGCCGCCGAAGGCCAGCCGGCCTTCCAGTTCCTCTCGGCTAGTTCTTGATCCAGATCGGCGTGCCGAGCGGCGCGTAGCGCTTGAGCTTCACGGCCGTCGAGTTGGCGACGCGCACGCAGCCGTGCGAGACGGCCTGGCCGAGCAGCTGCGGCAGGCTCGTGCCGTGGATGCCGACGACGCCGCCTCCCGGCCACTCGGTCAGCTTCGAGTAGGCGCTCGTCTCGACGGCGAAGACGCCGAGGAAGGGATCGTGGTACGGGACGAAGCGCGCCGCGACGAAGTAGTGGCCGATCGGCGTCTCCCTGCCGGGCGCGCCGATGGCGACGATCGCGTGGTAGACGTGCTTGTTGTGCCAGTAGAGGTCGATCGTCCGCGACCCGAGGTTGATCACGATCTGGCCGGGCGTCGGGGCGAGCGCAACCGTGTCGGCCGGAATCCAGCCGTAGGTGCCGTTCGGGCGCATCGGGATGCTGACCCGGTACCAGACGTTCCCGTCCGACCCGACCTGCTTGCGCACGGCGAGCATCTCCTGCGGCCGGAAGTCGGGCCGGAAGTCGTGCATCACCTTGATGATCTTGGAGTGCGGGTCCGGCGACTTGCGCACCGGCACGGAGTGGACGAGCAGCCCTCCGGCCGCGGGGAAGCGGGCTTCGATGCGTGTCTGGGGCGCCGTCGTCGCAGCCGTCGTGGTCGACCCGGTGCCCGAACCGGCGACAGCACGCGGCGGCAACGCGACCGCAGCAGCAAACCCGACCACGGCAACGAGAACTAGGGCAATGACGAACCGACGACTCACGAAGTGGCGGCGTAGACAGTAGCGGCCGCGGGTGAGGTGGGCCGCCACTGAGGCAGAGTCGCGCGAACGGTCGTCCCGGCTCCGGGGCTCGTCTCGATCTCGACCGCGCCGCCGAGCAGGCGGACGCGCTCCGAGATGCCGGCGAGACCGAGGCGGTCGTGACCGAGCCTGCCCGGGTCGAAGCCGGCTCCGTCGTCGGTCACCGTGAGGCTCACGAAGGTGCGGGTGCTGCGGAGCCTGACCGTGACCGCCGTCGCGCCACTGTGCTTCCGTACGTTCGAGAGCGCCTCCTGGACGACGCGGAAGAGCACGATCTTCTGGGAGTCGCTGAGTGCCTTGAAGTCGCCCGTGGCCTCGAGCTCCGCCTCGATGCCGGTCGCGCTCTCGAGCGCGAGCAGCTCGGCCTCGACCGCGTCTGCCACTGGGCGGGCGACCGCGGTCGTCGAGCGGATGGAGTGCGCGATCTGGCGAAGGCTCTCGTCCAGCGCGCCCAGGCGGGCGTGGACGTCGTTGAACCGGCCGCGCACCCGCTGCCTGAAGTCGTCGGGGACGACCTCGGAGATCTGGGAGGAGGCGGCGCGCAGCTCGTCCGCGAGCGCGACGATTTCCTGCAGCGGACCGTCGTGGAGGTCGAAGCCGAGGCGGACGAGACGCCGCTCGCCGGCCGCGACGAGGTCGTGCTCGCGCTGCACCCTGCGATCGAAGAGCGAGGCCCGCTCGAGGACCGGCGCGAGCGAGTTCGCAGCCTCCTCGAGGTAGTGGTCGAGGTTCTCGGACTCCGTGCCCCGCCCGCGCGCCACGAGCGCCGCGTAAGGACGATCCCACCGCTCGACGACCCGGACCCGCACCTGCGCCGAGCTGGCGATCACGCCGTCGAGCGCGGCGCGCGCGACCTCGCGCAGCCGGCGGCTCCGCGGAGCCTTGCCGTGCGAGACGAGGCAGGTCGTGGTGCCGGCGGCGTCGAGGATCCAGAGGGAGCCGGCCGCGGCGGGCGCGAGCTCGACGAGCAGCGAGAGCGCAAGCTCGGCGGCTACCGCCGGCGGGAGCTGGGCGAACTCCTTGCTCGCCAGAGCGCGCCGGAAGACCACGAAGGCCGCGCCGTCGGGCGGCATGCCGAGCTTCTCGGCCGCGGCAGTGACCGCAGCGCGCGCCTCGCCCGGCTCGAACTTGTGCTCGACCGCGATCGCGACGATCGCGTCGCCGAGGAAGTCGAGCGCGGCGCCCTGCGACCAACCGTCGGCCAGGCGCCGCGCCCGCACCTCGCAGGCGCGGAGCGCGGCACGCAGGTCGCGTGGAAGGAGCGCTGCGTCTGCGCAGCGTGGCTCGCCGGTGCCGATCGCCGCCGCACGGGAGATCAGCTCGGAAGCCAATGTCGCGCCGGCCGGCGTAATGCCGTCCGCCGCAGCGTCCACAGTTTCCACAGACGAATTCTGCGTTCAATGAACGTGTTGAACAATGGGACGCTAGACCCAACCGTCGATCATCGTCCTGAACGCGGTCCGAGGCCGATCTGCCGCGTCGCATGGAGCCGTTTGGACAAAAGCGCTGCCTTTTCGCAGCGCGCAACGAAGCCACTTGTGGATAAGCGGCCCGTCACGTCTGTTGGCTGGCGAGACACGTTGAACGCCGCGTGATCTCTTTCCACCGGTAATCCACAGCCCGTTCGCCGCGGCCAGCCGTTCAGAAATTGAACGCTCTAGGTCTCCTGGACGCCTCCCAGGGCCTCGATGACGAGCCTGTCGCCCTCCTCCAACCCGGCGGCGCCGGCCGCTCCCGCGGGGAGCTCGAGCGCGGCGACGGCGCGACGCGCTCCGGCGGCCCGCCAGGGTCGGAGTCCGTGCCGGACGCCGACGACGTTCCGGTCCCGGTCGAGGAAGACGACGTCGATCGGGAAGCGCATGAAGAACATGTGCACCGACGGGGCCGAGTCGATGAGCATCCCCGTGCCCGGCTCGAGACCGCTGCGGCCGACCAGGCCGCGCATCCGGCCGAGCGAGCTCTCGGGTATCTCGCACCGCTCGCAGACGATCGTCCCCTCGGTTGTGCGAATGCGCGCGAACGACGGAGCGGCCATCCCTAGGACTCGCCGCTCCCGGGATCCCATGTCCGCGCGAGACCGTCCGCGAGCGTCGTCTCCGCCCGCCAGCCGAGGGCGCTCGCTGCCCGGGAGGCATCGAGCACGCTGCGGAGGACGTCGCCGGGACGGTGCGGAGCGAGCCGCGGCTCCTGCTCGACCCCGGCGGTCTCCGCGCACAGCCGGTGGAGCTCGAGCACCGTGGTCTCCGTTCCGGTCCCGATGTTGAAGATGCCGGCGCCGGGAGCGGACGCAGCAGCGAGCAGCCCGGCGACGACGTCGCCGACGTAGACGAAGTCGCGCGTCTGCTCGCCGTTGCCGAAGATCTCGGTCTCCTTCCCGTCGCGTAGCCGGTCGAGGAAGATCGCGACCACGCCGCCTTCGAGGGAAGGGAGCTGGCGCGGCCCGTAGACGTTGGCGAGCCGGCAGGCAACGTGGCTCGTCCCGTAGAGGCGATTCCAGGTCGCGAGGTAGTGCTCGCCCGAGAGCTTCGAGGTCGCGTACGGCGAGAGCGGCTGGGGCTCGTCGTCCTCGCGCGCGGGCCTTTCACACTCGCCGTAGATCGCGCCGCCGGTCGAGGCGAAGACGATGCGAGCGCCGACGGAGCGTGCCGCCTCGAGAACGCGAATCGTCCCGACGACGTTGACGTCGGCGTCGAACGCGGGCCGCTCGACGGAGGTGCCGACGTCCGCCTGAGCCGCGAGGTGGAAGACGACATCGGGCTCGATCGCCGACGTGAGCGCAGCCAGCTCGGTCCTCCGGATGTCGAGCTCGTGCAGCTCGACCCCGGCGGAGACGTTCTCGCGGCGGCCGCTGGAGAGGTCGTCGACGACGCGTACCTCGTCGCCGCGCGCGACCAGCGCATCGGAGACGTGCGACCCGATGAACCCCGCACCGCCGGTGACGATGGCCCGCATCGGCCGCCTATCGTAAGTTCACCGCACACGACGCGCACCTACATGGGTTGATTCGGTCGATCGGCCGGCGTCCAACCGAACGGGTTAGCGGTGTCGAACCAGTCTGTGGCAGGCGGAGAGACAGCTGTGACGAGGGCGAACGGAACCGTTGAGCCCACAGCGGCGACGATCAAGCGGGACAGGTCATCCGCTCCACACCAGAGGCGCCTGATGCTCTCGTCGGCAAGCGATGGATCACCCGCCGTCCTCACCGCGCCGAGCCGAAGACAGGCGACGCCTACCGCGGAGGTATCGGCGTGGTAGCGACCCAGTGCTTCCCCGAAGAGCTTCGTGCAGGCGTATGCAGAGACCGGGCGCGGCGCCGCATCTGCCGGTACGAGAGCTCGCTCGCCATAGCCATCGATCGCTTGGATGCTGCTTGCAAAGACGACGCGTGGAACCTTCGCTCTCACGGCGGCCTCGAACACGGCCCAGGTCGCCTCGATGTTGCGCGGCATGAGACGACTTCGGAAGTCGGCCTCCGCTGGCTGAGCAGCGAGGTGCACAACGGCAGCCACGCCCTCGCAGGCACCTTCGACCAGATCGACATCGCGGACATCGCCGCTGATGACCTCGTCGTCCTCCAGCGGTTGAGCAGGCTCGAGATCGAGTCGCCGCAACTGAAAGACCAGCCGCAGGGTTGGTGAGATCATCCGAGCCACACGGCCGGCGGCCCCGGTCACGAGGATGATCGACCGCACGACCTCCCACTACCCGTAAATCGCGGCGCTCACCCGAAATGCGCGTGCGCGGCGAGGGAGCTTCTAGCGGAAGCTCAAACCCAGCCGGCGAAACAGCGATGCGCTCGGAGCAATCGGCTCGTCGGCATCGACCGACGGGACCTGAGGCTCTGACTGAGTTACGCCGACCCAGCGATAGACCGGCGGCGCGTCCGCCGGGACGTCGACCGAGGCGGACGCTTCGTCCACACAGTTTGGCCCAAGCCGTTGCCTAAGCGCCTTCGCGCCGTTGATGTCCACTCAAAGGCTCCTTCCGTACCTCAGCAGTCATTCTGAGCTTGAGCGATCTTTCCTCCGTTGTCCAGCTTCTATCGCCTCACGACGTAGAGCAACCTGCCCAACCGGCACCTCCGCACCTTCGCGGCAGCTCCGGGCACCTGCTTGTCTCCGATACGGGTGCAAATCCCGTAGACGAGATCGAAGGTCGTCCAGCCGTTCGCCGGGCCGCTCGTCCCGGAGATCTCGAGCCGCCGACCACTCGCGTCGATCGTCTTCACGAGGTGCAGCATCGTGGAGTCGCCTACCTTCACCACCAGGATGTCGCCGAGCTCGATCCGG
>Ga0308176_10003271_pt1 | contig 10351 bp, 8 predicted proteins | sample PhyCR2_3_FD_203890 | JGI IMG/M metagenome (GOLD analysis project Ga0308176, IMG submission 203890) | Soil microbial communities from UC Gill Tract Community Farm, Albany, California, United States - DLSLS.C.R2 | ecosystem: Environmental > Terrestrial > Soil > Agricultural land | place: USA... | reverse complement strand
GCCGGAGTACCAAGCGACTGTGGTGTCCGACATCAACGCATTTCTCGCAACGCCGACGGGTCAAGCCTGGCAGGCGGACTACAAGGCCACAGGCAAGCACATTACAATCACCCCTATTCCGGCCAACATGGATCAGGGCAACGGATTTGCGTGGTCCGGCGGAGAGCGGGCCGATGGCAATTACACCGACGGCAGCAAGCAGGATTTGGACGGATTCGCACGCACCAATCGCACGCATGGGCCCGGGAGTGACTCAGTGATCCTCTACAACCCGTCGTACGCGCAGACGTACAATGCACAGGGCGGCGGGACCGCGACCGACCCGCCCGGAGGTGTTCTGGGACACGAGATGATCCATTCGCTGCACAATGGACAAGGAAACAATCTCGCCGGGTTCTCGCAGCCTTCGCCGTACGATACAGAAGAAGAATCACAGACCATTGGTTGCAACGGCTACGAGAAGCAGCCCGTTACAGAGAGCGGCTTTTTGGGAGACAATCATCTTCCGGGGCGTGCCGATCATGGCGCTTCAGAGATCAATTACCAGGACGCAAATGGGAACTGGCATCATGGCGCTAACGACTCAACCGGTACCTGGCAGGACACGACAGTTCCGGCGCCTCCTGGAGGAGGCCGCCCGAACCACTAGTCGTGCTTTGATTGTCTGTACACTTGGGGGCTTATCGGTGTTGAGTAGTGCAACAGAAGCGAACGAACGGACAATGCCCAACCATCTCGTGCAACTCAGCGTTAAGTGCCGGACCGAAGGCGGCGTTTTGCTGGTCGACTACGAATTGATGAATAGCGGCCCGCAACCGGTTGTTGCCTTCGACGGCGCCGTGGGCGATCCTGCAAAGAAATACGAAGACCTCACCAAGAATGTGTACGTCGGAGTTCACGGTAACGAAGCAGTTCGGATTCTGAGAATTGTTCCCAAACCGCCTGCTGGCGTCAGCGTTGCGCATGTTCCAGTGCCTGCGCTCTCGTTGCTCGAGCCAGGTTCGACCCGAAGCGTTAGCTTCAAATTACCGCTGCCTTTGAAAGAACGAAGCCAGTTTACACCTGACTTCCCGGGCGCCACCTACGATTCAAGAGAATACGGCAAGGTGGTTCTGGTGATTCAAACCGCTTTGAAAATCGAAACTACAAAGCTGGTTCCATTCCCGGCAAATCCGGCCGCTTACAAGCTGGAAGGTCAGGCGGGTCCCGGCGGCCGAGTGGAGGCGAGCTGCAATACGCCGGTGGACGTGTTTGTGAGAACGGACAACGGATTTCTGCGCCCTGAATAGCTCATGAGATTCCAACTCAACATAGGAACGGGTTCACAGGCCGGCAGCGTGATTGAGCTCCAATCCAATACGCCGGTCAGTATCGGGCGAAGCCGGGCAATGCTGCTGTTTCCTGACGATCCCACCATGTCCGGTCTGCACTTTGAGCTCCTGTGTGACGAGCAGAAAGTCGCGTTACGCAATCATAGCCGCACAAACGGCACCTATGTGAACGGCCAACGTGTAGAAGAATCCATGCTGCGAAGCGGGGACGTGATCATGGCGGGTGCGACTCGATTCACCTTGGCCGCGAATGATGAATACGCGCCATCGCCCGCTGTGAAAATTCAGCACTGGTTTTTTCCGCAGCTTCCCGCCGGATGGGAATCGATGGGCGAGCACGGCCTTCGGCACCTGCGGGACGGTTCGCAGGCTACAACGCTGCTTGTAACGGAAGAGATGCTGCCCGCCGGACATAACCTGGACAAATACCTTGAACTACAGCTTTCGCTCATCAGAGACAGGCTTCCAACCGCGCAGGCAGCCAAAACTGAAGTGAACCTGCCGGATGTGGACGCGAGTGCCGGCCTGTCTATCCGTTCGGAACTTCCGGAAGGACGTGTTGTAATTCAGAAGCAACTGTATGCGTGCGTCGGCCAGAGCGTAGGAATTTTGACGGCCACAATCCTTGAGAGTGAGCCTGCTGAACTACACGACACCGTCGACGCATTTCTCGCTACCGCCGCCTTCAAACCACGCCCTAAGAAGTCTGAGTCGTCAGAGTCCACGACGACTCAGTCCGAAGCCTGACTACTGCTGTTTGCTTTCCTCTCGACCCCTGAGGAACTGATCGACATTGTCCTTGGTCACGAGCGTCGCGCCCGTATCGATAAGGCTGGGATAGATAGAGAACGGATCCTGAACCCAATCTCCGCCAAGCGACTTTGGCATGTGGTGGTGCACCAGATCAAGCATTTCGAGGCCGACATACGCCATCGTGAAGGGCTTTTGTGCAACAGTCGCCGCGATGCCACCCTTCTTGATGTAGTTCAGCGTCTCGTCATTCGTATCCATCGCCATGACTATCTTGCCGGTTACATTGCCGCGGCTTAGAACGTCTGCTACCTCCTGCCCGGCAGAGGCCTCGAGGCAGATGAACCCGTCAACTTGACTCTTCTTCTTCGTCACAAGATCGTTTGCGGCGTCGAAAGCGACCCGAGGATCGCCCTTGATATCCACGACATCCTGAATCTTCATCCCAGGATGCTCGGACAAAACATCCCGGTACCCCTTCAGCCGTTCATTCAGGTTCTCTTGCCCGGGCATGGTGAACACAACAAAAGTGCCCTTAGCATTCGATCGCTTCACCAGCTCGCGAGCTCCCAATTGCCCGGCCGCGTAGTTGTTTGTTCCGGTAAACGTAAGACGCTTGCTGCCGGGAGCGTCCGAATCGATCGTTATGACCGGAACGCCCGAATCGATAGCTGAATCGATGGCTGGCTTCATCATTGCAGCGTCCGCCGCTGAAACCAGGACGCCGGCCGGCTTCATCTTAGCCACGCGCTGGAATTCCGAAAGCTCGGCTTGCGGATCGTAGGTGTCAGGCCCCACCACTTCGGCCTTCACGCGATACTGCGCCGCAAGCTTCATGAATCCATCTTTGGTTGCCTGCCAATAGGGCAGCTTGATATTCGAAGCTACGAGGAAATATCTCTCGTCCGGTGCATGCTCCGGCGCGGAGCAACTCATGATGGGTAGAAGCAATAAAGGAATGCTTAATGAGAGTAGTAGTGACCGGGCTTTCATAACGAGTCACATTTTGACACTTGGCGTCGGTAAGAGCAAGTAAGAAACGGAGTTGTCGAGTTTGATAGCCCGTTGAAATACCTGCGTTGGTACCAACGCTGTCTCACAATTCAAGGCTCGCCGTGACAGCCTTTGTTTCGCATCAGAAAGTGCGCAACACTTTTGATCACGGTAACTCGTGCTCTGGGGCACGATAGCGCAGTGCTCGCGGCCGAACTCAGCAGCACTGAACCGTGTGCGTGCGAAACTCAGGAGTCATGCAGACAAAACTTCGGTGGGGCGTTTTAGGAGCCGCCGCAATCGCTGTTAAGAAAGTCATTCCGGCCATGCAGCACAGCAATTGGACAGAGGTTACAGCAATTGCCTCACGCGATTTAAACCGCGCCCGTCAAGCTGCTGAGAGTTTACGAATAACCAAAGCATACGGATCGTATGAAGAGCTGATCGACGACCCCGAAGTTGATGCCATCTACAATCCGCTTCCGAATCATCTGCATGTGCCCTGGACGATCAAAGCAGCTGAGGCTGGAAAGCACGTGCTCTGCGAAAAACCGATCGCGCTGAATGTGGCGGAAGTGCGGCAGTTGATTGCGGTACGAAACCGAACTGGCGTGAAAATCGGAGAGGCCTTCATGATCCGGTCTCATCCGCAGTGGCTGCGCGCGCGTGAACTTGTCCGCGCAGGCGAGATAGGTGAGCTTCGCGCCATCGTAGGAGCTTTCAGCTACTTCAACCGCGATCCAAAGAACATCCGCAACGTGCCCGAATATGGAGGCGGCGGATTGATGGATATCGGTTGCTATCCGATCAACACATCTCGATTTCTGTTCGAACGGGAACCGCAACGCGTGGTCGGTCTGCTTGAGAACGACCCGGATATGAAAACCGATCGCCTCGGCTCTGCCATTCTCGACTTCGCGCCAGGTCAGGCCATCTTCACGTGCAGTACACAGCTTGTTCCATATCAACGCATGCAGATCCTTGGTACGAAATCGCGGATCGAGATCGAAATCCCCTTCAACGCTCCGCCGGACCAGCCATGTCGTATTTTCGTCGATGACGGAAGCGATCTTCGCGGCCGCTCTGCGCGTATTGAGGAGTTCCCCATTTGCGACCAGTACACGCTTCAAGGCGACGCGTTTTCGCGTGCAGTCCGCGAGCACACGGAAGTTCCCGTTCCACTCGAGGACGCATTAGCCAACATGCAGGTGATTGACGCTCTGTTCCGGTCGGCTGCGGGGTCAGGCTGGCAATCTCCGGCATCGATTTGATTCCGAGGGAACTGCGCATCCTGTTTATGCTTGATTTACACTCGTCAGGGAAGTCAAACATTTGAATTAAGCGCCAACCATGAAAATAAGCGCAATCAAGACTCTGGTTGTGAACGCGGAGATGCGTAATTGGGTCTTCGTGAAAGTCGAAACTAGCGATCCGGGACTGTATGGATGGGGTGAATGCTCCCTCGAATGGAAGACGAGGAGTGTGGTTGGCGCGGTAGAGGATTTCGGTCCGATGCTGCTCGGAGAAGATCCGACCCGAATCGAACATCTCTATCAGAAGATGTATCGCCAGTCGTTCTGGCGTACGGGCGTCATCGGGCTTTCCGCCATATCGGGAATTGAACAGGCCTGTTGGGACATTCTCGGGAAATCTTTGAACCGTCCGGTGTATCAGCTGCTCGGCGGCGCCGTGCGAAATCGCGTTCGGATGTACACGCACTTGGGCGGCGGCGATATGCGGGCGGTCTATGAATCGCAGCAAAGCGCCGATCCCGGAATCTTCGTGAATCGCGCTCTTGAAGTCGTCGCTCGCGGATACACGGCGCTGAAGGTCTTGATCACTCCTCCGACCGAGTGCTTAAACAGTATTGCGGCCTATAAGTACGCGGAACACATGATGGAAGCTCTCCGACTGGCGGTGGGCGACGACGTGGACATCATGATCGACTGCCACGGCCGGCACTCGATCGCGAATGCCATTGAGTTCTGCAGGATTCTCGCGCCCTATCGTCCCTATTTCATCGAAGAGCCCATACCGCCGGAAAACGTCGACGCAATGGTTCAAGTGCGGCGGGCGAGTCCGGTCCCGATAGCCACCGGCGAGCGGCTGGTGACGCGCTACGAGTTCCGGGAGGTATTTGAGAAATTCGCGTGTCACGTGATCCAGCCGGATCTCTGTCACTGCGGCGGCCTGTGGGAGGCGAAGAAGATCGCGGCCATGGCCGAAACCTACACAATGGGCGTTGCTCCGCACAACCCCCTCGGCCCCGTCGCAAACGCGGCGGCTTTGCACTTCGATCTCAGCACTCCAAATTTCCTGATCCAGGAAGACATGTTGACTGATGTTCCGTGGCGATGGGATGTGGTGAAGCATTCACTTCGAACAGAGAACGGCTGCTGGCTTCCGACGGATGCGCCGGGCCTGGGTATAGAAGTAGACGAAGCGGCCGCCGCCAGACACCCGTTCGAGCAAGAGATTGTGCATCCGCTCACGGTTCGTGCTCACGATGGCGCCATTCTCGACTGGTAAAAATCAATGCTGACGGAAGCAAATGGAAGACCGATGAAACTCTATCGCGCAAGCGGCGGCACGTTTCTCGACTTGGGTTCACATGTGTATCCGATTGACGAAGAACCCTGGGATTCGCTGATATCCCGCGACGATTTATACGAATACCTCGGCACCATGCCGGATCGAGTCGCTGCCGTTGGCCGGGACGCTCTCAGCCATCTGTTGGCGCCTATCGGGACACAAGAGGTTTGGGCAGCGGGAGTAACTTACTATCGAAGCCGGGACGCTCGCATACAGGAATCTAAAAGCTCAGGCGGTGGAGATTTCTACGATCGCGTTTACGACGCGCCGCGCCCCGAACTATTTTTCAAGGCAACCGCCCATCGAGTTGTAGGGCCGCACGGCAAAGTCGGGATTCGCAACGATGCGTCCTGGTCGGTGCCCGAGCCCGAACTCGCGCTCGCAATAACGCCGAACGGTCGCATTGTAGGGTACACGATCGGAAACGATATGAGTTCTCGTGATATCGAAGGCGAGAACCCGTTGTATCTTCCGCAGGCCAAAGTCTACGACCGAAGCTGCGCGTTGGGTCCTTGTGTGCTCGTGTCTGAGGAGCCCATGCCACCCTCCACTGAGATCACGTTGGAAATCATGCGCGGCGCGAACACGGAATTCACGGGTTCTACAACGCTCGATGCCATGAAGCGCAACCCGGCGTCGCTGGTCGAGTACCTTTACCGCGATAACAGTTTTCCAAATGGCTGTTTCCTCCTGACCGGCACCGGTATCGTTCCTCCTGATTCGTTTACGCTTCACGCGAACGACGAAATCCGGATTACGATCACAAATATCGGCACGCTTGTGAACCGTGTGGGGTAGAAGGTAGAGCAACATCAACGCTGCAAAGGAGAGCGGACGTGAATCTGGGCGTACCACTGAGCGAGAATAAACACCTGCTCAGGTGGGTAGAGAAGATGGCCGAGCTGACAAAGCCAGCCGTCGTTTACTGGGTCGATGGTTCTCAGGAAGAGCATGACCGAATCTGCTCAGAGATGGTCGAAAACGGCACTTTTATCAAACTCAACGAGTCGCTTTGGCCCGGCTGTTACTACGCCAGGTCGGATCCGTCCGACGTCGCTCGCGTCGAAAGCCGCACGTTCATCTGCTCGCTTTCGAAGGACAACGCGGGTCCCACGAACAATTGGGAAAACCCGTTTACGATGCGGAGAAAACTGAAGGCGCGCTTCCGGGGCTGCATGCAGGGACGCACCATGTACGTTTTGCCGTTCAGCATGGGACCGGTCGGCTCGCCCATGTCACAGATAGGCGTGCAGCTCACCGATTCGCCTTACGTCGTCGTGAGTATGAGAATCATGGCGCGCATCGGCTTGCCCGTGTTCAAAGAGATTGACAGGGACGAGAAGCGGGTCGTGCCCTGCATGCATAGCGTCGGCGCGCCGCTCGCACCCGGGCAAAAGGACGTGCCCTGGCCCTGCAACAGCGAGAAGTACATCGTGCATTTCCCGGAAACTCGTGAGATCTGGTCTTACGGCTCCGGCTATGGCGGCAATGCGCTCCTCGGAAAGAAATGTTTCGCCTTGCGCATTGCTTCGAACATGGCTCGCGATGAAGGCTGGATGGCCGAGCACATGTTGATTGTGGGTGTGGAAAGCCCGCAGGGCGAAAAGACGTACGTCGCGGCTGCATTCCCCAGTGCTTGCGGTAAAACCAACTTTGCCATGATGATTCCGCCGGCGGGCTTCGAGGGCTGGAAAGTCTGGACAGTTGGGGACGACATCGCCTGGATTCGTCCGGACGAGGAGGGCCACTTACGCGCAATCAATCCGGAGGCGGGATTCTTTGGAGTTGCTCCGGGAACGTCCGCAAGAACCAACCCAAACGCGATGGCGACGTTGTCCAGGAACGCCATCTTTACCAATGTCGCGCTGACGTGTGACGGCGGTGTTTGGTGGGAAGGAATGACCGATGAGCCGCCCGCTGAATGCCTCGATTGGCAAGGAAACAGGTGGACTCCCGCCCTCGGGAGAGAAACCGGGCGCAAAGCCGCTCACCCGAACGCACGGTTTACTGCCCCCGCCTCCCAATGCCCCACCATCGATCGCGACTGGGAGAAGCCGGATGGTGTACCGATCAGCGCATTGATTTTCGGCGGACGGCGCGCGATCACGATACCGCTGGTGTTTCAGGCGTTCAACTGGAGTGCAGGCGTGTACGTCGGCGCGACCATGGGCTCCGAAATGACGGCTGCCGCTGCAGGCTCGATCGGAAAGGTACGCCGCGATCCGATGGCCATGCTGCCGTTCTGCGGATATCACATGGGAGATTATTTTCGTCACTGGCTCAGAATGCAGCGATCACTCAAAGTGACACCTCGAATCTTCCACGTGAACTGGTTTCGGAAGAATGACGAAGGTGAGTTTCTGTGGCCCGGCTTCGGCGAAAATATGCGCGTGCTCAAGTGGATTGTTGATCGCGTGCGAGGTCGCGCACAGGCGGATGAGACGCCCATCGGATGGACGCCGGTTTACAAGGACATCTGTTGGGTGGGCCTCGATTTCCCGAAAGAGAAATTCGATGCGCTACAAGCCGTTGACCGTGCTGCCTGGCGCAACGAGGTGATCAGCCACGAAGAGTTGTTCATAGACCTTCACGATCATCTGCCTCCCGAGATGGTGTATGAGAGAGAACTGCTCATTTGCCGTCTGTGATCGGTACGCCTGGGCGGTCTTCGTCCCGAGTACGGCCAGCCTGGAGACACCCCCAGCCGCGTTTGTCACCGTTCTCCCCGATCTAGGAGCACCCCTAGTACTTTAGGCACTGCGATTAATCTTAGGTCTGCGGGCGATTTTCTGAGTTATTCTGGGTCAACCGGGATCAGTTGTACACGTTTACGGTTGAGCCTGCAAACCGTCGATCGTGGTTGCAGTCTGGTTGCTACACACCCGCGGGCGTCATTCATAGTGGCGCAAAATCCACAGCATCATTGGGACGGTTTATGAACGCCTGGACATTGACGGTTTTGCTGGATTCCGAGCTGGAATCATGCGGCTTCGCCACGGTTCGCGAGCTGAAGACCGCACTGCGTTCGTTGTTGTCTGATTACGGCAACCGGCTCGGTAGAGCAATTGTTACCGACCCGGCTGGCCGACAGAAGTCGCTCGCTCTCAAGCGCACGAAGGGGCGGCAAGAGCGGCCCGGCAATTCGCTGTTGACAAATTGCTTCGTGACGCCTGAACCGGCAAAGTAGCGGCGTTGCACACTGCTACGTTCGACTCTTCTCTCGTGCACCCATCCGAACTGCTGGGCGATGAAGTCTGAATTCGCGTCAGAAGGCCTGCCGTGATTCGGTCGATGCTCGACGCCTGACATCCGGAAGCAGTCCACCCCGTCAGCTACAATTTTCGCAGTGACACCATCCCCCACACGTCTCGTTGTGGTCGCGTGCGCGCTCGCATGCATCTGCGCCTTCGCCGGTCAAACCGAATCGAACTCGCTCCGTTTCGAAGACCTCATTGCGTCCAGTGGCATCGACTTCACCCTGCACAATTGCGCCACACCGGAGAAGCGCATGATCGAGACCATGGCAGGAGGCGTCGCCGTATTTGACTATGACGGTGACGGACGCCCCGACATCTTTTTCACCAACGGAGCCGAGGTTCCTTCACTGGTGAAAAGAGACAAATCCTATTGGAATCGCTTGTACCACAATGACGGCGGCCTGAAGTTTCACGACGTGACGGCGGAAAGCGGTGTGGCTGGCGAAGGGTACTCGATGGGAGCCGCCGCGGCCGACTACGACAATGATGGACATCCTGACCTTTTTGTCGCTGGCGTGAACCGGAACATTCTTTATCGCAATACAGGCCGCGGCAGCTTCGAGGACGTCACCGAAAAGGCTGGCATCAAAAGCGGTGAGTGGGCAGTCGCCGCTGGCTGGTTCGACTATGACAAGGATGGCCGGTTGGATCTCTGGGTGGTTCACTATGCAAAGTGGCCCACTGCCACCGAACGCTTTTGTGGAGACGCATCCCGAAATCTCAGGATTTATTGCCATCCGAAATACTTCGAAGGCCTTGCAAGCACCTTATATCGAAATCGCGGCGACGGCACTTTCGAAGATGTCACGCAGCGCGCCGGAATCGCCGCGTTCGCCGGGCGTGGAATGAGCTTAGCTTTCGCCGATTACGATCTCGACGGCCATCCCGATGTCTTTGTCACAAACGACAACATGCCGAATTTCCTGTTTCACAATCGTGGCAACGGAACGTTCGAGGAAGTCGGACTTCTCGCCGGAGTGGCGTTGCGCGATCACGGGAAACCCATCGCGAGCATGGGCACCGATTTTCGGGATTACGACAACGATGGTCTGCCCGACATTACATTAACGGCGCTCGCCAGTGAAACCTTCCCCATGTTCCGAAACCTCGGGAAGGGAATGTTTGCGGACGCCACCTATGCAACAAAGATCGCCGGCCTGAGCCTGCGCCACAGTGGCTGGGGCACGGGTTTGATCGATCTCGATAACGACGGCTGGAAGGATCTGTTCACCGCCGATTCACACGTCAATGATCGTGTCGAATTGTTTGAATCCGCTGTTTACAAGGAGCCGAACTCGATTTTCATCAACCAGCGGAACGGGACCTTTCGCGATGTCTCCTCCTCCGCCGGCATGGACGAATCGAAAGCGCACCGCGGCAGTGGCTTCGCCGATTTCGATGGTGACGGCCGCATCGACGTGGTGGTCT
>Ga0308176_10003270_pt1 | contig 10353 bp, 9 predicted proteins | sample PhyCR2_3_FD_203890 | JGI IMG/M metagenome (GOLD analysis project Ga0308176, IMG submission 203890) | Soil microbial communities from UC Gill Tract Community Farm, Albany, California, United States - DLSLS.C.R2 | ecosystem: Environmental > Terrestrial > Soil > Agricultural land | place: USA... | reverse complement strand
GGCGGTGACGTGGACGTCCACCTCGGCAACGCCGCTCTCGAGCTGGTCCTCGGGGATCTCGTAGACCTGGGCCGGGCACATCGAGACCCAGGTCTGGGCGATCTCCCGCGGCACGTGGGTCTGGATGCGAACGTGGTTGGGGGCGTCGTCGCGGGTCGCGTTGCCGGAGAGGAAGACCGAGTCGAGCTTGTTGAAGGTCACCTCGTTGTCGGGCTTGGGGTACGTGTCCCCCGCCTTGCCCTCGAACACCGGGATCTCGGCGTTGTCCTCGATCTTCCAGTGGCCACCTGGGAAGGCTCCTTTGGTGGCGACCATGGAGGAACCCATCATGCCTCCGAAGATCAGGCCCTTGGTCAGAGGCTGCTTCATGTTGCGAGAGCGGTAGAGGTCCTTCTCGATGACCGAGCCGCGGATCTTCTCGTCGTAGCTTTCGAAGTTGACCGAGTCGACGTCCTTCTTCAGTGACTCGACGATCGCTTCGGCCGCGTACATGCCGGCGTGCATCGCGTAGTGGATGCCGGCGAGTTCGGCGATGTTGACCATCCCGGCGGCATCGCCGGCCATCAGCATGCCCGGCACCGAGAAGCGCTTCGGCAGCGCCCAGTATCCGCCCGAGGGGATCGTCTTCGCGCCCCAGCCGACCCGCTTGCCGCCCTCGATGATCTTCTGGATGAAGGGGTGGGTCTTGAACAGCTGAAGAGCGTCGTGGACGCTGAAGGTGGCGTCGGTGGTGTCGAGCCCGACGACGAGGCCGAAGCAGACTTTGTCCTCACCCATCGGGTAGATGAAGCTGCCGCCGGCCTCCTTGTAGCGGGGGCTCCAGCGCAGCGGCCAGCCGAGGGTGTGGATCACCCGGTCCAGCGGCTTCGGCACCTCCCAGACCTCCTTGACCCCGAGCTCCCACACCTGGGGGTCGGAGCCGTCGCGGAGGTTGAAGTAGTCCATCGCGGCGTAGGTGAGGTGGCCGATCGTGCCCTCGGCCAGGACCGTCGCCTTGGCGACGACGTCGGAGCCGGGCTCGAAGTTGCCGAGCTCTTCGCCCTCCTTGCCGCGACCGCGGTCGCCGGAGCGGACGCCGCGGACGATCCGGTCCTCGACCAGCAGCTTCGTCGCCGCGGTCTCGGTGAGGATGTAGACACCGGCCTCTTCGGCTTTTTCGGCGAGGAAGCGGCCGAGCTTGGCGACCGACAGGGTGTAAGTCCCCTCTTTGCGGAAGTTCGGCGGCGGCGGCTTCAGCGGGAACGCTTTGCTCTTGGTGAGGAAGTACGTCGCGTCCTTCGTCACCTCCTGGTAGACGGGCGGCCAGTCGCCCGGGTCGAGATCGGGGAAGAGCCGTTCCAGCGCCGAGGGGTCGACGTTGGCGCCGGAGAGCAGGTGCGCTCCCGCAACTTTCCCCTTCTCGATCACCGCGACAGGGACTTCGCCGAGCTTCTCGGTCAGCTCGGGCTCGTCCTCCAGCAGCTGCATGAGCTTGTTGGCGCAGGCGAGGCCGGCGGGGCCGCCGCCGACGATCGCGATGCCGACCTCGATGCGCTCGTCCTCGGGATCCGTCGGCGCGACGATGACGTCGCTGGGATCGAAGGGCGGCGGGAACTCACTCGGCGCTACTGGCATTTCTCGGACTCCTTGATTCTTCAGGTGAATGAAGTCCGGGGGCCGCGGGCCCCCGGCAACGTCAGCCCCTCTTGGCCTTGATGGCCTCGGTCAGCTTGGGGACGATCTTGTGCAGGTCACCCACCACGCCGAGGTCCGAGAACTCGAAGATCGGCGCGTTGGGGTCCTTGTTGATGGCGAGGATGTTCTCGGAGTTCTGCATCCCGACCTTGTGCTGGATCGCCCCGGAGACTCCGGCCGCCAGGTACAGCTTCGGCGCGACCGTCTTGCCGGTCTGGCCGATCTGGGCCGCGTAGGGGTACCAGCCCGCGTCGACCACCGCGCGGGTCGCCGCGACCGCGCCGCCCATCGACTCGGCCAGCTCCTCGCAGAGCTTGAAGCCCTCGGCGGCGCCGAGGCCGCGGCCTCCGCCGACGAGGATGTCGGCGTCCTCGATGTTGACGTCGGCGCCGCGCTGCTCGCCGCGCTGCACCATCTTCGCCTTGGTCGACCACTCGGAGAGCTCGACGTCGACGTCGACGACCTCGGCGCTGCCGCCGCTCTCCTTGGCGTCGAAGGCGTTGAGGCGGCTGATGATGATCCCAGGCTCGGAGACGTAGCCGACGTCGGCGATCTCGGAGTCCTGGAGGATCGGCCGCTCGGCGACCAGCTTGCCGTCCTGGACTTTGACGCTGGTGACCTCCATGGTGACGCCGGCGCCCAGCCGGGCGGTGAGGCCGGCGCCGATCTCGAAGCCGAGCAGGCCGCCGCCGAAGAGGGCGTAGGAGAAGCCCTCGTCCTGAATCACCTTCGCCATCGCGTCGACGATCGGCTGCGCCAGCCCCTCGGGCACGCTCTTGGCCCGGTAGACCTTGGCGGCGCCGTAGTTGCCGAGCGAGGCGCAGGCGTCGTCGGCGACCTCGCCGACGACCAGCGCGGCGGCCTCGCCGCCGACTTCGCCGGCCAGCTTGGCGGCCTCGGAGATGGCCCCGAGCGAGTTCTTGTTGAAGTTGCCCTCGTCGTCGTGGAGGGCGTAAACCAGGATGCCTGCCATCTAGATCAGCTTCCTCTCGTCAAGCCAGGCGACGATCTTTTCGACCGTCTCGTTGGTGTCCTCGTCCTCGATGATCTCGCCGGCTTCCTTGGCGGGCGGCGGGTTCAGCGCCAGCACCTTCGTCTTGGAGCCGCCCTCGCCGACCATGCCGTCGTCGATCCCGACGTCGCCGGTCGCCTTCGAGTCGAGCGGTTTCTTTTTCGCGCCCATGATCGCTTTCAGGCTCGGGTAGCGCGGCTCGTTGATCGCGTCGCCGACGCTGATCACGGCGGGCAGCTCGACCTCGACGGTGTCGTAGCCGTACTCGGCCTGGCGCTCGCAGCGCAGCTTGCCGTCGGCGACGTCGATCTGGATCACCTGCGTCAGCGACGGCATCTTCAGGTGGTCGGCGACGACGGCGCCGATCGTGTAGCACTCGCCGTCATCGGACTGCTGGCCGAGCAGGACGAGGTCCGGGCTCTCGGACTCGAGCACCTTGGCGAGCGCGTAGCCGGTGGCGCAGACGTCGGAGCCGGCCAGCGCCTCGTCGGAGAGGTGGACGGAGCGATCGGCGCCGAGGGCGACCGCCTTGTGCAGAGCGCGGACCGCCGAGCTGGGGCCCATCGTCACCGCGACGACCTCCTCGACCGGGATCGCGCCACCCTCCTTGATCTGCATCGCGGCCTCGAGCGCATGCGTGTCGAAGGGGTTGAGATTTTTCTCGCCGCTGCGGTCCAGGCGCATGGTGTTGGGGTCGATGCGCTTCTGGACTGCGGCGTCCGGTACCTCCTTGACCAGGACGCAGATCTTCAAGTTCAAGCCTCCTTGGGACGGTTCTCAGCTGTTCGCGGGCTGCGCTTGTCGCCTCGCTGGCCCGTGGCGGGCGGGCATCTTATCGGTTGTGCGCCGGTCGTTGACTGACCAGTCAATCAGGAATATACCCCGAAGTGCGGCACCTATGCACCGATCGGTGTAGGAAAGCTATTCGCCCTGCTGGTGGCGCTCGACGGCGCCGCTGCGGATGAACTCGACGATGTCGTCGGTGCCAGAGCCGGGCGTGAAGACCTCTGAGACGCCGAGCCGCTTCAACTCGGGAATGTCGTCGGCGGGAATCGTTCCCCCGACGGTGATGAGGACGTCCTCCACGCCCTGCTCGCGCAGCAGCTCGACCACCTTCGGGACCAGGGTCATGTGGGCCCCGGAGAGGATCGAGAGGCCGACCGCGTCGGCGTCCTCCTGGATCACCGTCTCGGCGATCTGCTCCGGGGTCTGGTGCAAGCCGGTGTAGATCACCTCCATCCCGGCGTCGCGCAGGGCGCGGGCGATGATCTTGGCGCCGCGGTCGTGGCCGTCCAGGCCGGGCTTCGCGACGACGACGCGGATCTTGCGGGCGGTTGCTGCCTCCATCGGCGCCGAAGCCTAGCGATCCCGCGCCCCCGGACCGAACTGCATCAGGTTTCTTCCTGGCTGAGAAAGAATCTGGCGCAGCACGCCAACTGCCGGCTCAGGGGCGGCGGCGGGCGGCGACCCGGGAGGCGCCGAAGCCGGCGACCGTGGCGAGGAGCGTCACGGCGAGGGCGACCAACCGCCGTCCGAGGCGCTCGAAGCGCATCACCCGCCAGCCCTCCTCCCGAGCGACCTCGGTCAGCGGCGGGTCGGGATTGACGGCCACCGGGTTGCCGACCGCGCGCAGCATCGGCAGGTCCGAGAGCGAGTCGGAGTAGGCGTAGGAAGCCGATAGGTCGATCCCATGGCGCTGCGCGAATTCCTCGATCGCCGTCACCTTGCCCCTGCCGTAGACGAAGGGGCCGTCAAGCCCGCCGCTGAAGTTGCCCTCGGCGTCGACCTCGTAGCGGGTGCCGATGCCGCCCTCCATCCCCAGCACCTGCGCCAGGGACTCGACGACGTCGTTGCCGGCGGCGCTGACGATGAAAGTCGGCCGTCCCGCGTCCTGGTGGCGGTAGACCTCCTCCAGCATCTGCGGGTAGATCCGCGGCAGGACGGCGCCCATCACCTCAGGGCCCATCCGCGCGATCGTCTTCGCCGGCACGCCGCGGATCAGCTCCCGCGCCACCTTCAGCACCTCGGCAGTGCGGGCGTCGGTCGTGCCCCGCAGCCGGTAGCGCATGTGCTCGAATCCCCAGCTCGCCAGCTGCCGCCGCCCGACGATCCCCTGGCGGGCGGCGATGCGGGCGAACTGCATCCCGCTCGACCCCGCCATCAGGGTCTTGTCGAGATCGAAGAAGGCCGCGGCGCGCTGCGAGCCGTCGCTTTTCGCGCGCTGTTCCGTCACACCTCGATGACGATGGCGTCTCCCTGCCCCCCGCCGGAGCAGATCGCGGCGACGCCCAGGCCGCCGCCGCGGCGGCGCAGCTCGTGGACCAGGGCACCGACGATGCGGGAGCCGGAGGCGCCGATCGGGTGCCCCAGGGCGATCGCGCCGCCGTTGACGTTGACCTTGTCCTCCTCGACGCCGAGCATCCGCACCGAGTTGAGGGCGACCGAGGCGAAGGCCTCGTTGATCTCCCAGAGGTCTACTTCGTCGGGGCTCTTGCCGATCTTCTCCAGCGCCTGCTTGGCGGCGTTGGCCGGAGTTTTCGCCAGGTAGGGGAAGTCGTCGGCGACGGTGCCGTAGGAGAGGATTCGCGCCAGCGGCTCCTTGCCTTCGCCCTTCGCCCAGTCCTCCGAGGCGACGACGATCGCGCCGGCGCCGTCGTTGACGCCAGGGGCGTTGCCGGCGGTGTGGGTGGCGTCGGGGCCGCCGATCGCCTTCAGCTTGGCCAGGGTCTCGAGCGTCGTGTCGGGACGGATCGCCTCGTCGGTCTCCACCGTGCTCTCGCCCTTGCGCGACTTGACCGTCACCCCGACGATCTCCTCGGCCAGGCGGCCGGCGTCGGTCGCCTCGGACGCAAGCCGGTGCGAGCGCTCGGCGAAGCGGTCCATGTCGACGCGGGAGATCTCCAGCTCGTTGGAGACCTCGCTTGCCTCGTTGATCATCTGCTTCTCGGTGAAGGGGTTGGTGAGGCCGTCGTGGGTCATCGCGTCGAGCGCCTGCACGTCGCCCATGCGGAAGCCGAAGCGGGCGCCCGGGAGCAGGTACGGGGCGCTGCTCATCGACTCCATGCCGCCGGTCACGGCGACCTCGGCGTCGCCGGCGCGGATCGCCATGTCGGCGATGCCCAGCGAGCGCATGCCCGAGGCGCAAACCTTGTTCACGGTCTCGGAGGGCACCTCCTTGGGGACGCCGCCCTTGATCTGTGCCTGGCGCGAGGGGATCTGGCCCTGGCCGGCCTGCAGGACCTGGCCGAAGACCACCTGCTGGACCTGCCCGGGCTCGACGCCCGACCGGTCCAGTGCCGCCTCGATCGCGGTGCCGCCGAGGTCGGTCGCGTCGAGCGAAGCGAGGCCTCCGCCCATCTTTCCGAAGGGGGTGCGCGCGGTTCCGAGGATCACTGAGCTGGGCATCTACTGCCTTTCCTTTCCAATTCGTTTGGCCATGGCCCCCTGGCCACAGGGCCAGCGAGTGACGATACCGGCAGCGCATAGACTCGCGCCGCATGAAGGTGGAGGTCCGCGGAAGCTCGCTTAGCCAGGCCGGCGCCGACATGGTCGCGGTCGGCCTCTGCGAGGGCGAGGACCTGCCTGCGGAGCTCGCCGCGGCGCCGGGCGCCGAAAGCGCCCCGTACCGGGTGGGCAAGACCACCCTGCTTCGCCCGCCCGATTCGCCACCGGTGCTGGTGGTCGGGCTGGGCCGGCGCGACGAGATCGAACCGGAGCGGCTGCGGGTCGCGGCCGCAACGGCGGCGAAGGAGGCGGCCGGGCTCGAGGCCCGCTCCCTCGCCTGGCAGCCGACGGAGCCCGGCGAGGCCGCGGCGGAGGCCCTGGTGACGGGCACGATTCTCGCTTCCTGGCGCTTCGATCGCTTCCGCACCCCCGGCGAGGAGGAGCCGCCGCGGCTGCAAGCCCTCAGCCTGCTGGCGCCCGACGACGTCGTCCGGGCGGCGGAGGCGGCGCGGGTCTGCGCGGAAGCCCAGAACCGGGCCCGGGACCTGCAGAGCACCCCTGCCAACGTCGCGACGCCGTCCTTCCTCGCCGCCCGCGCCGAAGAGATTGCCGCCGCCTGCGAGAGCGTCTCCGTCGAGACGCTCGGCCGCGCCGAGATCGAGGCCAAGGGGATGGGCGGGCTCGTCGCGGTGAGCCAGGGCAGCGCCGAGGAGCCGCGGCTGATCGTGCTTCGCTACGCCGGCGGCGGCTCGGGGGAGAAGCTGGGCCTGGTTGGCAAGGGAGTCACCTTCGACACCGGCGGCATCTCGCTGAAGCCCGGCGCCGGGATGCACGAGATGAAGATGGACATGTCCGGGGCGGCGGCCGTGATCGAGGCCGTGGCGGCGATCGCCGAGCTGGGGCTGGCGCTCGAGCTGGTCGCGATCGTCCCCTCGACCGAGAACATGCCGTCGGGGACCGCGATCAAGCCCGGCGACGTGATCACCCAACACAACGGCAAGACCGTCGAGGTCAACAACACCGACGCCGAGGGCAGGCTGATCCTGGCCGACGCCCTCTCCTACGCGGTCGAGCTCGGCGCCGAGCGCCTGGTCGACCTGGCGACCCTCACCGGCGCGGTGACGATCGCCCTCGGCTCGACCTACGCCGCCGTGATCTCCAACGACGACGAGCTCGCCGCGGAGGTGCTGCGGGCCGGCGAGAGGAGCGGCGAGCTGACCTGGCGGCTTCCCCTGCACCCCGAGTTCAAGGAGCTGATGAAGGGGACCGTCGCCGACCTCTCCAACCTCGCCTCGAAGCGCAAGGCCGGCACGATCACCGCCGCTTCGTTCCTCGAGGAGTTCGTCGGCGGCATGCCGTGGGCGCACGTCGACATCGCCGGCACCGCCTGGGACGTCGGCCGCGAGTACACCGGCAACGGCGCCAGCGGCTTCGGCGTGCGGCTGCTGGTCGAGCTTGCGCGCCATCTCTCTGCCTAGAGGATCATGCAGGTGGCGACGCCGTGCGCGAGCAGCTTGCCGGTCGCTGCCGCGGTGAGCCGCGCCTCCGCCGTCGCCTGCCGCCGCCCCGCGTAGACGACGTCGGCCGCGCAGAGGACGCGGCCGGTGTCGCGGGTGATCGGACGCACGAACTTCGCCTCGAGGCCGAGCGAGGTGTAGGCGGCGCCGGCCGGCAGCGTGGTGTGGACCGCGCAGCCGAGCGCCGAATCGAGCAGGGTGGCGGCGTAACCGCCGTGGACGACGCCGATCGGGTTGTAGTGCTCCTCCCCCGGTTCGCCCTCGAAGACGACCCTCCCCTCCTCCAGCTCGATCGGCCGCAGCCGCATGGTCACGGCGATCGGCGGCGGGGGCAGCTCGCCATCCACGATCGCGCGCATGTACTCCATACCGCTCATCGTCGCCCCGGCCGCCGCGGTGGGCACCGGGTCCTGCCAGACCAGAGTGCGAGTGCGCGAGGACTCCGGGTTGGCCGCCGCGAACGCCTCAGCGACCTCGGCCGCGGTCGCGCCGGCGGCGGCGACGCTCTCGGCGCTCATCGGATGACCGGCCGCCGTGCCGTCGTGGCCCCCGCCCGCTGCCGGGGCGCCGCCGGGTAGTGCAGGTCGGCGCTGATCTCGGCCTCGCTGATCGCGATCCGGGGCTCCTTTTCGCGCCGCAGGTTCCTATGCCAGGAGATGAGCCTCATCTTTGCCTCCGATCCGGGCTTTTCCGGCTTGGTTGCATCAAGCAACTCTCAGTCCCGCGACCCTAGCGGAGACAGTTGCTTGATGCAACCATCTGTGCGAACATTCACACGTGCTGCATCGCGACTATCCCGCCCTCGACTGCTCGGTCGCCAAGGCCCTGGAGGTGATCGGCGAGCGCTGGTCGCTCCTGATCGTGCGCTCGGTGATGCACGGCAACCGCCGCTTCGGACAGATGCAGGAGAGCCTCGGGATCGCCCGCAACGTCCTCTCCGCCCGACTGCAGCGACTCGTCGACGAGGACATCCTCGAGCGGCGCGCCTACCAGGAAAGCCCTCCTCGCCACGAGTACTTCCTCACCGAGAAGGGCCTCGACCTCTGGCCCGCCCTGATCGCGCTCCTGCACTGGGGGGAGCGCTACTCGCCCGACCCGGCCGGCCCGCGGCGGCTGATCGTCCACAAGCAGTGCGGCGGCCCGGTCAACGAGCGCGGGATCTGCGAGAGCTGCGGCGAGGTGCTGACGGCTCGCGACGCGAAGCAGGTGCCGGGGCCCGGCGCTCAGCAGGAGAGGCCTGCACTCGCCGTCGAGAGCTCCTGACCGCTAGCTTTGCCCCTGACGACGGCGAGCTGGGAGGAACCGATGGCGACGGCGGCTGAGCTTCAGATCAAGAAGAGGATCTTCATCGGCGGCGAATGGATCGAGCCCGGCGGGGCCGAGCCGATCGAGGTGGTCAACGCGACGACCGAGGAGGTGATGGGGACGGTGCCGGGCTGCTCGCCGGCCGACGCCGACCGTGCCGTCGCCGCCGCCCGCGCGGCCTTCGAGAGCTGGTCGCAGACGCCGCGGGAGGAGCGCGCCGGGTACCTCGCGGCGATCGCGGCTGGGCTGAAGGAGCGCTCGGAGGAGATCGCGGCGACGATCTCCCAGGAGCTGGGCATGCCGCTGAAGCTGAGCGAGATGATCCAGGTCGGCCTGCCGACGGGGCAGTTCGCGGCGATGCCGCGGCTGATGGAGGAAGTCGCCTGGGAAGAGGAGATCGGCAACTCCCGGGTCCTGCGCGAGCCGGTCGGGGTGCTCGGCGCGATCACCCCCTGGAACTACCCGCTGAACCAGATCGCCGCCAAGGTCGCCCCCGCCCTGGCCGCCGGCTGCACGGTGGTGCTGAAGCCAAGCGAGGTCACCCCGCTGAACGCCTTCCTCCTCGCCGAGGTGATCGAGGCAGCCGGGCTGCCCGCCGGCGTCTTCAACCTCCTAACCGGGACCGGCCCGGTGGTCGGCGAGGCGATCGCCGCCCATCCCGGCGTCGACATGGTGTCCTTCACCGGCTCGACCCGGGCCGGGCGGCGCGTCAGCGAGCTCGCCGCGGCGACGGTGAAGCCGGTGGCGATGGAGCTCGGGGGGAAGTCGCCGAACGTGATCCTCGACGACGCCGAGTTGGAGCGGGCGGTGCCCGACGGCGTCGCCAAGTGCTTCCTCAACTCCGGCCAGACCTGCAGCGCCCTGACCCGGATGCTCGTCCCTCGGCAGCGGCTGGCCGAGGCCGAGGAGCTGGCGAAGGCCGCGGCCGAGACGTTCACCCCCGGCGACCCGTTCGACCCCGCCACCCGGCTGGGGCCGCTCGTCTCCGCCGTCCAACGCGAGCGCGTGCGCGGCTACATCCAGAAGGGAATCGACGAGGGGGCGCGGCTGCTGACCGGCGGCGTCGAGCCGCCCGAGGGGCTGGAGCGGGGCTACTTCGTCCGCCCCACCGTCTTCTCGGAGGTCGACGCCGAGATGGCGATCGGCCAGGAGGAGATCTTCGGACCGGTGTTGGTGATCCAGCCCTACGAGGGTGAGGCGGACGCGATCCGGATCGCCAACTCGACTCAATACGGGCTCGCCGGCGGCGTCTGGTCCGCCGACACCGACCGCGCGATCGCAATCGCCAGGCGCCTGCGCACCGGACAGATCGAGATCAACGGCGGCGCCTTCAACCCGCTCGCCCCCTTCGGCGGCTACGGCCAGTCCGGCCACGGCCGCGAGAACGGGCGCTACGGGATC
>Ga0308176_10003269_pt1 | contig 10353 bp, 9 predicted proteins | sample PhyCR2_3_FD_203890 | JGI IMG/M metagenome (GOLD analysis project Ga0308176, IMG submission 203890) | Soil microbial communities from UC Gill Tract Community Farm, Albany, California, United States - DLSLS.C.R2 | ecosystem: Environmental > Terrestrial > Soil > Agricultural land | place: USA... | reverse complement strand
GGACGTTGCGGTGCCCGGCCCGGCCCTAGCGTTCGGATCATGAGAACTCGTCACCGCGGCCTGGCTGCCTCGCTCCTCGTCCTCGCCCTGGGTGCCACGGCCGTCGTCCCGGCCGCTGCCGCCACCCCGCCGGCCGCCGGGAACAGGCCCGCGCTCACCGTCACCGCTCCGCAGCTGCGCCTGCCCGCGCCGAGCGGGCCGTACGCGGTCGGGGAGAGCGCGTTGCACCTGCGGGACACCGGGCGCGCCGATCCGTACGTACCGGAGGCCGGCGCACGCGAGCTGCTGGCGTCCGTGTTCTACCCGGCGCGCCCCGGGACCGGGGTGCGTGCCCCGTACATGAGCGCGAAGGAAGCGGAACTGCTGTTGGAGTCCCGGGGGCTCGGCGGTCTCGTCGCGCCCGAGGTGGTCGGCGCCACCGAGACGTACGCCCGTACCGGCGCGAGGCCCGCGCCCGGGCGGTTCCCGCTGGTCGTGCTGTCGCCCGGGTTCGGGCAGAGCCGCTTCACGCTCACCTCACTCGCGGCGGACCTGGCCTCCCGGGGGTACGTCGTCGCGGCGGTGGACCATGCCTACGAGTCCGTCGCCACCGTCTTCCCGGGCGGGCGCGTCCTGCCCTGCGCCGCGTGCGACTTCGTCGAGCGGGCCGGGGAGGCGGGCATGGCGGAGGTCTCCCGGGAGCGGGGGAAGGACGTGTCGTTCCTGCTGGACCGGCTGACGGGCCCTCACCCCGCCTGGCCGAACGCCGCGATGATCGACCGGCGGCGCGTCGGTATGGCCGGGCACTCCATCGGCGGGGACGCCGCCGCGTCCACGATGGCCGCCGACCGGCGCGTGCGCGCGGGCGTGAACATGGACGGCGCCTTCTACGAGCCGGTGCCCGCCTCCGGGCTGCGCGGCCGGCCGTTCATGATGCTCGGCACCGAGGTCCAGCACGCGCCCGGCGGCACCACCGACACCACGTGGGACCGGGACTGGCCGCGCCTGGACGGCTGGAAGCGGTGGCTGACGGTTGCCGGGGCGGGCCACTACACCTTCACCGACATGCCGCTGCTCGGGGCCGAGTTGGGCATCGCCGATCCCTCGGCCCCGCTGGCCGCCGACCGCTCCGGCGACATCACCCGCGACTACGTCGCCGCCTTCTTCGACCTCCACCTCAAGGGCGTACCGCAGCGTCTGCTGGCAGGGCCGACACCGGGCAACCCGGAGGTCACGTTCCAGAGGCCCGCGCGGTAGCGGTTGCACGACGCGGGGGCCTCGATTATTACGGCGTAATAATCGAGGCCCCCGGGCGGAACGTCAGACGGAGCTCGCGGTCTCCGCGGTCGGCTCCTTCGGCGTGGCGGCCGGCTTGATGTGCTCGTTGACGCGCTGGCCGAGCAGGATGAAGAGCAGGACCAGTCCGACGGTCAGCAGGATGTGGCCGAGCCCGGCGGTCAGCGGCACGACCTCCGCGATGTGGTCCTCGTCGCGGCCGAGCACGGTCAGGATGCCGTGGACGCCCATCATCGCGGTCGAGATGGCGATGCCGATGTTGTAGAACCAGAAGAACGCGGTGAACAGCTTCGAGCCGGACAGCCCGAAGACCTTGTCCAGGGCGAGGACGATCAGGAAGACGAGCATGCCCAGTGCCAGTAGGTGGGTGTGCATGAGCGCCAACTGGGTGTCGCCGTGGAAGTCCTTGATCTTCGTGAACTCCCGGTAGAAGAGTCCCGAGAGCACTCCGATGATCATGTAGACGTGCGCTGCGTAATACGACTTCCGCATGGCGGAGTTCGCTCCCTGGGTCGACTGCCGTACAGATCAAGGCCATTCAAGCATCCGGCCCCCGTGCGCACGGGTGTTTCGCCAGGACATCGGGGAACTTCACGAGCGTGCCTCAAGCGATCTTCGAGTGCCCTTCGAGCGTCAGAAATGCGTACTGATCCCGAACGCCTCGCGGAGCCTGGCCATGTCGTGGAGATCCCGGTCCCTGGGCTCGTAACCCTGGTGGAAGGAGACCTGCTGCGCGGCGGAGAGACAGGGCACGGTGCGACCCCGGACGCTGCCCGTGACGAAGCAGTCCGCCGGATAGACGAACGGCTTCCCGGGCTCCAACGACTCCTGGAGGGCACCGCCGTCGGGGCCGAAGACGAGCGGGTGCAGGTCGACCTGACGCCCCGCCGCGTCCGAGACGACGAACCGCGCGGGCCGCCAGTCGAGCGTTTCGGTGAATCCTGCCGAGGCGAGAGCGGCGACGACGGCCGGCTCCTGCTCCAGGCGGTGCATCAGGTCCAGATCCTGGTGCTCCCGGGTCTGCCGCCCCACCAGGGCGTCGATGCCCCAGCCCCCGCCGGCCCAGACCTCCGCCCCTGCCTCCCGCAGCAGGTCCAGGATCTCCAGCACGTCGTCGCCCGTCATGCGGTTCCTTCGCCTTCTTGAGGAGTGGTGGTGCCGAGCCCGGACTCGTCGGCGGTGACCGTAGCCGTATCACTCATCCAGGTGCGCGGTGCCGCCCCAGAGCCGCAGGCTCAGGTGGTGGCCGTCGCCCTGCCAGTGGGAGAGCGAGGCGTTCGGTACCGGCGGCACGTTCTCCGGAGCCGCGGCCCCGAGGCCCGCCAGGGCGAAGCGGACGGCGACGACCGCCGCGTCATGGGCGACGAGCAGCACGCGCCGCCCGGGCGCGGCCCGCTCCAGATCGGCCAGGAAACCGCGCACCCGCAGGGCGACATCGGCGAGCGACTCCCCGCCGGGAGGGCGGTGGAACCACTCGCCCAGCCGGTCCCGGCGCGCGGCCTCCTCCGGGTCCCGCGCCGCCAGTGCGGCCGGAGGGTGCAGCTCGAAGACGCCCATCTCCCGGTCCCGCAACCGCTCGTCCACCAGAAGCGGAGGCGGCGCGACGCCCTCGCCGGCCGCGTACCCGGCCATCAGCTGCCAGGTCTGCCCGGCCCGTACGTACGGCGAGCAGACGACGAGGTCCAGCTCCCCGGCGTACGACACGAGCCACCGCCCGAGCGCCCGCGCCTGCGCCTGCCCGAGGCCGGACAGGGGTACGTCGCGGTCGCGTCCTTGCAGGCGCACCGCGCCCGCCTCGGCGAAGGCGACGTTGGCGGTGCTCTGCCCGTGCCGGACCGCCCACAGCCCACCGAGCGCGTTCGGGACGGCGAGGCGCGCCCCGCCCGGTGCACCTTCGGGGCGCCAGGGCGCCGCCTCGCCGCTTGCGTGTACAGCGTCTGTCATGCCGTCAGGCTAGGGCCGGTCCGGGGAGTTGAAGTGACCCCCGACAAACCGGGCGGGCGTCGGACCGCGGTGGCCGGGGCGAACTCCGTCGGCAGTCGAGGCGCGGGCCCCTGCGTCCATACGATCCGCGGCGCGGTGGCGGAGATCCGCCGGCCGTCGGCCGTCCTGACCAGGTCGGTGATCTCGGCGCGGTCGGTCAGGTGTCACAGCTGCCGCTGCATAGCCCCGGTATCCATGGCGCGAGACTCATCCCGCAAGTGGACTTGAGGTCAATGCGTGCCTGCCTCGCTGTCAGACCCGTCTGGGAGGCTCGGGGCATGGGACTGGAGATGAAGGTACAGCTGACGATCGACTGCTCGGATCCGCAGCGCATGGTGGCCTTCTGGGCCGAGGCCCTGGGCTACGTCCCCGAGCCGCCGCCGGAGGGGCACGCCAGCTGGCGCGCCTACTGGGAGGACATGGGGGTGCCCGAGGAGGAGTTGCCGCCCGGTTCCGGGGATCTGCCGGAGTCGGTCGTCGATCCCGCCGGGCACGGGCCGCGGGTGTGGTTCCAGCAGGTCCCGGAGGCGAAGGCGGTCAAGAACCGGTGGCACTTCGACCTCAAGGCCGGCGGGGGCCGTGACGTCCCGCTGGAGGTCCGCAGGCAACGGGTCGACGCCACGGTGGCCCGGCTGGTCGCGGCCGGTGCCACGGTGGCGCAGGTCAGGGAGTCGCCGGACATGGAGTTCTACGCCGTCGCCATGCAGGACCCCGAGGGCAACGAGTTCGACGTGGTCTGACGGCCGCGCCACACCTGCATGGGACGGCTACCGCGCCCCGATGTCGTAGGCGACTCCCTCGGAGACGGCCCGCAGCTTGTCCGGGTTGGCCACGTTGTGGATCGCCGCGATGCGCCCCTGCGCGTCGAAGTCGAAGGTCATGGTGGCGATGACGCGGTCCGGGCCGCTGAACACGAGGCCCGGTCCGCCGTTGATGTCCGCGAGTGCGGCCTTCATGTCCCCGGGCTCGACGCCCTGATAGGCGACCGTGCCGATCGCCGAGAACCAGCCGGCCACCGTGGCCGCGCCGGTCACCGGGCGCAGGGCCTGGCGGACCTTGCCGCCGCCGTCGGTCCACAGGGTGACGTCGGGGGAGAGGAGTTCGAGGAGGGCGTTGACGTCACCGCCCGTCGCGGCGGCGTGGAAACGTTCCGCCGCCTCGCGCTGCCGCGCCCGGTCCGCCTCGAAGCGCGGGCGCCGGGCCCGCACGTGCTCACGGGCGCGGTGCGCGGCCTGCCGCACCGCCGCCTCGGAACGCTCCACCGCCTCGGCGATCTCGGCGTGGCTGAAGGCGAACACCTCCTTCAGCACGAACACCGCGCGCTCCAGCGGACTGAGCGTTTCGAGCACCACCAGCATGGCCATCGACACCGACTCGGCGCCCAGCGCGGCCGACTCGGCGTCCCGGACGGTCTCGGGGGCGCCGCCTCCGGTCAGGATGGGTTCCGGCAGCCACGGCCCGACGTACGTCTCCCGCTTGTACCGCGCGGACCGCAGCCGCTCCAGCGCGAGGTTCGTCACGATCCGGGTCAGGTACGCCTTGGGGTCGGCCACCTGCGAACGGTCCGCGGCGGACCACTTGAGCCAGGCGTCCTGGACGCAGTCCTCGGCGTCGGCGGCGGTGCCGAGGACGCGGTACGCCACGGAGAACAGCAGCCGCCGGTACTCCAGGAAGACCTGCTGGCCGGGGTCGGTGGAACGGTCGGCGGCGGTCATTCGTCTCCTCGGACACGGGTGAAGCGGCCTCCGCGCGGCCAGAACGCGCCCGATGCGGGCATCTTCTTCATACGGCCGTACGTCGGCCAGGGCGAGGCTGTCACGGTCTCCTTGTACCGGACGGCCACCGCCCCCACCAGGCATATCCGTCGCGGGCTGTCGTCGGGCCGGGTGAACTGCACGACCGCGTCGCCCCGGCCGAGGCTCACCGGCGTGTGGTAGTAGCCGAAGCGGAACGGCCTGGGCTCCTTGCCCCGCAGGACCCGGTCGATCGACAGCGCCGCGTGCACCCCGGTCGGCATGCCGCCCTGGCAGGTCCCGTGCATGACCCCGTAGCCCTGGCGGATCGCGGCCGCGTCGCCGACCGCGTACACCTCGGGGTGCGAAACGGAACGCAGCGCCCGGTCGGTGACGACGCGTCCGCGCTCGTCCACCTCCAGGCCGGCTGCGGCCGCGAGCGGCGCGACCCGGGTGCCGCCCGTCCACAGGACCGCGTCGGCCGCGATGCTTTCGCCGCCCTCCAACTCCACCGAACCGGCGAGGATCTTCACCACGCGGACGCCGCCGCGCACGTGGACGCCCAGCCGGTGGAGGGCGGCCCGCACATGGGCCCCGGCCTTGTCGTTCATGGCCGCGCCGGGCTCCTCGCCGCCCAGCAGTACCACGTCGAGGTGGGGATACCGCTCGGCGATCTCCGCCGCCGACTCGATGCCGGTGAGCCCGGTGCCGATGACGGCCACGGTGCCGCCGGTGCCTTCGCCGCCGAGGGTGCGCAGCCGGTCGGCGAGCAGGTGGGCGTCCTGCGCGCTGCTCAGGGTGTACGCGTGGTCGTCGGCGCCCGGTACCGCCGAGGTGTCGGCGACCCCGCCCAGCGCGTACACCAGAGTGTCGTAGGACAGGACGCGCTCGTCGTCGATGCGTACGGTCCTCGCCCCGGCGTCCACCGCCGTGACCCAGCCCTGCGTGAACCGCGCGCCCGTGCCCTCCAGGAGCTCCGGGACGCTCATCGCCTCCAGGGGGCGCCCGGCGGCCGTCATGTGCAGCCGCATCCGCTCGGTGAACCGTTCCTGCGCGTTCACCACGGTCACCCGTACCGTGTCGCGCCGCTTCCCGGTCCGGGCCGCCAGCTGTACGGCGGCGGCCATACCCGCGTATCCGGCCCCCAGAACCACCACGTGGTGCGTGCCCTCCGTACGGGTCTCCCGCTGTGCACTCATGACCGGTCCTTCCGTCGTCGACTGCTGACGACCAGGGGATGGGAGCGGGCCCGCCGGATGTGACATCACGCCGGTGTGACGTACGTCATACGTCACCTGCTGCGCGACGCGCTGTTCCGGATGGTCATCGCCCTCCAGCGCCGTTCGAGGGTCCGTCCGACGCGGCCGGGGAGAGTGCGGGAGCGCACCCGCGTCGACCGCGGCTCACTTCCGTACGACCCCGAGGAGACTCCGTGTCCCAGTGCACCGGCACGGACGGTCCGGCGGCGGTCGTCGCGGGCACCGACGAGATACTGCGGCATCCGGCGGCGGGGACCCGTCTGCTGAACGCGCAGGAGCGCGGGCGCCTCATGCGCTTGCGTTCGGAGCGGGCCGGCCGGGACTTCCTCGCCGCCCACGTCCTCGCCCGGTTCTGCGCGGGGTGGCTGCTGGGAGTCGCCCCGGCCGAGGTGCCCTTCGCCCAGCAGTGCCCGGGGTGCCACGGGACCGATCACGGCAGGCCGCTGCTCGTGGGCCGTCCCGACGTGTACGTGAGCCTCTCCCACACCGACGGGGTGGTGGCCGCGGCCGCCGGCCGTGTCCCGGTGGGCATCGATGTGGAGCTGCTGGACCGCTCCCCGGGCGTCCGGGTCATGGACCGGGCGCTCACGGCCGCCGAACGCGCCCTGGTGGCCGCCGAGGCGGACCCCGGCCGCGCCTTCCTGCGCCAGTGGGTGCGCAAGGAAGCCCTGATCAAGGTCGGAAGGACGCGCCTGGGCGCCCTCGGCGATCTCGACCTCTCGGAGCTTCCGCTCGACGACCGGGCGGACGGCACGCCTCTGCGCTTCGAGGACCTCTACCTCACGGATCTGACGGATGCCCGCCTGGGCGCCCTGGTAGCGGCGGTGGGCGGCCGGCCGGTCCGCCTCGGCGCGGGGCTGCCGACCGCCACGCCCGGCTACACCGCGGTCGCGTGACGACGCCCTACGGGCGCGGTACCCAGCTCGCGGTGTCCCAGTACGTCAGCTGCCGCAGCTTCGGTGTGGTCGCCACCTCGGCCACTTGGGGCCCGCCCAGGATCATGGTGCTGGGGCGGTCCGGTGAGAACACCGGCCACGACGGCGCGTTCCCGGCGGCCGGGGTGCCGGTGCGCGCGAACGAGGCCACCAGGTCCATGAAGGTCCGGGAGATCGTCGCTTCCAGGGGCCCGTCGCCGAAGACCGGCTGGTTCTGCGGCAGGCCGTAGCTGCCGAAGAGGAACTTGGACGTCGCCTCGTGCGGGGTGCCGTACGAGGGCGCGTTGACGGGGTGGGCGAACTCCATCACGTACTGCGGTGTGCTGCCTTGCCGGGCATGGCGCTCGGCCAGCCGGACGATCTGGTAGCGGAAGAGACCGTCGCCCCACACCTCGGTCCACACCGACACCGGGTCCACCGGCAGGTTCTCGGCCGTCAGCGCCGTGCGATAGGCCGCGACGCACTCCCTCACCTGCGCCTCGGTGACCGTCGTGCCGCCCTTGAGCAGCACCTCGCCCACCGCGGCGGCGAGCTCGCTCTCGTCGGCCGGGACGTGCGGGGTCTGCGGCGAGCCGCCGGGGAAGGTGAAGAACGAGCCCTCGGTGCGGGCGTGCACGGACAGCACCGGCACCGGGGGCGCGCTCTGCCGGTAGTCGAAGGCGGGCAGCCAGATGCCGTCGAGCACCGGGCCCCGGTACTCCCGCCCGCTGTTCACGATCCGGCCGGCGGGACCGCCGGAGAAGACCTGCTGCCAGGCCGCGCGCAGCTGGGGACCCGGCACGCCGCGCAGCCCCTTCACGTCCGTGCCGAACCGCGCGGCGAGGGCCTCGTACACCGTGCGCGCGTCGGCCGGGGTCAGGCTGATCGCCGGGGACCAGGCGTGGGCCGCGCTGATCGGCACGATCCGTCGTACGACACCGCGCAGCTGGGGCAGGCAGGCCAGCTGGTAGGTACTGGCGCCGCCGGCCGAGGTGCCGACGAGGGTGATGTTGTCGGGGTCCCCGCCGAACGCCGCCGCGTTGGCCCGTACCCACTTCAGCAGCGCCGCCTGGTCCTGCAGGCCCCAGTTGGCGCAGGTACCGGACTCCGGGTCGGCCAGCTCCTCGTGCAGGCCCCAGCCGAAGACGCCGAGGCGGTAGTTGAAGGTGACGACGACCAGGTCGCCGCGGGCCGCGAGCCGCGCGCCGTCGTAGTCGGCGAGGCTGCCCGCGCCCGCCTGCCAGCCACCGCCGTGGATGTACACCACGACCGGCCGCGCGCCACCGGTGCCCGGCGTCCACACGTTCGCGTACAGCGCGTCCTCGGAGCCGCTGCCGTCGAGCTGGTAGAAGACGGGGGCGTACGCCGTCGCGGGCCGCACCCCGCTCCAGGCGACCGGCGGCCGCGGCGCGGCGAAGCGCAGGTCCGCGACCGGAGGGCGGGCGTAGGGCACCCCCCGGAACACCGTGACCGCTCCCTCACGGCGGCCGGCGATCACACCGGATGTGGTCCTGGCCCGTACGGACCCGGCCGGCGCCTGAGCGAGGGCGGGCGGCGCCGCCAGCGCGACGGCCGTGGTCGCCGCGCACGCGAGGAACGAACGGCGGCGGAACGTGGAGGTCTCGTCGGTCATGACAACGGTGCTCCCGAGCTGGGCGACAGGGCGGGCCGGCTGGATCAGTACTCGCGGAATCCTGTCGCCCCGGGTGGGTGCGGCCAACGGCGGAAGCCCGACTAAGTCATCTCCCGAGCCGGCCGGGAAGCCGCGGGAAAAATTCAGGGTGGCCTCGTGAATGGCTCTGATGACCCGTCCCTCGGGCCCCGGCAAGAGTGGATCCCGTGACCCACAGGGGGTGGGGAACGGGAGGTGAACATGTCCTTGAGGACCGATCTGTACGCCGATATCACAGGATTCCTGCAGGCCAAGTGTGACGCCGACCCGGATCAACTCTCCGCGGAATCGGATCTCTACCACGAGGTCGGCATCGACTCGCTCGACCTCGTCGCCATGGCGCAGACCCTCCAGAGTGCGTACGACGTGTCGATGGACGACGAGCGCATCGGCGCCCTCCGCACCGTCGGCGACATCGTGGAATTCGCCGTCTCGAAGATCGAAACCAAAGCGACCGCCTAGACCACGGGGAGATCCTGCGATGCCTGCGTACATCACGGCCATGGGGCGCTTCCTGCCCGGCGAGCCGGTGCCCAACGAGGAGATCGAGGACTACATCGGCAGCGTGGGCCAGGCCAGTTCCGGGCTGCGCGAACAGATCCTCGAGAACTGCGGGATCAAGACACGGCACTACGCGATCGACAAGCAGCACACGACCCTGTTCTCCAACACCGACATGGCGGTCGAGGCCATCCGCCAGGCGGTGGACCGCTCGGACATCACCCTCGACGACATCGACCTCATCTCGGCGGCGACCGCCGTCCCGGACCTCGTCGCGCCCGGCATAGCGAGCTCCATCCACGGCGCCCTGGGCAGCCCGCCCTGCGAGATCGTCACCGCCCACGGCATCTGCAGCTCGGGGATGATGGCGCTCAAGAACGCCTACCTCCAGGTCGCGGCCGGCGAGAAGAAGAACGCGGTCGCCTCCGCCTCCGAACTGGCTTCGCGCTTCATGAAGAGCGAGCGGTTCGAAGGCGTCGAGAGGGTCTCGGACGACGGCGCCGTCGCCATGGAAATGGCGTTCCTGCGCTACATGCTCTCGGACGGCGCCGGCGCCGCGGTGGTGCAGGACCGCCCGGCGGCCGACGGTGTGAGCCTGCGGATCGACTGGATCTCGCTCACCTCCTACGCCAACACCGAGGACACCTGCATGTACATGGGTTCGGCCGACAACTCGGCGGAGCGGACCTGGTGGGACTACCCCTCCGCGGCCGAGGCCGCCGCCGCCGGCGCGCTGGCCCTGCGGCAGAACCTGGGCCTGCTGCCCCATCTCGTACGCATCGGGGTCAAGGAGTACCAGCGGCTGCTCGACGAGGGCCGCTTCGACCCGGACGAGCTCACCTGGTTCCCCGTGCACTACTCCAGCGAGCGCATGAAGAGCATGGTGCTCAAGGAGGTCGAGCGGAAGAAGGTCCGGGGGCCCTCCGTCGAGAAGTGGTACAGCAACCTGCCCCGCGTCGGGAACATGGGGTCCGCGAGCATCTACGTGATCCTGGAGGAGATGCTCGACGAGGGCC
>Ga0308176_10003268_pt1 | contig 10353 bp, 10 predicted proteins | sample PhyCR2_3_FD_203890 | JGI IMG/M metagenome (GOLD analysis project Ga0308176, IMG submission 203890) | Soil microbial communities from UC Gill Tract Community Farm, Albany, California, United States - DLSLS.C.R2 | ecosystem: Environmental > Terrestrial > Soil > Agricultural land | place: USA... | reverse complement strand
CGGTTCCGGATGGAGGAGTTCCTCGACGCCTACGACGTCTTCGCCGACCCCGCCCACAGCGGCGCCCTGAAGGTACTGGTCACCGCCGACTGACCACGGCCTGACCACCCAGACGCCCCGGAGCGAACCATCCACTCCGGGGCGTCAACCAGCGCTCAACCCGAACCGCCCGTCCGCACCCCGGTGACCGCGAACCGCTCGACCTCCGCGACATGACCACCGGTGGACACGACGACGGTGAGCACTCCGCCCGACGGGCGGGCGAAGCCCACCGTCACGGACCAGGGCGTGTTCCCGCCGCCGGCAGGAGCGCCGCTCACCCGACCGAGCGTCCGTCCGTTGCCGTCGATCACCGCGACGCGCAGGGCCTCGTCGACCCCGCTGATCCGGCCGCCGACCGTCAGCGGGGAGGACACGGCAGCCCCGTACCGCGGCGCCGTGATGGACAGCGTGCTGTCCCGGGTGCCGACGACCTCCCACGCAGCGCCGCCGCCGGCGCCGATGCGGGCCAGGTGCACCACGGCAGCGGTGCCCATCCGGGTCGGGTCCATCCCGGCGGCGGTGCCCAGGTGGCGGTCGTGCCGGTCACGGCCAACCCCGATCCAGGCTTCCCGGCCCACCACCCGCCGGCTGGTCTCCTGGTTCAGCTCGGCGAAGCCGAGGTGGCCGGTGGTGAAGCCGACGGCGGTGAGCCCCGGGTCGAGGTGCCATGGCTGCGCACCGCTGGACCGCGAGGGCGAGGGCGACCACCACGCCGAGGGCCAGCAATAGCTGGCGCAGCCGACGGTCCTGACCCGTGGGGGGTCCGGCATCTTGTTGTGTTGTGACGTGCATGGTGATGCCTCCCTACCGCTGATCGCCGACCCGGCGAGACCGATCAACGCGGGCAGCGACCCGAGCACGAGCACGGCCAACCAACCGGGTCCACGAGCCGCCGGCCGGGTCGGCATGGCGGAGACGGGTGCCACGGACCCGGCCGGCGCGATCGGTGGCGACACGACGAACGTGCCGCCAGCCTCCTGACCGCTACGGTCGAACCGGAAGTGGAGGTGCCGGTCGGCCATCAGGACCTCGGACTTCGTGTCGGTCAGTGCTCGGGTGCTTGGCCAGGATCTCCCGCAGCCGATCGACGAAGCGAAGCGACTCATCGCGGCTCCGCTGCCAAACGTTGCGACCGAAGATGAGGCCGGTGGCGCCCGCCTCCATCGACATGCGGGCCTTCTCGATCATCGCCTCGTCGCCGGACTTCGTCCCGCCGGAGACCAGCAGCATCGTGCGGTTGGCGGACCTCACCACGGCGTCGATCGCCTGCTGCGGTCCGAACTCGGCGTCGTACTCCGGCTTGACGCCGACACGCAGCGTCGGCTTCGGGAAGTTGACCTTCACCATGTCAGCGCCCAGCTCCGAGGCGGTGCGGGCGGCGTAGTCGACGGCGTAGAACGAACTGCGGCCGCCCTTCGCCTCGACCGCCGACCCGCGCGGGTAGGCCCACACGATCAGCGGCATCCCGAGACGCTGGGCATCGGCCCGGACCTGGCGGTACTGCGCGAAATCCGCCGAGGCGGCCGGCGTACCGACGTAGAGGGTGTAGCCGACCGCGTCAGCGCCGAGCCGTACGGCATCCTCCACCGACGCGTGCAGCGGCGAGAGCGCCTCGTCGTCCGGCGGGATGTCAGTCTTGCCGTTCAGCTTGAGGATCAGCGGCACCTCACCGGCGTAGTCCCGGTAGAACTTCTCAGCCAGGCCGACCTGGAGCACGACGGCATTGAAGCCGCCGTCGACCGCGAGCCGCAGCACGTACCGCGGGTCTGCCGCGTCCGGGTTGACGAAGAAGTCCCTCGGCCCGTGCTCGAGGCCCTGGTCGTACGGCAGGAACAGAGCCGTGCCGTTGGCGAGGCCATGCCGGCCGAGGATGCGGTGCAGTCTAGCGAGCTTCCCGGTCTCCAGCCCACGCTTCGACAGTCCCATTCGTTCTGGCATCGCCGGCCTCCTTCATCCGCCTCGTATCGCCCTCCAGCAGACAACGGACGGATCCACGTTGGACACCGTCCAATGACCCCAAGACCACGGACGTTGGTCACACGAGTCGCATCCGCAGTCGCGGTGAGGACTTCCGACTCTGTCGAGTGAGCCACGGACTTCCTACCGTCAGGACATGGCACACACCGGGCAGTGGAAGGTCGACGTCTTCCTGTTCGAGGACGGCGCCGAAGTGACCGCCGAAGCCGTGCTGCACGCGGACGCCGCCCAACCGGTCGTCGGCCGCGGCACGGCCCGGCTCAGCACGAACGCGACGGTGCCGGAGATCGGAGCCGAGTTCGCGACATCCAGGGCGCTGGCCGCGCTCGGGCACCGTCTTCTCGAGCTGACCGTCGAGGATCTCGCGGCGATGCCTAAGTACGCGCGGGCCGGTGGGCCATCGACATGAGCCGGCTGCACGCACACGTCGGGGATCAGTTGGTCATTCTGTCGGCGACGTTGGACCGAGCGGTACGGGACGGCGAGATCGTCGAGACCCGCGGGCCCGACGGGTCCCCGCCGTTCCTCGTGCGGTGGGCCGACGACGGACGCACCACCCTGGTCTTCCCCGGCCCGGACGCGCGGGTGCACTCGCTGACGACCGCCGAGGGCTGACCCTGCCGGCCTGGACCTTCGCCGACGCGCCGTATCCGATCGGCCTGGAGGCCGAGCTCGCCGGCCGGATCCAACACGAGGGCGCCCGCGGCGCGGGACACCCATCGGGTGGTCTCGACCCGCACCTCTGCCGGCGACTGCGGAGTGAGGTTGACCTTCAGGGATCTCCGCAGGTGCTGCTCGGGCTCGGGCGGCCGCAGGAGCCGCTGCCGCCACCATCGCCACGCCGGCCGGTGGCCGAGGTGCTGAGGCACCGAGGTCCTTCGCCACTGCCGTGTGCACGACGGCGTACCTAGCGTCGGTACAGGAGAAACGCCGGGGGTGGTGACCGTGACCATGCAGACTGAGCCGCCGCGCGACCACGCCGGCCTCGAGGTTCTCGGCTACAAGGAGTGCCTCAGGTTGGCCAGCTCCGAGCCGGTCGGGAGGATCGCCGTCGCCGAAGGCGGAGACATCCACGTCTTCCCGGTCAACCATCAGGTGCTTGATGGCGTCGTGGCGTTCCGTACGGCCGAGGGCACGAAGCTCGGTGCGGCGGTGGAAGGATCCGTCGTGGCCTTCGAGGTCGACCGGTACGACGCCGCGTCGAACACCGGCTGGAGCGTCCTGATCAAGGGACGGGCGGAGCTGCTGGACGAGAGCATGCTGCAGATCCGGCTGCGGGCGGCAGGCCTGCGATCGTGGCGCAACCGGGTGCCGCGCCCGGAATGGGTCGTGATCCGACCCGACGCCGTCACCGGTCGACGGCTCTGATGGAAGACCTTGGCGCCACCTGACCGGGCTGCGGACGGCGGGATACCAGGAAACGAGAGACCGATGACCGAGAACACGACCGGTCCGCGGCCGCGAGTGCTGGTGGGTGTGGACGGCTCCGCGCCGGCGCGCGCTGCGCTGGAGTTCGCAATAGCCGAGGCGCCACTGCGCGGCGCTGTGCCAGTCGCAGTGATGGCCGTGCAGTTGCCGGCCCACCGCCCCGTTCTTCTGACCCCGCGGGGAGGGGACAGAGCCGCCGCGGACAGCGGTCCGCGGCGGCTCTGTCGCGTTCGGACTGTAACCGACGGCACCGCACCCGCAGGACCTTTGGCGCTCCCAGATCCACCGTCCATGGGAGATCGTCCGATGTGGACGGTGCATCTCGGCCCACGCTGGGGCCGTGCTCATCCGGCCGGCACCTTCCAGCTCAGTTCGAAGCAGGCGCCAATGCGACCCCGTGCTGCAGGGCAGTGATCGCCGCCGGCGGGTTTCGGCGGCAGGGCGCCGAGCACCTCTGACATTGCCGCCAGCGCCCCGGCGGAGCTCACCAGCGCCACCTCCGGAAAGCCGGAGCTGTCAGGGTCGAAGGTCAGCGCGCATCGCCCCTCGCACCGGGGCACGGTCGCCGGCGTTCACTCACGCCGGCCGGCGCTGCTCGCATCCTGGCCGACGTCGGCGACATGCTGTGGCCGGCGCTGGAGGATCCGGACCCGGTGCTGCTGTTCGAGCACGGCAGCCTCTACAACGTCGCCGCCGACCTGCCCGACGACCCGACTCCCGTCGATATCCGCCGGGCCGCGGTTCGTCGGCCAGGATCGGACGTCACGCTCGTCACCTACGGCGGGACGCTCGGCCGGACCCTGGAAGCTGCGCAGGAGCTCGCGGCCGCCGGCATCGACGCCGAGGTGATCGACCTGCGGGTGCTGCGGCCCCTCGACTCGGCCACCGTGCTGGAGTCGGCGGCGCGCACCCACCGCGCCGTGATCATCGACGAAGGCTGGCGCAGCGGAAGCCTCTCGGCCGAGATCGCCGCCCGCATCGGCGAATCGGTGTTCTGGGAGCTGGACGCGCCGGTGGAGCGGGTCTGCTCGGCCGAGGTGCCGATGCCCTACGCCAAGCACCTCGAGGAAGCTGCGCTGCCCCAGGTGGCCGGCATCACCGCCGCCGTCCGCCGGGCGGTGGGCGCATGAGCGACTTCACCATGCCCTCCCTCGGTGCCGACATGGACTCCGGCACATTGGTCGAGTGGCTGGTCAAGCCCGGCGACGTCGTGCACCGCGGCGACGTGGTGGCCGTCGTCGACACCGCCAAGTCCGCGGTCGACGTCGAGGTCTACGCCAGCGGAGTGGTCGAGGAGCTGCTGGTGCCACCCGGGCGGGAGGTGCTCGTCGGCACACCGCTGGCCCGCATCCGCGATCGGGCAACGATCCCGCCGGTGCCGCCGGAGCCACCGCTACCCGTCGAGCCCCCAACCCCTCCGGCGCCGCAACCGCCTCCGCCGCAGCCACCGGTCCCGCCCCGACCGCCGCCCGAGCCGGCGCCGCCCGAGCCGGCCGGCCCGCCGGCCCCGACGGAGCAGCCGTTCCCGCCGACCCCGCCGGCGCCGGCCGAACTGCCGGTGCCGCCTCAGCCGGCCGAACCGCCGAAACCACCGCCGGTGGTCTCGCCGGTGGTGCGGCACCTGGCCGAGCGCCTCGGGGTCGAATTGGCTGGAGTCGAGGGCACCGGACCGGGCCGCAAGGTCACTAGACACGACGTGGAGCGGGCGGCGGCCGGCGCCCCGCTCGGCGGGCCAGCCCGTACGCCCGCCGGCGGGCTGCCGAACTCGGCATCGACCTCGCCACCGTCCACGGCTCGGGCCCCGGTGGCGCGGTACAAATCCGCGACGTCCTCGCCACCGCGGCCCACCCGGCGAGCACCGTCGCCGCCACGACCACTGCCGCACCCCCGCCGCACCCGCCGCCCGCCGTGCCGACGGGGCGGACCGGCTGGACGCGATGCGCAAGACTACGGGCACGCTCATGGCCCGCTCGAAGCGGGAAATTCCGCACTATTATCTCAGCACCACGCTCGACGTCTCGGCGGCCCAGGACTGGCTGCGCGCCACCAACGACCGGCGTCCGGTCAGTGAACGCCTTCTGTTCGCCGCGCTGGCCCTCCGCGCAGTCATCCTCGCCGCCCGCGAGGTGCCGGAGATGAACGGCCAGTGGGTCGATGACGAGTTTCGGCCTGCGCCGGCCGTCCACCTCGGCGTGGCCGTCTCCGTGCGGGGCGGTGGCCTCATCGCCCCAGCGATCCGGGATGCGGACCAACTCTCCCTGGACGAGCTGATGAAGCGGGTGCGCGACGTCGGTCGGCCGCCGGGCCCGCACCGGAGCACTGCGCTCCTCGGAACTCTCCGACCCGACGATCACCGTGACCAACCTCGGGGACCTCGGTGTGGAAAGCGTGTTCGGCGTGATCTACCCGCCGTAGGTCGCCCTTGTCGGCCTCGGCCGCGTCGTCGACCGGCCGTGGGCGGTCAACGGCCTGCTCGGCGTCCGGCCACTGCTCACCGTCACACTCGCCGCGGACCCCCGGGCCAGCGACGGTCACCGCGGCGGCCTGTTCCTCACCGCCATCGCTCGTCACCTCGAATCCCCGGAGGAGCTATGACCGACGACCAATGCCGCAGCCTGCTGGTCGAGATCCTCGCCGACATCGCCCCGGAAGCGGAGCTCGAACCCGTCCCCGCCGACGCGAACCTGCGCACCGAACTCGACCTCGACTGGCTGGACTTTCTCAGCCTCATCGAGGGCGTCCGCGTCCGCACCGGGGTGACCATCCCGGAACGGGATTACGGCCAGCTCGTGTCGATCTCCGACTGGACCGGATACCTGACGACGCGGACCGCGGTGGGCGGGGCGACGTCGAGTCTTTGACCGGCTCGCGCACGGCAGGACTTCCGGCCCTGCTACCGAGGCGGTCGGCTCAGGTCCGATGGAGTTGACGGACCGTGCGGTCACGGTCCCTCTCCGAGGGAGACCAAACATGAGCACCGAGGGGATCGGCGTCCTGGTCGGCGTGGATGAGTCGGCCTGCTCTCAGGAAGCGCTGGCGTGGGCGGAAGCGGACGCAGCGGCCAAGGGGGTGGCCCTGACCATTGCGACCGTGGTGGATCTCCCCCGGCTGGCGGACGTCCCGTTGAGCGCCGAACTGGTCGGCACTGCCGAGCTCGCCGCGTGGCGCCGGGTGGCGGCCGCCGCGGCCCGCAGCCGGGACGTTGTCCGCGGCGTGCCGGTGCTGGGCCGGGCGCTCGTCGGCGACGCGCCGGCCGAGCTCCTGCGACTGGCGGCCGGCGCCGATGAGGTCGTCGTGGGCTCGCATGGCACCGGTCGGTTCGGCGGGCTGCTGATCGGTTCCGTCGGCAGCCGGGTCGCCGAGCACGCGCCATGCCCCGCCGTGGTGGTGCGCGGCCGGCCGCGCACAGGTCCGGTCGTCGTGGGGATCGACAACTCCCCGCACAGCGACGCGGCCCTCGAGTACGGCTTCGCGTACGCCGACCGGCACGGTCTGCCGCTGGTGGGGCTGCACGTGTACACGCTCGGCGCCTTTGTCTACCCGGCCGTGCCGTACCCAGTGCCGCCGTACGGGATCGAGCAGGAGCTGGCCCGGATCCGGGCTGAGGTCGTCCGCGCGGCCGAGCACAGCCTCGAAGGGTTGACGCAGAAGTATCCCGAGGTCCAGGCCCGCATGGACGTGGCCGAGGGTGCGGCGGCGGAGAAGCTGGTCGAGGCGAGCCGGACGGCGAGCCTGCTGGTCCTGGGTACCCGCGGACACGGTCGGCTGGCCGGGATGCTGCTCGGGTCCGTGAGCCATGCGGCCATCCGGCACGCGCACTGCCCGGTCGTGATCGCGCGCTAGCTAGCCCAGCTGCCGCTGGCCGGGAGCGGGTCCATTCGCTGCCGCTGAACGGCTCCAGCCGATCTCGGCAACCATCGAGGAGCGGACGATGGTGGTCGCCCGCACGGACAACCGGCGCCGCCTGACGCCGCGCCGGCCCGGCCGCCCAGACGTCGCTGGGGTCGGCGGTCTCGAGACCTCAGGTGGTTGCCGACGGCCGGCTGCGTGCCGTCACTTCGGCCCGGTGGGGCCGTTCGGACGGTGAGGGGCAACACCGTGCCGGCAGGACCGTGCGGGCAGGACCTTCGGCCCTGCCTCCACGACGGCTCGTCGGCGATGGTTCCGGTGTGGACAGTCGACGCGGTTGTCGGTCCGCCGACCATGCGGTGGCGATGGAAGGAGGCCAACGATGCAAGCACGTCAGATCATGACCTCGCCGGTCCTGACCGTCCGGCCGGAGACCACCATACGGGAAGCGGCGACCCTCCTGCTGGAGCACGGGATCACCGCGGCGCCGGTGCTCGACGCCGGCGGAGACGTCATCGGCATCGTCAGCGAGGGCGATCTGGTCGTCGACCGGTTCGGCCACGATCCGCGCAACCAGGTTCGGCCCGTCCAGGACGAACCGCCCGGACCGCAGACCGTCGGGGAGGTGATGACCACAACGGTGATCGCGCTCGGTCCGTCCGCCGACGCCGCCGACCTCGCCGAGACCATGCTCGGCTCTGACGTCCGCAGCGTTCCGATCGTCGAGGGTGCCACGGTCGTCGGCATCGTCAGCCGGCGCGATCTGCTGCGCACGCTCGTCCGGGACGACGACGCCATCCGGGAGGAGATCGTCCGCCGGATCGCCGACTACCGGGGTCCGGCGGGAGCCTGGGACGTCAAGGTCACCGACGGAGAGGTGGAGATCGTCGGCGACGTCGGTGATGACGGCCGCGCCGAGGTCGCACTTGCCCGCACCGTTCCCGGTGTCGGGTCGGTCCACCTCGTCCGCGACCGGACTCCGACCACGAGCTGACCGATCGGGCATGCGGGGACGTCGTGAGTGGCTCGGTCGGCAGCGACATTCGGCGGTCCTGGTGGCGTCGACTACTTCCGGGTGTCGACAGCCTCAGCCGGTACGAGCGGGCGTGGCTCCGGGGAGACGTACTGGCCGGCATCACGGTCGCGGCCTACCTGGTGCCGCAGGTGATGGCCTACGCGGACGTCGCGGGGCTCCCTGCCGTCGTCGGGCTCTGGGCAGTGCTGATCTCTCTGCTGGTGTACGCCGTCTTCGGCTCGTCCCGCCAGCTGTCGGTCGGACCGGAGTCGACCACTGCTCTCCTCGCGGCGACCGTGGTCGGGCCGATGGCCGCGGGCGATCCAGCCCGCTACGCCGCGCTAGCCGCGGCGCTGGCCGTCGTGGTCGGCGCCCTGTGCCTGCTGGCCTGGCTGCTCCGGCTCGGCTTCGTCGCCGACCTGCTGTCCAAGCCTGTGCTGGTCGGCTACATGGCCGGCGTCGGAGTGCTGATGATCGTCGGGCAGCTCGGCAAGACCACTGGGGTACCCGTCGAAGGCGACAGCGTGGCGGCCGAACTGAAGTCGTTCGTACGCGGGCTCAACGAGATACACGGTCCCACCGTGCTGCTGTCGGCGGCGGTGCTCGTCGTGCTGTTCGCAGGAGCACACCGGTTCCCGCGCGCACCGGTGCCGCTCGTCGTCATGGTGCTCGCCGCGCTCGCCACCGCCGCCCTGGCCTTGCCCGGCGAGGGCATCCGGGTTGTCGGCGACATGACCACGGCGCTGCCGCACCCGCGGGTTCCGGCCGTGTCGGCGGACGATCTCGTCGCGCTGCTGCTGCCGGCCGTCGGTGTCACGGTCGTGGCGTACACGGACAACGTCCTGACCGCGCGGGCCTTCGCCGTCCGCAACGGCTACCGCATCGACCCCAACCAGGAGCTGCTCGCACTCGGCGCGGCCAACGTCGCGTCCGGGTTTGCGCAGACGTTCCCGGTCAGCAGCAGCGGCAGCCGCACGGTGATCGGCGAGGCGCTCGGCAGCCGCAGCCAGCTCTACTCGCTCGTCGCCGTCGTCGTCGTGGCCGTCACGCTGCTCGTCGGTGGTCCGGTGCTCGCGAGCTTCCCCATCGCCGCGCTCGGTGCCGTCGTGATCTGGGCGGCCACCCGGCTCATCGACATCCGGGAGTTCCGTCGGATCGCCAGTTTCCGCCGCAGCGAGCTCGTGCTGGCGCTCGCCACCACCGCGGCCGTGCTCGCCGTCGACATCCTGTACGGAGTACTCATCGCCGTCGCGCTGTCCATCCTCGACCTGCTGCGCCGGGTGGCTCGCCCGCACGACGGCATCCTCGGCTACGCGCCCGGCTTGGCCGGCATGCACGACGTCGACGACTACCCCGACGCCAGGACCGTCCCCGGACTGGTGGTCTACCGCTACGACGCCCCACTGTGCTTCGCCAACGCCGAGGATTTCACCCGCCGCGCCCTCGCCTCGATCGACCTCCCGGGTGCCGACACCGAGTGGTTCATCCTCAACGCCGAGGCCAACGTCGAGCTCGACGTGACGTCCGCCGACGCCCTCGAGGAGCTGCGGGAACAGCTGGACCGGCGCGGCGTCGTCTTCGGTATGGCCCGGGTCAAGCAGGATCTCCGCTGGCAGCTGGCCGCCGCCGGACTGGTCGGCCGGATCGGCGAGGAGCGGATCTTCCCGACCCTGCCGAACGCGGTGGCGGCCTACGTCGCGGCCTACACGTCCCGACACGGCTGTCCGCCCGAGGGCTGGCAGTACCTCTCGCCGGGCCAGCCTGCCGAGCGATCGAGGGTGGCCGAACCTTCCCGCCACCATGACCACCACCCGGACCGGCCCGTGACGTCGAGAAGTGCGGACCGAAGGACCTTCCTGACCGGGACCAATGACCCTCCTTCGACCGGGGCGGCCAGGACAGGCTGAGCAGGACGGAAACGATCTCCCCGCAGAGAAAGAGGAACGACCATGAACCGCAGCTTCGTGGACCGACTCGTCTCGGCCACCGGCGCCATCGTCGGCGTCGTCCTGCTCGCCGCGGCCGGCCTGCTCTTCTACGCC
>Ga0308176_10003267_pt1 | contig 10354 bp, 7 predicted proteins | sample PhyCR2_3_FD_203890 | JGI IMG/M metagenome (GOLD analysis project Ga0308176, IMG submission 203890) | Soil microbial communities from UC Gill Tract Community Farm, Albany, California, United States - DLSLS.C.R2 | ecosystem: Environmental > Terrestrial > Soil > Agricultural land | place: USA... | reverse complement strand
ACAGCGCACTCTCGCTCATCGTCGTGATGACCTCGCTGGCCGTGCTCTATCTCCTGCTCGGAGCGGAGTTCCTGGCCGCCGCCCAGGTTATCGTCTACGCCGGCGCAATCATGGTGCTCTTCACGTTCGTAGTCATGCTCCTCAACGCGGGCCGCGAAGAACGCACCCTCGGCAGTCGCGCCGCGCGCATTGTTGGATTCCCCGCCGTCGTAGCTATCCTCGCTGTCATCGCCACTAGCTTCATCAAACTCCAGGGATTCGGCGATGCGCGCATGGACGACCACATCACCAGCACCGCCGACCTCAGCGCCGTCCTCTTCACCAAGCTTCTCCTCCCGTTTGAAGTCACCTCAGTTCTGATCCTCGTCGCGATCCTCGGATCCGTCGCCCTCGCCCGCAAAGGCGATGCAGAAGGAAGGGAGCCCAAGTAAGCCATGCACCTCGTCTCCCAGGAAGTTCCGCTCGTCTGGTATCTCCTCCTCAGCGCCGTCCTCTTTTGTCTGGGCGTCGTCGGTTTTCTCATCAAGCGCAACCTCATCACGGTCTTCATGTCCATTGAGCTCATGCTCAATGCCGTGAACCTCTCCTTCGTCACCTTCGCCCATCAATGGCACGAGGTGAAAGGCCAGATCTTCGTCTTCTTCGTCATGATGGTCGCCGCCGCTGAAGCAGCCGTAGGCCTCGCCATCATCATTGCCGTATTTCGCGTACGCGCCACGCTCGCCGTCGATCGCATCGACCTCATGAAACTATGAACGAATCTCTCCATCTCTGGCTGATCCCGCTCCTGCCCTTCATCGGATTCGTCCTGAACGGGCTGCTCGGCCGTCGACTGCCAAAGTCCGTCGTCAGCACCATCGCGCTTCTTGCGCCGCTGGGATCATTCCTTGTTGTCTTGCTCGCATCCCGGGCATCTTTACCGCACACCGAAAGCTACGGCACCTGGATCACCGCCGGCTCCTTCAACATCGACTTCACCTTCGTTCTCGATCAGCTCTCGTTGATCATGCTTCTCGTCATCACCGGAGTCGGCTTCCTGATTCACATCTACTCCGTCGGCTACATGCACCAGGACGATGGCTACTGGCGCTACTTCTCCTACCTCAATCTCTTCCTCTTCTTCATGACCACCCTGGTCCTCGCCGGCAATGCGCTGCTGATGTTCGTCGGATGGGAAGGCGTCGGCCTCGCTTCGTACCTGCTCATCGGATTCTGGTTCCAGAAAAAATCCGCAGCCGACGCCGGCAAAAAGGCATTCATCGTCAACCGCATCGGCGACTTCGGTTTCCTCATCGGCCTCTTTCTCCTCCTCGCCAACTTCGGCACCCTCACCTTCAGCGAACTCGCCGCGAAGATCGCAGCCAATCCCGCGATGACAGGGGGTGTCCTCACAGCCATTGCTCTCTGCCTCTTCATCGGAGCCACCGGCAAAAGCGCGCAGCTTCCTTTATATGTCTGGCTTCCGGACGCCATGGAAGGCCCCACTCCAGTCTCCGCCCTCATCCACGCAGCTACCATGGTCACGGCCGGCGTCTACATGGTCGCCCGCACCCATTTCATCTTCGACCGCTCCCCACTCGCGCTCAGCGTTGTAGCCATCATCGGAGCAGCCACCGCACTCTTCGCCGCCACCATCGGCCTCGTTCAGAACGACATCAAGCGCGTCCTCGCCTACTCCACCGTTTCGCAACTCGGTTACATGTTCCTCGGCTGTGGAGTTGCCGCATACTCAGCCGCCATCTTCCACCTCATGACGCACGCCTTCTTCAAGGCCCTGCTCTTCCTCGCCGCTGGCTCCGTCATACACGCGATGGGTGGCGAGCAGGACATGCGAAAAATGGGCGGCCTCCGCACCAAAACCCCCATCACCTTCTGGACCATGACCATGGCCGTCCTAGCCATCTCAGGATTCCCATTCATGTCCGCATTCTTTTCGAAGGACGCCATCCTCGCCGCAGCTTTCGCTTCAGGCAATCTCGGCAAAGTCCTCTGGTTCGTCGGACTCGTCACCGCCGCTCTCACCGCCTTCTACATGTTCCGTCTCTGGTACCTCACCTTCTTCGGCGAAACCCGCAGCCACGACACCCACCCGCACGAGAGCCCCCGGTCGATGCTCGGCCCTCTCGTCATCCTGGCTGTTCTATCCGTTGCTGGCGGTTGGATAGGCGCCGGCCGCTTCGCCGCATTCCTCTCTCCCACACTCGGGACCAAAACCGAAGAGCTCACCGGCAATCTCGAATATGTGATGATGCTTCTCGCCGTCGCCGCCGGAGCCCTCGGCTGGTTCCTCGCCCACCGCATGTACCACCAGCGCTCTGCCGCCGCCCAACTTGCAGCACCAGCACCCGCCGGCCACAATCTCCTCGCCAACAAGTACTACGTCGACGAGATCTACAACATCGCCATCGTCAAGCCCCTGCTCATCCTCTCAAAATACTTGCTCGAGTGGATCGTCGACTTCGCCATCCTCGGCGGCCTCGCCTGGCTCCTGGCAGGCATCGCAACGCTCTCCGGAGCAATCCTGCAACGCTGGCAGTCCGGTAACATTCGCTCCTATGCCGCGTGGCTCGCCCTCGGTGCCGCTGTCCTGCTCTACTTCGTACTCGCTCCCCACGTATTTGGAGCGCCTTCACTTCCCTTCGGAATGGCGGGGCACTAGGAGATGACATCAATGGACAGCTCGATCCTCACGTTGATTCTCCTCGTGCCGCTGGCAGGCGCAATCCTCGCCGCCCTCCTGCCCGACCGCGGCAAACTTCCCGCATGGCTCGCGCTCGCCACCACCATCATCACCTTCGGTCTCACGCTCCATCTGCCCGCGCACTTCAACCTGCACGATCCCGGTTTCCAGTTCGTCGTCAACAAGCCGTGGATCGAGAATCCCGCCATCTCCTACCACGTCGGCGTCGACGGCCTCAGCCTCTGGCTCGTCGTACTCGTTGGCCTGCTCGGTCCCGTCGGTGTCCTCGCAAGCTGGCGCGCAATTCAGCGCCGCGAAAAGATCTACTACTCGATGTTCCTTCTCCAGCAGACTGCCATGTACGGCGTCTTCATCTCGCTGGACCTGATGGTCTATTACGGCTTCTGGGAACTCTCCCTCGTACCCATGGCCATCCTCATCGCCATGTACGGCCGAAAAAACGGCGCCGCAGCCGCAACCAAATTCTTTCTCTTCACTTTCATCCCTTCAGCTCCGCTCCTCGTCGCGATCCTCTGGCTCTATTCCCGTACCGGCACCTTCAACTTCAGCGAACTCCGCCTCCAAATCGCAGCCGGCGCACTACCCGCAGGCGCACTCTTCTGGGTCGCTCTCGCCTTCCTCTTTGCCTTCGCAGTCAAGGTCCCCATCTTCCCGCTCCACGGCTGGCTCGCCGACACTTTCTCTGAAGCGCCAGTAGCCATGGCCATGGTGGTCGCCGGAAAACTCGGCCTCTACTCCATGCTCCGCTTCCACGTCGGACTCTTCCCCGTCCAGGCCCACAACATCGCACCGCTTCTCATCGCCCTCGGCGTAATCGGCATTCTCTACGGTGCCTGCCTCGCTCTCGTGCAGCGCGATTACTGGCGCTTCCTCGCCTTCGCGGCCCTCAGCCACCTCGGCCTCATCACCGTCGGCGTCTACGGCTTCACCCTCACCGGTTGGACCGGTGCAACCTATCAGATTCTCAACAACGAACTCATCGACGCCGCCCTCTTCGTCCTCCTCGGCGCTCTCGAGATCCGCTACGCCACCAGCCAGATCGCCGCATATGGCGGCCTCGCCAGTCGCGTTCCCCGCCTCGCCACCCTGTTCGTAATCGTCTCTCTCGCCATGATTGGCCTTCCCATGCTGAACGGTTTCATCGGCGAATTCCTCATCCTCTCCAGCACCTTCTCAGGTGTCAGTCATGGATGGGCAATCGCTGCCACCGTTGGCGTAATCCTCAGCGCTGCCTACATGCTCTGGATGATCCAGCGTGTCTTCTACGGCAACGAAAGCAAGCTCGCAACCGAGTCTCCTGCCGGCGACCTCCATCTCGGAGAACAGCTCGTCCTCTGGCCAATAGCCGTCCTGCTTCTCGTCATGGGCGTCGCTCCCAACCTATGGCTCCGCACCATCGAGACGGCGCCAAAACCGATCCTGCTCCAGCAGGCCCGATCAGCCGATCAGCCTGACGTCACTCCAACAGGTTCAGCAGCGCCAACCGGGGAGGTCCAGCGGTGAATCCCGTTCCTGACATCTACCGCATCCTTCCCGAGGTCATCCTCACCATCACGGGCGTCCTCGTGATGCTCGTCGATGCCTCTCTAGCGCCTTTCCGCTCCCGCCGCTATCTCGGCGGTCTAGCTGCCGCCGGCACCACCGTTGCGTACCTGGCCAGCGTATGGCAACTCTCGCTCCCCACCGGCACAGGGTTCTCCGGAACCGTCGAGACCAGTCCGTTCACCGTTTTCTTCCACGTCCTCATCTGTGGCATCGTCATCGTCACGTTGCTGCTCTCACTCGATGCCCTGCCCGAAGACAGCCACCATCAGGGCGAGTACTACGCGCTCATGATCTTCGGCGCGGTCGGCATGTGCCTCCTCACCAGCGCCGTCGAATTGCTCGTCGTCTTCATCGCGCTCGAAATCTCCTCCATCTCCACCTACATCCTCGCCGGCTATCGAAAGGAGACCGGCAAGGGCCCCGAAGCCGCTATCAAGTACTTCCTACTCGGCTCCTTCGCCACGGCATTCCTGCTCTACGGCATCGCTCTCGTATTCGGTGCAACCGGCACAACTTCGGTCTACGAAATCGCCCGCACCGCCGCAACCGAACAGAACCAGCTCCTCGTCGAAGGTGCTCTTGCCATGATGCTTGTCGGAATCCTGTTCAAGGTTTCCGCCGCGCCTTTCCATCTCTGGACCCCCGACGTTTATGAAGGAGCCCCGTCTCCCGTCGTAGCCCTCATGTCCACCGCGCCCAAGGCGGCCGCTTTCGCATTCCTTCTGCGTCTCGTCTACGAAATGTTCCCGTACTTGCGCAATATCTGGGCCCCGGTTCTCTGGGTCGTTGCAGTACTCTCGATGACCATCGGCAACCTGGCCGCGCTTCGCCAGCAGAATGTCAAACGCATGCTGGCCTATTCAGCCATTGCCCACGCGGGCTATCTTCTCGCCGCCTTTGCCGGTTTCGGCAGCACCGGCATTGCAGCCGCCAGCTTCTACATCGCTGCCTATGCGGCGATGAACGTCGGCATCTTTGCTGTCGTTTCCATCGCCGGTGGATACGGTGACGAGCGTCCCCTCATCGCCGACTACAAAGGACTCATCTACCGCTCTCCGCTCCTCGGTGGCCTGCTCATTTTCTTCCTGATCTCGCTCATCGGAATCCCCTTCACCGGAGGATTCTTTGGCAAGTTCTATTCGTTCGGCGCCGCGATCGGCGGAGGTGCCATCGCTCTCGCCATCATCGGCCTGCTCAACTCCGGAGTTGCCGCCGCATACTATCTGCGTCTTGCGTTCGCCGTAGCCCAACGCCCGGAGGATCAGGATCAACTCGCTCGCATGCCCTCTCCGCAGATTGGAATCGCTCTGGGCGCCTCGCTCCTATTCGCTACAGCCGCGACGCTGGCCCTTGGCATCGTTCCCGGGAATGCCCTGCACGCCGCCGAGGCTGGCGCGCACACTCTTCAGGCTCCGCCTTCAACGCCCACTGAAGTCACAGTGACGCAGACAAGCCAGTAACGGCTTCGTTCTGTACACTAGCCTTGCTCGCCTCGGAATTGAGCAACTGCCGGTAGAATCGCACTGTTGTCCCCAGCACACGGCTCTGGTCAAAATGATTCACGACCCATTTGCGCACAGCCTCGGCCATCGCGCCGCGGAGTTCGTCATCGCCCAGAATGCGCAAGGCCGCGTTTGTAATCGCGTCAGCATCTCCCGGCGGAACCAGCATCCCTGTCCTCTCCGGCACCACCGCATCCCTTGAACCTGTACACGCCGTCGCAACCACAGGAACACCCGAAGCCGCAGCCTCAAGTGCCGCGTTCGGAAAGCCCTCCCGCCACGACGGCAGGATCAACAGATCCATCGCCCGATAATAAGGCGCCGCATTGTCAACATACCCCGTGCACACGATCCGAGGATGCCCCTCGATGCGCCGCCGCAAATCGCGTCCCAGCGCATCCTCGGCCGCATCGAACCATCCCACCAGCAACAGATAACATTTCGGCCTTTCCCGCAGCACCCGTGCGAACGCCTCAAGCAATTCCGGAATACCCTTGTCGCCCGTCAGCCTCCCCACAAAGCCAATCACCGGCGCATTCGCCGGAATCCGAAACTGCTCACGCACCTTCGAGCCTCCCGGTGCAAACCGTGACACATCCACGCCATTGCTGCTGCCGTGTCCCAGGAGCACCAGCTTCTTCTCCCTGCAGATACAGAGCGCTCTTGCACGCTCACGGAGACTTCCGCTGTTCGCCACCACAACATGCGCACAAGCCGCGGCGATCCGCTCCGACCAAAGCAGAATTTCCTTCTTGACCGCCGGCACTGTCTCCAGCCGCAATCCGCGAAGAAAGTAGATACGGACGGGAACACGGCAAATCCATGCCGCCACACTGCCCAGCAAGCCCGCTTTCGGCGTACTGAATTCAACGATGTCCGGCTTAAGACGATGAAGCAGGCGCAGCATCCGAACGAAAGCTATCAAGTCCGCAACTGGCGATATGGCCCGCGCCATCGGAATTTCGTACGCGGCCACACCCGCAATCTGGCTTCCATGCGCCGCCATGGTTCCCGGCGCTGAGACAAGAGACACCCGAAATCCCGCCTCCGCCAGCGCCCTCAGCCGTGAACCAAGCACAAGGCACGTCTGAGCGCTCGTAACGCCAATAAGAAGATGCGGCCGTTTATCCACATCGCCGCTCGTCCGGGCCAGCAAACTCTCAGTCTCTCCAGACACGCATGGCCTGGAAAGTCTACTGCGGCCATTGTGCTTCCTCTAAATCAACGCAACTGTACCATTCTGGTGCAGTTCATCTTGTGAGGCCGGTCACTTCTTCTCGGTCAACGCATTAGCTAACCTTCATCTTGCCAAATCATGTCGTCACCAAAACTTGCCAGGATTCTTCTGCTCATTCCTCACCTCGGTGGTGGGGGAGCCGAACACGTCATCGAAATCCTGGCCCGCCACCTCAGTCCCAGCAAATACGACATCCACCTCGCCCTGATCACTGCCTCCGGCCACAACTCCACTCGCTTCCCTCCATCCATAACGATTCACCAGCTTCACTCGGCTCGGGTACGTAACAGCACCTCCAAGCTGCTTCGCCTCATCTGGCGACTCCGCCCACACGTCATCCTCTCCGGGATGGCACACCTCAACCTGCTCGTTCTGATACTCCGCCCGCTTCTCCCCGCAGAAACTCGAATCCTCGTCCGCCAGAACGGCACTCTCTCAGCAACGCTCGCTTCCCACTCAACGCCTCGGTTTGCGCGTCGCGTTTACTCTGTCGCTTACCGTCGTGCCCACCGCATCATTTGCCAGACCGACTTCATGGCGCAGGAACTCCAAAGCAAACTCCATCTCCTTTCCGATAGATTTAACGTTCTTCCCAATCCAGTCGATATCCAGCGCCTTCGCAATTCCTCTTCTCCCGAACCGGCAAGCTCTTCCACTCTCCAACTCCTCGCCATCGGCCGCCTCGTCCCGGAGAAGGGCTTCGATATCCTCCTCGACGCCTTTGCCGCTCTGCCTGAACCGTTTCAGTCTGTAGAACTCATCATCGCTGGCACCGGTCCCCTGTTATCTGTTCTAAGAACCCAGGCACAGGCGCTTGGTATCGGTGATCGCGTGAATTTTGCCGGACAGACGCCGGATCCCGTCCTTCACTTCATCAACGCATCTCTCTATGTCCTCTCATCCCGAACCGAAGGTCTCCCCAACGCACTGCTCGAAGCAGCGGCTGCAGGCCTCCCCATCGCGTCCACTCCAGCATGTGCCGGGATTGTCGATCTCCTCCGCAATCGCGAAGGAGTGTGGCTGTCAAGCGACGTCTCAGCAAGCGCACTCCGGGTCGCCTTAGAAGAAGCACTCACCGCCATCCAGCCGGGTCGACGCTATCGACATACATGGATCGAACCCCACGATCTCTCTCGCGCCATTCCGGCCTACGAAATCGCAATCGACCATGCAATTGCCCGGAGCAACTCCTGATGCACATCGCCTACCTCATTCCTACCGTCGATCGGATCGGCGGAGCCGAGCGGCAGCTCATTCAACTCGCAACCGGAATGGCTCGCCGCGATTGGCGCGTTACGGTCATCGCGCTCTCCGGCAACGGCGGACACGCCGCAGAAGAGCTCTCCGCCAATAACGTCTCCTTCCTCAGCCTCGAAATGCGCAAGGGACTTGCCGACCTCCGTGGCTGGAACCGACTTCGCCGCTGGATCACCTCAGCGCAGCCCGAAATCCTCCACTCCCATCTGCCTCACGCATCCATGATGTCTCGCGGCATCCGGCTCGCAACTCCGATTCGCGTTGTCATCGATACCATCCATTCCCCCGCAACCGGTTCCAGCGCCCGTCAAATCGCTTATCGACTCTCCTCGCAGTTGCCCAACATCGTCACCGCAGTCAGCCGCGCCGCCGCCACCCCCTGGATCGACAAACACATGGTCGATCGCTCCCACTTGACCTTAATTCCGAACGGCGTCGATACCAGCTTTTGGAAACCAAACCACGAACTCCGCAACCATCCCAACCTGCAATCAATCCCGAACGAAAAGTTTCGCTGGCTCGCCGTTGGCAGGCTCGACCCAGTCAAGGATCACGCAACGCTCCTCCGCGCCTTCGCTCTATTGCCTCAAACCGCTCGCCTTACCATCGCCGGATCAGGACAACTCGAACAGGCACTCCGCCGCCTCGCAATCGACCTGAACATCGCCGACCGCGTTTCCTTCCTCGGATTTCAATCCGACGTGCGCCCATGGATGCAGCAGTCCGACGCCTTCGTCCTCAGTTCCCACTGGGAAGGCCTTCCCGTCGCTCTCATGGAAGCCTCCGCGTGCGAACTCCCGTCAGTCTTCACTGAAACCGCAGGTTCTCGCGAACTCCTCCCCGACTCTCCCCTTCCACCTGTACCCATCGGCGACCCCGCCGCACTCGCCGCCACGATGCGGGCAATGATGAATCTCTCTGGGGCAGACAGACACAAAATCGGTCTCATGTCACGGCAACGCATCCTGGATCACTACAACCTCAACTCGGTTACCGATCGCTACGAGATGCTCTATTGCCACCTGCTCGCCGTCAACCCACAACCATCGCGCCGCCGGCGCTCCCGCTCACGTCTACCAGTACCCGTCTGCTCCAGTACCACAGAAATATGAACGTGCTCACTGTCCACAGCGACGTTGCCAGCGCGATCCCCGCCACGCCCATCCACCGCATCAGCATCAGGTTCAACGGCACATCCAAAACCAGATTCAGCACTCCACAATACAAAACAAGATCCGTCCGCCGCGCCGCCACCAGCAACCTGTAGAACACCCGGCTAGACACAAAAAACGGAATCTGCAGTGCATACATCACCAGAACGCCCGACACCGCGGCCGAATCCCGCACCCCAAATGCCCCATGCTGCAGCGTCATCCGAACCAGCATCCTTGAACCGGCAATCAACCCTCCCGCAATCGCCGTCGCCACTGCCATTGCGCTCCAGGCCCACACTCGAACGGTGCGCCTGCACTCTCCCCACTCGCCCTTCGCAACCATCTCCGAAAAAATCGGAGTCAATGCTGAAGAAACCGCGCCTCCAAGCAGGGCCAGCGCCACACTCACAAATCGCCCCGCGTACGCTAATGCCGCTAGATTTCCGCCAGGCAGCGATGCAGCCATTGCCTGGTCCACCATCAACCCACCAGACGCCACCACCCCGCTTACCATCAGCGGCCCGAACTGCCGTGCGACCTCCCGCGTTTCCTCGTTCATCCCGCACCAGCGTGGACCCGCCTTGTATCCGCAGCGGCTCATCTTCCACGCCATCCATCCCGCCTGAATCAACGCGCCAATGCCCATGGCATAAACCATCGCCCATGCGCCGGCCCTCCCGGCAAGAGGCGGAACAAGCACCATAAAAAGCAACGGAGTCACCGCTGGCGCCACCGCCGGTATAGCGAATTCCCCCTCGGTGCTCAGCACGACCGTGTACGTCGACGCGAACCCCGTCAGGACAATCACTGGCGCCAATCCATAAAACAGCCTGATCGCCAGAATTAGTTTTGCAGCCGCAAAATGTGAACCGACCATTGGAAAGAACACGTGCGCCAGCAAAGCCATTCCGACCGAAACCGCCAACAACAGCGATCCATTCCAAAACATCGCGTTTGA